>ENA-UOYA01000099-UOYA01000099.1-activated-sludge-metagenome-genome-assembly--contig:-NODE-99-length-118286-cov-45.337213_pt1 | contig 118286 bp, 102 predicted proteins | sample MGYA00238163_ERZ764804 | MGnify/ENA primary metagenome ERZ764804 (study PRJEB28919, sample SAMN05720223) | activated sludge metagenome | isolation source: Anaerobic digester | place: Hong...
CCCCGGCGACGGTCTCCGGCAATATGGCGATCACCATCACTACCGGACCGGCAGCGTGCCCAGCGGCGCCCGCCAACAGCGAGCTGTATGACACGGTCGATTCACTCGGTCGTGCCCTCACGCTCATGGTTCTTCCGCCGGGTGTTACACGTTACATTAAGCTCGTTCCAGGGCCAGGCTGGAAAGACGCCGCGCGCTTTCAGCAACTGGGTCTACAGTCCATCAATAACATCATTCCACGCATTTCTGGGGGCTTCACAGGTGAATGGGGTATCTCGCGGTGCCCTGGGGATTTGGCATCTAGCAATGTCGTACAGAAGACACAGTGGGATATCTTCATGTTCTGGTACGGACTAGATGTTGGCTCAGCGCCTTTGCCTGCAGCACAAAACCGTGGCGCCAATGGGTTGCCGGGATTGCTGTTGCCTGAAACTCAAGGTGGACAGGCGTGGTATATCAATTTCCGTGTTGATGCAGACGCGACTACAAACGGTGCGGCTTATCAGATTTTTTGATCGTGCAATAACAGCGGTGCCGAGATGAGTATTTCCTTTTTTTGCTGCGAGTTCTACGTGGCCTTATTCAGACGGTGCGCTCTGTTACCGTTGCTGATGGCGGCCAGCGTGGCCGCGCTGGCGCAAACAGGTATGAGCACGCAGCCACCTGCGTCAACGGCAACCCCGGCGAAAGTAGCTGCTGGAGCGCTGACGACGATTCCTGGCGCCAGCTTGAAAGGACGCCTGGGATCGGCGACGGCAACAGCCGCGGAGATCCAAGCTGCGTTGCTGCTACCTGGCGCCCTGAAGGTGCCACTTACCGAAGAATTGGTGCGCGACGCTGCCGAACTGGTGTTGATGCCCAAGCTCTGGGCGCGCAGCGGCGAAGCGCAGCAATTGAATGAAAGCGAAGCACTGTACGTGCAGCAAACCGCAGAACTTGGCCGTCTGCGCGGCTGGTACGACGTGCATGAAGCGCGGGCGGTGCGGCGCATCGCATCAGACCCGAAGGCACTCGAAGCACGGGCGCGGGAGGTATACCGCGAAAAGTTGCTGCTGCTGCCCGCTCCGATTGTCGCCAGCATCACCGTGCTTGATATCCAGTTTGCCAGACACGGCTTTCAGGGGGCGCTGGCCCGCCTGCAACTGACGCAACAGGCGCTCGAACGCGGGGTAACTTTCGACGCGGCGGTCGAGCAGTTTTCAGACGCCGGCACCGGGCAGGGTTCTGCGGTGGCGGCGCCGAAGGAATCGACTTATACCGTCGACCGTGAGCAGATCGAAGGTGCGCTGCGGACGGCAGTGTTCCGCGATCTCAAGCCGGGGGACATTTCCGGGCCAATCCCGGTCGCCACCGGGTTTGTACTGGTGCGTCTGAACGCGCGTGACGCACGGGAAAAGCCTTCCTTCGAGAGCATGCGTGCGGCGATTGAAAGCGAGATACAGGCAGACGCCGTCAGCCGCGCACGGCTTGCAGCACGGCATAAAATCAGCATCGAGGCGCCGGTGCTGGATCTGCCTTCGCCGCCGGAGCGCAAATAGCGGCGCACATCCGCCCAGCGTTCTGCGTTGATACCGGCGCGTTCCGGGAAGGCTGCTCGCCATGTTGGCGCGATCACCGTCTGCGGTGGCAAAGGCGCTGCCGCCTCCGTAGCTGTGCTGCGACGGCGCGCGACCGCCGGGAATCGCTCCGGGCTGCAGTATCGGAGCACAAGCGTGACGGGCGCGTGCCAGCGCCGTAGTGATCCTGCGAACAACCGACTGTCCCCGGCGACGACGGTACGGCGGCATCGCGGATCGTCCAATAACCACCTCCCTCATTGCCATGACCCTCTCAAGTTTCGCCGACCTCAACGACTTTGTGCGCCCTGAATTGCGGCGAATCGAAGCCTTGATCTCCCGGCGCCAGCTGACTGAAGCCGCCAGCGCGCTGACCCAGCTTGGCCGGAGCGCCCCGACCGACTGGCGGGTGCCGCTGATCGGCATTCAACTCGCGGAAGCGTCGGGCAACCTGATCGCTGCGCGGGCGGCAGCGCAGCGCACCCACGAGATGGCACCGACGGCCCCGCTGGCGCAAATTGAACTCGCTAGAACATTGTCGCGCGACGGCGAGCACGAGCGTGCGGTTGATCTCGCCCGGCAGGCGACCGCGACAGCGGACGATGCGGACGAGCTGATTCTGTCGCGAGCGGTGGCAATCGGCACTGCAGCGCGGGAATGGACGTTCGTGCATGATTGCCTTCAGAAGGCGTACCGGGCCAACCCCGATGACCTCAATGTCGTTCGAGCGCTCGGTTTCAACGCGCTATGCCGGCAATCGTTCGACGAGGCCATACAGTGGTACTCCACTTGTCTCGAACAAGACGGCAATGACGAACTGGCACTGTCCGGACACGGTTGGGCGCATCTGCAATCAGGCTTGCTGGCGCGCGCCGAGGCGGACTATGCGCGGCTCGTGCAGCTTCATCCCGCCAGCGCGGAGTATGCCTACTTCCTGTCGCTCGCGCGCGGTGAAACACCCGAAGCACAGCCGGTGTCGCTGGTACTGCGCACGGTGGAGGGTTACGCATCGCGCTTTGACGACTGGGTAAGCGGCGCACTCGGCTACTACGCGCCGCGGCGTGTCGCCGAGATGATCCGCGAGGCCTATCCAAAGGGCAACGGGTCGGTGCTGGATCTTGGATGCGGTACCGGGATGCTGGCTGCCTACCTGGGTCCGATCAGCGGCAGCATCGTTGGCGTGGACTTGTCCAAAACCATGCTCGATCAGGCCGCCAATCGTCACTACGACCGCCTCCATCACTGCGATCTGCGCGACGCACTGCGCGATACGCCAGACATGCAGTACGAGGTGATCGCAGCGTGCGATGTATTCATCTACCTCGGCAAACTTGACGAGCACGTCAAACAGGCTGCACGCATCTTGCGGCCGAATGGCAGACTGATTGCGACCTTTGAACAGTCTGACGATCTGCCGTGCGTGCTCCGACCAACGGAACGTTTCGCCCATAGCACCGAACACGTACAGCAGGTGTTTGCTGCAGCTGGATTGATCGACGTGTACATCGAGCCACTGACGCTGCGACATGAGGCGGGCGTACCCGTGCCGGGATTTATTGCCGTGGGGCACAGGCCGCTACAGTCTGGCACCATCGCGAACTAGTTATCACAGCCTGCAAGTAGTGACGCAATGTGCAGGCTACCGCCGCAGCAGGGTGTGCTGCGGGCGAGGACTATCCATTGGTGTAGCAGACGGACCTACCATCGCGCCGGCTGCGGTATCGCGCCGAATCGTCCGATTTGCCGTGCCGGCAAGCCTGTCATCAGCGCATGGCGATCATGGAGGGCCTGACGGCGTGACGAGTGAACGCAAAGTGTCACAACCACGTCCGCGATGGTCGTCATCAACAGCGGCGGCCTGGAGTCATGGGCGCTATCGCCTCGTGGTGGCCTGATCGGCCCAAGCTGCGACATCACAGCTGAGCGCTGACTTGATGGTGATTACAGCATCGCCCGCTGAATCAACTGGAGTCAGAAATTCTGCGTAGTAGAACGGCGAGAGCGTGCGCTCGCGATTGAGAGAGAGCGGTGTCTGCGATGCGAGCGCCGCTTCGATGTTAGCCGCACCGGCGGCGAGGCAACGAAACGCTACGAAGAGATGCGTATCAATACCGGAGCGGTCCACTGCGGCCTCTTGCGCGGGAGACGCCCGGATACGAGCCCGGATCTCAACTCCGGGGCGCAGCGTAGCCGGTTCGTAGTACGAATATCGAAGGCCGGGCGCCCATGACAGAATCTCGCCAGAGCTTGCTCCATCGACGGATACGTCGGCCAACGGCAGCGCCGTGAGGCGGATGTCAGAAAACGATTGCTGTGCGCTGGACGCATCGGCCACAGCGCCGGTATTCACCAGAAAGCGCGACGGTAAGCCTGGCGCTGCCGCGGCCGCCTTGCAATCGGCGATGGCGAAGCGCAGCGTGAGGTCACGAAGCCAGAACTCGTCGATCCCGACGAACCGTGACGAGTCGCATCCACCTCGGTTGGCGACGAAGGCTCGGTATCGAATCAACGCGCTGGCAAGTGGAATTTTGAGCACCCCCGTTCGATCCATTGCCGGAAAAAACATGCCGCGGACGCCCACGCTGTAGCGTTCTGTCCGCACGGCAATGCTTTTGACCATGACCGGTAGCGATATTGCTGCCAGGGCAGCGAGCATGGCCAGTCCGTAGCCGGACGGCCCACCCAGCATCCGCAATCGTGACCAGCCGACAGCAGCAAGCACTGCAAACACCGGCCACAGAGAGTCGAGATACCAGAAACCCCAAGTCGCAAGGAACGCAGTTGCCACCAGCGCGCTGGTCGCGGCAACTAGCCGCAACGGTCGACACTCTGGCGCCAGTGACGATCCGAAGGCGAAGCATGCGAGCAACGCTCCGGCAGCCATGGCTGCTGCGGCCGCGTAGACAAGTATTCGACCAACGCTCGCGTTGAGGTCCTCGAGAGCGAGCACATGCAACCAGGGGGTAGCCCACAAAGTGGCCCAGTGCGACGCTGACGACAAACGCGAGAAGACAGCTACCCAGTCGTTGCCAATGACGCTCTCTTCTGGTCGGATTTCAGGGGCGAGAACGCCATGTTGCGACACCCACCCGACGCTGACAATGGCGAGCAGCAGCACAGCGATCCAGCTTGGTTTGCGGCGCCAGCTGGCGCTCGCCACAAAGCCGCTGGCGATGATCGTTGGTGCGACAAGCGCCAATGCAGAAGGGTGCATCAGGACGGCACACCATCCGGTGACGAGCAGGGCTGGTGTCGCCACTGCCGGCCGGGTGCGCAGATGGAACCACGCGGCGAGCATCAGCGTCACGAACGCAAACGCGAGTGCCGGATTGCTGACACCAGGGAAGACCACAGCGGCATGCGCAGGGGCGGCGAACGCTGCATAAATCGCCGCAGCGGTCGTACCGACAGCGCGTCGCAGCGATGCCGCCAGCGTTGCGATGGCAGCGGCAGCAAACACTCCGGAAAACAAAAAGACCGCGTACTCGTTGGGCCAGATTCGAAGCGGCAGTGCGAGAAGGTGAAAGTAGAGCGGCGGCAGTTGCCAGCGTCCGGCAAACGGCTGACTGGCGGCAGGCCATACCGCGCCGGATGCAATGTCCATCGCGACTCGAAAGTCGCGGACATTGTCTACCGTGTGCAGCGTATATCCGGGCCAGGCCACAAAGAGCACGGCCCAGACCAGAAAAACCAGCAGCGAGAATGAAACGCCGGAGACCTTGCGGTGCATGTCTCCGGCCGTGTGTCGCAGCGACCAGAGAGTGTTGCTAAGCAAGCATCACCGTGACTGAAACACTGCCTGCCCGCTCCGAGCTCGCAGCACACCGCACGCTCGCGCCAGCGATACCGCGCACGATCCAGCTAAAGCGAAAGCGATCCTGTGTTGCGTTGGCGCCAGGAAAGAAACTGACCAGCGTGTGGATGTTGTTGCGTCCCTCCAGCTGTGGCCCCTCGATCCGCTTCTTCCCCTCGACCAGTGTCACGCCATCGGGCAAGTCAATCTCCCCGACGACGCCTCGCACCAGTTTTTTCGAGCGTGTCAGCTTGCTGACATCGGTTGCCAGATAACCTGTATTGTGTACACCAAAGTCGATGCGCCAGAGGTTGTCGCCAAGGGCAGTAACTTTGGTCGAATGATGCTCCAGTTTCGGCGACATCAACGCCTGGAAGACGATCCAGTCGGGAAACTTCTCGACCTCTTTTTCCATGAGATGCGGTGGCGGATTGCTGAAGGTATGAAAGCGGTTCCAGCCGCCCAGCTCTACCTTCCCCAGCTCCGGGTGATCAAACTCGTACCAGTCGACGTAGCCCTTGCCCTGATGTGTCTCGTCGCTCCACTTGAGCAGCTTCAGGTCATCGTCCACCGGATGGTTACGGAACCAGTCGATGTACTTGTAGTCCTTGATGCCAGCCTCGCGCATCGGGCACCAGATCTCAACCACCCAGGCATACGAGCCAAGCTCGGTGTAGAGCCAATCCTGGGTTCCCGTGATCACTTCCTTCGGGTGATAACGGAATTCATGGAACACGCTGATGGCCGGGTAGCCGGTGACCTCTTCGCCCTTTTTCCCCTGCGCCTGAAATACCCACAAGTCTTCGGGCGGCATTTCGTCATCAGACTTGGTGCCAAACGGCCGCAACAGCACGCCACTCCAGGTGTGGAAGAAAAGGCCGCCACAGATGTTGCGATGGGTATTGATGAATTCGACGCAGGCGCGCACTTCCGGCTCACTGGTGGGAAAGTCCCCAGCGCCCAGCTGCTGGCCTTCGGGGCGCCATTCCTCCGGGAAATTGCGATTCAGATCGAGCCCCTGCTTGACGCGTGCGACCGGCAGGTTGAAGCCATCATAGTTCTTGATGCGGCCTTCGCTGACGATGCGGTAGTACTCGCCACCGGACTCGGTCGGGTCGCGGCGCACCATGAGGCGCGGTTCATCGGAGTGCTTCTTCCACGGTCCATTGTCATCGCGAAATCGCATCATCAGGATGCGGCCGTCGCCGTCGATATCTTCCGCCTCCAGCCCCTCGATGGCGTCTTCGTTGTACGGGTAGGGTCGGACTGACGAACGGATAAACCGCGGCCGCTCCGCCATCGCCCATTCGGCGCCGTCCGGGTTCACGCGTGGCAACACGTAGATCGTGCGGCTGTCGAGCAGTCGGGTGATTTCCTCACGCTTGCCGTAGTTCGTCAGCAGGGTGTCGATCAGTTTCAGCGCCGCCACCGAGCCAGAAAGTTCGGTCGCGTGGATGTTTGCGTCGATATAGAACGCTGGTTTCGTGAGCGGCTCGCCCGTGGCGTAGTTGGTGAGCGTGGCACACCACAGCGAGCGCCCTTCGTAGCTAGAGCCAATCGACGCCAGACGCATGAGATCCGGGTGGGTATCGGCAGCCTTGCGCAGCAGGCTGGTCAACTCTTCAAACTTGACGAAACGGTCGTAAGGAAACATGTCGCAGCAATTCCGAAGTGCAATTGACCATTGTGCCAAACGCGGCATGTTGCAGCGCGACATGCATCACCGCTGCGCTGCGAGCAGAGCTACTGCGCACGGCTTCGGGCCAACGTATCCAGGCGGCCTGTCCCCTGTCTCCGGGGAGCGTGACCGCAACAAGCGCAAGGGATCGCATCTGCGGGCGCAATTTGTGCGCACGGGTGCGGCGGGAGCGCGCGTGAAACTACGCCAGCGCCCGCGCTTCCAGCGCCGCAACCGCCGGCAGCGTCTTGCCTTCCAGGAACTCGAGGAAGGCGCCGCCAGCGGTCGAGATGTAGCTCACCTTGTCGGCGATGCCGAATTTGTTGATGGCGGCGATGGTGTCGCCACCGCCGGCGATGGAGAACGCAGTTGACGCGGCAACCGCCACTGCAATAGCCCTCGTGCCGCCAGCGAACTGTTCGAACTCAAACACACCGACTGGGCCGTTCCAGACGATCGTGCCCGCCTTTGCCAGCAAGTCAGCAAGAGCCGCGCCGCTGCGCGGGCCAATGTCGAGAATCATGTCGTCGTCGGCCACGTCGGCGACGGCTTTTGTCGTCGCAGCGGCGGTCGCAGCAAATTCCTTCGCGCACACCACATCGGTCGGCAGCGGCACACTGGCGCCACGCGCTGCCATCTTGTTGATGATTTTCTTCGCCTCGGTGACGAGATCGGCTTCAGCCAGTGATTTGCCGATCTTGGCGCCGGTGGCAGCAAGGAAAGTGTTGGCGATGCCGCCACCCACGATCAACTGATCCACTTTGTCGGCGAGCGAGTCGAGGATGGTGAGTTTGGTCGAGACTTTCGAGCCCGCCACAATCGCCACCAGCGGGCGCTTCGGGTTGCCAAGCGCACTGCCCAGTGCCTCAAGCTCCCCAGCCATTAGCGGGCCGGCACAGGCAACCGGCGCGAAGCGCGCAATGCCTTCAGTGGTTGCCTCGGCACGGTGTGCCGTGCCGAATGCGTCGTTGGCGTACACATCGCACAGCGCGGCCATCTTCTTGGCGAGCGCCTCGTCGTTCTTTTTCTCGCCCTTGCTGCAGCGGCAGTTCTCGAGCAGCACGACTTCGCCCGGTGCCACCGTGAAGCCACCATCGACCCAATTGGCGACGAGCCGGACCGGTTGCCCGAGCAGTTCCGACAACCGAGCCGCAATTGGCGCCAACGAGTCTTCGGGTTTCAATTCGCCCTCGGTTGGGCGGCCCAGATGCGAGGTCACCATCACCGCTGCGCCTGCCTTCACGGCATGCGCAATGCCCGGCACCGAGGCACGGATCCGCGTGTCATCAGTAATGTTGCCGGCATCATCCTGCGGAACATTGAGATCAGCGCGGATGAAGACGCGTTTGTTATTGAGGTCGAGATCGGTGAGGCGGAGGAATTTCATGGCAACAAAGAAAAAGCGCACCGGAGTGCGCCTGCATTGAGTCGAACTATTTGAGTCGGCCGATCAACTTCCACGCCAGCGGAAGTGTCACGACACCGAGGAGCGTCTTGGCGATAGTTGCCGCCCAGAAAGGTGCAACTCCCACAACGACAGCCTTCTCGAAACCCACGAGCCAGGTGAGCCACGCAACGCCGAACACAAAAATCAGTGCGTGTCCCAAGCCCATCGCGAGCAGTGCCTTCAATGGAGAACGGTCAAAGCCGCGCTCCGCGAGCCAGCCGCAGAGCCAGGCGCCGGCGACGAAGCCAAGCAGATAGCCACCGGTCGGCCCCATCATGTAGGCGAGGCCGACGCCCTTCTCGGGTGTGCCCGCGAATACCGGCAGGCCGAGCGCGCCTTCAAGCAGGTAGAGCGCGATGGTGGCGACGCCGAGGCGCGTGCCGTACGCCATGCCGATCACCAGCACGACGAAGGTCTGCATCGTCATCGGTACCGGCCAGAACGGAATCTGCGTCTTCGCCGACACCGTCAGCGCAAGCGTGCCGACCAGCGCGAGCAACACATTGCGAGCGGCCCGCGAGCCGCCCGATGGCGCTGGCCACAGCGTGCTGACCAGCGTCGGCGCGAGAACTGCCGCCAATTACTTCGCCCCCATCAGCGCGACCGTGGTGTCGAGCATGCGGTTCGAGAAGCCCCATTCGTTGTCGTACCAGGAGCAGACTTTGACCAGGCGGCCCGACACCTTGGTACAGGTGGCATCAAACACCGAGCTGTGCGGGTTGTGATTGAAGTCGCTGGAGACGAGCGGGCCGTCGCTGTAAGCGAGCACGTTCTTCATCGCGCCGGCAGCGGCAGCTTTCATGATGTCGTTGACTTCAGCCACAGTAGTGTCGCGCGCGGCGATGAACGAGAGGTCAACCAGCGACACGTTGATGGTCGGCACGCGCACCGAGAAGCCGTCGAGCTTGCCGTTGAGTTCAGGCAACACAAGGCCAACAGCGGCGGCAGCGCCGGTCTTGGTCGGAATCATGTTGTGCGCGGCAGCACGGGCGCGGCGCAGATCCTTGTGGAAGACGTCGGTCAGCACCTGATCGTTGGTGTAGCTGTGGATGGTGTTCATCAGGCCGCTGACAACGCCGATCTGCTCGTGCAGCACCTTGACCAGCGGCGCGAGGCAGTTGGTGGTGCAGCTTGCGTTCGAGATCACCGTGTCACTGGCCTTGAGCACGTTGTGATTCACGCCGTACACCACGGTGGCGTCGACATCCTTCTCGCCTGGCGCCGAGATAATCACCTTCTTCGCACCGCCGGACAGATGCGCGCCCGCCTTGGCCTTGCTGGTGAAGAGGCCGGTGCATTCCAGCACCACATCCACGCCACGCTCGCCCCACGGAATCTCGGCCGGATTACGGATGGCGAACACCTTGATGTGATCGCCTTCGATCACGAGGTTGTCGCCGTCTACGGTTACCGTCTTGCCAAACGGACCGTGCGCGGTGTCGTAGCGCGTGAGGTGCGCGTTGGTCTCGCTGTCACCGAGGTCGTTGATCGCGACGATCTCGATGTCGGTGCGGCCCGATTCGTAAAGCGCGCGAAGAATGTTGCGACCGATGCGGCCGTAGCCGTTGATGCCTACCTTGATTGCCATTGCGTTTTTCCCGTAGGGTGGGCACGGCGTGCCCACACGTTCAAAAATGGTGGCGCCGGGGCGACCACCCGACCCAAAATCAGACCAGTGCCTTCGCCTTCGCGACGACGTTCTCGACCGTGAAGCCAAAGTGCTTCATCAACACGCCGGCCGGCGCCGATTCGCCGAACGAATCGATGCCCAGCACCGCGCCGGGCGTTTGCCCGCCATGCACATATTTCCACCAGCCGCCGGTGACGCCGGCTTCGATCGCCAGCTTCGGCAATTCCGGTGGCAACACGGCCTCGCGGTATTCAGCGCTTTGCGCGTCGAACAGTTGCGTGCAGGGCATCGACACCACTCGGGCCTCGATGCCTTCTGCAGCCAGCGCCTTCTGCGCGCCCAGCGCCAGGCTGACTTCGGAGCCGGTAGCGATCAGCACCAGCGCGGGCTTCAGTGTTTCCGCCACGATGTAACCACCACGACGGATCAGCGCTTCGTGCGAGGCGTCGCGTGCGATGACCGCAGTGTTCTGCCGTGACAGGCAAAGCATTGTCGGCCCGTCCTTGCGTTCGATGCCGCTGGCGTAGGCCACCGCGCTCTCCAGCGAGTCGGCTGGGCGCCATACGTTGAGGCCGGGAATCAGGCGCAGCGAGGCGACGTGTTCCACCGGTTGATGCGTCGGCCCATCTTCGCCGACGCCAATCGAATCATGCGTGAAGATGTAAAGCACGCGCTGCTTCATCAGCGCGGCCATTCGTACGGCGTTGCGCGCGTAGTCGCTGAACACGAGGAAGGTGCCAACATACGGGATCACGCCGCCGTGTAGCGCCATGCCGTTGGCGATGGCACACATGCCGAACTCGCGCACGCCGTAGCTGACGTGGTTGCCGTTGCCCTCAGCGTCAACGGCGACCGACTGTTTGTGGTTGGTGAGGTTGGAGCCGGTGAGGTCGGCCGAGCCGCCGATCATCTCGGGCAGTGCCGGGCCAAATTTTTCCAGCGCATTCTGGGCGGCCTTGCGGGTGGCGACTTCCTTGTCCACCGCAATCGCAGCGTCCACCGCGCTCTTGACGATGTCGGCGTAGTTCGCGGGCAGCTCGCCCGCGAGGCGGCGTTTGAGTTCGTCGCCGAGCGTGGACCCAGCAAGCATCTGGTCGGCGTAGTACTTGCCCCAGGCCGCCTGCCATGCACTTTCAGCAGCCGCGCCGCTGGCCTTGGCATCCAGCGCCTCATACGCTTCCGCAGGCACGACGAACGGCGCATACGTCCAGCCGATGTTCTTGCGCGTCGCCTCAATCTCGTCGCCCATCACGGCGGTGCCGTGCGCGTCAGCGGTGCCATGCTTGTTGGGCGAGCCGTGGCCAATGTCGGTCTTGCAGATGATGAGGACGGGCTTGCTGGTCTCTTTCTTCGCCGTTTCAATGGCGGCGTCGACGGCGGGAATGCTGTGGCCATCAATCGGGCCGATCACGTGCCAGCCGTAGGCGCGGAAGCGCTCCGCCGTGTTGTCGCGGAACCAGCCCTGCACCTCGCCATCGATCGAAATGCCGTTGTCGTCGTAGAACGCGACCAGCTTGTTCAGACCCCACACACCAGCGAGCGAGCAGGCCTCGTGCGAGACGCCTTCCATCATGCAGCCGTCGCCGAGGAAGACATACGTGCGATGATCGATCACGTCACCAAAGCGCTTGTTCAGGAGCTTTTCAGCGAGCGCCATGCCCACCGCGTTGGCAATGCCCTGGCCGAGCGGGCCGGTGGTCGTCTCGATGCCGGCGGTGATGCCCACTTCGGGATGGCCCGGCGTCTTGCTGTGCAGCTGGCGGAATTTGCGGATGTCGTCCATCGACAGGTCGTAGCCCGACAGATGCAGCAGCGAATACGGCAGCATCGAACCGTGACCGTTTGACACCACAAAGCGGTCGCGATTCGGCCAGTGCGGGTTGGCCGGGTTGTGGCGCAAGTGCTTTGACCACAGCGCCACCGCAATCTCTGCCATGCCCATCGGCATGCCCTGATGGCCGGATTTGGCAGCGGCCACGGCATCGACCGCGAGCATGCGGATGGCGTTGGCGGCAGTATGGAGAGCGGAGGCGGAAGGCGCTGGCGTCGTCATGCGGATAGCGTAAGAGGGGTAGGAAAGCGTAGCCCGCACCGGCGCGGGTAAGCCCTGAATTATCGCTGACCAGCCATGACGCGGTACTGACGCCAGTCAGTGCTTTACATGCGGCGCCGTGCGCACTGCGCCAACAGCTCTTGGGTGAAAGCCGCGTTCTGACTGGGCTTCATCGAGCAAAAAACAAAAAATCGACTATCGAAGATTTATGGTACCGCGCCCAATGCCGTTGCGGTTTTTGCGAAAAAGCTGATGGTCGCGTCGCCGCTACATCTGTGCCCAGGGCAAGCCGTCAAACCGCCAGCCGTTCTTGTGACCGCGGTGAAAGTTCTCGTCGAGATCACCCTCGAAGCCATGCAGAACGTTGTAGACGTCGGAAAACCCGGCCTTTTCCAGCACCTGCCCAGCATCGATCGAGCGCTTGCCGCTGCGGCAAATCAGCACCACCGGGCGTGTCTTCACGCCCGCCACCAGCGCCTTTACGTGGGACGCGAATTCCGGTTGCACGTCCCAGTCCGGCGGCTCCTGCCAGGCAATATGTTCGGCGCCGACCGGGTGCCCGACGTAAAAAAACTCGATTTCCGAGCGCACATCCACAAACACCGCATCGGTGTTCTGGTGGATGAAGTCGTGGGCTTCTTTCGGTGTCAGGTGTTTCATCGGGCGGCGTCGGCGCGGGTGGGGCAGGTTGCTATTCTGCTCCCACCGGCCAGCACGTCACCCCCGATGTTGACCCGGTTACGACTTCGCTGGCGTGGCCCAGCCGCCGCCCACGGCCTTGTACAGCGCCACCACGCCCGCGAGCTGCGCCCGCTTGACGTCGATCACGCTGGCCTCGGCCTGCGACAGATCGCGTTGCGCATTGAGCACTTCAAGATAGCTCGAATAGCCATTGCTGTAACGCAGATTGGCCAGCCGCAGCACTTCGCGTAGCGCCACGATGCGCTTCTCCGCCGTCGCCACCAGCGCCTCGCTGGCAGCAATGGCATTCAGCGAATCGTGCACATCGCGGAATGCGCCTTGCACCGCCAGCGCATACTGCGCTGTCGCCTGTGCCTTGCGCGCCTCTGCGCCCGCAACCACAGCGTCGATCGAGCCAGCACGGAACAGCGGCTGGGTGATGCCGGACGCAAGATTCCAAAATAGCGACGAGGGCTCGAACAAGTTCGAGAGCTGCCGTGACTCATAGCCGAGGCCAGCGGTGAGCTTGATGGTGGGGTAATACGCTGCCTTGGCCTGCCCGATGTCGGCATTCGCCGCGACCAGCTGCTGCTCGGCCGCGATCAGATCGGGGCGGCGATTCAGCAGGTCGGACGGCAACTCTGCCGGCACCGCAGCGCGCGTGTAGAGCGTCTCCAGTGCCGTACCGCGTGCAATCACTGGCTGCACGATGGCGGCTGGGCTGCGACCCAACAGCGTGGCCAGCAGCGCCTCGGTGGCGCGCCGGTTCTGCTGCGCGGTGAGCAGTGTGGCCTCGATCGCTGCGGCTTCGGCGGCCGCCTGTTGCACGTCAAGCTCGCCGACCACGCCGCCCTCAAAGCGCTTCTGCTGCAGGCGCAGGTTTTCGCGCCGGGTAGCGAGCGTCTGCTCCGCCAGCGCTACCTGGGCATCGAAGCCGCGCAGGGCGAAGTAGCCTTGCGCAACGTTGGCGTAGAGGCTCGCCAGTACCGTGCCGCGGCCTGCTTCCAGCGCCAGCATGCGTGCCCGCGCGGCCTCGTCGGCGCGCTGGAACTTGCCCCAGAAGTCGATCTCGAAAGCCGCCGTGATGCCGGGCTGGAAGTCGTTGTAGCGCGGATTGGCGCCAGGCTGCAGCTTGCCGGCGTGCTCGCTGACCTGCGAGCGCGACGCGGCGAGGTTCGCGTCCACGGTCGGAAAGCGGCTGGCATGGGTCAACGCTAGCTGCGCCCGCGATTCCTCGATGCGGGCCGCTGCGAGGGCGAGGTCGGCGCTGTTGGCGCGTGCTTCGTCGAGCAGCGCGTCGAGCGTCGGGTCCTGAAAGCCTTTCCACCAGGTGAGCCAGTCAACGGTTGCCGATGTGTGCGTGCTTTGCGGCTTGACCGCGGCGGTTGGCAGCGTCTGCGCCGGACGTTCGTAGTTCGGGCCCAGCGCGCCGCAGCCGGCGAGCGCCAGGCTAACTGCCGCTGCGACTAAGGAGAGTTGTATCGTTCTCATTACTTGTGTCCTCCGCTCGACGGATTCACCAGCGGCGAATCGGCCTGCTCCGGATGTGCGCCCGGCAGCGACGGGTGCGGTGCCACGCGGCCGACGTAACGGAAGTCTTCCGCCGTGCTGCGCAGATGCCAGTCGTTGACCAGCTTGAAGAACAGCGGCACCAGGAACACGGCGAGGAAAGTCGCCGCGATCATGCCACCCATCACGCCGGTGCCGATCGATTGCCGCGCGGCGGCCCCCGCTCCGGTCGAGAATGCAAGCGGCACCACGCCAAGAATGAACGCCAGTGAGGTCATCAGGATTGGACGGAAGCGCAGGCGCGCGGCCTCCAGCGCTGCGGCGACCGGTGTCAGGCCTTCCTGCACTTTCATCATCGCGAACTCCACGATCAGAATGGCATTTTTCGCTGATAGGCCAAGCAGTGTCACCAGACCGATCTGGAAGTAGACGTCGTTGGCAAACGCGCCGCCGAAGGCACGACGCACCCACACGGCAGCAAGCGCGCCGAAGATGCCGAAGAACAGCGCGAGCAGCACCGAGAACGGCAACGACCAGCGCTCGTACTGCGCCGCGAGGATCAGGAAGATCATCAGGATGCCGGCACCCAGCGCAATGCCCGCCGCGCTGCTGGTGCGCTTCTGCTGGAACGACTCACCGCCCCAGTCGTAGCCCATGTCAGCCGGGAGAATCTGCTTCGATACGCGCTCCATGGCGGCGATTGCCTGCCCGGAGCTGTAGCCCGGTTTTGCTTCGCCGAGAATCTTGATCGCGGGCAGCGCATTGAAGCGCTCCACTGAGTCTGGCCCCGCCGCGAATTGCACCTCTGCCAGCGAGCGGATTGGCACCATCTGCCCGGTACGTGATTTCACGTAGAGCGCTCCGATGTCATCAGGCTTGGCGCGGTAGCTGCCCTCTGCCTGTACCAGTACCTGATAGATGCGGCCGCTCTTGTTGAAGTCGTTCACGTAGTAGCTGCCAAGCGTCGCAGCCAGCGTGTTGTAAACGTCCGCCACCGACACGTTGAGCAGCTTGGCCTTTTCGTTGTCGACATTCACGTACAGTTGTGGTGAATTTGCCTGCCAGATGGTCTTCACGCCCTGCAGCTCAGGCTGCTTGTTCGCCTCGGCGAGGAACTGCGGCAGCATCTGCGCCAGTCGGCGCACGCCGCCCTCGCCCTTGTTCTGCAGGTAGAACTCGAAGCCACCGGTCTGGCCGAGGCCCTGAATGGCCGGTGGCGCGAAGAAGAGTGGCAGGCCTTCCTTGATGCCACCGGTCTTGTAGTAGCTCTCGCCCACCAGTTGCTGCGCTGACTTGGTCCGCTCTTCCCACGGCTTGAGCGGGAAGAACATGGTTGCGGCAGATGACTTGAGGCCACCACCGCCGAGGAAGTTGAGACCGACCAGACTGAACACCGAGTGCAGTTCCGGCGCGCCACCCACCGCGGCTTCGACCTGCTTCACCACGGCATCGGTGCGTGCCAGTGCTGCGCCCTCGGGCAGGATGGTGGCGCCGATGTAGTAGCCCTGATCTTCGTCAGGCACCAGTCCGCTCGGCACCACCTTGTAGAGCACGCCGATCAGTCCCAGCATGCCGACGAACAACAATAGCCCGAGGAAGCCGCGTTTCAGGAAGAACGCCACCCCATGCGAATAGCGCCGCGTGATCCAGGTGAAGCTCCGGTTGAACCAGTTGAAGAACGCGTTCTTGCGCTCGGCACCCGGCTTCAGCAGCACGGCGCACAGGGCCGGCGTGAGCGTCAGCGCGACAAAGCCGGACAACACGACCGCGATTGATATGGTCACCGAGAACTGTCGGTACAGCTCACCCGCCAATCCCCCGAGGAAGGCGACCGGAATGAAGGCGGCGCACAGCACCAGCACGATGGCGACCACCGGGCCGGTGACCTCCTGCATCGCCTCGACGGCGGCGTCCCGTGGCGTCATGCCCTCTTCGTGCATCAGCCGCTCGACGTTTTCGAGCACCACGATGGCGTCGTCGACCACGATGCCGATGGCCAGCACCATGCCGAACAGCGTGAGCGTGTTGATGCTGTAGCCGAGCAGCTTGAGACCGGCCATGGTGCCGATCAGCGACACCGGCACCGCGAGCGTCGGGATGATGGTCGCGCGCCAGCTCTGCAGGAACAGGTAGACCACGAGGAACACGAGGATCATCGCCTCGGCGAGTGTCTTCATGACCTCCTTGATCGACTCGGTCACGAACGGTGTCGTGTCGTAGGGCGTCGAATAGGTGAGGCCTTCGGGCATCTTCGACTTCGCCTCGACCAGGGCCGCCTCTACGGCGGCACGGGTGTCGAGGGCGTTGGCACCGGTCTGCAGGAAGACGCCGATCGGCACCGCCGGATGGCCGTTGACGCGGCCGTAGAAGTTATAGTCCTTCGACCCGAGCTCGATGCGTGCGACGTCTTTCAGACGCACGATCGCGCCGCGATCGCCGGTGCGCAGGATGATGTTGCCGAACTCTTCCGGCTCGAGCAGGCGGCCGCGCGCCGTGACCGTGAGCGTCAACTCCTCGGTGTTGTTGGGCGGCGCGCCGACCTTGCCCGCGGCGTACTGCGCGTTCTGCTCGGTGATGGCGGCGCCGATGTCGGCGACCGTGATGCCCAGCTGCGCCATGCGGTCGGGCTTGAGCCACACGCGCATCGCGTAGTCCTTGGCACCGAAGATCTGCACGTTGGTGGTGCCCGGCACGCGCTTGATGGCGTCGAGCACGTTCTGGCTCAGGTAGTTCGAGATGAACAGCGTGTCGTAGCGGTCATCGGGCGAATAGAACGCCGGCATCACCAGGAAGTTGGCCGAGCTCTTGGCTACGGTCACGCCCTGGCGCTGGACTTCCTGTGGCAGTTTCGACACGGCCTGGTTGACGCGATTGCTCACGTTGACCGCCGCGATGTCGAGATCGGTGCCAACTTCGAAGGTGATGTTGATCGTCACCACGCCGTCGCCGGACGATACCGAACTCAGATACAGCATCTTTTCGACGCCGTTGATCTGCTCTTCAATCGGCGCGGCAACGGTGCTTTCCAGCACTTCGGCGGAGGCACCGGGATAAATGGCGCGAACAGTCACCACCGGCGGCGCAATCTCGGGATAGCGCGACACCGGCAGCACACGCAGTGCGGCCAGTCCTGCGAGCACAAGCAGCAGCGAGATGACCGTCGCAAAGATCGGACGGTCGATGAAAAATTTGGAAAACATGATGCTTACTGTTTCGTTGCGGAGGGCGCTTGCGCTGTGTTGCTTGCTGCCTTGCCAGGTTCAGCGGCACCTTTGCCTTCACCCGCTTTCGCTGGCGCCGCGCCGGGCGGCCCACCCGCAGGAGCCGCGCCGCCCGCCACGAATGGCACTGGCGTGACGGTCATGCCGGGGTCGTGCGCCTTGATGACGCCGTCGGCCATCACCCGCTCACCGCTCTTGAGCCCTTTGGTGACGATCCACTCGCCGTTTGACCAGCCTTCCACTTCCACCGGTTGCGGCACCAGCTTGTTGTCAGGCGACACCTTGAACACCATCTTGCCCATCGGCCCGTCGAGAATCGCGCGCTGCGGCACGGTGATCGACTGCGTGCGGCTGGCGCCGCCGAGTACCACGCGCACGAACTGCCCCGGTCGCAGGGCACCATCCGGATTCGGAATCTCGGCGCGGGCGTCGTAGCTGCCGGTAGTGGGGTTCAGCTTCTCGCTGGTGAAATTGAGCTTGCCCTGCTTTGGCCACGTGCTGCCGTCGGCGAGCTTCACGCTCACTGCGAAACCGGCGCTGCCGTTCGCGGATTTGCCGCCTGGCACCGCCACCTGACCGGCGGCGATCTGCTTGTTGAGCTTCAGCATGTCGCCCTCCGACACACTGAAGTTCACGTAAATGGGATTCACCTGCACGATGGTGGTCAGCATGTCGGTCGAATTGACGAGGCTGCCATCGGCCTTGGCGGCGACGCCGGTGACACCACTGATCGGCGCCGCCACGCGCGTGTAGCCAAGGTTCAGCTTGGCTTCGGCCGCCTGTGCACGGACCTGCCGCAGCGTGGCTTCGGCGGTTTCCAGCGCCGACTTGCTATCGTCGAATTCCTTCTGGCTGATCGCCTTTTCGGCAATCAACGGCACCAGGCGCACGTTGTCACGTTTGGCCTGGTTGTAGCGGGCCTCGGCAACGCCAATCGCAGCGTCGGTCGAGGCAACGATGGTTTGCAGGTTGGCCGGGTCGATCTGGAAGAGTGCTGCTCCTGCCTTTACCGTGGCGCCTTCTTCAAACAGGCGCCGCTGCAGGATGCCGCCAACGCGGGCGCGCACCTCGGTTTCACGCGAACCCGCCGTCTGGCCGGTGTATTCAAAGGTGAGCGGTGCATCTTTAGCCTGCACCGTTACCACGCTTACCTGTGGCGGTGGCATCGCGGGCGGGCCGCCGGCAGCGCCCGGGCTGTCACCCGATTTGCCGCAAGCGGCGAGCAGACCAGCCGCTGCCAGTGCGCTGAGCAACAAGGCAGGACGAGGGGTGGAGGTGAAATGGCGAACAGAAAGGGCCGACCTGGCCGCGGCTGTGATTTGGCGGTCTGACATGGATTTGGGGAGGAGGGGAAGCTCGATGGAGCGCGAAGCGTAGCATAAACATGCATGAATGTTTGTAAAATAACAGTGACATTTACCAATCGCTCCAAAGTTGATGTGGCGCAGTCTTGTCGTGCACGCTCGGCGTAGGCTGTATGTAATGAAAGGCGCCAGCACACGCTAATGACGCCGTTTCCGGCAAACGCCGGATCAACCTATCGCAACCGCAGGAGCGGCAGGACTGAATATGGTTCGCAAGACGAAAGAAGACACCGAACAAACCTACACCGCGCTGCTGGACGCCGCGGAGCGGGTGTTCAAGGACAAGGGCGTAGCTGCTGCCACGCTCAACGATATTGCGGGTGCTGCCGGGATGACGCGCGGCGCCATTTACTGGCATTTCAAGGACAAGGCTGAACTGGTGCACGCCATGTGCGAGCGTGCCACCCTGCCGATGGAAGCGGTGTTCAACGAGGTCACCGCCGTCGCTGGCGACGATCCGCTCGGCTCGATCCGGCGGCTGACGGTGCACGCGCTGACGCAGGTGGCGCAGTCGCCGCAGCAGCAGACGGTGTTCGACATCCTGTTCCACAAGTGCGAGAAGACCGGTGAGATGGCGCCGATGTTCGAGCGCGAGCAGCAAAGCCGCAATGAGTGCCACAGCGAGATCGAAACCATGTTCCGGCAGGCGGTCAAGCTGGGGCAGTTACCCGCCGACACCGACACCGCAATGGCGATGCAGGCACTGCACGCGTTCATGATCGGACTGATGCATGAGTGGCTGCTCGATCCTGGCGCCTATGACTTGGCCGCTCACGCCGAGCCGCTGGTCGACACGCTGCTCGCGGGCCTGCGCATTGCGCCGCCACGCAGCAAATCTGCTCGAGGCAAAGTGACTGCGGGCGCAACTGCGTCAGCGCCAGCCCGCACTCGCCGTGAGAAAATTGCAGCCTGATTAATCGCCCTCGCACGAGTCCACATGACCCGCCGTCAACGCCTCGCCAACCTGCTCCGCCAACGCATCCTGATTCTGGACGGTGGCATGGGCACAATGGTGCAGCAGTTCAAGCTCGGCGAAGCGGACTATCGCGGCCACCTGTGCCGCGACCATGCCTGTGACTTGAAGGGCAATAACGACCTGCTGGTGCTGACCAAGCCCGAGGTGATCCGCGAAATTCACAACGACTACCTCACAGCGGGCGCCGACATCATCGAGACCAATACCTTCAACGGCACCTCGATCGCGATGGCGGATTACCAGCTTGAGCACATGGTTCGTGTGATGAACCGCGACGCCGCGAAGCTCGCCCGTGAGTGCTGTGCCGAATGGACGAAGAAGACGCCAGACAAGCCACGCTTCGTCGCCGGCGCGCTCGGCCCGACCAATCGCACTGCAAGCATTTCGCCGGACGTCAACGACGCGTCGAAGCGCAATGTCAGCTTTGATGAATTGGTCGCCGCCTACACCGAGCAGCTTGACGGGCTGATCGAAGGCGGTATCGACCTGGTGCTGGTGGAAACCATCTTCGACACACTCAACGCCAAAGCTGCGCTGTTCGCCTATCAGACGGTGTTTGAAAACGACTGTGACCCGCCACCGCTGATGATTTCCGGCACCATTACCGATGCGTCGGGTCGCACGCTGTCGGGGCAAACGGTTGCTGCCTTCTGGAACAGCGTCCGCCACGCCAAACCGCTGTCAGTGGGCATTAACTGCGCTCTCGGCGCCGTGGCCATGCGGCCGCACATCGAGGAGCTGGCGAAAATTGCGCCGGAAACCTTCATCAGCGTCTACCCGAACGCCGGGTTGCCCAATCCACTGTCGGAAACCGGCTACGACGAAACACCGGCGATGACCAGCGGCTTTCTCAAGGAATTCGCGCAAAGCGGCCTCGTCAACATCGTGGGCGGTTGCTGCGGTACCACCCCTGCGCATATCCGTGCGATTGCGGAGGCAGTGGTCAAGGTCTCACCGCGGATCGTATTGACGGGCTGATCTTTGCGGAGGAAAACACCAGCGCACCTGGCGCGGGCTTTTGCTGTCATTCAGGACGCGTTGGTGTCTCGAGTGTGATCAGCCACAATCGCCAAAGGCTCCCACTTTTGCCGATAGCGGGCGCAAGCCTCGCGCCACGCGTCGCTGCGGAAATTGCCCGGACTCTGGTGGGTGATGCTGATTGGCCAGGTGCCGATGCGAAGGCCGCATGCATGGGCTTCGCGGCAAAAGTCCATGTCGTAAAAGTGGAAGCTGAACTGCTCGTCGAAATGTACCCCACGCTCCCGCGCCAGGGATGTGTTCACCGCGATGAACACGCCATCGACGAGCCGACATGGTGTCGTGCTTGATCCGAAGCGGGACACGCGACCAAACGGCTCGGCGCCGTTGGCGATAGCACCACTGAGGCAATCCTCGGCATCCCAGTTCAGCTGCTCATCGGCAAACGCCCACGACACCTGCCCCTCGCTACAACGGGTATTTCCGACGACGCCTACGACATCAAACGCCGTGACCGCCTGCAGCAGGCGATCGGCCAGAAAAATGTCATCGATCCACACGTCGTCATGGACGAACAGCAACACCTCCGCCGTGCTCTGCGCCAGGCGATGGTTGTAAACGGCCGGTAGTCCGATACGGTTCTGGAAAGCGATGCTCGCCGTGATGCGGGGATCAGCAAGTCGCTGCAGCGACAGGCCGAGCGCGGATCGTTCCATGAAGTCGTCGCGCGACAGGCGTGTCGCGCTGACGACCTCGATGGGCCGGACTTGGGTCAACGTATCAGCCCGCTTGCTGCAAACGTGATGTCAGCCTCATTCCGCCTCGATCTTCGCCGCTTTGGTGAGCTGGCCCCAGCGCTTGACTTCGCTGTCGATCAGACGGGCGAGGGCGGCTGCGTCGGTGGAGTCGATGTCGAAACCGCCCGCGTGCAGCTTGGCCTTGACGTCGGTGCTGGCGAGCACCTTCTGCAATGTGGTGGTGAGCTTGGCAGCGATGTCTTTCGGCAGGTTGGCCGGCGCCATCAGCGCGAACCATGGCACCAGCTCGTAGCCCGGTACCTGTTCCGCGATCGCTGGCAGATCCGGCAACGCACTGGAGCGTTTGGTGCTGGTGACGCCAAACGCCTTCACCTTGCCGCCCTTGATCTGTGCCTGGGCATTGCCGAGATCGGCGAACACCACTTCAATGTTGCCGCCCAGCATGTCAGTGATCGCCGGCGGAATGCCCTTGTACGGGATCATCTGCATGTCACCCTGGATCATCGACGCGAACAGTGAGCCCGACACCCATGAGCCCGACGAGCCCTGGCCAAAGCGCACCTTGCCCGGATTTGCCTTGACGTAGGCGATGAAGCTCTTGAGGTCGGTCGCGGGCACCTTGTCGTTGACGATCAGCACGAACGGCGTCGTCGCAATCTTGCCAATCGGCGTGAAATCCTTCACCGGGTCGTACGGGACTTTCTTGAGCAGGCTGGTCACTGCCGCCTGGGTGGTGCTGGTGGTGACCAGCAGCGTATAGCCGTCGGCCGCAGCGCCCTTGACCTCGTTGGCGCCGATGGTGCCCTGGGCACCGGACTTGTTGTCGACCACGATCGGCTGGCCGAGCTCCTTGCCCATCGCTTCGGCGAGCACGCGGCCAACGACGTCGGTGGCGCTGCCTGCGGGGAACGGCACGACGAACTTGATCGCCTTGGCCGGATAGGACTGCGCGAAAGTCGGTGCAACCAGCGGTGCCAGTGCCAGCGCGATGCTCACGGCGATGAGATGACGGATCTGCATGAAAAAGCCTTGTGTCGTCAGAGGGGCTTCTGGCCGATCGGCCAGAAGTGGTGGTGCTGCGATTTTAGGAAGCAACGGCCGGCGCGACTGAAAATCGCCGCATTTGGTGAAGCATCTTTTTTTATGAAGCCCCGTCCCGAGTGGGCTAATGGCTTATTTCAATGAAAAGTCGACTTGTTGGCAATTGGCCCGATAAGCCCAGTTTGAATGGGGATCAAGCAACAAAGCCATAACGGAGAAAATAATTATGGAAACGCTTTCCACGATGCGAAATCTCTTCTAGAATTTCGGCATTCGCCGTTGCGACAGTGTGCGATTAGCGAACCTGTCACCACGGCAACATTTTGTGCATTGCACACACGCGACAATGTGCGTAAAGGCCGCGTGAGCGGGCGATGCATGGCAGACAACGCAAGGAGGACATGATGCAAAACCCCAATCTGTCGGGTCGGAACGACCTTGACCCGCAGGAGACCAGCGACTGGCTCGACTCACTCGACAGTGTGATCGCCAACGAAGGTTACGAACGCGCCCACTTCCTGCTTGAGGCGCTGTTTGACAAGGCACGCCGCACCGGTGGCAAGGCGCCGTTCTCGCCGAATACGGCCTACCTCAACACCATCCCGGCCCACCTTGAGGCGAAGAGCCCCGGTGATCATGAGATCGAGCACAAACTGCGCAGCTACGTGCGCTGGAACGCCGCGATGATGGTGTTGCGCGGCGGCAAGAAGGATCTCGAACTCGGCGGCCACATCTCGTCGTTCGCCTCCGCCGCCACGCTCTACGACGTCGGCTTCAATCACTTCTGGCATGCGCCGTCGGCCAACCACGGCGGTGATCTCGTTTACGTGCAGGGCCACAGCGCGCCGGGCGTCTACGCCCGCGCCTTCATGCTCGGTCGCCTGACGCAGGACCAGATGGACAACTTCCGCCAGGAGGTCGATGGCAAGGGCATTTCAAGCTACCCGCATCCGTGGCTGATGCCCGATTTCTGGCAACTGCCCACGGTATCAATGGGCCTGGGTCCGCTGATGGGCATCTATCAGGCGCGCTTCCTCAAATACCTGCACGCCCGCGGTCTCGCCAACACTGAAGGGCGCAAGGTTTGGGTGTTCTGCGGCGACGGCGAAATGGATGAGCCCGAGTCCCTCGGCGCCATCAGTATGGCCGGCCGTGAAGGTCTCGACAACCTCGTCTTCGTGATCAACTGCAACCTGCAGCGTCTCGATGGACCGGTGCGCGGCAACGGCAAGATCATCCAGGAGCTCGAAGGCGATTTCCGTGGTTCCGGCTGGAACGTCATTAAACTGATCTGGGGCGGCTACTGGGATCAGCTGCTCGCCCGCGACCGGGACGGCACGCTGGTCAAGCGCATGGAAGAGGTGATCGACGGCGAATATCAGGTCATGAAGGCGCGCGACGGCGCCTATGTGCGCGAGCACTTCTTCGGCAAATATCCGCAACTGCGCGAGATGGTGGCCAACATGTCCGATGAGGATGTGTGGCGCCTCAATCGTGGCGGCCACGATCCGCACAAGATCTACGCCGCCTACGACAGCGCGGTCAAACACAAGGGCCAGCCAACGGTGATCCTCGCCAAGACGGTCAAAGGCTATGGCATGGGTCACAGTGGCGAGGGCCTCAACATCGCCCACCAGGCCAAGAAGATGGATATCGAATCGCTGCGCCAGATGCGCGACCGCTTCGGCATCCCGGTCAAGGACGAAGACCTCGCCAGCTATCCGTACTTCAAGCCCGCGCCTGATTCGCCGGAAGGCAAATACATGCGCGAGCGCCGCGAGGCACTGGGCGGCTACCTGCCGCAACGCCGCACCAAGAGCGTCAGCCTGCCGACGCCGGAGGTGAGCGCCTTCGAGGCCCAGCTTAAGGGCACCGGTGATCGCGAAATCTCGACCACCATGGCCTTCGTGCGCATCCTCAACACGCTGGTCAAGGACAAATCGATCGGCCGCCATGTGGTGCCTATCGTGCCCGACGAATCGCGCACCTTCGGCATGGAGGGCATGTTCCGCCAGCTCGGCATCTGGAACCAGCAGGGTCAGAACTACCAGCCGGTCGACGCTGACCAACTGATGTTCTACAAGGAGGCCAAGGACGGCCAGATCCTGCAGGAAGGCATCAACGAGGCCGGCGGCATGGCCGACTGGATCGCTGCGGCGACCAGCTACAGCAACAACAACGTGCCGATGCTGCCGGTCTACATCTTCTACTCGATGTTCGGCATCCAGCGCATCGGCGACCTCTGCTGGGCGGCGGGCGACATGCGTGCACGCGGCCTGCTGGTCGGCGGCACGGCGGGCCGCACCACGCTCAACGGCGAAGGTCTGCAACACGAAGATGGCCACAGCCATGTGTGGTTCAGTTCGATCCCGAACGTGCGCACCTATGACCCGACCTTCCAGTATGAGGTCGCGATCATCACGCAGCACGCGGTGAAGCGCATGCTCGATGAGCAGCACGACGAGTACTACTACCTGACCGTGATGAACGAAAACTACGTTCATCCTGACATGCCGGCCGGCGCTGAGGCCGACATCATCAAGGGGATGTACCTGTTCAGGGAAGGCGGCAAGGAGAAGAAAAAGGGCATGCGCGTGCAGCTCACTGGCTCCGGCACCATCCTGCGTGAGGTCATCGCCGCGGCCGACCTGCTGCGCAACGACTGGGGCGTGGAGAGCGACCTCTGGAGCGCGCCGAGCTTCAACGAACTGCGGCGCGACGGCATCGACTGCGAGCGCTGGAATCTGCTGCACCCGATGGATGAACCGCGCGTCCCGCACGTCGCCAAATGTGTCATGTCCAGGGCCGGCCCGGTGGTCGCCGCCACCGACTACATGCGCATCTACGCCGACAGTGTGCGCCCGTACATCAAGAAGACTTACAAGGTGCTCGGCACCGACGGCTTTGGCCGTTCGGACAGCCGCGAGAACCTGCGCCGCTTCTTTGAGGTGAACCGCTTCTACGTGACGGTGGCGGCGCTCACCGCGCTGGCGGAAGACGGCGTCATTGAGCGCAAGGTGGTGGCGGACGCGATCAAGAAATACGGCATTGATCCGAACAAACCGAACCCGACCACGGTTTAAGGAGCGGGACAAATCATGGCAAAGCAGGAACTGAAAGTCCCGGACATCGGCGACTACAAGGACATCCCGGTCATCGAAGTGCTGGTCAAGGTCGGCGACGTGGTGGCGAAGGAGCAATCGCTCGTCACGCTCGAATCCGACAAGGCCACGATGGAAGTGCCGGCCGAAGCGGCGGGCACCGTCGTGGAACTGCGCGTGAAGCTTGGCGACAAGGTGAGCGAAGGTTCGGTCGTGGCGGTGATTGAGGCAGGCGCAGCCGCGCCAGCCCCGGCGCCGGCGAAAGCGGCTGCGGCCCCCGCATCCGCCCCTGTTGCGGCTGCGCAAGCTGCGCCCGCCGCACCCGCATCAGGCGGCGGCGCAGTCGAAGTCAAAGTCCCCGACATCGGCGATTTCAAGGACATCCCTGTCATCGAAATCCTGGTCAAGGTGGGCGACACGGTCAAACTTGAGCAGTCGCTGGTGACGCTTGAGTCCGACAAGGCGACAATGGAAGTGCCGTCCACGGCGGCCGGTGTTGTCAAGGAGATCAAGGTCAATCTTGGCGACAAGGTTTCCGAAGGTGCGATTGTTGTGATCGTTGAGGCCGCTGGTGCCGCCGGTGCCACCAGTGCGCCGGTCGCGGCGGCGCCTGCCGTGGCAGCAGCGCCTGCGCCCGCGCCGGTGCCTGCAGCCGCTCCAGTCGTGGCGTCACCCGCTCCAGCAGCAGCCGCAAGCGCCATCAACGAAGCCAGTTTCAGCAAAGCCCACGCCTCGCCGTCGGTGCGCAAGTTTGCGCGCGAGCTCGGCGTCGATCTCGGCCGCGTCAAGGGCAGTGGTCCCAAGACGCGCATCCTGCTCGAGGACGTGCAGTCTTACGTCAAGGGCGTCATGAGCGGCGCCGCCGCTGCGCCGGCCGCTGCGGCGAGTGGCGGCGATGGGGGGGCCGCTCTTGGCCTGCTGCCGTGGCCCAAGGTCGACTTCAGCAAGTTCGGCGCGGTCGAGGCCAAGCCGCTGTCGCGCATCAAGAAGATCTCGGGTGCCAATCTGCATCGCAACTGGGTGCTGATTCCGCACGTCACCAATCATGACGAATGTGACATCACCGAGCTCGAAGCCTTCCGCGTGCAGCTCAACAAGGAGATCGAGAAGAGCGGCGTCAAGGTCAGCATGCTCGCGTTCATGATCAAGGCCACCGTCGCGGCGTTGAAGAAGTTCCCCAACTTCAACTCGAGCCTCGACGGCGACAACCTGATCCTCAAGAGCTACTACAACGTCGGCTTCGCGGCCGATACGCCGAACGGCCTCGTGGTGCCCGTCATCAAGAACGCCGACCAGAAGGGCATCGTGCAGATCGCCAAGGAGATGAGCGAGCTCGCGGGCCTCGCGCGCGAAGGCAAGTTGAAGCCCGACCAGATGCAGGGCGGCTGCTTCTCGATCAGCTCGCTGGGCGGCATCGGTGGTCGCTATTTCACGCCAATCATCAACGCTCCAGAAGTGGCGATCATGGGTGTCTGCAAGAGCGAAATCGCGCCGAAGTGGAACGGCAAGGAGTTCGAGCCGCGCCTGATGCTGCCGCTGTCGCTGTCATGGGATCACCGCGTCATCGACGGTGCCGAGGCCGCACGCTTCAACGTGTACTTCGGGCAATTGATGAGTGATTTCCGCAGGATTGCTTTGTAGCGCTTTGCGCTACAGGACGAGGAGACGAATGACGAATGACGCAAAGGTATGCCGTCGTTCGTCTCCCAATATGTTGAATACAACGCTGGCGGTGGGTGAGGAGAGTGACATTGTCGTCACTCGTCTTTGGTCATTCGTCATTCATTGAAGCGAAGCGAAAATGAATACAGAACTCAAAGTCCCCGACATCGGCGACTTCAAGGACATCCCTGTCATCGAGGTGCTGGTGAAGGTGGGCGACACCGTCGCCAAGGAGCAGTCGCTCGTCACGCTCGAATCGGACAAGGCCACAATGGAAGTGCCTGCCGAAGCGGCGGGCGTCGTCAAGGAGCTGCGCGTCAAGCTCGGCGACAAGGTGTCGCAGGGCACTGTGGTTGCCGTGATTGAGGCGAGTGCTGCCGCAGCGGCGCCTGCCCCGGCTGCTGCTGCGTCGGCGCCCGCGCCAGCCGCAGCACCTGCGCCGGTACCTGTGGCTGCTGGCGCTTACGCTGGCAAAGCCGACATCGAATGCGAGATGCTCGTACTCGGCGCCGGTCCCGGCGGCTACAGCGCGGCATTCCGGGCGGCCGACCTCGGCATGAAGACGGTGATCGTCGAACGCTACGCGACGCTCGGCGGCGTCTGCCTCAATGTCGGCTGCATCCCGTCGAAGGCGCTGCTGCACACGGCAGCCGTGATGGACGAGGTCAAGGCGCTCGCGAAGCATGGCATCAGCTACGGCGAACCAACCGTCGAGATCGGCAAGCTGCGCGAATTCAAGGACGGCGTGATCAAGAAGCTCACCGGCGGCCTCGCCGGCATGGCCAAGGCGCGCAAGGTCGACATCGTGCGTGGCATCGGCAAGTTCCTCGACGCCAACCACGTCGAAGTGGCGCTGACCACAGGCACTGGTCAGGAAACGACCGGCGAAACCAAGGTCGTCAAATTCCAGAAGTGCATCATCGCAGCCGGCTCGCAAGCTGTGAAGCTGCCGTTCATGCCCGAGGACCCGCGCGTTGTCGATTCGACCGGTGCGCTGCTGCTCGATACCCAGCCGAAACGCATGCTGGTGATCGGCGGCGGCATCATCGGGCTCGAGATGGCGACGGTCTACTCGACCCTCGGTGCACGAATCGATGTCGTCGAGATGCTCGACCAGGTCATGACCGGTGCCGACCGCGACCTCGTGAAGGTTTGGGAGAAGGTCAACGCGCCGCGCTTCGACAACCTGATGTTGAAGACCAAAACCGTCGGCGCCGAGGCCAAGCCGGATGGCATCTACGTGAAGTTCGAGGGTGAGAAAGCACCCGCAGAAGCACAGCGCTACGACCTCGTGCTCGTCGCGGTTGGCCGTTCGCCAAACGGCAAGAAGATCGCCGCCGACAAGGCCGGCGTCGCGGTGACCGACCGCGGCTTCATCAACGTCGACAAGCAGATGCGCACCAACGTGCCGCACATCTTCGCGATCGGCGACATCGTGGGCAACCCCATGCTCGCGCACAAGGCGGTGCACGAGGGTCACGTCGCGGCTGAAGCTGCACATGGCGAGAAGGCCTACTTCGACGCGCGTCAGATTCCGAGTGTCGCCTACACCGACCCCGAGGTCGCGTGGGCCGGCATCACCGAGGACGAGGCGAAGAAGCAGGGCCTCAAGTACACGGTCGGCAAGTTCCCGTGGGCCGCGAGCGGCCGCGCCATCGCCAATGGCCGCGACGAGGGCTTCACCAAGCTGATCTTCGACGAGGAGACGCACCGCATCCTGGGCGGCGGCATCGTGGGCACCCACGCCGGCGATCTGATCGGCGAGGTCTGCCTGGCCGTCGAAATGGGCGCGGACATGATCGACATCGGCAAGACCATCCACCCGCATCCGACGCTAGGCGAGAGCGTGGGTATGGCGGCCGAGATCGCGCATGGAACGTGTACGGACGTGCCGCCACCGCGGAAGAAGTAACACTGAAGGGCCTCGCGCCCTGCGGGTACAGCGCGTAGCGAGTTCCGGCCGGGTCTTGATCTGGCCGCTGCTGCGCTGGCCGGTGTGCGTCCCGGTGTTTACAACCCGGCCTGGGCGCCGCGATTTCCGGACAGGTCTTCCAGAATCGGGCAATCCGGCCGCTGATCTCCGTGGCAACAGTGGATCAGGGTTGCGAGTGCCTTTTGCATCGCCTGCATGGCTTCGATGCGTCGACGCAAATCTTCGGCATGCGCCTGCGCAATGCGCTTGACGCTGGCGCTCGTGCGGCGGCGGTTTTGCCACAGGCTCACCAGCTCGGCAATCTCTGCCATCGAGAAGCCGAGATCCCGCGCGCGCTTGATGAATTGCAGTGTGTGGATGTCGCGCTCGCTGTATTGCCGATATCCGTTATTGCGGCGGGCGACACCGGCGATTAGCCCCAGCGCCTCGTAGTGGCGGACCATCTTGGCGCTGACGCCGGAGCGCGCAGCGGCCTCGCCAATGTTGACTGCGGCGACCGCCGCTACGTCCGTCACTTTTAGTTGCAGGAGCAATGCCCGCCGCAGCCGCCGGCTGCCTTCTCGACCATCTTTTCGACGGTGTAGCCCTCGTCGGCGATGGCGGCCGCAAACGCATGGCGCGGCGATTCGCTCTGCACATCGACACGGCCGCTGCTGCGATCAATGGTGACTATCGCATGCGGATCGATACCCTTGATGGCGTTGGTTACCGTTGCTTCGCAATGGCCGCAGGTCATGCCCTGTACGTTGAGTGTGTGTTGCATGGATGTTCTCCGTTGTTGATAGCCGTATTTTGAACCTTGCCATGATGGTAAGGTCAAGCGAGTTTGGTCAGGCGACAGGCGAATTGCATCTTGCTTGACCGACATCAAACGACCTGCCTTCATGGCCGTTTCGCAAAGCAATACGCTTGACCTTACCATCATGGTAAGGTTTACGATTGCGCCATGAACACCACCGCTACCAGTCAGCCCAACACGCTCGCGACCGACGACATTGCCATCGGCGGCATGACCTGTGCGTCGTGCGTGGCACGGGTGGAGCGCGCGCTCAAGAAGGTGCCAGGGGTGACCGAGGCGACCGTCAATCTCGCCACCGAGTCGGCGCGGGTCACTTTCGATGCAACACAGGCGAACGACGGTCGCCTGCGTCGCGCCGTTCGCGACGCTGGCTATGAGCCGCGCGAGGTGGCAGCGGCGGACGCCGCAGAGCCATCGTCGTGGCAGGGCTTCGCGCCGGTGGCAGTTGGCCTCGCGCTGTCGGCACCGCTGGTGTTGCCAATGATCGGTGATGCGTTCGGCAAGCACTGGATGTTGCCGGCGTGGATGCAATTCCTGCTGGCGACGCCGGTGCAGTTCATTCTGGGGGCACGTTTCTACAAGGCCGGATGGCATGCGTTGAAGGCGCTGACCGGCAATATGGATCTGCTGGTCGCCATCGGCACCACGGCGGGCTGGGCGCTCTCGATGTGGCTGTGGCTGACGGCGGAGCCCGGCGAGATGGTGCATCTCTACTTCGAAGGCTCTGCGGTGGTGGTGACGCTGGTGCTGCTGGGCAAATGGCTCGAAGCCCGCGCCAAGCGGCGCACCACGACGGCGATCCGCGCGCTGCATGCGTTGCGGCCCGACGTGGCGCACCTGATCGGCAAGACTGGCTCCGAGAAGGACGTGCCGGTCAGCGAGTTGCTCAACGGCGATCACGTGGCGGTGCGCCCCGGCGAACGCATTCCGGCAGATGGCGTGGTTGAGGAGGGGGCCAGCGAGGTTGATGAGTCGATGCTGACTGGCGAACCGCTGCCGGTGGCCAAGGGGCTCGCCAGCAAGGTCACTGGCGGCAGCATCAACGGCAGCGGACGGCTGCTGCTGCGGGTCACGGCGACGGGCAGCGAATCGGTGCTGGCGCACATCATCCGTCTGGTTGAAGATGCACAGACTGCGAAGGCGCCAATCCAGCGTCTGGTCGATCAGGTGGCCGCAGTATTCGTGCCCGTGGTGCTGGTGCTCGCGTTGCTCACACTGGGCGGCTGGTGGCTGGCACGCGGAAGCTTCGAGACCGCAGTGATTCACGCGGTCGCAGTGCTGGTGATCGCCTGCCCGTGCGCGCTTGGCCTCGCCACGCCGGCCGCCATCATGGCGGGTACCGGGGTCGCCGCCAGGCAGGGCATTCTGATCAAGGACGTGCAGGCGCTGGAGTTGGCACACAAGGTGGATACCGTCGCCTTTGACAAGACGGGTACCCTGACCGTCGGGCAGCCGCAGTTGACGGCGACACACACTTTTGACGACTGGTCCGAGCCGCAGCTTCTCGCCGCCGTCGCCGCAGTGCAGCGCGGCAGCGAGCATCCGCTGGCCCGTGCGGTGGTACAGGCGGCAGCCGCACGCAGCGACGTGACCGTGACGGCTGCGAGCGACGTTCGGGCGATACCCGGCCGCGGCACCGAGGGCCACATTGCTGACACGGCATTGCTGATTGGCAGTTTGCGCTGGATGCAGGAGATGGGCGCTGATCTGTCGCAGGCGGCCACGTTGGCCGAATCGCTGCAGTCAGCGGGGGCCACTGTTTCAGCCGTCGCCACGCGTGATCCGGCAGCGGGATCGGCACCCCGCATCGTTGGCCTGCTTGCCTTCGGTGATGAACCGAAACCCGGTGCAGCGGAAGCGCTTTCGCGGCTGCGTGCCTCGGGCTTGCGCGTGTGCATGATCTCGGGTGACAACCGGGGTGCGGCACTGGCAATGGCGGCACGTCTTGGGTTGACTGCCGACGAGGTGATGGCCGAGGTGTTGCCCAGCGACAAAGCCGCACGAGTTGCCGCACTGCGCGAAGGTGGCCATGTTGTGGCGATGGTGGGCGATGGCGTCAACGATGCACCGGCGCTGGCAGCAGCGGACGTTGGCATTGCGATGGGCACCGGCACCGATGTCGCGATGCACGCCGCTGCGATCACACTGATGCGCGGCGACATTGCGCTGGTGGCCGATGCGCTCGACATCTCGCGGCGCACGGTCGCCAAGATCCGGCAAAACCTGTTCTGGGCCTTCGCTTACAACGTCGCCGGCATCCCGCTGGCGGCGTTCGGCTACCTGAACCCGGTGGTCGCCGGCGCGGCGATGGCAATGAGCTCGGTCAGCGTGATGACCAATGCGCTGCTGCTGAGCCGCTGGAAGGGGCGCTGAGCGCGCTCCCCGGTGTCGGTGTCCGAGTCCGGGACGATTTTCCGTAACGGTGGGCAGGGATGTGTGTCCGGGCCAGTTGCCCTGGGTGTCCCCCATTTCGCCAACTTCCGGAAAATTTCCATGGTCCTGTCTTTCCGTCGTTACATCGGCTTCTTTGTGGCCTGGGCTGTTGGCTTGGTCACGTTGGCAGCAATGCCGTCGCAGGCCGTCCCACAGTCGTTTGCGGCCACCGGCGTGGGGCAGATTCCTGATTCGATGATCTGTGGCTCGGCCGGAATACCGCTTGCGCTTTCGTTCAACGTGACCGGCATGGGGGCGCCGTTGACCGATGTCCGCGTCACCCTCAATTTCGCTCCCGCCCACACTTTCGTTGGCGACCTGACGGCAACCTTGCGGCCGCCCGCAGGGTCGCCTTCCGTCATCCTGTTCAGCCGGGTTGGTTCGACCACGGCCAACAGCGCTGGCAGCGGCGCGTCAATGGACGGCTCCTATACCTTCGTCGATCCTTCGGTCAGCACCGCCAATATCTGGGCGGCCGCAAGCGGTGGCGTGCTGGTACCGAGTGGTACCTACGCGGTCACGCTGCCGGGCCCAGTCGCGACCACGCCAGCGGGAACGGCACCAATGACGTCAGTATTTGCCGGTCTCAGTGCGGCGCAGATCAACGGCACCTGGACGCTCAACATCACCGACCGCTGCACCTCCGATGTGGGCGGCATCTCGCAGGCGACGTTGCAACTCGACAGCGCTCCGCCAGCGCAGGAGTTCACGGTCAATCCGCTGCAGCTCAATTTCGATGTGGTCGATGTCAATGAGCTGACTTTGCGTGCGTTCCGGGTGACGGCGGCGGCGAGCAACACGCAGAACATCGATATCACGGCCGCCAATTGCAGTATCGGTGGCGCCGACGCCGGGCAGTTCGCGCGGCTGTTCAGCAATGTCACACTGGCGCCGGGCGCCAGCGTGCAGTTGCCGATGGCGTTCCGCCCGACATCACTCGGCAACAAGACGGCACTTCTGACCTGTACTGGCGTGTTGCCGGCTGGCGTGACCCCGACCGTTCTCGCGGTATCGCTGGTCGGCGTTGCCGGCGTCCCTGCGCCGCCGCCGAACTGCTACGACGTTGATGGCGACGGCGTGATGAACCCGCTGACCGATGGCCTGTTCATGCTGCGCCTGCAGTTGGGCATCGCGCCGGTCACGGCTGCCAGCGGCATCGTGCTCAATGCGCCGCGCAACACCCCGCTAAAGGCAGCGCTGTTCATGGCACAGCGCTGCGGCTTCCACGTGCCCGACTGAGCGGGCGATGGCCGCGCGACGCCTTTGCCGCCAGCCTGCGCGTGCTGGCGGGGCACGGCGCGTAGCATGTCGGCATGCTCGTGCTGTTCAACAAGCCCTATGGTGTGCTGTCGCAGTTCACCAGTGACGGTGGCCGCTGGCAAACGCTGGCGGCGTACATCAACATCCCGGACGTTTACGCAGCGGGCCGCCTCGACGCCGACAGCGAGGGCTTGCTGCTGCTGACTGACAACGGCGCCTTGCAGGCTGCCATTGCCGGCCCGCAGTCACGCGTCAGCAAAACCTATTGGGCACAGGTGGAGGGCGTTGCCGACACATCCAGCATGGCGCAACTCAAACGCGGCGTGACGTTGAACGACGGACCGGCAAAGGCAGTGAACGCATCGCTGCTCGACATCACCGAGCCGTGGCCGCGTGACCCGCCGATCCGCGTGCGCAAAGCGATTCCTGACTCCTGGATCGAGCTCAGCATCGAGGAGGGTCGCAATCGTCAGGTGCGGCGCATGACTGCGGCGGTCGGGCTGCCGACGCTGCGCCTGGTTCGCGTCGCCGTCGGCCCGTGGCGAGTGGAAGGCTTGGCGCCGGGGCAAAGGCGAAACCTCAGCGACGACGAAGCGTTCGCTGCGCTGCGCCGGAAGCCGTGATTGCTATCAGCTTTTTGGTGGAAGCCCTATTTTCATTGGGCTTATAGACGTATTCGACCAAAAGTCGAGTTTTGGCGATTTATCGCGCTGAGCCCTTATTGATTGGGCGTTCAAGGAAAAAGCTGCCTGACCTACGGGTTGAATCGCCCGGTCGCTTCTGCCACATAGAACCACTCGTAGTTCGCCTCAGCCAGCGCGTTGGGGAACACGATGTAGCCGTCGTGCGGCGCGCGCACTACTTCCCCATTGGCGCGGGTCCCGATGACGTCGCCGGCCCTGAGCGGATCAAAGCTCTGCCACGGGCGGGCGAAGGCATCGTTGCGGTCAAACTTGTCGACGACGGTGCCCAGGTGCAGGCCTTCCATCGCCGTCTCCGTCGCCGGCACAGGCTCGTCGGTCAGGCCGAACAGCGCCAGCGTATTGCGGATGGCGCGATACGCCACCTCCGGGCCATTCGGATCGTCGTGCTGGCCGCATTCCAGCGTCAGTGCCATACCGCCAGTCGAGCGCATGTATTCGGTGGTGCCGACGCCGTACTTGGCGTCGAGGTCGTGCCGCTTGCCTTCGCTCGCAGGCTGGCGCTCGGCGCGCGCGCGGCGCTCGTCCACGCCCTTCGCGTAGGTGCCCAGCCAGCCATCCACGGCGCGCTTCACGCCCAGCCGCAGCGCCCAGTCGCGCTCGGTGTCGCCATGTACGGTCGGCTCCAGCGCGCCCGTGTTGTTCTGCGGCCCCACCATCACAAACGCCTGCCCCTGCGCCTGGAATGAATGCAGGTCGAGCAGTGCGTCGTGCTTCGCCATCAGAGGGCACAGCCAGTTGGCAATGTGATCCTCGAACTCGGCCGGCGCAACGCCGGGAGCCGTCGGCTGCAGATTGCGATTGAGATTGCGGTCGCCATTGCGGCGCTTCAGCGCATAGGCCTTCGGGTTGGTGATCGGCACGAAGGTCACGCTGCCGCACGCGAGCGCCAGCGCACCGCTCTCGATCTCGTCAATCACACGGCGGATGCCGTGGGTGCCGGCGACCTCGTTGCCATGCACCGCGCCGGTAACGATCAGGCGCTTGCCGGGTTCAGTGGTGGTGAACTGGACGGATTGAAATGGCAACAGCGATGGAGTCAAACTCATAGCACTCTGCAAAAAACAGCCTTCAGATACCGGCTCTCGTTGACGTGGGCGAGCCACGGGTGGTCCGGCCCGGCGCCGCGCACCTCCAGCACCTGCACCTCACGGCCCGCGTAGAACGCCGCGCGTCGCAGCATGTCGAGAAACTGCTCCTCGCTCACCACGCCAGTGCAGGAGCAGGTGAGGAACAGCCCGCCCGGCTTGACGACGCCGAGCGCCAGTTTGTTCATGTCGAGATACTTTTTCAGCGCCTCGATCACTTCATCGCGTGAGCGCGTCATCTTGGCTGGGTCCAGCACCACGGCATCCCAGCGCTTGCCCGCTTCCTGCGCCTCACGCAGCCACGGGAAGATGTCGGCCTGCGTGACCTTCGCCTTCACATTGTTCAGTCGCAGATTGCGGGTGGCGAAGTCCACCGCCTCTTCGTCTAGATCAACGCCGGTGATATCCGTCGCGCCGTTGAGACCGGAATACACCGCGAAGCCGCCGGAATTGCAGCAGAGGTCGAGCATGCTGCTACTGCGGGTTGCGGCGATCAATTCGCCCCAGCGCTTGCGGTTGTCGCGCTGGTCGCAGAAGAACCCGGTCTTGTGCTTGCCACCGATCTGCACGAAGAACTTGGCGTCGTGCTCAGTGATCGTTACTGGCTTGCCGCCATGCGGCGCACGGCCCGCCGGGCAATCAAAGCCTTCCTGCTTCTGCGCATTGTCGTCGCCAAAGGCAAAAATCTGTGCATCGGGGAACTGCGTCAGCAGCGCGTCGAACACCCAATGCTGCAGGCGCCACATGCCCGCAGAGTAGAAGCAAACCACCAGCACATCGCCAAAGCGGTCCACGATCAGGCCCGAGAGCCCGTCACCCTCGGCGTGGATCACGCGATAGCTGTCAGTCACCGCATCAAGCCGGTAGATGTCACGCCGCAGGCGCACCGCATCCGCCACCTTCTCGGCCAGCCAGTGCGCATCAATCACTTCATCCGGCTTTTCGCTCAGCAGGCGGATCGCCATCGGCGCCTGCATGTTGAGCATGCCGCGCCCGATGAACTCGCCATCAACGCCATGCACCTCCACCAGGCTGCCCGGCACGATGCGCTCAGCGGGCCGCTCCACCATCTTCTGGAAGATCAGCGGATGCACATATTTGCGCTCGCTCTTGAGGCGGACAACAGGCAGCGACGAGCCGCCATGGCCGCCCCCGCGACGCTTGCGGGGAACATCATTCATGGGGTGGAATGATAGAGGGTGTGGCGCTGTGGCCCACTAGCGGGACGCCCTGGGCGCGGCGCGGGCGCCACCGTTACGGCTGCTGAACCCTCAAGTGATCTAGCGCCCGGCACCCCAGCGATGGCGCGCGCGGCGGCATCACCGCCAGCGAATCCAGCGGGCTGCGCACACCGCCCGCTACCTTCAGCACGTGGGTGTAAATCATGGTAGTCGATACATCACTGTGTCCAAGCAGGGTCTGCACCGTGCGAATATCGGCGCCGCCCTGCAGCAAATGGGTGGCGAACGAGTGGCGTAGCGTGTGCACTGTCGCCGGCTTCGTCACGCCGGCGGCGCGCAGTGCCAGCGTGAGGGCGCGACGAAACGTCTGCGGGTAGGCGTGGTGGCGCCGCCGCACACCGGTGCGTGAATCGGTCGATAGCGCCGCCTGCGGGAACACCCAGAACCATCCCCAGCTTTCACCGGCACGGGGGTACTTTTGTGCAAGCGCGTGCGGCAACTCAACCCCCGGCACCTGCGCTGTGCGATCTGCCTCCCACAGCGCATGGCCAAGACGGAGCTGCTGTTGCAACGCCTGCCGCAGTGACTGCGGCAGCATCACCACGCGGTCTTTGCCGCCTTTGCCATCGCGCACGATAATCGCGCCGCGATCAAAGTCCACATCCTTCGTGCGCAGCCGCATGCCTTCGAGTATGCGCATGCCAGTGCCATAGAGCAGACGCGCCAGCGTCGCGTGCTCGCCCTGCAACTGCGCCAGCGTGCGTGCCACTTCGTCCACCGTCAGCACCTCGGGCAGGCGCTGCGTTGTTCGAGGGCGCCCGATCTCACTCATCCACGGCAAGTCGATCCGCAACACCTCGCGATACAGAAACAAGAGCGCCGACAGTGCCTGCCGATGCGTCGAAGCTGCTACCTGCCGTTCGCTCGCCAGATGGGTCAGAAACGCCTCAACCTCGTTGCGCCCCATCGATTCCGGATGGCGCAAGCCATGAAAGCGGATGAAAGCCTTGATCCAGTGCACATAGACCTTTTCGGTGGACAACGCGAAGTGATGAAAGCGAACGCGCTCGCGAACCAGCGTCAGCAGGCGCGGTTTGGACTCAGTTTCACGCACTTCCGTTAAACTGTACATAAATACAGTATACCGGTGATTCCCCAGAAAAATCAACGACTGACGGCGTAGAAGTGTGATCGAAGAAATGCACTATTAAAAAGTTATATTGGCTAGCGATGTATAAAACACGTTAGGCCGCAACAAGCATTCGCTCTTTGGGGAGACCTTATGGAAAGGAAGTCCAGCTCAATCTCGTACTACGCCAGCTTCATCACTGTGACGGCAGTTCAGTCGCCCGGAGAGAATGCGATTGTCGAGTCAATCGAAATTGATGGTGAGCTTCTGAATCTTGAGCCTGGAGAAATTGAGCCAGGCAAGACGCTAGATGACGCAATCGACAATGGACTTCGCAAGGCAACAAGCATCGTTGACTTCTAATCCAGTGGCTTTGTGGTCATTGCTCTTCGAGCAAGAGCTGCGGCCTAACAATTCGTTCAAGCCGAGCCCGCTTCGCGGTCTCGGACCGACCGGAACCGCAATGGGCGGGCCGGCTTAACTCAGGCGTTAGACGGCGAACCAGGCGCGCAGCGTTGCAACTGCTCCTCGGTATGTGTAGACTTCCACACACGGAGGTGCACATGGCGACCAATCTTGCTCTTGACCCTAAGCTGCTCGACCAAGTCCTTGAACTCAGTGGAGAAACCACGAAAAAGGCGGCAGTTACGCTCGCTCTGAAAGAGTTCATAGCGCGTCGCGAGCAGAGGAAGGTAGCGGAGCTATTCCGAAAACTGGACTGGGATTCCAAGTACGATTACAAGACTGAACGTTCGCGCTCATGACCCTGCTCGTGGACACAAGCGTATGGTCGCTGGCGTTACGCCGCGACGGTCCAGAGGACTCGCCGGAAGTACGCACTCTTCACGAGGCGATTCTGGGTTCCGACTCGGTCGTGACCACGGGTCTGGTGCTGCAGGAACTGCTGCAGGGCTTTAGTGGGCCGCGCGCTGCGGCCTCCATCGTTGAGAGGTTCCAGTCGTTGCCCCTGATCGCGCCGGATCGGGACGATCACATTGCTGCGGCGGAAGTGCGAAACGTCTGCCGCCGCGCTGGCGTGCAGGTCGGGACGATTGATGCGCTGCTGATTCAACTCTGCGGCAGGCATGAACTGACCCTGCTCTCCACCGACAAAGACTTCGTGCATGCTGCAAAGCACGTGCCCTTCAAGCTCTGGCGAGCATCGACACCCGCCGCCTAACCCTTCGCTCGAATAGACGCGCTCAGGCGGCACTCCTGCGCGCGCAGGTTTAGCTCAAATCTTGATGCTACCGAGCACACCAGCTCAGGAACCGTTGTGCCAGCACCCGTTAGTTCAGCGGCCACCCGCCGCTTGCGAATTGGTTCTCGCAACCGCCTCTGCCAACGCCGGCGCCATCGCAACGGCATTGGTCGGGTGGGTGATGCAGTCGGTGCTCCAGATTTCGCCGACGCCAGCGTTGCGCATGGTTGTCAGCGCTTCGTCGGCGAACAGCGCATGGGTCACGGCCACATCCACACTGGTGGCGCCTGCGGCGAGCAGGGCTTGCGCGGCGCGGGCGACGGTGTGGCCGGTGCTGGCCATGTCATCCAGCAGCACCGCAGCGCGATCCTTCACCGCCACGTCAGGCAGCGTGACTTCCACGCTGCGATCACCGTGCCGGACCTTGCGGCAGACCGCGTAGTCAAAGCCATGCCTTGCGGCGGCCTGCGCGATCCATTGCGCTGATTCCTCGTCCGGGCCGACCAGCAGCGCACCGGGTCGTCGCGTGGCGATCAGGTCGGCGAGCAGGGGGGCGGCACTAACCACGATGGCCTGTGCAACCGGCACGGCCTCGTTGAGCGTGGCTACGCGATGCAGATGCGGGTCCACTGTGATCACGGCGTCGAACAGGCTGGCCAGAAAGCGGCCCACAACGCGCTGGCTGACCACTTCGCCCGGATTGAATGCGATGTCCTGCCGCATGTAGGCGAGATATGGTGCCACCAGCGTCAGATGCTGCGCGCCAAGCTGGCGTGCGCTCTGTGCGGCGAGCAGCAGCTCGACCAGTTTTTCGTTCGGTTGATCAAGTGAACGAAAGAGCACTACGCGACCGGGCAGCGACGCAGGCAGTGTCAGCTTCAACTCGCCATCCGGAAAACGGTGACGGTTGATGCAATGGGTGGCAATTCCGGCAGCAGCGCCCAACCGAGCTGCGCTCGCCTGTTCGTCGTCGAAATGAAGCAACAGGCTGCGCATCAGAACTCCACAAACACATGGGGTACTTCGTCGGGATTGCCAACGCTGTAACCGGTGTCGCGACCTGCGGCCTGCTGCGCGAAAGCGAGATCAGCGGGGAACCCGGCGTACACGCGATACAGCGGCTCACCCGCAGCCACCGTATCCCCCAGCTTGCGGAACAGCTCCACGCCAGCGGCTTTGACTTTTGGTGCGCCAGCCAGCCGCGCGATGCGTGCAATCTGGAAGTTGTCGATGCCGGTGACAGTGCCGCCCTGTGTTGCAACGATGTCGAAGGTCAGCGCGCCGAGCCGGGGCTGGTTGTGGTCAAAACCCTGGCTGCCCTGGGCGGCGACGATCGCCTGCATGCGGGCAAGCGCGCGACCGGAATCAAGGATGTCGCGGGCGATGGCGAAGCCGTCACCACCGCGCACATCCGGGTCTGCCTCAATCATGCGTCCGGCCAGCCGCAGCGCCTTCTGCCGCAGATCGATCGGTGCCCGCGGATCGTTCTCAAGCACGCGCATGACATCGCGTGCCTCGAGCACTGGGCCAATGCCGTTGCCGATCGGCTGGCGGCCGTCGGTGATCACCACATCCAGCGACAAATGCATGCGGTGAGCGACGTACTCGAACAGCCGACGAAGGCGTTGCGCCTCGGGCATCGAGCGCACTTTGGCGGTGGGGCCGATCGGCATGTCGAGCACCAGATGCGTGGAGCCTGCCGCGATTTTCTTGGACAGGATTGATGCCACCATCTGCCCGGGTGAGTCGATGGAGAGTGGCCGCTCCACCGAGATCAGCACATCGTCAGCAGGGGAGAGATCGGCGGTGCCGCCCCAAGCCAGGCAGCCACGATGGTCGCGCACGATGTCCGCCAGTTTGTCGAACGGCAGTTCGACGTGGGCCAGCACTTCCATCGTGTCGGCAGTGCCCGCCGGCGAAGTGATTGCGCGCGACGAAGTCTTGGGGCACAGCAATCCATGCGCCGCCACGATGGGCAGCACCAGCATCGAGGTGCGGTTGCCGGGAATGCCCCCAATGCAATGCTTGTCCACCACCAGCGGCTCATGCCAGTCAAGGCGGCGCCCGCTGTCCACCATCGCTTCGGTGAGAAAGTAAACCTCCTCGCGATCCAGCTCCCCGCGGTTGCAGGCAACCACGAACGCCGTCAACTCGATCTTGGAGTAACGATGCCCGGCGATATCGCGCACGATGGCGTGAAATTCCTCTTGCCCCAGGCGCTCGCCATCAATCTTGCGGAACAGGGCAGACATCGATTCCGGTGGTTCGGCCTGGGAGATCGCCACCAGATGGCCGTCCTCCACGCCAAGCTGGGCGAAGGCGTCTTCCGAGACCCCGAGTTCACTACAGGCGACGATCGAGTCGTCATCGACAACGTTCAGCGTCGCCAGAATGCGGCGCCCATTCGCACGAACCTCCACCTTGGATAGCGCCTGAAATCCCTCGGCGCGATAAACATCGCAATCGCGGTTGAGATAGACGACATTCTCCCGCCAGGTGTCGATGCCCACACGCCGTAGCGCAAGCCGGTTTTCTCCGCTGTGCGGATCACTGGTTGCCCGCACATTGCTGCTTTCGTTCATATCAGGATGTATCGCTGGGGCTCTGCCTTCGAAACATCAAGGTTAGCGCGATCCGCAGCGGGTGAACAGTGATGGCGGACAAGCATTCGCGCGAATGCCGGAGGTGTACACCGCGCCGCCCTCGCACGCAACTTGCGCGGAATCAAGAGCTAAGCCGTGGCCGTGAATAGACTATTAGCCATCGTCCACACAATGTAAATCGGCCGCAGCCGATTGGTGATCGCCATGTACGCAGAAGTTCTGGTTCGCTCTGAAGGCAAATTGTTCCGCATAGATTTGCACGTTGACGAAACGATGACTGCTGACGCTGCGCGGGATTGGCTGGACTCTCAGGTCGTTGAGTTTGGCTGCGAGCCGCTGCGGGCCTCGGGCAAGCTGCTGCGCGCTGACAAAGTGCTGGTCGTTGCCCGCGACGCTGGCACCCGCCACTTCGAGGACACGGCCTGGGCAAAGGCGTTCGCGGCGGCCTCGGTGGCGTTGCTGGATCGAACCGTGATCGAGATCGATGTCGACGCCCTTGCCGTGACCTACTAGGGCGCTAACACTCCCCCGCTTATCGCAAACTTCCGGGCTGCGCTCGCCCGGTTCGCCGTAGCGCTCTCAGGGCGCGGGACAACCAGGTCCGATGCCTGATCAGCTGCGGCGATCAGTGACATCTTCCATCCGAAGTACTGCCGTCGCGTAGGGCCTGTCCTACAGCGCATTACGCAAACGCTTACACCGGCACGCGCGCTGCGCCGATGGGCCGACGTTGCTGCTGAGCGAACAATGCAATCACTGCGTCGGCCCCTTCATTAGCTGATGCGAATTTGATACCGGCAGCCGCCAACTTTTCACAGGAGATCACCATGCTGCACTATGCCGTCGTCTTTCTAGTCGTTGCACTCATTGCGGCCATCTTCGGCTTTGGCGGCATTGCTGCCGGGGCCGTTGAGATCGCGAAGATCCTCTTTTTCATCTTCGCCATCATGGCAGTCGTCACTTTCATCGTGGGCCTTGTTCGCAAAGGCTGACGCGACTCACACGATTTTGTACCCGTAACACTCAACCGAAAGGATCCATCATGAATATCAGCAAATCTGTCAAAACATCGAACGAATCGCTCGCGGAGACGGTGAACGGTGCAGCCGAACATGCTGCCGAATCGCTGGGACGTGCCGTTGACTCGGCGCGCGACCGCATTGATGGCGTCGCCAATACGGTGACCGCTGCCGCCCATGAGGTCGCCCAGCAGGCGGCACCCGCAGCAGAGCGCGTGCAGGCACTTGCCAAGAGCAGCCTCGACGCCGGACGTGAGGCGGCCATGCGTCTGCGCCAACGCGTAACGCGCGGCGCTGACGCCTGCAGCCAGTATGTGAGCGAGCAGCCCGGCAAGTCAGTTGCCATCGCCGCCGCAGCCGGCGCCACCATTGCCGCAGTCGTGATGCTGGCACGCCAGCGCAATCGCTCGGCCGCCCGCAACTAGTCGGTATCACCCTTCACTATCAATTGTTTCGTCACCAATAGCAAGGAGAACAGTCATGAAATCAACCTTCAAAATCGGAATGTCGGCACTGCTGGCCGCCGCCGCCCTCGCAATGACGGGCTGTGCAGTCACGCGTGGCCAGGAGACCGTCGGCGCCTATATCGACGACACCACCATCACCACGCAGATCAAGGCGCGCATGGTCGATGACAAGTCCGTGGATGCGGCAGCGATCAGCGTCGAGACGCTGAAGGGCACCGTGCAGCTCAGCGGCTTCGCCAAGTCCGCCGAAGAAAAGGAACGTGCGGAAGCGATCGCCCGCCGCGTCAATGGCGTCAAGGCAGTGCAGAACTCCATTGCCATCCGCCGTCCGTAGCTGCAGTACGTACCGGGAAAAAGCCGCCTTCGGGCGGCTTTTTTCTTTCCGGTTGCTGACTGTCGAACGCCGAGCGAATGCATGGATAGTCATCGCGTATCGGGGCATGAGGTAGTGCAGTTTGTCCTACAGCCAATGTGATGTGTGGACGACAGCCAGGAGACCCAGCGCACGGGAAGATTCGATGTATGGCAAACGGATGGAGCACTGGATGTTCGATCAATTCAGCTACCGCAAGAAATTCATCGCAATCGTTGTCTCGGTGGGCGCATGCGGCGCAGCGACCAGTGCATTTGCCGACGAAGCAATCTCGCCAGCAGGCGGCCAGGCCACTCATTCTGTAACCGCAGTCGCACCGTTTGTCAGTGGACGCAACAAGACCAGTGGCCTGGATGGCGATAGCAAGAGTCAACTGGTCGTTGTCGCTTCGGGTGCGTTCCCAAGCCCAATGGATGACGCGCAGGCCGTTGCGGTTGAATCGCGGTGCGTGCGTCTGGCAGCGCTGTGTCGGGATGTCGTCAACTCACGGATTGATGTAGTTGCCGCGCGTTCACTGTTGCCATCAACACCCAACCTGAGTCCTGCTGGCATTCGGATAAGCCGCAAGCAGGTGACAGTGCACTACACCTTCCGCTAGGCCAGGCGCTCGCAGAGAGAAAGCCTGCCGCAGCATCAATGAAGTCAAATAAAAAGCCCGCCGGATGGCGGGCCTTTTTTTGTTGTGTCGCCGTCTGTTTGCTAGCCGCGCGGCAGACCGTTGGCGTTGACAGTGATGGTCGTTCCCGGCGGAGACGACAACTGTGTCCTGTGCTCGACGCCACGGAAGCGATAAGTTACATCCCAGTACTCGGGTGCACCAGCGACCGATGTCTCGCAGCGACGATAGTTGCGTCCGAAGGTTGAGCCGCCAGCGCCAGATCCGATCGCCGCGCCTGCCACTGCACCACCGGCGGTGGCAATGTCCTGCCCGCGCCCGCCGCCGATCTGGTGGCCGAGTATGCCGCCGATGATTGCGCCCGCGATGGCGCCACCCACGTTGTCGCCAGCAACCGGTGCTTGCCCCCGCTCAACCCAGCAGCGGCGCTCCGGCGCTCCGTAGATCGCGCGCACGTCAACCACCTGTGCCTCGTAAAGGCGCTCATTGGGGCGACGACGATACTCATAGATCGGAGCCGGCTCCGGTCGCGCAAAGCTGCCACCGCCGAAGGATGCCGGCCGGACCGACGACACGCGATCGTTCAATCCGAGGCTGCGCAGCGATGGGTAGCTGCCCGCCCGCAGCACGACGCAACGACCGCCGAAGCGTGCATCGTCGCACACCTGCCATTCACCGCGTTCGACCACGACCGATGAGGCGCGGTCGTTAAAGCCGACCCGATCAAGATTGCCGACGACGCCATTGGCACGATAAACCTGGCCGCGAAAGCCCTCGTCCGCGTAGAGCGTGACTTGTGCCTGTGCTGTTGCCGCTCCGACCATGAGTGCGGCAGCGATGAGCGAAGGAGATTTCAGTTTCATGTGAATGCCTTTCCTGCGATGTTTCAAATCGTCGACACGTTGATGTCGACTGTGAAAGCAGTTTAGGTACGGCATTGATGCGAGGCGATCAGTGAACGCTACGTTGCGCTGTAGGACAGTGCCCCGCTTGATTGAGTTGCAAGAGCGTCACTGATGCTCTGATTCGCGATTTGCTGCTTACCGTGAACTATCGGTTTCGCCGCTATTGGCGGGCGGCGGCGCTGCATCACGGAACTGTGCTGCCACCGCTGCGGAGAGCATTGCTGCGGCCAGTCCGCCAAAGTTTGCCAGCGGCGCCACTCGATGGATGAGGCTGGAAAGGGCGACCGCGCGCCAAGGCCGCAGCCAGGCGATCATCGCAGTAGCCGCAGCCGCAATCGCCACAGCCCGTAGCGGGTGACGACGCACCTCGCCTTCAATCAAGCCCCATGCGGCGTTGAGGCCCACGCGAACAGGATGCTGCTGCCACCAGCCTTGAAAGATGGCGGAAGCGACACCGGAGAGATCAGCACCACCAACGGCCTCGGCGTAACCGGACACACCATCGTTGGCACGAGTCGCCGGCCGGTCGTTCGCACGCAGGTACTCGAAAAGTGCGGACCGAGAGCGTTCGAGACGGATGATGCCGGGTTCGATGGATTCGCTCATCGTCCGCTCCACAGCGAGTGCAGACCGGCAGCATCAGCACGAAGTTGTGCGCCCACATTGCCCGGCGTCGCTGTGCGAAACCCACGCCATGTCCAGAGTGCTGCTGCGAGCGTCAACCCCAACAGCACAGCGCCCACATCAAAGCTCGCCATCGACCATGGCAAGATGCCCGCCTTGCAGAGGGTGGCCGTGATGCCGCAAACAATCAGCGTTGTAACGGCTAGCGCAGCGGTTGTTGCACTGGCAATGATCCGCCGCAGCCACAAGGCCCGGGCGCGCTGGGCATCCGACTTGATCAGTTCAACGTAAGCGGTGGCGTGCTCGACCAGTAAATCTGGTCGCCGCGCCAACAGATCAACAATGACTTTCAGCATGATTCCCTCTTTCGCCAGAACAACGGCAGCAGGGGAATTGTTTCAAGCTACACGAGCACCGCTATCAGGACGCGCCCCGACCCCGTGTAGGCCTGTACCTACGCTTGCACGACTGTTGCATCGCTATTGATCGCGATGCGCGGCACATTGGCCGAGATGCGCGTACCCGAGCCGATGGCTGACTCAACCGTGAGCGTGCCATGCAGCGCGTGCACGCGATGGCGCATGCCCACCAGCCCATGACTGACGGTCGAACGCGCAGTGACGTCGAAGCCAACACCGTTATCGGAGACGGTCAGCTCGACATGACGCTCGTATTGATGCAGCGTCACGGTGACGCCATTGGCGTTGGCGTATTTCGCGGTATTGGTCAGCGCCTCCTGCACCACCCGGTAGATCGTCAGTTCATGGTCTGCGGGCAGGGCTACCGGCTCCAGGTTCGATACCACCGTTACTCCAGTGCGTTCGGCAAATTCCCGCAGCAGGATTTCCAGTGCGGGCACCAGGCCAAGTTTGGAAAGCGTTGACGGCCGCAGGTCTTCAATGATCCGGCGCTTGAGTGCAATGCCGGCGTTAAGTGTTGTAGTCAGATGGGCCAGCCGCTCCAGCACATCGCCCGACCCGCTGCCCAGCTTCGATTTGGCGCGTGCCACATCGAGCTTGGCGGCGGTGAGCAGGGAACCGAGTTCGTCGTGCAGCTCGCGCGCCAGGCGCTCCCGCTCGCTCTCCTGCACGTTCTGCAAATGGGTTGCCAGCTCGGCCAGCGATGAAGTGCGGTCCTCAACGAGTGATTCCAGCCGGTCGCGCTCGCGGCGCAGCGCATTGCGTTGGTCCTCCGCCGCCTGCCGCAGGCGTGTGGACTGGTTGACGTAGACAAAAAATGCGAGAAGGCAGAGCACTACCGCGACCGCCACGCTGATACGCGAGAACTTCAGACTGGCGTCAATGCGCACCATGGCCGCATTGCGTTCTTCAGTGGCGCCGTTGACCAGCGTCTCGGCGGCCGCGCGCACACTCTGCATGTACTCCCGGCCGGCGCCGGTGCGCAGCAGCTCCTGCCAGGCCGTTGAATCACCCGAGGTCTTGCGCAGGCGTATCGTCATGTCAAGCTCGGTGAGCTTGCGCATGATCGACCGGGTCAGTTCGGCAAAGGTATCCAGCTGCCCCGGACTGTTGATGTAGAGCGCCCGGATCTCCGCAATCGAGGCGCCGACAGCCGTCACTGCTTTGTCGTACGGCTCCAGGTAGGCCACATCGCCGGTGAGGATGTAACCACGCTGCCCGGTTTCCGCGTCAAGGGCGTGCTGCAGCAGGGTGAGAATGCCGGCCCGCTTGGCCTGCGCTGCCTCGGTGGCCTCCTTCGCTTCGCGCGACTGCCAGTAGTTGTACTCGTTGATGCCCACAATGAGGGCCGCGACGAGCATGGCGAGAGGGATGATGAACGAGCGCGAGACCCGTGCTGCAAGATTGCGGAAGTTCATGGTCTGGCTACGTGAAAGACGCGATAGTGGAGGAGGGCATCGCCTGCGATATGATGCATGGCACCACATGCGCGTGCACTGCGCCTTTCGGGAATCCCATGCTCAAGATAAGAATCGGTCTGGTTGACGATCACGTCATTCTGCGCACGGGGCTGCGCAAGTTCATCGAAGAATCGTCTGATCTGGTGGTCGTTGGCGAGGCCGGCAGTGGTCGCGAAGCGATTGATCTGGTCCGCAGCCACGAAATGGATGTCATGTTGATGGACATCTCGATGCCCGGACAATCCGGCATTGATGCGTTGGCAATGATTCGTGCCAAGGCGCCTGACCTGGGCATTCTGATCCTGAGTGGCTATCCCGAAGAACACTACGCGGTGAGCCTGATCCGCCAGGGCGCGAGCGGGTATCTCAACAAGCAGTGTGATCCCGACGAGATTGTGCGGGCGATTCGTCGCATCGCCGAAGGGCATCGCTACATCACGCCACAGGTCGCCGATCTGCTGGCGCAGCAGTTGAACAAGCCGGAGACCGGCGCTCCGCACGAACAGCTGTCCGAGCGCGAGTTTCAGGTGTTTCTGCGGCTGGCGAAAGGCGAAACGGTGGGCGACATCGCCGAGGCGCTGTCGCTGAGCGTAAAGACGATCAGCACCTATCGCACGAGAATCATGGAAAAAATGGCGCTGGCATCGAACAGCGACCTGACGTACTACGCGCTGAAAGCCGGGTTGATTGACTGAGCCCATTGCTGGCAGCGCTATTGTTGGCTGCCGCCGTTCGCGCCGTTGTCGGCCGCGTTGGCCGCCTTTACGCCGTCCTGCATGCGCAGGCAAAACTCGATCAGTTCATCAACGTCGGTGGATTTGTCGAACACGGCATCGGCACCAAGACGCATGCACTCAGCGCGGATTTCCGGTGACGCATAGTTTGATAGCACCACCACCTTTTGCGACGGCGGGCGCGCAGCCACCGCTTTGAGCACGGGCAGTCCATTGCCACGCTTCAGGAACAGGTCAACGATGGCAAGGTGCCAGCTGTCGGGATGTGTGGCAAGCCAGGCCTTCGCGTCCTCCTCGGAATCGGCATAGCCCACGACGGCGGCGTCCGCCAGCTCGCCCAGCGTCTCCGCCAGGTTTTCCCGGATGACCGGGCTATCTTCGACCAGGTAAATCTTCAACATCTCGATACCGGCGACCGGTGTGGCATGACTGATGCTGGGCTTGCTTGCCGCAGGGCGCATGCTGTTTGACCAGCCCGCAAGCTTACCGGCAATCGCCGACTTGGGCTGTAGGACAACGCCGCGTCCTGCGCGGTGGCGGGGGCTGATGCGCGGTTCGCTCATCACAACAATCCTTTCGCATGGGATGGGGGCAGACGGCCGCCACGACAGTTTGGCGATTGCGCGGCCGGGCCGGCTGCAGCCGGTCGCAGGTTCAGGTGGCGGCATACTGACTTCATGACCGAATTGTCGGTACCGAGCGACGGCCGCGCCATCGTCCGCCATCCGTTTACGCTGTAGGACGGCGTGCCGCCGCGGCGCACGCGCCCAGTGCGCGTGGCGGGGAACCGCCAGCGCCGATCACGCGACCCACGCCGCAGGTCGTTGCCATCCCACGACGCGCGTTGCCCTTGTCCTACAGACGGCGTTGCCGTAGCGCAAAACAATGCACTCACCGTCATCAAACAAGGAGAGCCATCGTGAAACGCACCGTCATCGCCACCGCCTTGCTGTCTGGTCTGCTTGCCGCTCAGGCGGCGTCGGCAGCACCGGTGACAGTCGTTGAGTATTACAACCGCACGCTCAACGCTTACTTCATCACCGGGCGCGCCGCCGAACAGCAGATGCTTGATCAGGTGGCAGATTTCGCACGCACCGGCATGTCGTTCCAGGCGCATAGCACGGATGACGTGCAGCCGGCGTCCATCGGCATCTGCCGCTTCTATGTGTCGATCGCATCACCGTTCACCAACTCGCACTTCTACGGCCGCCAGCAGGTTGACTGCGAGCCGCTGGCAGAGTCCGCCTACGCCGGCTTCAACTGGGAGGGTTACGACTTCCGCGTGCCAGGCACAGAGGGCGACGGCACCTGCCCCGCAGGCGCGACGCCGGTGTATCGCAGCTTCCGTCTCGGCAGCGATGGTGTGACCTCCAACCACCGCTTCACCGTGACAATTCGCAACTACGAAGCTGCTGCCAGCGAAGGTTATGTGCGCGAAGGTCAGGTGTTCTGCGCCAGCGGCGTGATCGGTGCGCGCTGACTTGCGCCGCGATCAGGCGCCCTTCGGCGGCCGGTACAGCGCGCAGAGCTTGTTGCCGTCCGGGTCGCGCACGTAAGCGAGGTAAAGCCTGCCCACCGCGCCTTCGCGCCAGCCGGGGGGGTTCTCGCAGGTGGTGCCGCCATTGGCCACGCCCGCTGCGTGGAACGCATCCACCTGCTCGGGTGACGTCATGTTGAAGCCGATGGTGGCGCCGTTGCTATGCGTGGCGGGCTCGCCATTGATCGGCCTGGTGATGCCAAAGCTGCCAGTCGGACTGCGGTAGAAGTAGCGGCGGTTGTCATTGAGCATCCCCGGCGCAATCCCCATCGCCCCCAGCACCGCATCGTAAAACTTGCGTGACGCCTCAAGATCGTTAACGCCGACCATCACGTGACTGAACATGGCTTCCTCCAGCTGAATGGGCGTGATGCTATGCGATAGCCGCCCATGGCTCCGGCATTGGTGTCGGATTGTCGGCGCGGCCGTCGGCGCGCATCGCAACGCGCGTGATCACGCCGAATGCAGCAACGACCACACGCGTGCCGGGGTGAGCGGCATGTCAAGCCTCGGCGTCATCGCGGCGAGCCCGTTGCGCGCCAGGGCATCGGCAACAGCGTTCACCAGCGCTGGCGTGGCGCCGATGGTGCCCAGTTCGCCCACGCCTTTCACGCCCAGCGGATTGTTCAGGCATGGCGTCGTCTGATCGAGCTCGTGCACCATCGGTCCCATGATGTCGGCGTGGGGCACGGCATAGTCCATCAGCGTGCCGGTGACGAGCTGGCCGCTTTCGCGGTCGTATTGCAGGTGCTCGCACATGGCCTGCCCAAGGCCCTGCACCACGCCACCGTCGAGCTGGCCGCGCACGATCATCGGGTTGATCACCCGGCCCACATCGTTCGCCGATGCGTAGGCCACCACCTGCACATCCCCGGTGTCGGTATCCAGCTCCACCTCGCAGATATGGCAACCATTCGGCCACGACGGCCCGGAGACTGCACTCACCGATTCCACAAATATCTGCCGCTTCGCCTGCCGGGCCGCCAGCTCGAAAAGTTCAATCGAAAGATCGGTGCCCGCCACGGTAAACCGCGCGTCGGCATAGGTGATGTCCCCGGCTGCAACCTCCAGCTCGTCGGCGGCCATCTCTTTGGCGACCTCGATGGTGCGCTCCGCGCCAACGCGCACCGCAGAGCCGCCGGTGAAGATCGAACGCGACCCGGCGCTGCCAAAGCCGTCGCCGCGATCAGTGTCGCCAAGCACCACGCGCACCTTCTCCAGCGGCACACCAAAACTGTCTACCACCAGTTGCGCCAGCGACGTGGCAATGCCTTGCCCCATCGCCTGCACGGCAGAAAACACCTCGATGATGCCCTCGGGTTTGACGGTGACAGTGACGCGCTCTTCAAACACGTTGCCTCCGGTCCACTCCAGGAACGTGGCAATGCCGAGCCCGCGCCACTTGCCGCGCTGCTTCGACGCCGCCTCTCGTGCAGCAAAGCCCGTCCAGTCGGCCAGCGCCAGGCCCTGGTTCATCACCTGCTCAAATTGACCGCTGTCGTACACCTGCGCCATCGGGTTCTTGTAGGGCATTTGCTGCGGCTGGATGAAATTGCGGCGGCGCAGCTCCACGCGGTCAATGCTGGTCTGGCGCGCCGCTTCATCCATCAGCCGCTCGATGATGTAGATCGCCTCCGGCCGGCCAGCGCCACGATAGGCGCCGATGGGTGCGGTGTTGGTGAGCACGCCCTTGAAGTGGAAGTCGATGGTCTGGATGTCGTAAACGCTGGTCTGTACCCAGGGGCCAATCATCAGGGCAATCGCCACTGCCACGCCGGTGGCATAGGCGCCGATGTTGGCCTCGCTCACCACCCTTAGCGCAAGGATCTTGCCGTTCGCATCCAGCGCCAGCTCAGCGACAGAGTCGACATCGCGCCCGTGCCCGGCCGACAAAAACTCTTCACCCCGGTCGGCGATCCACTTCACCGGCTGCTTGAGCGCGCGGCAGCAAAACGCCACGGCTACGTCCTCCGGGTAGGCCCCGGTTTTCATGCCAAAGCCACCGCCCACATCGCCCACAATCACCCGGCACAGCGCTTTCGGCAGGTTCAGCGCGCCGCACACGGTATCGCGCAATCCGGATGGCATCTGGCTGCTCATGTGGATGGTCAGCCGACCGCTCTCGGCGTCATAGGTGTGCAACACGCTCCGCGGTTCCAGCGCCAGCGCTGAGAGCCGCTGGTTTGAAATATTCAGTCGCACCACGTGATGTGCCGCGGCAAATGCGGCTGCGGTTGCCTTGGCGTCGCCGTGCCGCATCTCGGCCGCGATGTTGTCGCCCAGCTCCTCGCACATCAGCGGCGCGCTGGCCGCCGTGGCGTCTGCCAGGTGAACCGCCACCGGCAGCGAGTCGTAGTCCACCTCAATCGCCTCTGCCGCCTGCCGCGCCTGCTCCGGCGTTTGCGCCACCACGGCGGCCACCGGCTCGCCCACAAAGCGCACGCGGCCCACCGCCAGCGCGTAGCGCGGCGCCGAGCGCGCGGGTGACCCGTCGGCGCGCGCAAAGCCCGACACACCGGGGAGGGGCTTCACGCCCGCCTGCATCAGGTCCGCCCCAGTGACGACCAGCCGCACGCCCGGCATCGCCTTGGCGGCGTCGACGTTGATCGAGCGGATGTCGGCGTGCGCATAGGGCGAGCGCAGAAAGTAAAGATGCCCAAGATCGGGCGCCACCACATCGTCGGTGAACTGCCCGGCGCCCTTGAGCAACAGATCGTCCTCCACGCGGCGAACGTCCTTGCCACTGCCGAAGGCGCCAAAGCGGCTGTTGCCGGTGTCGGATGAGCTTGCGGGTGGGTTGAGCGTGGCGGTGGTCAAGAGTTTCGTCCCTTGTTAAATCGGCGTCCCTGCGGCCTGGGCGCCCGGTGCGCAGAAGCAGGCAGTTTGCCCGCGCTGCGCCGGTTATGTTGCGCTCGCAATAGTAGGCCGAAATGTCAGCGCATCGCGCTCCGGTTTCGCTGGCTGAGTTGCGCAGCGGGCTGGCAGCGCGAGTGGCTTTAGCCGTTGACCTACCCTCGCGCATGCGATGATCAGCAGCATGACTGGCCCCATCCCCCCACGCCGCGCCACGTGCAGCCGCTGCCAGCGCCCGCTGCGCACCTGCCTGTGCGCGCTGGTGCAGCCCACGGCGCACCGCACCGACGTGCTCGTGCTGCAGCACCCGCACGAAGCGCGTCAGGCGAAGAACAGTGTGGCCCTGCTTCGCCTTTCGCTGGCGCGCTGCACGGTGGTGGTGGGCGAGCGCTTTGCGCCCGATGCCCTGCACGCCCTGCTGCACCCACCGGGCATGGCCGTGCGGCTGCTCTACCCCGACGTGCCCGCCGCCCCCGCACCGCCAGCCCCAGCAATCAATCCCCACACGCCGCTGCGGCTGGTGGTGATCGACGCCACCTGGCGCAAGAGCCTGCGCATGCTGCTGGAGCACCCCGCGCTTGCCGCACTGCCGCGCCTTGCTCTAAACGACCCCGAGCCCACCCGCTACCGCGCCATCCGCGCCGCGCGCCACCCCGACCAGCTATCCACACTGGAAGCCACGGTGCAGGCGCTGGCGATGATTGAAGGGGATGCGTTTGATGGCGGGGCATTGTTGGGGGCGTTTGGGAGGTTTGTGGATTGCCTAGCAGAGCGGCGTGCGGTGCGTGCTGCTGCTGCGCGCAGCATGGAAACCGACGCGAACGAAGCGTCTCGGGAATCGTGTGAAGCGGCGTGCGTGTGACGGATATCAGCATTGAGCGATTTGTCCCAATTGAGACACACGCAGAAATTGCCTTGCGATCATCGCTCTGAGAGCATCGTGGAAAAAGCGAGAGAGGTAGCGGTCGGGGAATTCGAGCCCGGCCCCATTCACCCTATCGGGCCAATTCCACGGAAAATCAGTGAATCCCTGACGCGTCAGAACGAATGAAGATATGAACGAAATCATTTGCCCGCATTGCCACAAAGCATTCAAGATTGACGAGGCTGGCTACGCGGAAATCCTGAAGCAGGTGCGCGATGCTGACTTCGCCGAACAGCTTCACGAGCGGCTTGAAATGGCGGAGAAGGACAAGCGTACCGCCGTCCAGCTCGCCGAAGCCCGTCTGGCTGGCGAACTGCAAAAAGGCGCTGCTGCCAAAGACACTGAAATCCAGGCGCTCAAGGCCAAACTCGACGCCGGTGAGGTCGCGCGCAGACTGGCCGTGAGCGAAGCACTGAGCGTTGTCGAGAAAGAGCGCGATGCGCTCGCCAGTCAGCTTGCCCAGGCGCAACAGGAGAAAGACGCCGTCGCCAAACTCGCCGAAGCGAAGATGCTCGCGGAAATGCAAAAGAACGTAGCCAGCAAGGATGCCGAAATCCAGGCACTCAAATCCCGTCTGGACACGCTCGCACTGAATCAGCAGCTCACCCTGGCCGACGCAGTGGGCAAGGTCCAGAAGGAACGTGACGAGATCAAGAGCAGCCTCGACCGCGCCGCCCTCGAAAAGCAACTCTCTGAAAAATCGCTCAAGGAGCGATACGAGATACAGATCAAGGACCGAGAGTGCGAGATCGAACGCCTGCGCGACATGAAAGCCCGCCTCTCCACCAAGATGGTCGGCGAAACGCTGGAGCAGCATTGCGAAACTGAATTCAACCGTATCCGCGCCACCGCCTTCCCGCGCGCGTACTTCGAGAAGGACAACGACGCGCGCAGCGGCAGCAAAGGCGATTACATCTTCCGCGACAGCGATGAGGCTGGCACTGAAATCGTCTCCATCATGTTCGAGATGAAGAACGAGAGCGACACCACCGCGACCAAAGCGCGCAACGAGGACTTCCTCAAGGAGCTCGACAAAGACCGCAACGAGAAAGACTGTGAGTACGCCGTGCTCGTTTCACTGCTCGAACCTGAAAGCGAGCTCTACAACACTGGCATCGTCGACGTCTTCCATCGCTATCCGAAGATGTACGTGATCCGCCCGCAGTTCTTCATCCCCATGATCACCCTGCTGCGCAACGCCGCGATGAAGGCTCTGCAATACAAATCTGAACTTGCACTCGTCAAAGCGCAGAACATCGACATCACGAATTTCGAAAACGAACTCGAAAGCTTCAAGGCCGCCTTCGGCAAGAACTACGAACTAGCCTCACGCCGATTCCAGACCGCAATTGACGAGATCGACAAATCCATCGACCACCTGACGAAAACCAAGGAGGCCTTGCTGGGCACGGACCGCAACCTGCGCCTAGCCAACGACAAGGCGCAGGACGTGACGATCAAGAAGCTGACTCGCACAAATGCGACGATGGCGGCGAAATTTGCTGAGATCGAAAAGAACGATCTGACAGACGACGAAAACTAGAGCGAACGAGGCGATCTTTTGTCGCCGCGTTCTTTGCGAGCGTTGAATCGCGGACTCGGAAAAGATGATCACGGGCAATTGAGTGAAGGGGCAACCACATGGCTGAAAGATCGCACCTTGTGCGCATGCATATTCGAAACATCGGATGCATCGGCAACGACGGACTAACGATTGCACTGGACGAAATCGTTTGCCTCGTCGGACCCAATAACGCAGGCAAGTCGACAGTGTTGCGGGCGTACGAACTGGCTGTCAGGCAAGCTGAGCTAAGGCCTGATGACTTCAACAGGAACTCGCAGGGCTTCCCGGCGTCGGTAGAACTTTGGGTACACATACCCAAGTCGGCCGCCAATGTCGATGAGGAGTGGAAAGAACAGGTCGATGGACTTTCGCTCGTGCGTTCGAAGTGGGAGTGGCCACCAAATGGCGGAAAGCCTACGAGAACAACTTGGGACCCGAAGGTTAACGAGTACGCAGAAGACGGCAAGGCGTCGGGTTTGGATGCCGTTTTCAACAGTCGATTGCCGCAACCATTCCGCATTGGGTCACTTGACAATCCCCACGAGGAGCACAAGAAGTTACTGAATTTGGTCTTGGAGCCCGTGACTCGTAAGTACCGGGCGCTGATGGAGGACGATCACTCACCATTGAGCAAGAAGATTGCTGAGCTGAAAGCTGAGGCGGAGAAACCTGTAGCCGATTTCAAAGAGCAACTTGACAAGATTCAATCTCAAGTCAATTCGTCATATCAGCAAGTGTTCAACACAGCCGAGATTCGCTTGACAGTGTCGTTGGGAGACATCGGGTTTGATCCTCAAAAGAGCCTGGGTATAGGGTCGAGAGTGGACATCGCGGAGAAAGATGGTCAGGCGCGGTGGGATCAGCAGGGGACTGGCTCACAACGCGCATTGTTTTGGTCGATGTTGCAAGTTAGATCGGAGCTCAATCGATTGTCCGACGTTCAGAGAGGAATTGAAAAAGACAAAACTGAACTGGTACGGCTTCAAGCGAAAGTAAAAAAGACGAAGGCGGAAGAGACAAAAATGCAAGGCCTCGTCGCCAAACTTGGCGACGGCAGCACTACGGATGTCGACAAGTCTGCTGCGGAGGAGGTCTTTCTCCCTGGCTACATGCTGTTGATTGACGAACCGGAAACAGCGCTTCATCCGTCTGCGGTTAGGGCGGCGAAACAGCACCTCTACGCATTGGCAGCAGAGGCTGGCTGGCAAGTGATGCTCAGCACCCATCATCCGGCGTTTATTGATCCAATTAAGGATCACACGACAATCGTTCGTCTTCATAGACTTGAAGCCCACCGTCCGCCGAATGTGTACCGCTCCGAGACTATGCAGTTTCACCACGAAGAGATTGAAAATCTCAAGGCGCTGATGCTGTTCGACTCCAATGTTGCGGAGATGTTTTTTGGTGGTCACGTCGTGATTGTCGAAGGCGACACGGAGTTCGCGGCCTTTCATGAGGCGATGCGCCTTAATTCAAGCGACTATCCTATCGATCAGCGGCCACTTATAGTGCGGGCAAGGGGAAAGGCCACCATAGCGATATTGGTAAAAATGCTCGCTCATTTCAAGATCGGATTCTCTGTTCTACATGACATCGACTCCCCAAGGACTAAGGACGGAACGAAAGCAAGTGCGGCGTACTCGATAAACAAAAACATCACGGATGCAGTCACTGCGGCGCGTGCCGCTGGAGTTTCAATCATCTACCGGTGCTCTTGTCCCAACTTCGAACTGCAGCACGGCATGGCGCTTCCGAAAAAGGACAAGCCTTTCGGAAGCTGGAAAGCGGTACGTGACGACGCGGCGATTCGAGAACGTGTGCTTGCGGTTCTGAAAGTACTCATCGCTGCACCCTCTACCGAAGGCCTGCCACAGGAAGACGGCTCACAGTACGAGCATCAACTCAAGGCTTGGTTAAAGGAGACTCAAAATGACGATGTGTCCTATAAATTTCCGTAGTTCTCTGGTTGCACGTGTTTGCGAGGCCTTCCAAAACCGTCTTGCCACTGCGACTGAGTCGGCACCTCCAGCCGTCACCGCAGTTCCTACGCGTCCCGTGCGTTACGGGGACTAGGGCCGAGTTTTCCGCATTGTTGGCCGCAATGCGTTCAGTCAAACGGTGCAGGCTGTTTTTTGATGCCACCAGTCCGTACAGGGTGACCGAAGTCGACGGCGCAACGCGGCAACTTCAGCGCAAGTTCGATGGATAGCCAGCTGCCACCGGCTGTCAGCCCTGCAAAAAGCGAATCAGTTCCGCAGCCACCTGCGCCGCCGCTTCCCGCTGCGGGAAGTGGCCGACGCCCTCGATGAGCTTTCGTTGGTAGGGGCCAAGAAAAAACTGCTCTTTGCCGGCTGACATATCTGGGTGATTCACGCCGTCCGCAGCGCCGTGCAGCACCAGCGTGGGCACGTCGAGCACCGGCGCGGGATGTAATGCTGCCTCGTCGGCGGCATAGGCCGGGTCGCTCGCGGCGTGGCCCCAGCGATGTTGATACGAATGCAGCGTGACAGCGGGCCAGTCGTCGTTGTCGAAGCCCTGCGCCGTGGCCGCGAACTCGTCATCGTCGTACCAGCCCGGCGGCGCCCAGGTGTCCCACATCAGGCGGGTGAACGCGCGGCGGTCCTCACGCACGCTCTGCTGCCCGCGCGGCGTGGCCATGTACCAGTGGTACCAGTAGTTGCGGGCTTGCGCGGGGCTCAGTGCCTGGCCCGGGCTGTTGGTGCCGTAGCCCACCGAGAGCATTACCAGATGGCTCGCCACGCCGGGCCGCAAGCCGCAGGCCGCAGGCGTTGGCCGCTGCGCGTGCGCCCCAATCGTGGCCAACGAGGGCCGGTTGGTGCAGGCCCAGCGCGTCGATGAACTCAAGCAGGTCACGCCCCAGCGCCGATAGCTGGCCCGTGCGCGGCGTGTCGGCGCGCAGAAAGCGCGTCGGCGCAAACCCGCGCAGCGCCGGCACCAGCACCCGCCAGCCCTGCTGCGCCAGCGCCGGCGCCACGGCCGCCCAGCAGCGCGGGCTGTCCGGCCAGCCATGCAGCAGCACCACACTGCGCGGCGCGTCCGCATTCCACTCGTCATAGGCGATCCGCAGCAGTGACGTGTCGACGGTTTTGTGGGTCATTGGGGGTACTTATCGCAAGCTATTGAACCGGCACAGTTTATTTTGAAGTGCGTTCATGGTTCGACAAGCTCACCACGAACGGGGAGAGTGGTGACCGCAGTGTTCACTCCCGAGCTTGTGGAGGGGGCGCAACGAGCGGGGAAGCTCCAACTCACCCCGAACGGCGAAGCTCCGGCTTCATCGCTTCGGATCAAAAGCGTAGGCTAACCCGAATTCGGCGCGATCAGTTCCACCGTCGGAAAGTAAGTCCTGTAGCGCGCCGCGTCGCGCGTGAGGATTGGCGACTGGATAACGGCGGCGTGAGCACCGATGAAAAAGTCGGGCAGCACGCTTTGTCGTGTGCCTTTGGCGCGCTTGTATTGAATGAAGGCTTTGCCCGCGAGGAACAGCGCCGGGCGCGGCAAATCGAGCACTTGCAGTTGCAGCTGGGCGACCACGCGTTCAAGCTCTTCAATGCGGGCGAATGCGCAGGAGATTTCGGCGTAGATGATTGAATTGATCGCCAGCACGTGGATTTGTGACTGCGCGCGTAGCTGTGCCAGGGACCATGCTGCCCATTCGCTATCGTCTTCGAGCACGTCGATCAGGACGTTGCTATCCACCAGCAGCATGGGCACGCCGGATCAGGTTTTGCTGCGCAGCAGCTTCATCAATTCGTCGGTGCGCCACTTGACGGTGGCTTTGCCGCGCACCGCCTCAAACCGGTCCACGTTTTTTTTTGCGCCCCGCGCCGCAGCTGGATTCAATACCACCTGCCCCGAAGTGTTGACGGCAAAGTCCACCGCGCTGCCCGGCGCTAGGTTCAGCGCATCGCGAATGTGCTTCGGGATAGTGACCTGACCTTTGCTGGTGAGATTGGTGCTCATGGTTGAGTGTGAAGTATTACGTGTTGCGCTATGGTAACACCGTCAAAAAATAGCCACTACTCCACCGTCACACTCTTCGCCAGATTCCGCGGCTTGTCCACATCCGTCCCCCGCGCGGTCGCCGTGTGATACGCGAGCAATTGCAGCGGTACCACGTGCAGGATGGGTGAGAGCACGCCGTAGTGCTCGGGCAGACGGATGACGTGGACGCCTTCGCTGCTGTTGATGTGTGAGTCGGCGTCGGCGAACACGAACAGTTCGCCGCCGCGGGCGCGCACTTCCTGCAGGTTGCTCTTGAGCTTTTCGATCAGCGTGTCGTTCGGCGCGACGACAACGACGGGCATCGCCTCGGTCACCAGCGCCAGCGGGCCGTGCTTGAGTTCGCCGGCCGGATAGGCCTCGGCGTGGATGTAGCTGATCTCCTTGAGCTTGAGCGCGCCTTCCAGTGCGATGGGGTAATGCAGGCCGCGACCGAGAAAGAGGGCGTTTTCCTTGCGGGCAAATTCTTCGGCCCAGGCGATGATCTGCGGCTCCAGCGCGAGCACGCTGCCGAGCGCCACGGGCAGGTGGCGCAGCGCTTTCAGATGCGCGGCTTCCTGATCGGCGTCGAGGTGGCCGCGCTGCTTTGCGAGTACCAGCGTCAGCAGAAACAGCGCCGCCAGTTGCGTGGTGAACGCCTTGGTGGATGCCACGCCGATCTCCACGCCCGCACGCGTGATGTACGCCAGCGCACACTCGCGCACCATCGCGCTGGTGCTCACGTTGCAGATGGTGAGCGTGTGCGCGTGGCCCAACGATTTCGCGTGTTTCAGTGCGGCCATGGTGTCGGCTGTTTCGCCGGACTGCGAGATGGTGACCACCAGCGCGCGCGGGTTGGGCACACTGTCGCGGTAGCGGTATTCGCTCGCCACCTCCACATTGCAAGGGATCTTCGCAATGCTCTCCAGCCAGTATTTCGCGGTGAGGCCGCTGTAGTAGCTGGTGCCGCAGGCGAGAATCAGCACGCTGTCCACGCCGTTGAACACGCTGGCCGCGTTGTCGCCGAACAGGTCGGGCACGATGCCTTCCACGCCCTGCAGCGTGTCGCCAATGGCGCGCGGCTGCTCGAAGATTTCCTTCTGCATGTAGTGGCGATACGGCCCCAGCTCCACCGCGCCGGAATGCGCGTGCACCGTGCGCACCGGGCGCTGCGCCGTGATGTCGCGGCCGTCAGCGTTGCTGATCCACACGCGGCCTAGCTGCAAGTCCACCACGTCGCCTTCTTCGAGGTAGATGATCTGGTCGGTCACGCCGGCCAGCGCCATCGCGTCGCTGGCGAGGAAGTTCTCGCCCTTGCCGACGCCCACGATCAGCGGCGACCCGGCGCGCGCGCCGACCACGCGATGCGGCTCGTCATGGCAGAAAACGGCGATGGCATAGGCGCCCTGCAAGCGCTTCGCCGCAGCCTGCACTGCGGCGAACAGGTCGCCGTCGTAGAGATGGTCGATCAGGTGGGCAATGACTTCGGTGTCGGTCTGGCTTTCAAAATCGTAGCCGCGGGCGCGCAGCTCGCCGCGCAGCGTGTCGTGGTTTTCGATGATGCCGTTGTGGACGAGCGCGATGCGGTTCCGCGAGAAGTGCGGGTGCGCGTTGACCACCGCCGGCGCGCCGTGCGTGGCCCAGCGTGTGTGCGCGATGCCGGTGAAGCCTTCGAGCCTTGTCTCGTCCACCTCGCGCGCCAGCTCGGCCACGCGGCTGACGCTGCGCGCCCGCTTCAGCGCGCCGTCGGCATGCACGGCGACGCCGCAGGAGTCATAGCCACGGTATTCCAGCCGCTTCAGGCCTTCAACCAGGATCGGGGTGATGTTGCGCGATGCGACCGCGCCGACGATGCCACACATGGGGTGTCCTTTGCTTCAGGGTGATCGCCCTGTTCTGTAGGAGCGGCTCTGCCGCGACCTCACTGCGCCTGGTCGAGGCGGGGTCGCGGCGGAGCCGCTCCTACATTCGGTGCGATCCGTTGGGCGGAAGCATAGGTGCTTGTTGATGAACTTTTTATGCGAAATGCGAAGCCATTTGAATAAAAATTGCAAAACTCTCATCGTAAGATGGAAAATTGCAAAAACTGTTACCGGGTGCAATATATGGACGATATCGATCACCGCCTGCTCGCCGAACTGCAGCAGAACGCCTCGCAATCCAATCAGGCGCTGGCGGCGAAAGTGTTCGCTTCCCCCGCGACCACGCTGCGCCGCGCGCGCGCGCTGACCGAGGCGGGCGTGATCGAGCGCACGGTCGCGGTGCTGTCGCCGGAGCGTCTGGGCTCCACGGTCACGGCCATCGTCGAGATCACGCTGGACGTGCAAAACGCCGAATCATTCGCTGCATTCGCGCGGCTGATCGAGCCGGAGCCGGCCGTGATGCTGGCCTGGCAGACCGCGCCCACGGTGGACTTCACGCTGGTGCTCACCGTGCGCGACATGCCGGAATATCAGGCGCTGGTGCAGCGGCTGTTCACGGCGGCGAACAATGTACGCAACGTCCGCGCCCGGTTTGCCACGCAACGGGTGAAGTTTTCCACGGCGTTGCCGCTGCCGGTGACCGTTCGCAGCGCGTAGCAACTTTTGACTGAAATGCCCATTCTTATAGGGCTCAGATCGGTAAAAGGGCATTTATCGACATTTTGCAAAATAGCACCCTGAGCCCAGTGCAAATGCGGCTTAACGTCAAAAGTTGATGCTGGGAACTGACAGAACACTACGGGGCAACTGCCGTGCTCGCCGGTGCGCCGATCAGGTGCTGGCGAAAGAATTCGACGATCCTGGCATCCACCGCCGGCAGTTGCGAACGGTCAAATCCCGGCGGGTCGTTGAGCAGGTCGGCCAGCAATCCGCTGATGCCAGGCGGAAACGGCGAGAGCAGGGCGCCGTGCCCGGCGCTGGGCATATCAGCCAGTCGGATGCAGGTTGTGCAGGCTGCGAGCACTCGCTCACTATGAAACTTTGGCACCAGCCAAGCGTCGCGACCGGCAGTGACGAAGGCCAGCGGTACGCGAGGACTGGCGAGCGACGACAGCTCAAAGTCGGACGCCGCCGGTACGCCCGCTACCACCGCCGCCACGCGCGGGTCGTGGTGCGTGTGCAGCGTGTCGTCGTCAAAGCGGCTGCGGATCACGGCGAGCGCAACCCAGCGCTTCAGTGCGCCGACCCAGCCGCTGCTCTGGCGGACGATGAGGCCGACGCAGGTGGCGAAATCCTCGTCGATATGCGCCTCGCAATGCCGCCGGAAATTACCCGGCGACCACGCGCCGCCGGCCATCGAGAGGGCCGTATGGCCGCCGGCGGACATGCCGTACATGCCAACGCGATTGAAGTCGATACCGGGGGCAAAGCGCGGGTCCTTCGCCACCGCGTCGATGGCGCGCGAGACCTCGGCGGGTCGCTGCTTCCAGCTATCGGGGCCGGGCTTGCCGGGGTCGGCGCTGTTGTCGCCACGATGCAGCGGAAAGGCGACGACGAAGCCCTCGTTGACCAGCGCGCGGGCGAGATCGGCATGCACCCAAGCATTGCCGCCGGAGCCGTGCGAGATTACTACCAGGCGCCCGTTGCTGCGGGCAGTGGCGGGCGGCGCGTCTACCGCAAGGCTTAGCTCGAACGGCCCGCGCTGCACCTTCTGCTCGGCGGCGTCGGTGGGGTAGAACAGCGTGACGGGCGCGTCGTCGCCGACTGCAGCGAGCCTGGTCAAGCCGACGGCGGCGTGGACGACGCTACTGGTCGCAGCCAGCGCAACACTGGCCAGCAAGGCGGAGAGCGCTGGGGCACGGCGCCGCGACACGTAAAACAAGGTGAACATGAAAGCTCCTGTGATCTGGAGAACCGGCGGTTGCCGGAACTGGCTTCACGATAGGGAGCAAAACACGCGAAATCTCGCCGAAATCTGCACGTTCGCAGTTTCGGCAAGGCGATTTCAGGAATCGGCGCTGTTTTGTTGCCGGTACTCGCTCGGCGTCTGCCCGGTCAGCGCCTTGAACGCGCGGTTGAACGGCCCGATCGACTGAAACCCCGCCGTCAGCGCGATGGTCAGGATCGGCAGGTGTGACTGCAACGGGTCACGCAGCGCAGCCTGCGCCTCGCGCAGCCGGAACTCGTTGACATAGGCGTTGAAGTTGCGATGCCCGAGCGAGCGGTTGATGGCGCGGCGCAGACGGTACTCCGGCACCTTGAGCTGCTGCGAGAGCGAGGCGACGGTCAGGTTCTCCTGTGCGTAGGCGCGCTGGTCGGCCATCAGCGCATGGAGCTTGGCCAGCAGCGGTTGCTCCTGCGGGTCGGACGCGGTGTCGGCGTCGGCCTGTACCGGGGCGGGTACGGCAGTGCCCGCCGGCGTAGTTACCGGCGCGATGGCCGCGCGCTGCGGTGCTGGGGTAAACAGTTCGCCGGGATGCAAGCGGACGACCGCTACCGCTGGCACCGCGACGATGACCAGCAGGAACGCAATGTCAACCAGCGCGGCCGGCGCGGCCAGCATGCCGTGACCCGCATTGAGCCTGAGCGCCACCATCACGGCTGTGTAGACACAACCGGCGACCACAACGAAGGCGCGCAGCCGGCGTCGGCTCTCGACCAGATCGGCCGACCAGCGACGCACGGCTGCCACCATCGTGAGCACGGCGAACAGCAGTGGCAGCCAGCGGATCAGCGCTTGCGTCACGAGGTGTACGGTCGTCGCCGGGGTGCCTTCGCCGAAGCTGAGTGCAAATGTCAGGCCGCTGGCGAACATGAACAGCCACGGCAGGGCGTGCCAGCGGCGCAGCTCGAAATCGTCGTCGAACAGCAGCTGCACGAACAGCCAGAACAGCACGGAGTTGCCGACGGAAATGCCAACCGGAAGCGCCTGCCAGGTCGACGACAGGCTGCGCTCAAACAGCGGTGTGGAGCTGACGATCTGGATGCAGAGCGCCAGCGTGAACAGCGTCAGCAGTCTCGCGGCACTACGCGTGCGTGCGGTCGCGGGCGTGGAAGACGTGAACGGCGCGCTGTCACGCCGGATGCGCAACGCAATCAGCAGCAGCAGTGCGATTGCGGCGCCGCGAAGCGCGGCGTCCAGCAGCGCAGCCGCCAGTTGCAGTTCAGTCATGCAACAGCAAGAGGCCGTCGCAAGCAGTGACTAGCGCTCAGCCCTTCGGCCGCTTGCTCTCGTCAATATCCATCAGATGCCAGAAGTGCTGGCGGAACGGGATGCGCTTGTAGTTGAGCAGCCACGGCTGCATCACGATGTTCTGGTAGCGGAACACGCCGGGGTGCCACACCGAATAGACAGTGGCAATCTCGTTCATTGCCTTGTACAGCGCCCAGCGTTTGGGCCCGATCGGCAGCAGTTGCGCCTTTTCGTAGAGGTCGTCGTACTCCTTCAGCTTGAGCCGCGCGAAGTTCGATTGCCCGATGTTCTTGCTGTACAGCAGTTGCACGAATGAATTGCCGTCAGTCCCGGAGGAGTTCCAGCCAAGACCCCAGAACTGCAGTTGCCCCACGCGGCCCTGCTTGAGCAGATCGGGCCACTTCTGCGTGTTGTAGGCCACCTTGATCTTGATCGAGTCGAGCGCTTTCTTCCACAGCTCATCGGTCTCGCGGTCGATCGCGCGCGGCGTTGACGACCGGGTGATCACCAGCGGCTTGCCGTCCGGCATTTCGCGAAATCCGTCGCCGTCCACGTCCTTGTAGCCAAAGCGGTCGAGCAGCGCGTTCGCCAGTTGCACGTCCTGCTTGTTCAGGTTCGGCTTGTTCGGCACAAAACCGGTCTGCGTCGGGGGGATGATCTGGTTGGCCGGCTCCGCCTGATTGCGGAACACCACGCGCACATAGTCCTCCGTCGGGAACGACATGATGATGGCGCGGCGCAGCGCGATCCGGTCCGGCGTCATACCGCCGACGATAGGGTCCTCCAGATTGAAGTAGTCGTAAGCCAGCGAGGATTCAATCGCGCGCTGATGGCGGATGCCTTTGGCGGCGAGGTCGGGCGCCAGCTTGCCGTTCTGTACCACGTTGCCGATCAGGTCGTTGCCGACGAACTCGTAGTCGGTGCGGCCTTCCTTGAAGGTGAGCAGGCGCGGGTTTGCCTCTTCGATGATGCTGATTTCGATATTGCCGACCAGCGGCATGTCGCGGCCCTGGTATTTGGCGATGATGGCTTTGTCCTCCGCCGTTTCGCCCTCGGTGAGCGGGTACTTGGCCGAGTAGTTCGGGTTTTTGACCAGATGCAGCTTGTTGCCCTTGATCCACTGCTTGATCACATACGGGCCAACGCCGACCGGATTATTCATGATGCGGCCACCCGGATCGCGGTATGCCTCCACCACCTCGCGCGCGACCGGCGACCAGTTGTACTGCTGCATCAGCTCAACCAGGATGTAGTCCGGCTGTTTGAGCGTCATCTGCACCGTGTAGCGATCAATCGCCTTCAGGCCCTCGATCGGCTTGTCGTAGTCGAACTTGCCAGTCTTCTTGGCCTCTGCCACCAGTTCATCGGCACCGACCACTTTGCCGTCGATGTGCCAGAGGTTGGGCGACACCATCTTCGGGTCGAGCATCCGCTTCCACGAATAGATCAGGTCGTCCGCCGTCAGCTCGCGCTTCTTGCCCTTGAACACCGGGTCGTCGGCGAAGTGCACGCCCTTGCGGATGCGGATCTTCCACACCTTGCCGTCGGCCGAAATTTCCGGCATCGCCTCGGCCAGCGCCGGGCGCAAGCGGGCCGGGCGCACGTAGTAGTCGAACTCGAAGAGGTTGTCGAACAGCGCGTTGTTGACGTGCGCGGAATAGAGATCGTTGGTTGCCTGCGGGTCGAAGCCGGTCACGTCCACCTGAAAGGCGACGCGGATGGTCTTGGACATGTCGGTGGCGTGAACGGCCGCGCTGCCCAGGGCGAGGGTGACGCCAAGGGCTGCGGTGGCGAGGATGGCCTTCATGGTGAGGGGCGCTCCGGAATACGGCGAAAGCGCGCATTATGGCGAAAGCGCGGCGGGCGGATGGCTGCGGGTTTCCCCGCCGGACACAGCTCAGCGCTGTTTGCTCAGGCGCTCACGCTCGGCGACATCAATGTCAACGTACTTCCACGGCGTCCGCCAGAACGGGTGGCGCAGGTAGTTCTTCAGCCACGGGTGCGAAACGTCGTTGGCATAGGTGTGGAAGCCGAAATCGAGCACCGAATAGGCGGCCGCGATGCGCGACAGCGCCTCATAGATGGCCGTGCGTCGGGGACCGATCGGCGTTGCCTCAGCGAGGTCATAGAGCCGGTCGTACTCGGCGTCCTTGAACTGCATGTCGTTGATGGCGTTGATATTGCGCGACACCAGCAGGCTCGGGTAGCCGCTGCCACCGGGGCCGCTGGAGATCCAGCCCCAGCCCCAGGATTGCAGCTTGCCGGTGCGCGACATCTCGATCAGGTCGGGCCATTTCTGGCTGAAGAACTGCACCTTGATGCCGATGGCGTCCATGCTCTGCTTCCAGATCTCGTCCTGCTCCCGCGACTTGCTGTCGGGTGGGTTGGAGCGGGTGAAGATCAGCGGCTTGCAGCCCGGCGCCTCGCGATAACCGTCGCCATCGCAGTCCTTGTAACCAAAGCGGTCGAGCAGGGCACGGGCGAGCGGCGGGTCGTACGGCGGACGCAGGTTGAGGCCCTTGCTATAGCCGTTCTGGGTGGGCGGCAACAGTTGTGTGGCGAACTCGGCCTGACCTTTGTAGATGGTCTCGCGCTCGCGTGGGCTGTTGTAGCCCATCAGGATGGCGCGGCGCAGGGCGATTTTTTCCAGGGCCATGCCACCGACCACCGGGTCGCTCATGTTGAAGTACTGGAACTGCAACGAGGGTTCCATACGCCGCTGGTGACGGATGCTGCGCGTCGCGTACTCCGCTTTCAATGCCGTGCCATCGAAAACACGCTCGTGCAATGCGCGTGGCACGTCGATCTGGTCCAGCTCACCGCTCTGGAATGCGAGCATGCGTGGCAGCGGCTCCTCAAGGATCTGCACTTCAATGCGGTCGAGCTGCGGCACCTTGAGCGTGGGCGACGGGCCGGATGCAAGCGGCAGTGCCTCGTCGCGATAGCCGGGATAGCGGGTCAGCACAATGCGGCTGGAGCGCTTCCACTCGTCGGCGGCGAGCTGGAAGGCATTGGTGCCTACCGGATGCTCGCGCACGCGACCGCGTTCGTCGCGGTACTTCTCCACCACCTCGCGCGCAACCGCACTGAATGCGCTGGCAGCGAGGTCATACAGGAACTCGTACTGTGGCTTGTCAAAAACGATCTGCAGGCGATAGCGGTCGAGTGCCCGCAGCCCCGGAAACTCGCGGTCGTAGTCGAACTTGCCGGACTTCTCCGCTGTCTCGCGCACCGGCTTCATGCCAGCCAGCTTGTTTTCGATCAGGTAATAGTTGGGCGAAGCGATCTTTGGATCCATCAGGCGCTTGATGGAGTACACGTAGTCGGCAGCGACGAGCTCGCGCCTTTTGCCGGCGAACACCGGATCGTCCTGAAAGTAGATGCCCGGCTTGACGGTCAGTGTGTACGTCCGGCCATCGGGTGAGACCTCGGGCATCTGCGCGAGCGTCGCCGGTTTCAGTGCGACGGGGCGGGCGTGATAGTCGTAGTCCAGCGGCGGATCGAACACCATGCGGATGATGTCGCTCGACGGAATGTCGTCGGACGCAGCGGGATCGAAGGTGCTCTCTGCGGCCGTGAACGCGATGTGCAGCGTCTTGGTTGCCGCGAAGCCCGCGCAGGAGAATGTTGCGCCAAGCAGCAGCGCAAACGCGAGGGTGATCGACTTGCGCATGGCCTGGGTGCCGATCTGGACGTCAGCCCAGGGCCTTTTCGATGTCCTTCGCGAGTGAGGCCGGCTCATCCTGCGGCGCGAAGCGCTTCACCTTGCCATCGGGGGTGACGAGGAACTTGGTGAAATTCCACTTCACGTTCTTGCTGCCGAGCAGACCGGGCGCTTCTTCCTTCAGGTGCTCGAACAGCGGTGCTGCGTTGTCACCATTGACATCGACCTTGGCAAACATCGGGAAGTTGACGCCGTAGTTCAGGTCGCAAAAGCTTGCGATCTCGCTCTCGTCACCGGGCTCCTGGTCGCCGAACTGGTTGCACGGGAAGCCGAGTACTTCCAGACCCTGCTCATGGTACTTGTCATGCAGCGCCTGCAGGCCCTTGTATTGCGGCGTAAAGCCGCACTTGCTGGCGGTGTTCACGATCAGCAGCGTCTTGCCCTTGTACTTGGCGAGTTTCTGCGGTTTGCCGTTGATGTCCTTGACGGTGAAATCGAATGCGGTGGTCATGAGAAAGTCCTTGCCAAACAAACGGTATGCAGGAGCGGCATTGCCGCAACCCCTCTGTCGGCGGTGCCGACATCTCCCCTACTGCGCAGGGGAGACTTCCCGCCCCGACTCCCCTGCGCAGTAGGGCAGGTGCCGCAACGCGGCGGAGGGGTTGGATTGCTGCCTGTCATTGTGTCGCGACGGAGCAGATGGTCGCAGAAACTACAGCGCCGCGAAGCCACGCTCCAGATCGGCCTTGAGATCACGCTCGTCCTCAAGCCCGATGTTCAGGCGAATCAGCGCGCCCTTGTGCGGCCAATGCGTGCGCGACTTCGCGAGATCATAGGTGAGTGCGAGCGAGCCAATGCCACCCCAGCTTGCGCCAATGCCGAAGAACTCAAGCGCCTCGATGAAGCGTGCCGCCGCATCGGCACCATACTGATCGTGCAACACGAACGAGAACACCCCGGTGGAGCCGGTGAAGTCGCGCTTCCAGATGTCATGACCGGGGCTGCCGGGCAGGGCGGGATGCAGCACCAGCTTGACCTCGGGCCGCGTCTGTATCCACTGCGCGATCTCGTTGGTAACCCGTTCGACGTGACGGATGCGCAGCGGCATGGTCGGCAAACCGCGCAACACCAGATACACATCGTCCGGCGCGCAGCACTGACCGGTCTGCAGCGCCATGTCCTTCACGCGCTTCCAGGTCGCCTCATCCTTCGCGGTGATCGATCCCATCACCAGATCACTGTGCCCGGCCGGATACTTGGTCAGCGCATGCACCGAGATGTCGGCGCCCAGTTCAAACGCGCGCAGATACCAGCCGGCGCTGTAGGTGTTGTCGATGGCAACCAGCGCACCGGCTGCGTGGGCCGCAGCGGCGATGGCGGGCAGATCGCTCACTTCCATCGTGATGGAGCCCGGCGTTTCCACCCACACCAGCCTGGTGTTCGGCTTGATCTGGGCGGCAATGCCGGCACCTACCAGCGGGTCGTATTGCTCAACGGTGACATTCATCCGTTTGAGCAGCCCGTTGGCCAGTGTCTTCACCGGGTCGTACACGTTGGCGGGGATCAGCACATGATCGCCCGGCGCCACGAACGGCAGAAATGCGTATGCCACGGCGGCCAGCCCGGACGGGAACAGCACGGTGGCGAAGCCGCCCTCCCATTCGGCGAGGCGATTTTGCAGATCGCGCGTGGTCGGCGTGCCACTGGTGCCGTAGGTGTAGATCGATTCGTCGAAGCCGGAGCGGTTCTTCCACTTGTCGATGTTCTCGAACAGCACGGTGGAGGCACGCTCGGTGCCGGGCACCAGCGAGCGGAAGCCGCCGGGGACGGCGCGCTCCGGATGAATGAGCAGGGTGGCAGGTTGCTTGGTGGTCATGGGTCGTTGCCAGTGCGATCAGCCGCGCAGCAGGATGCGCGCGTGATGATCGAGATGATCGTTGATGAAAGTCGAGATGAAGTAGTAACCGTGATCGTATCCCGCGTGGCGGCGCAAAGTCAGTGGTTGTTTGACTGCGGCACAGGCATGTTCGAACAGGTGCGGGTGTAACTGCGCTTCGAGAAATTTGTCGGCGAGGCCTTGATCGATCAGGATGCCGTCGGGGAACGGCGCCGCCGCAGCGCGCGCCATGAGCTCGCTGGCGTCGTGCTCGCGCCACAGTGCGCTATCGGTACCGAGATAGCCAGCGAACGCTTTCTGCCCCCACGGGCATCGCGTCGGCGCGCAGATCGGAGCGAACGCCGACAGCGATTTGAACAACCCCGGGTGACGCAGCGCGAGCGTGAGCGCGCCGTGACCACCCATCGAATGGCCAGACAGGCCGAGCTGCCCGATGTCAATTGGCAACTGCTGCGCGAGCAGCGCTGGCAGCTCCTGTGTCAGATAGGTTTCCATCCGGTAATGCGCTGACCACGGTTTTGCAGACGCGTCGAGATAGAAGCTTGCGGCCAGACCGAAGTCCCAGCTATCGGCTTCTCCAGGTACGCCGGCGCCTCGAGGGCTGGTGTCGGGCGCGATCAGCGCGATGCCCAGCTCGGCGGCGCGTCGCTGCGCACCGGCCTTGATCATGAAAGTCTCTTCGTTGCAGGTGAGGCCGGCGAGGTAGACGATCGCCGGTACTTTGTCTCCCGCATTGCCGGGCACCGCCTGCGCGGGCAGGAACACCGAGAAGCGCATCGGCAGACCAATCGCGACCGAGTCATGCTCGTAGAAGCGCTGCACGCCGCCGAAGCAGCCATGCTCGCTGAGCAGCCGCAGTGTCGTGTCGACCATCAGTAGATGACCACGCCGCGAATCGATTCGCCGCGCTTCATGAGGTCGAAGCCTTCGTTGATTTTTTCCAGCGGCATGGTGTGGGTGATCAGGTCGTCAATGTTGATCTTGCCGTCCATGTACCAGTCGACGATCTTGGGCACGTCGGTGCGGCCGCGTGCGCCGCCAAACGCCGAGCCTTTCCACTGCCGTCCCGTCACCAGCTGGAACGGCCGCGTGCTGATCTCGGCACCGGCTTCGGCGACACCGATGATGATGCTCTGGCCCCAGCCCTTGTGCGTGCATTCGAGCGCCTGACGCATGACCTTGGTGTTGCCGATGCACTCGAAGCTGTAGTCGGCACCACCGTCGGTCAGTTGCACGATGGCGTCGACGACGTTCTCGCCGGCTGCTTCAAGTTGCTTCGGATTGATGAAGTGGGTCATGCCAAATTTGCGCGCCATGGCCTCGCGCGCAGGGTTCAGGTCAATGCCGATGATCTTGTCGGCGCCGACCATCTTGGCGCCCTGAATCACGTTGAGCCCGATGCCGCCGAGGCCGAACACGACGACGTTGGCGCCCGCCTCGACCTTGGCGGTGAAGAGCACCGCGCCGATACCGGTGGTGACACCGCAGCCGATGTAGCAGACCTTGTCGAACGGTGCATCCTTGCGGATTTTGGCGAGCGAGATCTCGGGCGCAACGGTGTAGTTGCAGAACGTCGAGGTGCCCATGTAGTGATAGATCGGCTTGCCGTCGAGCGAGAAGCGGCTGGTGGCATCGGGCATCAGGCCCTTGCCCTGGGTGCCGCGGATCAGCTGGCACAAATTGGTCTTGCGCGACAGGCAGAACTTGCACTGGCGGCACTCGGGCGTGTAGAGCGGGATCACGTGGTCGCCCTTCTGGAGCGTGGTGACGCCTGGGCCGACATCGACCACGATGCCCGCACCCTCGTGGCCCAGGATTGCCGGGAAGATGCCTTCAGGGTCGGCGCCCGACAGCGTGTAGTAGTCGGTGTGGCAGATGCCGGTCGCCTTGATCTCGACGAGCACCTCGCCGGCCTTGGGTCCCTCAAGATCGACGGTTTCGATGGTCAGTGGAGCGCCCGATTTCCAGGCAACAGCGGCTTTGGTCTTCACGCGATGATCCTTTGTTGCGATGCAACTCGCAGTGTATTCGCCCGCCGAGCCGTCGAACTGCCGGCAGGGCCATCACATTTCTGAACGCCTCGGTCGCTACGGTCAGCTACGTGCCTAGAATCGGTGAGTGCTCGTCCCGTAGCGCGGGCGACAAAAACAATGCATCGGCAGGAGAACGAGATGAAGTGGTTGACGAAGCGCGCCTGGGCCGCGTTGATCGTGGTGGGCTGGGTGGGCGCTGTCAGCGCGGCGACGCCGGCGGTGACTGGCGTCCCCGGCGGCATCACCCCGCCGAAGTTGGTGCTGGTGGTGCTGGTGGATGGGTTGCCGCAGGAGCAGTTGCTGAAGCACTACGACCTGTTTGTACCCAACGGTTTACGGCGCCTGATGGACAAGGGCGCCTGGTTCTCTGACGCGCATCAGGCGCATGCTTTCACCGTGACGGCGGTGGGCCACGCCACCATCCTGTCAGGCGCGTATCCCTATCAAACCGGCATCATCGGCAACGACTGGAAGTCGCGCGATGGCAAATTCATCTACAACACCGCCGACACCGCACACAAATACCTTGATGGCACGCCGACACAGGAGGAAGACGGCACCAGTCCGAAGCTGCTGCAGGCGAGCCTGCTTGGCGACGAGTTGCGCTACGCCACCAACAACGCCAGCCGTACGTTCTCGGTCGCCGGCAAGGATCGCGGCGCGATTCTGATGGCGGGCAAGACGGGCACTGCCTTCATGTATTCAACCAAGACGGGCCGCTTTACCAGCACCAGCTACTACATGGACAAGCACCCGCAGTGGTGGGAGGACTACTACGCCAAGTCGCCGCAGAACAAGTGGTTTCATCAGCGCTGGAACGTGTTGCTTGAGGACAACCCGAAGGCCTACGAACGCGCGCTGCCCGAGGGACAGAAAGCGGCGGTGTACAACCAGATGACCTCGAAGATGGGCTATCTGTACGGCATCGGTGAAACCAGCCCTGGCGCGAGCTACTACCGCATGCTGATGCCGAGCCCGTTTGGCGACGAGATGACCGCCGAGTTCGCCACCGCGATGATGAAGGCCGAGGGTATTGGCCGCAACACCAAGGGTGCGACGGACATTCTGACCGTCAGCTTCTCCAGTCATGACTACATCAACCATAACTTCGGGCCGGAAAGCATCCAGTCGATGGATCATCTGCTGCGCCTGGACCGGACACTGGCGAAGTTCTTTGAGGCGGTGGAAGCGTATGCCGGCCGCGACAGGGTGCTGACCGTGTTCTCGGCCGATCACGGCTTTATGAACACGCCGGAATACAGCATTGGCCGCGGCTTTGACGCTGGCCGAATTGACCCGAGCGACACTCGTGCAGCCGTGAACGCACTGGCCGAGAAGAAGTTCGGCATCCCGAAAATCGCGACGCAGCACATGGTGGGTGGCTGGACACTTGACTACGCGGCAATCGACGCCAAAGGCCTCAACCGGGAAGAGGTCGAGACCTTCATGGCACGCGCACTGCTCGAGCAGCCCGGCATCGGCTACGCGTTCACCCGCAGCCAGCTTGAGCGCGGTGACCTGCCCGCGCATCGCGTTGCGCTGCTGTCGCAGCGTGCCTGGTTCCGGCAATCGGCGGTGGACATCATGGTGATCACCAAGCCGTTCTACTACTTCCAGTCGAAGTCGTCCAATCCTGGCAGCGTCTGCTCGCACGGCACGCCGTATAGCTATGACACCAATGTGCCGCTGATGATCTATGGCCCGAAATGGGTCAAGACTGGCCGCTACACACAGTATGCGGAAACAGTCGATATCGCCCCGACCCTTGCGCAGGTGCTCAACGTGCGCCCGCCGAGCGCCAGCGAGGGCAAGGTGCTGTCGCAGGCGTTGGTGGGGCGGCCGTAAGCGGCCCGGCGCGAGCGTGTGGCAACACCAGAATAAACCCGGAACTCCATCGATGAAAGCTTTCTGCCTGATCCGCAACGTAGCGCTACTCCTGACAGTGTTCAGCAGTTTGCCTGCGGCTGCGACAGAAGTGCGAACGCTGGACGTCACGCCTGATCGTCGAGTCGAGTTGCTGTGGGACGTGCCGACTACGTTGGGGCCACATCCGCTGGTCGTGCTGGCACCGGGGCAGGGCTATCACGCCCGACTGCCGTTGCTTGAAGCGCTCGCCAAATCCCTGTCGAGTCAGGGCGTTGCCGTGCTGCGCTTCAATTGGAGTTACTTCGTGAAGGACCCGAAGGCGGGCCGGCCATCCGCTGAGCTCGTTATGGAGGTGTCAGACATGACGGCAGTACTCGCTGAGGGGCGAAAGTCATCACTGGTGGATGCCGCTCGTATTGCGGTGGCGGGCAAATCGCTCGGGTCACTGGTGACGTGGCGGATCCTCCATGCGCAAACTGCGGTCAAGGCAGGCGCGCTGCTCACGCCAGTGTGCACCGACGCGTCCAGGGACACTGCCATTGACAACTTTGATAGCAATCATCCCGGCATTCGCACTAACTCGCGACCCCTGCTCCTTATCTCCGGTGACGCGGACCCGGTGTGTCCCTTACCTATTTTGTATGCGAATGCAGCTCGGCTTCCGCACGCGCGAGCCGTCGGTGTGGGCGGGCGGCATAGTTTCGAAGTGAAAAGCGGGCCGAATGCCGAGATTGACTCGCAGTCCAATCTGGATCTTGCGGTGCGGATCACCGCTGACTTTCTCGTAAAAGCATTGCGTTAGAAGCGCACTGGAGCCGTTGCTACTCGCGTCCGCTGATCTGTTGTCGGAACGCACGCGGCGACATACCGGTTACGCGGGCAAACACCCGGCTGAAGTACGCCGGGTCGTTGAAGCCCAGCGCGTAGGTGACGCTGGCTACGGGCTGATTGGTGTAGACGAGATAGCGCCGCGCTTCGCGCATGATGCGCTCGTCAATTAGCGCAGAGGCGGGGCGCCCTGTCGCGGCGCGGGTGATGCGGCTCAGGTGGGGGGCGCTAACCGCCAGCGCGCTCGCATAGTCCGCCACCCGCCAATGTTCGGCGAAGTGCGCTTCCAGCAACGACTGGAACCGGGCAAACAAGTTCGATTCGGTCATGGTCGCCGCGTCCGCTGCGACCGCAGGCGCGTGCCGCGCCGCGAGCCCAAGCAGGGTGCTCGCCAGACCGCGCAGTAGCAGTGCCCGCGCCGGACCGCGGCCAGCGAATTCACGGGCGATCCCAGCCATCAATAGCCGTGCGTCATCCGGCATGGTCACCACAAAGGCATGCCCCAGCGCGCGCCGCACGTCGCCAACGCCACTCAAAATCTCGTCCAGCAACTCGGTGGCCAGCGTGGTTACCCAGCCCTCGGTGCCACGCTGAAACGAGAAGGCATGTACATCGCCCGGCGGCACATTTACCAGCGCCATCGGCAGCAGCCGGTGGGTACGGTCATCGATCTGCACCGTGCCGCGCCCTGCGGTCAGCAGCAGCAGCTGATGCAGGCGATCATGCCGGTGAGGTGCCAGCTCCCAGTCGTGCAGGGCGGAGCGGGCGGCAATGGTTTCGCAGTGCAGGATGTCCGGCAGGTGCGCGGATTCCCCGAACAGGTAGAAGTTGAGAATATTCCCGTCGCGCGGTGACGCGGCAGATGGCAGGGCGGCAGGCATGTACGAATCGTACAAGTATTGGCCGTATCTGACCATTCTGAAATCTGACGGCGAGGACTAAAGTTCAGGCTGGCAATCGCCTGGACGGCGAACACGCAACAACAGGAGGACATCGTGAAGACACAGGTTTGCATCATCGGCGGCGGTCCATCGGGCCTCATGCTTTCGCAGCTCTTGCATTTGCAGGGCATCGATACCGTCGTGCTTGAACGGCAGAGCCGTGAGTATGTGTTGAGCCGAATCCGTGCCGGCGTGCTCGAACATGGCTTCGCCAAGTTGATGCGCGAGGCTCAGTGCGGCGAGCGCATGGACCGAGAGGGCGAGATCCATGAGGGTTTCTTCATTGCCAACAACGGCAATATGAAACGCCTGGACCTGCACAAGTACAGCGGTGGTAACTCGGTCGTCGTCTACGGACAAACCGAACTGACGCGCGACCTGTACGAGGCACGAGATCGCATGAACGGCGTTGTCATTCACAACGCCGAGGACGTGCAGCCTCATGATCTGAAAAGTGCGACGCCGTACGTCACCTATCGCAGCGGCGACGAGATCGTGCGCATTGACTGCGACTACGTGATTGGCGCAGACGGCTTTCACGGTGTGAGCCGCAAGTCCATCCCGAAGGACGTCCTGCGCGAGTACGAAAAGGTGTACCCATTTGGCTGGCTCGGTGTGCTGTCGCGCACCAAGCCGGTGTCGCCGGAGCTGATCTACTCGCGCACCGATCGCGGCTTTGCGCTGTGTTCGTTGCGCTCGCAGGTGTTGAGCCGCTATTACATCCAGGTTCCGCTGACCGACACCGTAGAAGACTGGGCGGACGACAAGTTCTGGGAGGAGCTGAAACGCCGCCTGCCGGGCGATGTGGCCGCAAAACTGATCACCGGAGCATCCATTGAGAAATCCATCGCTCCGCTCCGCTCTTTTGTTGCTGAGCCGATGCGCTACGGCAATCTATTCCTGGCGGGGGATGCCGCACACATCGTGCCACCCACCGGAGCGCGCGGCCTCAACAGTGCCGCGTCCGATATCTACTACCTCTACCACGCGATGGTCGCGCACTACAAGCACGGCGACGATACCGGGCTGGATGGGTACTCCGTAAAGGCCCTCGCACGGGTGTGGAAGGCGCAGCGCTTCTCGTGGTGGATGACCACGCTGCTGCATACGTTCCCCGAATCCATCGACTACGACAAGAAGCTGCAACAAACAGAGCTTGAATACTTGTTCTCGTCCGATGCGGCGCAGGGCTCGTTGGCGGAGAACTACGTCGGCCTGCCGTTCTGATGCCTGGCTGCCGGGGCAGGTGCGCCCGCAGTTTGACCGCGGTGCAACAGCCAGCCTAGCGCTTTGACGCCGTGGTCAGATCAGGCTTGCCGCTGATAATCTGTTTCACCCACCGGTTCGGAAAGCGCCGGCCGGTGGTAATTGCGTAGAAGCGTTCACGTACACCCGGCACAGCAGAACGCTCGACCAGCGTGCCAGCCGCCAGCTCGTCGCGCACGACCACCGTTGGCACCAGCGTTACGCCTGGCGCGTCGCGCGCGAGCAGGCGCAGCATCGCCATATCGTCCACCTCTGCAATGATGCGCGGCGTGATGCCAGCGGAGTGCATGGCGAGATCAAAGGCCGTACGCATGGTGCTGGCGTGGCTCGGCAGCAGTACCGGCGTTGTTGCCAGATCATCCGGATAGCGAAAGGCGCGACGCTGGCGCGATCGCCTCGACACCAGACTCACCGCCATATCGGCCAGCAGATGGCTGTGCCGGTTCTGCCCGGCGTCGCGCGGCACCGGCATGTTTGAGAGCAACATGTCGAGCGCATGGGCATCAAGCTGCGACAAAAGCTCCGGCATTGATCCGGCGCGCAGCACCAGCTCGACATCGGGTTCGGTGAGCAGGGGGCGCAGCAGCGTGTACTGAAAATTACGCGACAAGGTGGCCGAGGCGCCGATACGCACGATTTCGCGGTTGTCGGTGGGGCGTCCGCGCAACACGGCCAGCAACTCATCGCCAGACTTGAAGATGGTGTCGGCGTAGTCCAGCGCGATACGACCCGCCTCGGTGAGCGTCAGGCGCCGGTGGTGCCGCGTAAACAGGGCTTGCCCGAGACGATCCTCCAGTTGCCTGAGCTGTATCGAAAGTGCCGAGGCTGTTACATGCAGACGTGCAGCAGCGGCTGCAACGCTGCCCTCACGGGCGATAGTCCAGAAGTAGTGGAGGTGGTGATAGTTCAGCGCAGACATGGCGACGCCCGGCAAGGTAACGCATGCCAAGCCTAAAGAATATTTATTTATTGCGCAAATTCATTGAACTGGCGAGATGCAATGTCTCGCCCTAGCATTCTCGCCAATCGAAATGTATGGGGTCAACCATGGACGCAACTCTCGTCCGCAGCCTGCTCGACCCGGCAGTGCTGTTTTTCTTCTTCGGTTTGTTTGCAGCCGCAGTCCGCTCCAACCTCGAAGTGCCGCCAGCGATTGCGAAGTTCTTTTCGCTCTACCTGCTGATGTCAATCGGATTCAAGGGGGGCGTAAGCCTCGCGCAAACCGGATTTACCAGCAGCATGTCGCTCGCGCTCGGCGCTGCGCTCGCCCTGGCCTTTGTCATCCCGGTCTACAGTTATGTCATCCTGCGTACCCGGCTCAACGCCTTTGACGCAGCGGCTGTCGCCGCGACCTACGGCTCGGTGAGTGCAGTGACCTTCATCGCCGCCAACAGCTTTATCGAGCAGCAGGGCGTTACGCCCGGTGGGTACATGTCCGCCGCACTGGTGCTGATGGAGTCGCCGGCGGTGCTGATGGCGGTGATCCTTGCCAACCATGCACGACGCACGGGCACGCGCTCTGAGGCCATGCCGAAGGAGGATGTGTCAATGAAGAACATCCTGCACGAAGCGTTCACCGATGGCGCGCAGCTCTTGTTGCTGGGCAGCTTGTTGATTGGGCTGCTCACCGGCGAGCACGGCAAGAAGGCACTTGACCCATTCACAGGCATGATCCAGAAGGGCATCCTCGCGTTCTTCCTGCTCGAAATGGGGCTGCTGGTGGGCAAGCGCTTCCGCGACATTGACAAAAACTCGCGGGGATTCATCGCGCTGTTCGGCCTCGTGGCGCCACCGGTCAACGCTGCGCTTGCTGCGCTGCTTTCACATCTGCTAGGGCTGTCGCTTGGTGATGCCTTCATCCTGTGTGTACTTGCCGCTAGTGCTTCCTACATCGTCGTCCCGGCGGTGGTGCGCCATGCCATCCCCGAAGCCAATGCCGGGCTGTACTTCAGCATGGCGCTGGTGGTGACCTTTCCGTTCAATATCGCGGTGGGCATCCCGCTTTATTTCTCGGCGTTGAAGGCGGTGTGGTGACGCGCCGCACGTTAACGGCACGCAGACGCGCTGTAATGGTCACTGTGCGCCTGCACGGCGACTGACAGCTCCATGCCTAGCCCCCATTGCTGGTTTCCGACTTGGTGGTTCGCCACATCGTGATCAGTCTTACTTTGATCGTAATGTTGCCACCCAGGCCGTCTGCATGAAGCTGGAATTCCCATGCGTCGGTGAGTTGGCCTGCATCGTTAGGCTTGGGGTAGGCGAGCTCAAGCTTTTTGCAGCCGTAGCGTGCTCCGTAGGTCAGTAGCTGGTAGACGTCGGCCTCATCGACGCCGAAGTCCGCAGAGCGGGGAGTCAACCGCTTCCACTTCGTATCTACGACGCGGTCGATGCCTGCTGCGGCTCCATCTGGACCGACATGCCAAACCGTGATGTCAGGCTTGAGCACGAATGCATCCACTTGGCCGTGAGTTGCCAGCGGCAGCGGTGGCCCCTGCCTGTGTACGATGCTGCCCGCTCCAGCACTCGCTTCCTCCTGATTGGCGACGTGGGCCTCGAACAGCTTGTTCATATCGAACAGCAAGCCTGGCGCTTGCGACGCCCCAGCGCTCATGGCCGGGCTGGCCATAGCCAGCAGCCATTCGCACCAAGTGAGCAGCGGACCGTAGCGGTGCGTCGTCCGGTCGCGGGGTAAGCGTGCCACGTCGGCCGCCGATATCTTGACGGCCGACACGCAGGCGTACCGGGCCTGGGTCTCGAACCACATCCGCTGCGTGCTGGCTCTGCTTGCCCACGGCCCGCACGCGTCCAGCGCAGCGCGGACGGCGCGGTTGTAGGCGTTGTCAGCGGTGAATTCGTCGTACTCGCAGTGCAGCAGGTGCGTTCGCGCAAAGTTGCGCCGGATGTGTCCGTGGGCCTGGAATCGCCCCTTGATGACAGGGAGATCGTCGGCGTGCGCGACGTAGCGGCTCAACAGGCCACGCCGGGCCTGATCGAGCGCGCACTGCAAGAAGGACTGGATGAAGATGTCCAGGAGCGGCGCATGCATGGCCTGCTGCGGTACGGGGCCGATCCTGGTGATGGCGACCTGCCGCGCACTGTGCAGCATGGACAAGAGGGCTCCGCGTGACGCTTCCAGTTCGTCGGGCGTGCGGGCGTCTGCCATGCCCACTTTGGGCAGCACTTCCACCACGCAGGTCGGCAAACGAACGATCCCGCAGTACTGCGTGAGCTTGATGCCGCCCGTCAGCCGCTCGCAGAAACCTCGGCGCAGTTCGTTGAGTTGCAGCAGCGCCTGAGCCTCGGTTTCTGAAAGGCATGGGGAAGCGTCAGCGGCCACGGCAGGCTCATCGTCACCCGCGATGATGGGGATGACCTCGTGCTCCAGAACGGTGATGGTGCGCAGACCACCCAATTCATCAGCCCGCGACTTGCACGGCGCCGGCACCTGCTGCCGGTGTATCGCTGGCAGATGGCGGCGGTGAAGTAATAACCGGCACCGCGCCGTACAGGCTCATGATGTCGGCCTCGGTCCACGTGCTTGGGTCGCCCAACGAGAAGGTTGGCCGCGCTTCGGTGCCCACAGCCTGCTTGGCGCCGGGGAAGAGTTCCGACGGCGACAGTGACCTGGACTTGAAGAACACGCTGTCCTTGCCGCTGCCGGTCAGGACGAGGCGCACCTTTTCCATGTCCTCGAAGAAGTATTCCTGGAGCAATGGGATAACGCGCTGTGCCAGCACCTCTTGCAACTCGGTCAGCGACGTGATGCCGATGAAAACTGCGTGCCCGATGGCGTGGTCGCGGTCCAGCAGGAACTCAAGCCGGTCGTTCAGGCGCTGGAGCAACGCGGGGAGGGCAATGGCTCCCACCATGGCGGGCTCGATACGCTTCGGCTCCGGTGGACACTCCTGGAAGCGGAAGCGCCGCCGTAGGGCAATGTCCATCATGGCGATGGATCGGTCGGCTGTGTTCATCGTGGCCACGATGTTCAGGTTGTCCGGTACGCCGAAGCGCGCGGAAAGACCGGGCAGCGTGACCCAGGCACCTGCCTCGTTGACCTTGCTGCCGGCAATCACGCGCTTGCTGGGTTCGATCAGCGTGATCAGCTCACCGAAGACCTTGGCGACGTTGGCGCGGTTGATTTCATCGATGAAGAGGGTGAACTGCTGTGTCGGGTTGGCATGGGCCTTCTCGCAGAGCGTCAGGAACGGCCCCTTCTGAAAGATGACCGCCACCCCTGGACCATCGTTGGCCGCCACCGGCCGCAAGCCGCCGATGAAGTCCTCGTAGGCGTAGCTGGGGTGGAAGGCGACGAATGCGAAGTCCTCGCCCTTGTCGAAGGCCTCCTTCATGCGCACCTGCATCTCATAGGTCTTGCCGGTGCCCGGCGGCCCGTACAGGATCAGGTTGTCGGCCAAGCGCAGCGTTGGTTTGGCATTGGTTGCTGCTTCAACGTCGTACTCCGGGTCTGGCTCGTGCGCGGTCAGCCGAGCAGGATCGGTCGTCTCGCTGGGGCTGCCAGCAGCCTTGTCTGCGACCTTCCCTGGGTGGACGCCTTTTTGCTTGATGAGCGTGCCGACCGGCGGTTCGTAGTAGTCCACCGCGCCGGGGTGCTGAACCTCAAGGCGCTTGCGCAGGTCCTGTAGGGCTGTGTCCATCGCGGGGCGGCTTTCGCCCAGTGTTGGCGTCCAAATCTTGTGCGCCCGTGCCACCTGATACTTGTTGCCCTGGCTGAAGATGCGCTCGAAGGCATCAGGGAACAGTACATGGCACAGCGTGTGATAGAGCTGCCGCCCTTTGCCGGAGGGGATGCTGTCCAGCCACACTGCGAAGGCCTGGGAGTCATTCAACAAGGCTTCGCGTTCGCTGCGAGGCTTGGCCACGAAGGCGGCGAACGCCTCGACGGCGAACACGATTTCCATCCAAAGGTACTGGTTGTATCCGGGGCCAGCGCTGCCCAGGCCTGACATCACCGGTATCGCCAAGAACGGCGACGCCGAAGGGAACGGCGCTGCCGGCTCTATGCTCCAGATGCGTTCAAGCGCCTTTGCCTTCGTCGGTGCAAGCAAGTTGGTCGGGACAAGCTGTACGATCCAGAACACCTCGGCCATCAGCGCCACGTCCAGCGCCTGACACGTAGCCAACTGGCTGGCCAACTTGTCGTAGAACCCACCTTCGCCCACATCGGGCTGCCTGACGTAGTTGTCGACTAGGGCCCGGAAGCGCTCACTCGTCCACAAGATATGGCCCTCAAGGAAGAGAGATTCTTGGTCCAGCAGACATCGCCGCTTGAACTTGTCGGCTGCGTCGAAGATCTGAGCGGCGTTGGGGAAGTGAGGGTTGAATCTACTCACGTTGCGTTCGAGGGCGAGGTTCTGGTCGATTCAGCGCTGCAGAATGCCTCTGCGGGTGGTAGGCCGTGTTGGACTTGAACCAACGACCAAAGGATTATGAGTCCTCTGCTCTAACCAACTGAGCTAACGGCCCACTGAGATCAATTATTGCATTCCTGTTGCGGGTGCAGCTTTGTAGGAGCGGCTTGCCGCGACCAACATCTGCGTCGCGCTACGGTTGGTCGCGGCAAGCCGCTCCTACAGTGATCGGGCCAAGGTGGCGCGAAACAAAAAACGGGCCCGAAGGCCCGTTCTCTGCAGCGCGCAGCGACTACGCCTCAGTGACAAAACCCTTGAGTCGCTCGGCGCGGCTCGGGTGGCGCAGCTTGCGCAGTGCCTTGGCTTCGATCTGGCGGATGCGCTCGCGGGTGACGTCGAACTGCTTGCCGACTTCTTCCAGCGTGTGGTCGGTGTTCATCTCGATGCCGAAGCGCATGCGCAGCACTTTGGCCTCGCGCGGTGTCAGAGTGTCGAGCACTTCCTTGCACAGGTCGCGCAGGCTGTCCTGCACGGCGGCGTCCACCGGCGTCAGCGTGTTGGTGTCTTCGATGAAGTCACCCAAGTGGCTGTCGTCATCGTCACCAATCGGCGTTTCCATGGAGATCGGCTCCTTGCTGATCTTCATGATGCGGCGGATCTTGTCCTCGGGGATGTCCATGCGCGCGGCAAGCGTCGGTGCGTCCGGCTCGATCCCCGTTTCCTGCAGGATTTGCCGCGAGATGCGGTTCATCTTGTTGATCGTTTCGATCATGTGCACCGGAATACGGATGGTGCGGGCCTGATCGGCGATCGAGCGGGTAATGGCCTGACGGATCCACCACGTCGCGTAGGTCGAGAATTTGTAGCCGCGACGGTATTCGAACTTGTCGACCGCCTTCATCAGGCCGATGTTGCCCTCCTGAATGAGGTCGAGGAACTGCAGGCCGCGGTTGGTGTACTTCTTGGCGATCGAGATCACGAGGCGCAGGTTGGCCTCGGTCATCTCTTTCTTTGCCTTGCGCGACTTGGCCTCGCCCGAGGACATCTGCTTGTAGATGTCCTTGAAGTCCTGCAACGGCAGGCTGACTTTCTTCTGCAGGTCAATCAGCGCTTCCTGGCGCTCCACCAGTGCCTGGCGGTTCTTGGCAAAGGCATCGCTGTGCGGCTTGGCGGCAGCGATTTCCTTGTCGACCCACTTCAGGTCCATCGACTTCTCGGGGAAAAGCTTCAGGAAGTAGTCGCGCGGCATGTGGCACTTGAGCACCATCAGCTCCTGCAGCTTGCGCTCATGACCACGGATTTTTTCGACCTCGCTGCGCACCGAGTCGCAGAGCTGCTCGACGATCTTGGCGGCGAAGCGGATGTCAGTCATCTCTTCGCTGATCTTCTTCTGCGCCTTGACGTAGCTCTCGTTCTTGTACTCGCCCTTTTCAATGTGGGCGAGCAGCTTCGCGTGATTCTTGCGAATGGTGGAGAATTTTTCGAGCGACATCGCCTTCAGTTTGGCGAGCTGCTCGGCCGAGATGGCGGCGGTGGCCTCTTCGTCTTCTTCCTCTTCCTCTTCGCCTTCTTCGTCTTCGTCGCCATCGTCGGCGGACGCTGCGGCGGGCGCGGGTTCCGGCGGCTCCAGGCCAGCGAGGCCGTCGACGATGTCATCGACGACGACTTCGTCCTTTTCGATCTTGTCGGCGAGCTCGAGGATTTGCGCGATGGTCATCGGGCAAGCGGAGATCGCCTGCACCATGTGCTTGAGACCGTCCTCGATGCGCTTGGCGATTTCGATTTCGCCCTCGCGCGTCAGCAGCTCTACCGTGCCCATCTCGCGCATGTACATGCGGACCGGGTCGGTGGTGCGGCCAAATTCACTGTCAAGTTGCGAAATGGCCTGCTCGGCTTCTTCCGCCACATCGTCGTCGGCCACGGCCGACGCGGTTTCCGTAATGATCAACTCTTCGGCAGCCGGTGCTTCATCGAACACCTGGATGCCCATGTCGTTGATCATCGCCACGACACTTTCGATCGCCTCGGCATCGACCAGATCATCGGGCAGATGGTCGTTGATTTCGGCGTAGGTCAGATACCCGCGGTCTTTGCCGAGGGTGATGAGCTGCTTGAGGCGCAGGCGGCGGGTTTCCGCGTCAACCGTCTTGAACGGTGCCAGGGCTTCAAGCAGCGCTTGCTGCTTTTTCTCCAGTAACAACTGCTTGCGTGTTTTCGGTTTGCCAGTCAACGGGTTGATCGCGACCGGTGCCGGGGCTGCGGCTGCAGCCGGCGTTTCAGGGGCGGGCGCCGCCGAGGCGGCGACCGCGTTTTTCGGGGGGCGGCCGGGCTTGCCGGTCTTGACTGGCGCGACGGCCGCCGGTGCCGCAGCGGGCGCTGGGGAAGGCGCGGGGGCTGCCACGGGCTTGGCCGCGGTCGCCTTGCTCAACTTTTCTGCGGGCGCAGCCTTGCCTGCGGCGGCCACTGGCTTGCCGCTGGCTTTGGGGGCCGGCGCTGCAGGCTTGGCAACTGCTTTCGGCGCGGGCTTGGCGACTGGGGCCTTCGAGGCCGGTTTGGCTGCTACCTTGGCGGCTGCCTTGGGTGCGACCTTGGCGGCAGCCTTGGGCGCCGGCTTGGCGACAACCTTGGTGACCTTCTTGGCGGCCGGTTTGGCGGCGGCCTTGACGGATTTCTTGGCGGCCGGTTTGGCCGCAACTTTGTTCTTGGCTGCCGCTTTGGGCGCGGCCTTCGGCGCCGACTTGGCTTTGCCCGTCACCGGCTTCGCGACCGCTTTGGCCTTGCTCGCGGCCTTCGCATTGGGCTTGGCAGCAGGCTTGGCGGCGGTTTTCGCCTTGGCCTGCGGCTTTGCTGATTTGGTCTTGCCACCGACCTTCGGTTTCGACGCGGGCTTGGCCTTGGTAACTTTGGCGACGGGTTTCGATTTAGCTTTTGCCATGCTTGAAGGGTTCCAGTTGCGTACGATCAGTGAGCTGTCGGCGCGTTTCAGGCCGCGCGGCGCCGTTCTGGCGCGATTCTTTTGGAGTATCCACAGCCCGCGCTCCGTCGTCAGGGAGCGGAGAGCAAGGAAGTAGTTGAGGGTAACCCTCTATTTTACCAGCGCCATGCCACTTCTTTGAGCATTGATGACGGTCGCTTCGTTCCGCTCGCGCGAAATACAGGGGATTGAGCACGCTAAGCGCTGACATTTCTGCGGCGGCAGGGCCGTATCAGCAATCAGCTTTATGCGGAGAGTGTTTATTTATATGGGCTTGTACCCGAATATTGCTCATAGTCGATATGACGCTGAAATGCCGGCAGTGCCTTTTGTAAACGGGCGCTTCAGCGAAAAGCCGTTGCTGCAGGAAGCACCCGCAACTCGCGCCGAAATCAGGGGGCTTTGTCGCACCGCCTGTGCCGTTCGCGAACAAATCTTCTAGCCTTTGCGCTCGTAGTCGATTCCGGCGCTGGTATCTCTCGGCCGGACAGACGTTCTCAACGATAAGGGGAGGGGCCACAAGCCCCGCAAACGCATGCAAATGAAGCGATGGATGGTGGCCGCCAGCGTGGCAGCAGTGGTGGTAGTTGTAGGCGGCTATGCCGGATACAAGGCGTTTGCAGGCGGCGGGGCTGGCGCCCAGGCGAAAGCTGACGGCAAGGCAGTCGGCAAGGACGGCAAGAAGCCTGAGATCGTATTGACGCTGGCACCGGTTGATCTGGCGACCGCCGGACCGGCGACGCTAGTGCAGTCGCTGGCCGTTGCCGGCACGGTGGACGCCGCGCGACAGGCCGTCCTGCGTTCCCGTCATGCTGGATTTCTTTCGCATGTCAGCAAGCGCGCGGGTGACCGTGTGCAGGCGGGCGAGCGTCTGGCAGTGGTCGATAGCGATGAGCTTCGCCTGCGTATCGCCGAGCGCGAAGCGAGCCTCAAGCAGGCGCAGGCGGCGCTCACCGTTGCCGAATCGAATCGGGCGCAACAACGCTCGCTCTCGGATCGGGGCTTCATTTCAAAGGCCGCGCTGGACAGCAGCGAGAGCGCATATGTGAGCGCTCGCTCATCGTATGAGGCCGCACGGACGCAGATGGATATCGCCAAAGCAGCGCTGGCGGAAACGACGTTGACGTCGCCGATTTCCGGCATCATCGCCAAGCGCACGGTGGAGCCCGGCGAGCGCGTGGGCGCCGAGATGCCGGTGTTCACCATCCTTGATCCCGCATCGCTGGAGGTGATCGTTCCGGTCGCCGCGGAGCGCGTTGCCGAGCTGAAGATTGGACAGAAAGCCAGTTTTCAGCTGGATGCGGGCGGTGCAGCGATCGACGGCGCGCTGGCCCGAATCATCCCGACCACCGGCAGTGCCGCCCGCACCGTTGAAACCCGATTCGCGCTTCCGGCCAATACGACGGTGCCCGCCGGCGCGTTTTTGTCCGGCCAGTTGCGATTGGCGCAGAGTGCTGCGCCGGTTGCCGTGCCTCGTGTCGCGGTGAAAACCGATGTCAATGGAAACTACCTTTGGGTAGTGGCCGAGGGCAAGGCGCAAAAGCGGCGCATCAAGCTTGCGCCGAGCGCGGACGACAACAACCCGCTGATACCGGTTGCTGAAGGACTTGTTGCGGGTGCCGCCGTGCTAACCCTGCGTGGTACCGAACCGAACGAGGGGCAGGCGGTGGCGTTGCCGACCGCGCCGGCTGCTCCGCCTGCTCCGACCGCAGGGGCCGGCGCCGCCGCTGGCGCCGTCAGTGCTGCCGCGAGCACCGGGGCCGCAGCGGCCTCGGGCAAGTAAGCGAGGTTGCGATCATGTGGATGACTCGCGTCGCGATCAAGAATCCGGTGTTTTGCACCATGGTCATGCTCGCCCTCATGGTGATGGGGGCGGTGTCCTACTTCCGGCTGCCGATCGACGCCATGCCTGAGGTGAACCTGCCGTTCGCGTTCACCGTCGTGCAATACCCCGGCGCCAGCCCGCAAGCGGTTGAAAACGACCTGACCAAGCCGATCGAGAACGCGCTGAACACTATCGCCGGGGTGAAGAAAATCACCTCGCGCTCGCGCGAGAACTCCAGCCTGGTGATCGTCGAGTTCGCGATGGGCACCGATATCAAGGTGGCGATGCAGGAGATGCGCGACAAGCTGGCGCAGATTCGGCCTGCGTTCCCGAAAGAGGCGAAGGAGCCTTTCGTCTCGCAGGCGAACCGGGATGACGACCGCGCCGTGGTGTCGCTCGGCGTGACATCCAAAACGCGGACGCTGCCCGATCTCTCTTACATGGTGGAGGAGGTCATCCGCCGCCGCATGGAAAACGTCACCGGTGTCGCGACGGTCAACATCAATGGCTCGTCAACGCGCGAAATCCAGATTGAGCCGGATGTCGCCAAGCTGCGCGCCCGCCGTATTGGCGTCGACCAGCTGCTCGCCGCCCTGCGTAACGACAACATCGACGCGCCGGTGGGCAACATCACCATTGGCCAGAACGATAAATCGGTTCGCGTCGATGCCCGCTTCAAGCAGGTGTCGGACTTCGCCAATCTGGTCGTTGCCCGCCGCGATGGCCTGCAGGTGCGGCTGGGGGATGTTGCCACCATCGTGGATGGCAGCAAGGAGCAGACCAGCTTTGCCCGTATTGATGGGGTGCGTGCGATCAGCCTCGACATGCTCAAGGTACGCGGCAGCAACACGGTCGAGGTTGGCGTCGGCGTCAAGGCTGCGATTGACCGTTTGAAAAAGGATTTGCCCAGCGACATCGAACTGACCATCCTTTCTGATCAGTCAAAGTACGTGAAGGCCAACGTTGATGGCGTCAAGCGCACCATCATTGAGGGGGGCGTGCTGACGGTCATCATCGTCTTCCTGTTCCTCGCGTCGTGGCGCAGCACGGTGATCACCGCGCTGACGCTGCCAATCTCGGTGGTCGCCACCTTCATCGCGCTGTACGCCTTTGGCTTCACGCTCAACGCGCTGACGCTGATGGCGCTCTCACTCTGCATCGGATTGCTGATTGACGATGCCATTGTGGTGCGCGAGAACATTGTGCGCCACCTCGCGCTCGGCAAGTCTCATCACGAAGCGGCGCTGGAAGCGACCGAAGAAATCGGGCTGGCCGTGCTGGCCACCACACTGGCCATCGTCGCCGTGTTCGCGCCGGTGGCGTTCATGGGCGGCATCATCGGCCTGTTCTTCTTCCAGTTCGGGCTGACGGTGGTGGTGGCAGTGATGATTTCGCTGTTCGTCAGTTTCACGCTTGACCCGATGCTGTCGTCGGTGTGGGCCGACCCAGCCGGCAATCGCTTCAAGCGCATACCGTGGTTGGGCCGCTTCCTGACCTGGTTTGATGGTCGCATCGAGGCGCTGCAACACCGCTATGAACGCGTCATCCGCTGGGCATTGGGTCATCGCAAGACGGTACTGTTCGGCGCCATCGGCCTGTTTGTCGCGAGCATGTTCCTGTTCCCATTGATTGGCAGCGAATTCGTGCCGAAGGAAGATCAGAGCGAATTCGGCATGCGGCTGGAGACACCGGTCGGATCAAGTCTTGACTACACCACGGTGAAAGTGGCGCAGGCCGAGGCGGAGCTGAAAAAAATTCCCGAAATCAAGCTGCTCTACTCCGGCGCAGGCGGTGGCCGCGGCAAGAACACCGGCTGGATCAACGTGATCCTGAAGCCACGCAATGAGCGCGTCCGCAGCCAGAAGGAGATTGAGGACGTCGCTCGCGACGCGGTGAAAGGCATCGCCGGCATGACGGTATCGGTAGGCTGGAACAAGCCGGTACAGGTGTCCTTCGTGGGCCCCGATGCGACGGTGCTCAAACAGCTCTCAGAGCAGTTCGTCGAGCGGCTGGAAAAAATCAACGGCGTGGTCGATATCGATAGCAGCGAAAAGGCTGCCGTGCCAGCGTTGGTCATCCTGCCCAAGCGCGCTGAGGCGGCCGAGTTTGGTATTACGCCCGCCACCATCGGCACGGTGTCGCGTGCCCTGGTTGCCGGAGACGCCGTGGTGACATGGTTGCCGCCGTCCGGCAATTCGGTGGACGTGTCGGTGCGGCTGCCCGCCGGCGTGCGTAACGACACTGCACAGCTGCTGCAGATTCCGCTGGCCAACCCGCGCGCACCGGACGGCGACGCGCTGGCGCTGGAGCGGGTGGCGACGCTGGCCGAGAGCACCAATCCGAAGAGCATCGAGCGCGCCTATCTGCAACGTCAGGTGACGATCAGCGCCAACGCCAAGGGGCGTCCGCCGGGGGACGTTGGTGGCGATGTGAACAAACTTATCGAGGCATTCCCTCTGCCGCCCGGCTATCGCTTCCAGCAGGATGGTGACAATCAGGTGATGCGCGATTCGTTCGGCTATGCCATTGTTGCGCTGGTGCTGGCTGTGACCTTCATTTACTTCGTATTGGGCTCGCAGTTCATGAGCTTCGCGCAACCGCTGGCGATCATGGCCACGCTGCCGATGTCGCTGATCGGGGTGATGCTGGCACTGCTGCTGACGCGCACCACCTTCAACATGTTCGCCATGATTGCCTTCATCATGCTGATGGGCTTGGTGGTAAAGAACGGCATCCTGCTGGTTGACTTTGCCAATCAGGCGCGCCGGGAAGAGGGCAAATCGATCACCGAGGCGCTGGTGGCAGCAGGTCACATCCGCCTGCGCCCGATCCTGATGACGACAGCGGCGATGGTGTTCGGCATGCTGCCGATGGCGGCAGCGCTGCAGGAAGGCGCCGATGGCACCATGGGCCGCTCGATCATTGGCGGTGTGTTGAGCTCGACGGTGCTGACGCTGGTCGTGGTGCCAGTCATCTACGCGATGATTGAGGAGTTCAAGGCGCGGCGGGCGGCGAAGAAGGCGGCGCGGCGTGCCGCCGGCGCGGGCGCAGCCGTCTCGGGGGCGGAGGTACCGGCAGAGTGACGGGCTGGCGTTGATCCGGGTCAGCGTTTGTGTGCGAAAACTACTTGCACAAGGCCGAAATATGGCTAAACTTCGCTTAATGACCGCGAGTCATTAAGCGAAAACAGCCGGTAAAATCGTTGCTTCCGATCCACTTTGATGCCGCAGAACCTGATTCTGGAACGCCCGGCTCGTAACCACCCATCGCCATGAACATCGAACAAGTCCGTTTCAATATGGTTGAGCAACAGATCCGCACCTGGGATGTGCTGGACACTGACGTGCTCGACCTGCTGCACACGCTCAAGCGCGAGAACTTCGTGCCCCCGGCGCAGCGAGAGTTCGCGCTGATGGACATCGAGACCCCGCTGGCGCCGGTATCGGCCAGCGAGCGCATGTGGACGCCCAAGATGGAAGCCCGCGTGGTGCAGGATCTGGACCTTAAAGGTCACGAGCATGTGCTCGAAGTAGGCACCGGTAGCGGCTACCTCACCGCCTTGCTGGCGGCGCGCGCTGCCCGCGTCACCAGTATCGAGATTGATCCGGCGCTGGCCAAGTTTGGCGCTGACAATCTTGCCCGGGCCGGGGTTACCAACGCGGTGGTACTTACGGGTGACGCCGCTCGCGGCTGGCGGGGCGAGGCACCGTACGACGTGATCGTCTTCACCGGCTCGATGGAGGTGCTTCCCGACGAGGTATTTTCCCAACTGAAGGCCGAGGGTCGCGTGTTCGCGGTGGTTGGCAAGCGCCCGGTCATGGCGGCCCAATTGGTCAATGTGAGTGCCAGCGGTGGCCGTCAATCGCGCACCCTGTTCGAAACGGTGGTGGCGCCTCTGGCCAACGCGGCCAGGTCGCCGGCTTTTGTTTTCTAGCGAATACTGAGCGATGGTTGAGCAGATTGATGCCCCGACACTTGCCGCTGCGCGCGCCGACGCGCTCGCGGACGCGGTGCTGCTTGATGTTCGCGAGCCGTGGGAATTTCAGACCGCCCGGATCGAAAATTCAATCAACGTACCAATGTCCGCGCTGGTTGCGCGGGTCGACGAAGTGCGGGAGCTGGCCGGGGATGACAAGCCTCTGGTCGTGATCTGTCATCACGGTGGGCGCAGCATGCAGTGCGCCCACTTCCTCGCCCGACAGGGTATCGGTCGACCGATCAATCTGGCCGGCGGCATTGATGCCTGGTCACAGCAAGTCGACCCCGCTGTTCCCCGCTACTGACTTCTCCCTTTCCTCCTTTTTGTGGCTATCGCTGGAGCTCTTTGCATGCGTGTTCACCGACTTCTTCCCCTGACCGCCCTGACGGTCGCGATGGCCGGCCTCGTCAACGTCACCTATGGCGCCGACTTGCTGTCACTGTATCGCGAGGCCGCCGCGCAGGATCCGGCAATGGCTGCCGCACGGGCTTCGTTGTCGGCGGCGCGGGAGCGGGTCGCCCAGGCCGAAGGCAGCAATGGTTTTGCCACCGGTGTTGCCGCTGGCGCGAACGCCAACTACTTCGACCTGCACGTACGCAACCTGCCACAAGCACAGACCGATCGGGCCTACTTGGCGGCCAACGTGCAGGCCTTTGTCAACAAGCCCTTGTATCGACCGGCTAACGACGCCGCCATCGAGCAGGCAAACGTCGCGGTGAAGCTTTCCGAGCTGAGCCTCAAGGCTGCCGAAATGGACGTTGCCAACCGGCTGGCGCAAGCTTACTTCGACGTCCTTCTGGCGCAAGACAATGTGCGTCTGGTCGAGGCCCAGAAGGCGGCGTTGTCGGAGCAGCTGGCGCAGGCCAAACGCAATTTCGAGGTGGGCACGGCCACCATTGTCGATACCAACGAAGCACAGTCGCGCTACGACCAGGTGCTGGCGCAGGAGATTTCCGCCCGCAACGAGGTAGATCGCACCCGCTGGGCACTGCGTAATGTGGTCGGTCGCTTTGAAACCAATCTGAAAACGCTGCGCGGCAACGCGCAGGTGTCACTGCCGACGCCCGCCAGCATGGAGGCTTGGGTCAGCCGTGCCGAGCGTGAAGCCTATCCGGTGCAGATCGCCCAGCAAACACTGGCGGTATCGGAATACGACGTCAAACGTGCTGAGGCCGCCAAGAGCTGGACGCTGGATGCGACTGCCAACGTGTCACATACCCAGTCGAGCGGCAGTAGTACCAGTGGTCTGGGGACCTGGACGTACGCCGGCCTGGTGGGCGTCACGTTCAATCTGCCCTTTGATACAACCGGCGGCCTCAGCGCCCGCATCCGGGAAACGCTGGCGCTCGTCGACAAGAACCGCAACGACCTTGAAACTGCCCGCCGCACTGCCGGTCTGTCGGTTCGCCAGGCCTACCTTGGCGTAACCAGCGGCGTCGCCGGGGTTGCTGCGCAGCAACAGGCGCTGAAGTCAGCGGAAACGCAGCTGGCTTCCACCAAGCTCGGCCTTGAGGTTGGCGTACGCACCAACCTCGATGTGCTGAATGCCCAGCAACAGGTGACCCAGGTACAGCGCGATCTCGCGCAGGCGCGTTACAACACCCTGCTCAACGACCTGCGGTTGAAGGCTGCGACCGGCGTTCTTGGTGAGAACGATCTGCGCGCCACCAACGCCTATCTGACCGACTGATCACTGGCGGCGGCTGGCGGGGACACCCGCCCAAAAACCGGAAGCTGCGTTGGTGCGTATAGCCCGCATTGGCGCGAAGGCTTGGTCGAGGCGATCACTCCTGCGCGCTGCGACTTCACGATTGCTGTTTCCGGAGCTCCGCCATGTCACGCTGTTTGCGATTGCTTGCCGCCCTTGTTTGCGTTGCGGTGATGCCGCTGGCGCCTGCCGCTGCGCAGGCACCCAATGAGTCGGCCCTGGTCGCCTTTGGCGGCTTTGAAGGACTGGCCCGGATCACCAACGATTTCGTCGGACGCATACAGAAGCATCCGCGCATCGGCAGCTTCTTCAAGGACGCCGATACCGAGCGCCTGGAGGCGATGCTGGCCGATCAGTTCTGCGACGTCCTCGGCGGCGGCTGCAAGTACTCCGGCAAGTCAATGCGAAAGATCCACGAGGGCATGAAAGTGACCACTGCCGACTTCAACGCCCTCGCTGAGGAGCTGCAGAACGCGCTCGATGCGGCGGCGGTGCCGTCATCGCAGCAAAACCGCCTGATCGCGGCGCTGGCCCCGATGCGTCGTGATGTGGTGCAACCGTGAGAACACATCTCCTGAACGCTGCAGCCGCCAGTTTCCTCGCGGCAGCAACCACACTGGTGCAGGCCGCCGTGTTTGTCGGTGTTGCCAGCGATCGTGACGGGCAAAGCCTGCCCAATGTCGTGATGGCGTTGAAACCGGCCGGTTCGCAACCCCCGGCGACAGCCCCCACGCAGATTACCGTCACCCAGGAGGCGCTGTCGTTCAAGCCTTACATTTCTGTCATCCGTGCCGGCTCCAGCGTGGTGTTCGCCAATCGCGACACGGTGGAGCACCACATCAAGTCATTCTCGAGCAGCAAACCGTTCGAGATCGCCGTGCACAAGCCCGGCGACACGCCACCGCCGATCCGCTTTGACAAGGAAGGTGCCATCGTTGCCTACTGCATCCTGCACGACTGGATGCGCGCCTACGTCTATGTGGCAGACACGCCGTGGACGGCAATCTCCGGCGACAACGGCCTGGCGCGCATCGAGAACGTGGCGCCCGGCGACTATGAACTGACGGCGTGGCACCCGGATCTCGGGCAATTCAAACCACCGCTGACCTCGAAGATTACGGTCGGCGCCAGTGGCACCACACAGACGACGGTGAAATTCGACTTCAAGCCGCGACCGATCCGCAAGGCCCCCAGGACTGCCGACGGCAAAGTGGCGATGACCGCTCACCACCACTAGCGGCTTGCGGCCGGCCCGGTTGCAGCCCTACTCCACGCGGCGCGCCTGCACGCCGCGCTTGGCCAGGGCTTCCAGCAGGTTGTTGTCGCCAAACATATGGCCGACACCGATCACGACAAAGTGACTGTCCGGCTGTTTGAAGTAGGAATCGATCGCTTCCGCCATCGCCGGGTGGCGGTCGTCGAACACGCGCTTGCGTGCGGCCATGCCCTCGGCCGAGGTGCCGAATTCTTCCTGCACCACGCGCGAGAGCTTGGGTCCATCGCCTGCGCGATACGCATTGACCATCTCGTCCAGGCGCTTCTCCATCTTGTTCTCCCGCACGGTGGCGAGGAAGCGCGACATCGCGGCCGCAGCTTCGGTGGTGCTGGCCCCGGCGAGCGCAGCGCATTGTCTGGCGCCGCCCTCGACTTCAGCAATACGCTTTTTGGCCAGCTTGGCATCGCGCAGGAACATGAGGTCCAGCCCACGGCCAAAATCGACGCCAAGCTGGGTGAGCTCCGCACCCACCATCACCAGATTGACCAGCCAGAGCTTCTTGCCTTCGAATGCTGCGGGCGGAAGGTTCGAGGCGCGCAAATAGCCCTGCAACGCGGCGAAATCCTCCGCCGACAGCACCTTGTCGAGTTTCTCGTCGGTCGCTGCAAGCTTGGTACAGGCCTGTTGTGTCTCGGGTAGCGTGATGTCGGCTTCAACCGCAAGTACCTTGGCGCTGTCGAAGCGCGACAGCACCGCCTCCGGCAGCGGATAGAAGTCGTTCTTGCCGACGTGCAGCGAGCCGAACAGGGTGACTTTCCTGTCGCCCTTGCTGAGCTCCCACAAAAACGGTTTGGAAAGTTGTGCGTGCGCGGCACCGCTGGAGATCAGGGCTGCCAGCAAGCTGCAGCTGACGGCAAGGGAAGCGCGGGAGAAGAGGCGGAAGTTCATCTGTCAATGCTAGCGGTGATCGCCGGCTTCGACGTTTGCGGTGACGTACAAGTTCAACCGCCGGCGTGAACGCCAGGATGTCCGACATGCGACATGCAGGCGAAACCCTGTGGCGAAATTCCAACAGCATTTACCAATATCAAAGGTGGATATGCACTTGGCATATCAACTCACTATACTGAAACAACATTGACAAATATCAATACAGTCAGGAAGTTCCCTCGGATCGGTGACGGGATTGAGATGAATCTTAGTCTCGTGCTCTCGCAGGGTGTGGAAGCGATGTTTGCGGCCGGACCTCGCGGGTAACGGAGATGTGGGCGATCAAGGCATATGGTGCACAGCAGTATTCCAATCATGAATGATGATGCGTTGGATGCCTCGACCGGCAGGCAGCCCGGCCGCGGGTTGGATGAACTGCTGCACGTGGTCTATCTCAGTCGGGCTGCGGCCGGAACGGACCCGGAAAAATGGTTGCCCGAACTGGAGCGCAATGCGCGAGCCCGCAACGATGCGGCGCAGATTCGTGGCGTGCTCGCCTACTGCCGCGGCTGGTTCCTGCAATGGCTGGAAGGTCCGGCCGCTGCCGTGGTGGAAACCATGGGCCGCATCGCTGTCGACAAGCGCCACCGCGACGTGCAGGTGATTTACGAGGCGAGTGGACCCCAGCAGCTGAACAGTCCCTGGAGTCTGATCCGGGTGGCACGGGTAGACGATGCCGAGACGCTGGAGTCGAGAGTGCGCTCGCTCGCGACCGCTTTGCCGGGAGAGGACGTCGAACCGCAGGATTTTGTCCGGGCGTTCACCATGCCGTACGGCAAGCAGGGGCTTGAAGAGATCGCCAGCCAGCGCCCGGTGGTGGTGACTGGCGCCAACATGATCTGGGCCTCAGCGGTGGTCAGCGAGGCAGCGCATGTGTCCCGCGTTGAGCTGGCGCGAACGCGACTGCAATCGCCCGATCTGCTCGACACCGACGGCCTGGTGGAGTACCTCACCACCAAAGACGGTCTGACCGTCATCGCCGTTGCCTCCTCGACCATGCCAGGCGGCTACCTGGAAGGCATCTATCACCGCGCCAAGCTGATTGTGTTTCTCATCCGTTCCAGCGATATCAATCACAAGATTGAGCTGCTGCGCGGCTTGATGACCATCCACACCGTCGCCGAGCACAGGCCGACGTTCCTTTTCGCATTTTCGACGGCTGCCGCGTCGCACAAGCATGAGTTTCTGCAACTGGCCGACAGCCTGCGCGTGTCCTACACCGAAATCACGGTACCGCTGGCTGATTCCGCCACGCTCTGGCGAACCATTCAGGAACGCCTCGCCGCAACGGTGCTGCCGATGCACGCCAACCGTATGCGTCATCGTGGCATTGAGGCGGATACCCGGGCGAGCACTGGATCAGGGCCGGCCACCAGCCCGCCGCCCGCGATACCCATCAGCGGTCCGGCCAGCCGGCCCGCAGCGGCAACGCCCGTCTCGCCGCCGTCACCGGCAGCGGCAGCAGCAGCGAAGGGCGCGTCTGCGCCACCAGCAACCAGTTTTGTGTCCCAGCCAGTAACGAAGGGAGATTTCGACATGGCAAACGTAGCGGAAAGTCTGAAGGCAATCCTGTCAATCGACGGTGCGATGGGTTGCGCGCTCGTCGATGTGGAAAGTGGCATGGCGTTAGGCACGGCCGGCGGTGGCATCAATCTTGAGGTTGCTGCAGCCGGCAATACGGAGGTGGTGCGCGCCAAGCTGCGCGTTGCCAAATCGCTCGGCATCCCTGGTGGCATCGAAGACATCCTGATCACGCTGCAGGACCAGTATCACCTGATCCGCCCGTTGACCAAGAAAGGAAGCCTGTTCCTGTATGTCGTGATTGATCGCAAGAAGGGCAACCTGGCGATGGCGCGCTACAAGGTGAGCGAAGTTGAGGGCGCGCTGGTCGTCTGACGATCACTTCGGGGCGGCGGTAAGGCCCGCTCTGCCCCGGCGGCAGGTGTCGCGCCACTGCGTGACGCCACCGCGAGTGCGGTCACACATTGCAGATAATTGCTGCATGACCAGCACCGTCACTCCCCACGCGACTACCGATCGCAACACGCAGTCAGCCGAGGGTACTGACGACATTGCGAAGACAAGAACCTGGCGGCAGTCGCTGGCCGCCTATCTTGAGCCGCCGTCACTGCGAATGCTGGCGCTCGGCTTTGCAGCCGGCCTTCCGCTGTTGCTGGTGCTCGGCACCTTCTCGTTCTGGTTGCGTGAAGCCGGCATCAACCGTTCCACCATTGGCTTTCTCTCCTGGGTTGGGCTCGCCTATGGCTTCAAGTGGTGCTGGGCGCCGCTGGTGGACCGGTTGCCAATCCCGGGTCTGACCCGTGCGCTGGGGCGTCGCCGCAGCTGGCTGTTGCTGTCGCAGGTGATGATCGTCTGCGGTCTGGTTGGCATGGCGCTGAACGATCCGAAAGTTGCGTTGATGCCGAGCGTCTGGTTCGCCATCCTCACCGCGTTTGGCAGTGCTACGCAGGACATCGCGCTCGACGCCTATCGCATTGAGTCCGGCGACGCCGATCATCAGGCCGCACTCGCTGCCGCTTATCAAACGGGCTATCGCATCGCGATGATCTGGGCGGGCGCCGGCGTGCTCTGGATCGCCGCGCGGGCTGAGGTGGCCAACCCCACCAATTACGACGCCGGTGGCTGGCGCGTGGCCTATCTGGTCATGGCGGCGTCAATGGTGGTGGGTTTCATCACCGTGCTGTTCTCGCGTGAGCCGGTGCAGCGCGCACTGGCACCAGCGAAGAATCTTGCCGAGTGGCTGCAGACAGCGCTGATCGAGCCGTTCGCCGACTTCTTCCGCCGCTTCGGCTGGAACGCGCTCCTCGTGCTGGCCTTGATCGCGACCTATCGCGTCAGCGACATCGTGATGGGCATCATGGCCAATCCGTTTTATGTGGACATGGGCTACAGCAAGGATGAAGTGGCCGCCGTCACCAAGGTCTATGGCGTGATCATGACACTGGTCGGCGCGGCGCTCGGCGGCGTGCTGTCGATGAAATTCGGCGTGATGCGCACGCTGATGCTCGGCGCCATTCTCTCGGCGGCCAGCAATCTGCTGTTCTCGTGGCTAGCCACCCTCGGCCATGATGTGACCTCGCTGACCGTGGTGATCTCGATCGACAATCTCTCGGCCGGCATCGCGTCCAGCGCCTTCATCGCCTACATGTCGAGCCTCACCAACATCAGCTATTCCGCCACGCAGTACGCGCTGCTGTCGTCGATGATGCTGCTGCTGCCGAAGTGGCTGGCCGGCTTCTCCGGCGTGGCGGTGGACGCCGTCGGCTATCACACGTTTTTCATCGGTACCGCGCTGATCGGCGTGCCGGTGCTGGTGCTGATCTGGATCGCATCGCGACGGCTGCAGCACCAACAGCTTTCTGCAAAAACCTAGATTTGGTGAGGCTAATGGCCAATTTCAGTAAGAAGTCGATAACTTAGTTTTTGTGCCAATACGCCCCGTTTGAATGGGGCTTTCAACAAAAAGCTGCTAGGCTAAAACAGCCCCAAACTACCCACCACCAGTCTCCCTGCGGAGTTTCATATGCCTGTGAGTTTCACTCTCAACCAGAAGCCGGTCGCGATCGACGCGCCCCCGGAGAAACCGCTGTTGTGGGCACTGCGCGAGGACGCCGCGCTGACCGGCACCAAGTTCGGCTGTGGCATCGCCGCCTGCGGCGCCTGCACCGTCATGGTCGACGGGCAGGCAGTCCGCTCCTGCGTGACGCCGGTGTCCGCCGTTGCCGGCAAGGCCGTTACCACCATCGAAGGCGTCGGCGATAAGGCACCGAGCCCGGTGCAGCGCGCCTGGATTGAGCAGCAGGTGCCGCAATGCGGCTATTGCCAGCCGGGCTTCATCATGGCGACCACGGCGCTGCTGGCCACAACACCCAACCCGACCGACGCCGACATCGACGCCGCGATCACCAATCTCTGCCGCTGCGGCACCTATCCGGCCATGCGCGCAGCCATCAAGCGCGCGGCCGAACTCACGAAAGCGGGGGCGTGATCATGGCGGACACATCGACCACAACTGCTGCATCGCCGCGCAAGAAAACCTCCAAAGCCCGCCGTGCCTTCCTGATCGGTGGCGGTCTGGTCGGTGGCGCGCTTGCCGTCGGCTTCACGTTGGCCTCGAAGCGCATCACCAACGCACAGGGCTTCAAGCCGCCGGCACTGGGCGGCGATGTCGCGTTCAATGCATGGCTGAAACTTGCGCCCGACAACGCGCTCATCGTGCAGGTACCGCGGCAGGAGATGGGGCAGGGCATCTACACCACGCTCGCCATGCTGGTGGCGGAGGAGCTGGACGCCGACTGGTCCAAGGTGCGCGTCGAGCAGGCCGCGATCAACCCCGTCTACGCCAACGTCACCGCCCTCGGCGATAGTGCGCCCGCCGCCATGGAGGGTGCAATGATGACCACCGCCCGACTGATCGGCGTGCAGATGACCGGCGGCTCCACTTCCACGCGCGACGCCTGGGAGCCGATGCGGGCGGCGGCAGCGAGCGCGCGCGCGATGCTGCTCGCGGCGGCGGGCGCAAAGTGGAGTGTGAATCCTGCCGATCTGCGAATCGACAAAGGCGTAATCCGCCACGCGGCCTCGGGCCAGCAGGGTACGCTGGGCGAGTTCGCACAAGCCGCCGCTGCGCTGCCGCTACCACCGGTGGCGCGACTGAAACCGCGCAGCGAATGGCGCCTGCTTGGTACCAGCCCGGCCCGCCTCGACGTGCCGGAGAAGTCGATGGGCCGCGCCCAGTTCGGTATCGATGCGCGACCGGAAGGGCTGCTCTACGCGGCGATCAAGCATCTGCCGGTGACCGGCGGCGAACTGCAGGAGGTGCGCTGGAAGGGCGGCATGCCGCCCAAGGTGGTGCTGCATCAAGTGCGCGGCCCGAACTGGCTCGCCGTGATCGCCACCAGCTACTGGTCGGCCCAGCAGGCGTTGGCAGATGCCGAGCTGATAGGCGGTGGCCCGAAGGCATCGGTCTTGTCGAGCGAGCAGTTGGCGGCGCGTTATCGTGACATCCTCGATGGCAAGGATGGCGGGCCCGAGCTGGGCAAGCCGATCCGTCGCACCTTTGGCGAACACGGCAACGCGGCCAGGGTGATCGCCGCCGCGCCAGCGAAGCAGCGCATCGAGGCCGACTACAGCGTTCCTTTCCTGGCCCACGCTACGATGGAGCCACTGAACTGCACCGCTCGCATCGCGGGTGAAGGCGCTGCGCGCAAAGTGGATGTGTGGGTCGGCAATCAGGCGCCAACCATCGTGCAATGGCTCGCCGCCGGCGTGGCCGACGTCAGCAGCGAGAACGTATCGATCCACACGCCGTATCTTGGCGGTGGTTTCGGGCGTCGCTTCGATCTCGAGGTGATCCGGCAGGCGCTCGAATGCGCCAAGGTCACCGGTGGCAAACCGGTGCAACTGATCTGGTCGCGCGAGGAGGACATCCGCCACGATGCCTACCGCCCGGCGGTGTCAGCCCGCATGACCGCAGTGCTTGACGACGCCGGTCAGGTTGCGGCATGGCAGCAGCAGATGGTTGGCCCCAGCGTGAGCAAAAGCGTCATCGGCCGCATGAACCCGATGTTCGCCGGCGATTACCCGCCCGATCTCACCAACGCTGAGGGCGCCATGCATCTGCCCTATGCGCTGCCCAACTTCCGCTGCGACCACGCGCAGGTGAACCTGCCGGTGGCCACCGGGTACTGGCGCAGCGTTGGCAATTCGTACAACGCCTTCTTCGTCGAAACCTTCATCGACGAACTGGCTGCGGCGCTGAAGAAGGACCCGTATCTCTTCCGTCTGGAGCTGCTCAAGGATCAGCCGCGCTTCGCCAGCGTGCTCAGCGCCGCCGCCAGCGCTGCGCAGTGGAACGCTGCGCTGCCCAAAGGCTGGGGTCGCGGCATCGCGCTCGCCGAATCGTTCAAGAGCATCGTCTGCCAGGTGGTGGATGTGGAGGTGGTCGGCAAGGACATCAAGGTGCGCCGCGTCGTCAGCGCCGTCGATTGCGGCACCGCGTTGCACCCCGAGAACGTGAAAGCCCAGATCGCCAGCGCCGCCATCTTTGGCCTCACCGCCGCGCTCAAAGGCAAGATCACGCTCAGTGAAGGCGTCGTGCAGCAAGGCAATTTCAACGACTACCCTCTGCTCAAGATGGCCGAATGCCCGCAGTTCGAAACCATCATCGTCAACAGCGGCGCACCACTCGGCGGCATCGGCGAAGTGGGCACGCCGCCGGTCGCGCCGGCATTGGGCAATGCGATCTTTGCAGCGACCGGGAAGCGGTTGCGGGGGTTGCCTTTTGGGTTGGGCTGATGCGCCTGTGGCGTTGGCGCATCTTGAAAGTTCAAGTCAGCAGCAAAGCACATGAGCACCTTCTACGATCAGCTTGCACCCCTCTATCACCTGGTTTATTCGGATTGGAATGCGACCGTCCATCGTCAGGGGGAGCAACTGTCCAAGGTCATTGCGAATGAGTGGCCGGCGAGCAGCAAAGTTCTGGATGTGTCCTGCGGCATTGGTACCCAGGCAATCGGACTTGCATTGCAAGGGTTCTCTGTCCGCGCATCCGATCTTTCGAGGAACGAAATTGATCGTGCTCGGCGCGAGGCATCCGACTTTGGCGTTGACATCGACTTTTCCGTATGCGACATGCGGGATGCATTCGCGCAACACGGCTCCGATTTTGACGTCGTTGTGTCATGCGATAACTCACTGCCACACTTGCTTTCCGACCAGGAATTGGTGGCCGCATTCAGGGAATTTGCCGCGTGTGTTCGTGTAGGCGGTGGATGTCTTGTTACGGTGCGAGACTACGAAAAGGAAGAACGAGGCCGAAATCTCGTCAAGCCTTATGGCGTTCGCATTGAGAACGGACATCGCTACCTGTTGTTCCAAGTGTGGGATTTCGATGGCGAACACTACGATTTGACTTTCTTCTTCGTAGTGGAAAATCTTGCGACAGGTGAAACAGCGACACATTCGATGAGATCGCGCTACTACGCCGTCTCGACCGGTAAGCTTTGCCAACTCATGGAACAAGCTGGCTTCGGCAATGTCCGGCGACTCGATGGCGTCTTTTTTCAACCGGTGCTTGTTGGTACACGGTTGGATTAGCTCGTAGGCTGGGTTGAAAACCCAGCGGCAAGGTTGAAGCACCGAGCGCTGGGTCGCGACCCAGCCTACGACAGACAGCGATTGCCGATCACCTGCCGAGCTCTTGGCGTTAGTCCACGGCGCGCATCGCCGCCGCCTTCAAGTTGAACGCGGAGCCGATCGACAAGAACGTCCCACCCGCAACATAGTGCAGCGTCTGCAATTCCGTTGGCGTTCCAGCGTCATACGTCCAGTGCCCGTTCGCGAACACGCGTGCATCCGCCCACGCAGCGGTGACTTCGCCGATGAAGAGGTCGTAGCGCTGCTGGTTGTGCGGCTCGGGGATTAGTGTGCATTCGAGCCAGGCGACGCAGCCGGTGACTAGTGGCAGCGCCGGGTCGGTGCCTGCGAAGGTGTCTAGGCCGAAGGCAGCGAATTTGTCGGCATATTTGGTGCGGTCGAGGTCACGGCCCGAGGTGTTGCCGATGGCGAGCACTTCACTGGCGATGCCACGTGCCGGGACGTTGATTGCGAAGCGTCCGCAGGCTTCGATCAGCTCTCGTGTCCAGGTGGATTTGTCGATGACCACCGACACCTTGCACGGCTCAAAATCCAGCGCCATGTTCCACGCGGCGGCCATCACGTTGCGCTGCCCGCCATGCGCGGCTGAAACGAGCACTGTCGGGCCGTGATTGAGCAAACGGTAGGCCTTGGCCAACGGCACCGGTTGCATCGTGGCGGGCGGGCGAGATGTGTGTTCAGCGTCGGTCATGCCGCCAGTGTATTGGCCGCTTGCCAAACACTTGGGCGTTGCTCAGGCGCGAGCGCTGCGGATCGTCGCGTTGCCGGAACTGCATCGACGTGCACGAACACGTCAGGAAGCCCGAGGATCTTTCGGGGATTCAGGCTTCCTGACGTGTTCGCGCAAGGCCGATGCCGGCGTGGGCCGGCGCGCATCGCTTGGCGCGCCGGGTGGGATACAGCGCAAGGGCTGCAACGTGATTCATGACCTAGCCAAAGAATGCTTTGCCGATGCTCGCGATCAGGTGTGACTGCTCAGTCAGCGCTGCGCCCTGGAAGGCAGCGGCGATAACGGTGGTGGTGGCAAGACTCATGGTGGCAGCAGCGGCGCCGACCAATGCGCGTTCAGTGCGAGAGAGGATGCCGTGGAAAGTGATCGATTTCATGGTGTGTTCCTTGGTTCAGTTGATATCGCGTTGTTGCGATGGAGCGAACTGTAAATTCGTCTGCAACCGGGCGATATGGCCACGCGACGAGTTGCGGGGCAGCTTCGTGAACTGGCGAAATCCTGCGTGAATTGCAGCGGCGTGCGGCGCGGGCTAGGCCCAATACCCTTCAGCCTGGCATGTGGCTGTGGGCACGCACTGGTGCGCGCCAAGCGACCCAGCGCGAGCGAACTCGCGCCTACAACAGCTGTACAAATTGACTTGGATTCGGGCTAAAACGGGACCGCCGAGCGCACCGTGACTGCTTCGCCGGTGCGGGGGTGTGGAAAGGAAAGTTCGGCGGCGTGCAACAGCAGGCGCTCGCCTGGCGCAGGGGGCGTTGCAGCGTAAAGGCTGTCACCGACGATGGGATGCCCGAGCGCGGCCATGTGCACGCGCAACTGATGGCTGCGTCCGGTCACGGGTGTCAGCGATACACGGGTACGGGCGGTTTGCTCGTCCCGCGAAATCAGTTGAAAGTGTGTGGTGGACGGTTTGCCCAGCTCGTGGCTCACCATTTGTCGCGGGCGGTTCGGCCAGTCACAGATCAGTGGCAGATCGATCGTGCCACTATCGCTCGCGAGTAACCCATCGACAGCCGCTTCGTAGCGCTTGCCCACGCGCCGCTGTTCGAACGCGCGCCCGAGTGCACGCTGCGCCTCGATCCCCCGGCCAAACACCATCAGGCCGGAGGTCTCCATGTCGAGCCGGTGCACGATCAGCGCATCCGGGAACTCGCACTGCACGCGGGCGCTGAGGCAATCCTGTTTGTCCGGCCCGCGACCGGGAACCGACAGCAGACCGCTGGGTTTGTCGACGACGATGAAGCTGTCGTCGAGGGCGACCACCGCGAGCACGGACAACCTATTGCTTTGCAGGAGCGACTCTGCCGCGACCCTTGTTGTGGTGGTCAATGTGTGGTCGCGGCAGAGCCGCTCCTGCATCTACCGTCACGATTTGACTTCGCCAACGACAACATATTCCAGCAGCGCCTTCTGCGCATGCAGACGGTTTTCCGCCTCGTCCCACACCACGCTTTGCGGGCCATCAATGACACCGGCGGTGACTTCCTCACCGCGGTGGGCGGGCAGGCAGTGCATGAACACGGCGGAGGTATCGGCGAGCGCCATCATCTCTTCGTCAACACACCAGTCGGCAAACGCCTTCTTGCGCGCCTCGGTTTCGGCCTCGAAGCCCATGCTGGTCCATACGTCGGTGGTAACGAGGTGCGAACCGCGCGCGGCCTCCAGCGGGTCAGCAAACACTTTCACACTGTTGCCCGCCGACTTGAGCATGGCGTCAGGGATGGCGTAGCCCGGTGGCGTGGACGCGTGCACTGTGAAGCCGAGAATCTTCGCGGCCTGCAGCCACGAATTGAGCATGTTGTTGGCGTCTCCCACCCAGGTGACGATCTTGCCTTTGATGTCGCCGCGTTGCTCGACGTAGGTGAACAGGTCGGCCAGCACCTGACAGGGATGGTGATCGTCGGTGAGCCCATTGATGACCGGTACCCGCGAGTATTCGGCGAATTTTTCGACGACGCTCTGCTTGAAGGTGCGGATCATCACCACGTCCACCATGCGGCTGACCACGCGGGCGAGGTCCTCCACCGGCTCGCCGCGCGAGATCTGCGAGGTTTCGCTGGTCAGAAAGATGGCCGAACCACCGAGCTGGTTCATGCCAGCCTCGAACGAGACACGGGTGCGGGTGGAGTTCTTCTCGAACACCATCGCCAGCGTGCGGTCACGCAGCGGGTGATACAGCTCGTAGCGCTTGAAGCGATCCTTGATGATGCGGGTGCGTTCGAACAGGTAGGCGTATTCCTCGGCAGAGAAATCGCTCATTTGCAGGAAATGCCGCACTTTGGCGACCGGCGCGGTGAACTTGGCCGTGGACATGATCAGGGCAGGGCTTCAAAAACAGCAGTTTACCCGCGTTGCTAGAATTGAAAGCTTGTGCGGGCCGCTCATCCTGTGGCCCGTTCCGTCAGCAAAGCGCCTCTGCCCGCAGGTTGCAGGGGACACCATAGGCCGGCCATGACCACCAGCGCGACCCCTGCGCTTCCGTCCCCTTCGCCCGACAGTGATCTCGTCATCAAGGGGATCACGCAGTCGGGGCAGCAGTTCCGCCCGAGCGACTGGTCGGATCGGCTCTGTGGCGTGATGTCGGCTTTCGGCCCGGACGAGCAGCTGCGCTACAGCCCGCTGGTGACCCCGGCATTGCGCGACGGTCTGCGCTGCGTGATTGTGCGCCGCCAGCTTGCGGAGCTGGAGCCGCGACTGTTCAAGTTCTTCCTGAGTTTTGCGCTCGACAATGACTTGCAGATCACCTTCGACGCTGATGCCGTGGCGACGCTGCTGCCTGACACTGTGCGCCGCATGTCGCAGGACTCGCCACCGCCGCGACCTGCCGTTGCGACGAAGTCAGAGGATTACTGACATCGCCTCTGCGCTCGCCGCAGGCAACAAAAAAGGCCCCGCAGGGCCTTTTTGCTTTTCACCGAACGACCGCTGACTAGGCGGCTTTCTTTTCGCCCATGCCTTTGACGGCACGAACGAGGTTGCTCTTCACGCGGGAAGCCAGGTTCTTGTGAACGATCTTTTTGTCAGCAATACGGTCAATCACCGATTGCGATTCCTGCATCTGTTTCAGTGCAGCGCCTTGATCGCCAGCGGCGACGGCTTTTTGCACTTTCTTGACGGCGGTACGCAGTTGCGTACGGAGGGCGGCGTTGTGGGCGCGTTGCTTGTCGTTCTGACGGGCGCGCTTCTTGGCTTGGGCGGAATTGGCCATAACAGATATTTCAGTATCGAATTCGGTGAACCCGCTATTCTACGGGGAATCTTTCCGCACTGCAACTACGCCCGGCCCCTGTGAACCTGTTCAAAGCCATCGTCAGCGTCTCAGCACTGACCACGCTGTCGCGCATCGCCGGGCTGGCGCGCGAGGTGGTCACGGCCAAAGTGTTCGGCGCCGGAGCAGTGAACGACGCCTTCGAGATTGCCTTCCAGCTGCCCAACATGATGCGTCGGCTGTTTGCCGAAGGCGCATTTGCACAGGCTTTTGTACCGCTGATCGCAGAATACAAGGGGCAACGCGGCGAAGCGGCCACTCACCAACTGATCAATCGGGTAGCGACGTTGCAACTGATCGCATTGCTGGCGGTGACGTTGCTCGGCATGCTGGCGGCGCCGTGGCTGATTCCGCTGTTTGCATCGGGTTTTGACAAGACGGCGGGCAAGACGCAGCTTGCCACCGAGCTGCTGCGCATCATGTTCCCCTACCTGCTGTTCATTTCGCTGACTGCGCTGGCGGGCGGGGTGATGAATATCTGGAAGAAATTCGGCATTCCTGCCTTCACCCCGGTATTGCTTAATGCGGCCATGATCGGAGCGTCACTGTGGGCCGCACCGCACTTCGCTCAGCCGATCCACGCGCTGGCGTGGGGGGTGGTGGTCGGTGGCGTGCTGCAATTGGCCTTGCAGCTTTGGCCGCTGTACAAGCTGGGAATGTTGCCACGGCTGGATTTTCACTTCCGCGATGAGGGCGTACGGCGGATGCTGAAGACGATGGGCCCGGCGGTGCTGGGCGTGTCGGTGGCGCAGGTGAGCTTGCTCATCAACACCAACTATTCCTCATTTTTCGGCGATGGCGCGGTGAGCTGGCTGAAAAAAGCCGACCGGCTGATGGAACTGCCGACAGCGCTGCTCGGCGTTGCCATCGGCACGGTGATCCTGCCCGCGCTGGGCGCCCTGCGCAACGAGAAGAACAGCAAGGGCTACGGCGAACTGCTCGACTACGGCATGCGCTTCGCGCTGCTGGCCACCCTGCCGGCGATGGCGGTGATGGTGGTGCTGGCGGTGCCGATGATCGCGACCTTGTACGAGCGCGGTGCCTTCACCGCGCTCGACGCGTTGCGCACCGGCCCGGCGGTGGCGGCGTATGCGGTGGGTATCGTGGCGCTGGTGTGGATCAAGATCCTCGCACCGGCGTTCTATGCGCAGCAGGATACGGCGACGCCGGTGAAAATCGCGGTGCGAGTGCTGGTGATCACCCAGTTGTTCAATTTGTTCTTTGTACTGGTGGTGTTTGATCGCTACGCGCCGACGCTGAAACATGCGGCGCTGGCCCTGTCCACTAGCCTCGGCGCCGTGCTCAATGCCTGGTGGCTGTACCGGGGGCTGCGCGCGCGGGGGCTCTACGTGCCGCAGGCGCGCTGGCGACCGTTTGCCTGGCAGCTTGTGGCGGCAACAGTGTTCACCACGGTGGCGATCCTCATTGCACGGCCGGACGACGGCTGGTGGGTGGCGAAGGCCTCGGGCACGCTCGATACCCGTTGGGCGGCGGGCATCCCGTTACTCGGCGCCATCGCTGACGCCGTTTCAGCCCACTGGACCGAGTTTCGCCGCATTGGCACACTGGCCTCGCTGTTTGCGCTGGGCGGTGCCGCCTATCTTGGCGTGCTTTACGGCTTTGGCTTCCGCCTGCGTGATGTAAAGCGCTAGCGCTTCAGCGCCGGCCTGACGCAGTTACCAGCACATTCTTGGCCAGCGTTTTGAAGCGCTCGCCGTCGGCCTGCACCACGGTGATCGTGAGATGACCGGTTTTGCTGACATTGAGATCGCGCACAGTGCCGGACTTGCCCTTGTGGGTGCCGCCAACGACTTGGCATTGGTCGCCGTCTTGCGGTGCTGCCGCAGCGTGGTCTGCCATGACTAATGCTGGTGGTCGCGGCTTACGACAGCTTGCGCGACGGGCGTTTGGGCGCGTCGGTCACGGGGGCCAGCGCGCGGATGTGCAGCACGTGATCGACCAACTCGAAGCCGTGATCCTTGACGATCTTGGCGATGCGCTTTTCAATCTCGGCGTCGTGGAATTCGACGACCTTGCCGGTGTTCACACAGACGATATGGTCGTGCTTGTCGCCTTCGTTCAATTCGAAGATTGATTTGCCACCCTCAAAATGATGGCGCTTCAGCAGCCCCGCCTGCTCAAACTGGGTCAGCACGCGGTAAATGGTTGCAAGGCCGACGTCCAGGCCTTCGTCCATCAGCAGCCGGTACACGTCCTCGGCCGTCATGTGGCGCACCTTGGAGTTCTGGAACAGGTCCAGCACCTTCATGCGCGGCAGCGTGGCCTTGAGTCCGGCATCCTTGAGGTCTTGTGCGCGAGCGGGCATAGCGGTGATCCTGGGTTGCAAAGCCTGACCGGCGGCGCCCGCCCTGCGGGCTGGCGAGCAGATGGCGCGGCACGGCCGGCGGCTATCATAGCGGCTTGCTTTCAGGCCACTCCGTTCTTTCTATGCGCGCCATATCTTCCCTGTTTGCCCTGCTCGCCGCCCTGGCGCTCTCCGGTTGCGGCCTCGTCTACAAGATGGAGATCAATCAGGGCAACTACGTCACCCAGGACATGGTGGCCAAGCTGAAAGAGGGGCAGACGCGGCAGCAGGTCAAGCTGCTGCTCGGCACGCCGACCACCGAAAGCGTGTTCCACAAGGACCGCTGGGACTACGCCTACTCGCTGGAGCGGCGCGGCAAGACCGTCACCTCGCACAAGCTGACCGTGGTGTTCGCTGACGAAAAGCTGAAGAGCTGGACGGTCGCCGATCTGCCGACGTCGCCGGTAGTTGACCGTGACCCGGCGTACGCCATTCTCGAAAAAGACAAAAAGCCGGACGACAGCCCGGGCTGGTGGTCGCGCATCGCCGACTGGTGGCGCAAGTAGCGCGCACGGTCATGGCCAATCTCGCCATCGCCGGCGCGTCGGGCCGGATGGGCCGCATGCTGTTTGAGGCAGCGGCCGCGGATCGTGATTGCACGCTGGTGGGCGCGCTTGACGCGCCGGGCAGCCCGGCCCTGGGCGTATCGGCACGGGCGTTCGGCGGCAATGCGGATGTGCTGGTGACGGCCGATGTCGCAACGCTGGCGAACGGACAGGCGCGCGCGACGCTGATCGACTTTACGCGCCCCGAAGCGACGCTGACCTACCTCGACGCCTGTGTGACGCATGGCGTCGCCATGGTGATCGGTACCACCGGGCTTGACGATGCCGCCAAGGCAAAAATCGCCGACGCGGCCCGGAAAATTCCGATTGTGTTCTCGCCGAATTACTCGCTCGGTGTCAACACCGTGTTCAAACTGCTGGAGCTGGCGGCAAAGTCGCTGGACAGCGGCTACGACGTCGAAATCCTCGAGATGCATCACCGCATGAAGGTCGATGCACCGTCGGGCACGGCCCTCAAGCTGGGCGAGGTGATCGCCGAGGCGCAGGGCACGCGGCTCTCCGACCGCGCCGTGTATGCCCGGGAAGGGCACACCGGCGAGCGCAAAAACGGCACTATCGGCTTCGCCACCCTGCGCGGCGGCGATGTTGTCGGCGACCACACGGTCATCTTCGCCGGCAGCGGCGAGCGCATCGAGATCACCCACAAATCCGCCAGCCGCATGAGCTACGCGCTCGGCGCCATTCGCGCGGCAAAGTTTTTGCATGGCAAAGCCGAAGGGTTGTTTGACATGCATGACGTGCTCGGATTGAAGTAAGCCGTCCGGCGGCGTTGTCAACAACATTGACAACGCGAAACAACATGAGGCGATAGCGGCAGCTTTCGGTGCAAACGACCTTTGCATGCGGGCTGGACGGTGATTTCCCGGAAAGTCGATTTTTCCGATAATCGTGATCAAGCCCAGGCGCAATGGGCTTGGCACGGGAAAGTTGCTATCCCTCTGCTGGAGGATTTGGCTGGATGGATGAGGTGCGGGCGAACCCGCAACGGTCGGAAGGGGAGCTGGCAAGCACGCCGCTCCAGACGGGTGGTGCGGACAATGCCGTGGCCTGCCGTTGCCCCCGTTGTGGCGATACCTTCAGCTGTGGTGCCCGCGCCGATGGCTGCTGGTGCCAGGCGCTGCCGCCGGTTGATCCTGCCCGGCTGGGCGACGATCCGGCGACGGCATCCTGCCTTTGCCCCTACTGCTTGCGGCAAGCCGTAGAACTGCTGCAGCGGACGGCCTGACTGCTCATGGCGATCTATCTTGTCCGCCACACGGCGCCCGACATCAAGCCCGGCATCATGTACGGCGCCAGCAATGTGCCGGTGCACGCCGCTGAATTCAACCGCCAGATGCCGGTGATCGACGCCCTGTTGCCGCAAGACGCGCTGGTGTTCACCAGCCCGTTGTCGCGCTGCCGACGGCTGGCGGACTTCCTGTCGATGAAAGGGAGCGGCCGCACGGTCATCATCGACCCGCGCTTCATAGAGCGCGATCTCGGCAGCTGGACCGGCAAGCAGTGGGAAGACATTCCGCGCAAGGAGGCGAAGGCGTTTGACGCCAACTACCTCGATCACTGGCCGCCGCCAATGATGACCGACGACGGGCCGGTGCTGCGCGGGCTCAATGTGCATCCGCGTCTTGGCGCCGGCGAATCGGTGCGGGCGATGCAGATGCGCGTCATTCAGGGCTTTGAGGCGGCGATCGACATCGCCGAGGGACGCAATCTGGCCATCGTCACCCACGCCGGGCCGATCGCGGTGATGATCGCCTACTGGCACCGCGAGGCGCTGCGCCGCGGCATCACGCCGTCGCCGGGCTGCGGCGAAGTGGTGCTGCTCGGCGAGGCTGACGGCTACCAGCGCGCCAGCATCGTCAGTGCTGAGGCGATTGCCGCCTGAGTCTGAGGCGACGGGGCCGGAGCCCGCATCCCGCCCGGCTTATTACTGGCTTTTCGCCAGAAGCACCGGTTTGACTGGGCTTGAACGGTAAATCGGTTAGATATCGACTTTTGTACTTTTTGGCCTCCCAGCCCTTTGCTGGTGGGCTTTGTCGTCGAAAGCTTATGCCGCAGGACAAGTGTTGATCGGGTACAATTCCACAGCTTCAGACACGGGATTTCCTGACCACGCCCACCGCGGTGCGTGAGCATCGGCGAAGTCCCGTTTTTCACGTCTGGCGCGACCTTTTTGCAGTTTTCGCGACCATGGTGACCGGTGTTCGGCAAATCCCGCCAGAACGCCGCCGTTACCCAACTAAATGAACCGATTGCCGCCACTCACGTTGCCGCGGCCGTCTCAGCACACGAACCGAGCATGAACACCACGTCCGTCCCGAGCCCCGCCTCGCTGATTTCTCCAGGCACGCCCGCCATCCTCGCACTGGCCGATGGCACGGTGTTCCGGGGCCGATCAATCGGTGCCAGTGGGCAGGCGACCGCCGAAGTGGTGTTCAACACGTCGCTCACCGGCTACCAGGAAATCCTCACTGACCCGTCCTACGCGGGGCAGTTTGTCACGCTGACCTACCCGCACATCGGCAACGTTGGTGTCAATCGCGAAGACGTCGAATCGCGCAAGGTGTTCGCCTCCGGCCTCATCATCCGCGACCTGCCGGCGGTGGTGTCCAATTTCCGCGCCGAGCAGCCACTTGACGCCTATCTGCGCGACGCCGGCGTCGTCGGCATTGCCGACATCGACACCCGCAAGCTCACCCGCATTCTGCGCGACAAGGGCGCACAGAACGGCTGCATCATGGCCGGCGATATCGACGAGCAGAAGGCCATCGCTGCCGCCAAGGCTGCGCCCAGCATGGCTGGGCAGGATCTCGCCAAGGTGGTGAGCTGCTCGGCGCCGTATGACTGGACGCAATCCACGTGGGCGCTCGGCAGCGGCTACGCCACGCGCAGCGAGCAGAAGTTTCACGTCGTCGCCTACGACTACGGCGTCAAGCACAACATCCTGCGCATGCTCGCCGAACGCGGCTGCAAGCTGACGGTGGTGCCCGCGCAAACGCCCGCGAAGGATGTGCTGGCCATGAAGCCCGATGGCGTGTTCCTCTCCAACGGCCCCGGCGATCCGGAGCCCTGCGATTACGCCATCGCTGCCATCAAGGAAATCGTCGCCAGTGGCACGCCCACCTTCGGCATCTGCCTTGGCCATCAATTGCTCACGCTCGCCAGCGGTGGCAAGACGATGAAGATGAAAACCGGCCATCACGGTGCCAACCATCCGGTGAAAGACCTTGACGATGGCCGCGTGCTGATCACCAGTCAGAATCACGGTTTTGCGGGCGATCCGGCCTCGCTGCCGGCCAACGTGCGCGTCACCCACGTGAGCCTGTTCGACGGCACGCTGCAGGGCATCGCCCGCACCGACAAACCGGCGTTCAGCTTTCAGGGCCATCCCGAGGCGAGCCCCGGCCCGCACGATGTGGCCTATCTGTTCGACCGCTTCATCGATTTGATGAAGGCGGCGTAAGTCGCATGTCTGTCAACAAGACAAGGCGCTTGCTGCTGGTCCGCCACGGCGAGACCGACTGGAACGCCGAGGGCCGCATTCAGGGCATGCTCGACGTGCCGCTGAACGCGCTTGGCCTTGCCCAGGCGCGCGTGGTGGGCGACGAACTGGCACGCACGATTGACGTTGCCAGCGTCATCTGCAGCGATCTCGTGCGCACACGGGAGACGGCCAAGCCGCTGATCGAGGCCACCGGCTTCGACCTCGTTTTTGATGCCCGCATCCGCGAGCGCCACTTCGGTGTGCTGCAGGGACGCACCTACGCCGAGTGGCGCGCCGAAGACGCCGCCGGCATGGCGCGCTACAACGCCGGTGATCCGGACTACGGCCCCGAGGGCGGCGAGACGGCGCGAGGCTTCCTCGATCGTTGCGTCAACGCCATCACCGACATGGTGACTGCTTGCGACGAGAAGACGCTTGTCCTGGTCACCCACGGCGGCGTGGTGAGCTCGATGTACCGCCACTCGCAGGGACTTGGGTTCCACAGCGAGCGAACGTGGAGCGTGCCGAACGCGTCAATCAGCGAATGGCGCGTCGAATATCGCGACGACGCGCCGGTGTTCTATTGCGAACGCATTGGTGACGTGGCGTACTTCGTACACCATGACGAACGACGAATGACGAATGACGCGAGTCACGAGGTGCGTGATGTGGTGGGACAAGGACGGTGATGTATGGAGATGTAGGGAAATGACGAATGAAGATTGTCGGCAGCAAGCATTCCGTCATTCGTCATTCGTCATTCGTCCTGCACGCGCAGCGAGCACAACATGCCAAAAAGAACAGACATTCAAAGCATCCTCATCATCGGCGCCGGCCCGATCATCATCGGTCAAGCCTGCGAGTTTGATTACTCCGGCGCCCAAGCCTGCAAGGCGCTGCGCGAGGAGGGCTACAAGGTCATCCTGGTCAACAGCAACCCGGCGACCATCATGACCGACCCGGAGATGGCCGATGTCACTTACATCGAGCCGATCACGGCGGCTGTCGTTGAGCGCATCATCGCGAAAGAAAAACCTGACGCGCTGCTGCCGACGATGGGCGGCCAGACCGCGCTCAACACGGCGATGGAGCTGTCAAAGAATGGTGCGCTCAAGCGCCACAACGTCGAGCTGATTGGTGCCAACGAGCATGCCATCGAGAAGGCGGAGGATCGCCTCAAGTTCAAGGAGGCGATGACCAAGATTGGTCTCGGCTCCGCGCGCTCCGCCATCGCGCACACGCTCGACGAAGCGCTCGCCGCGCAGAAGGCCGTCGGCTTCCCGGCCGTGATCCGCCCGAGCTTTACGCTCGGCGGCACCGGCGGCGGCATTGCCTACAACCACGAAGAATTCGTCACCATCTGCAAGAACGGGCTGGAACTTTCACCTACCAACGAATTGCTGATTGAAGAATCGCTGCTCGGCTGGAAAGAGTTCGAGATGGAGGTGGTGCGCGACAAGAAGGACAACTGCATCATCATCTGCTCGATCGAAAACCTCGATCCGATGGGTGTGCACACGGGTGACTCGATCACCGTCGCGCCCGCGCAGACGCTGACCGACAAGGAATACCAGATCATGCGCAACGCCAGCATCGCGGTGCTGCGCGAGATCGGTGTGGATACCGGTGGCTCCAACGTTCAGTTCTCGATCAACCCGCAAGACGGGCGCATGATCGTGATCGAGATGAATCCGCGGGTGTCGCGTTCGTCGGCGCTGGCGTCGAAAGCGACCGGCTTCCCAATTGCCAAAGTCGCGGCCAAGCTCGCCGTCGGCTACACGCTCGACGAGCTGAAAAACGAGATTACCGGCGGCGCCACGCCAGCGTCGTTCGAGCCGAGTATCGACTACGTCGTGACCAAGGTGCCGCGCTTCGCGTTCGAAAAGTTCAAGGAAGCCGATCCGCACCTGACCACGCAGATGAAGAGCGTCGGCGAAGTGATGGCGATCGGCCGCACCTTCCAGGAGTCGCTGCAGAAGGCGTTGCGCGGCCTCGAAGTGGGCGTCGATGGCTTCAACCTGAAATCGGTGGATGCCGACAAGATCAGCGAGCAGCTCTCGAACCCGACACCGGATCGGCTCTGGTACGTTGCCGACGCGTTCGGCGTCGGCATGAGCGTCGAGGAAGTATTCGAGGACACCGCAATTGATCCCTGGTTCCTTACGCAAATCAAGGAGATCGTCGACCTCGAACTGGCGATTGAAAAGCGTACGCTGGCATCGCTGTCGAAGGACGAATTGCGCCACCTGAAGCGCAAGGGATTCTCGGATCGCCGCCTTGCTTACTTGTTGAAGGCTTCGCAGGACGAGGTGCGCAATGCCCGTCACGCACAGGGCGTGCGCCCCGTGTACAAACGCGTGGACACCTGCGCCGCCGAGTTCGCCACGAAGACCGCGTATATGTACTCGACCTACGAGGACGAGTGCGAAGCGCAGCCGACGGACAAGAAGAAGATCATGGTGCTCGGCGGCGGGCCGAACCGCATCGGTCAGGGCATCGAGTTCGACTATTGCTGCGTGCACGCCGCGATGGCGATGCGCGAAGATGGTTACGAGACCATCATGGTCAACTGCAATCCGGAAACGGTGTCGACCGACTATGACACCTCGGATCGCCTGTACTTCGAGCCGGTGACGCTGGAAGACGTGCTCGAAATTGTGCACGTTGAAAAGCCCGTCGGCGTGATCGTGCAATACGGTGGACAGACGCCGTTGAAGCTCGCGCGTGACCTCGAACGTTGCGGCGTGCCGATCATCGGCACCACGCCGGATGCCATCGACGTTGCTGAAGACCGTGAACGCTTCCAGCAGCTGCTCAAGGACATCGGTCTCAAGCAGCCACCGAATCGCACGGCGCGCGATGAAGCCAGCGCGTTGCGTCTTGCCGATGAAATCGGTTACCCGCTCGTCGTGCGCCCGAGCTACGTGCTCGGTGGCCGCGCGATGGAAATTGTGCATGCTCCGGAAGATCTCGAACGCTACATGCGCGAAGCGGTGAAGGTGTCCAACGATTCGCCGGTGCTGCTCGATCGCTACCTGAACGACGCCATTGAAGTGGACGTCGATGCACTGGCGGACGGTACCGACGTGGTGCTTGGTGGCATCATGGAACACATCGAGCAGGCCGGTGTGCATTCGGGTGACTCCGCGTGCTCGCTGCCGCCTTACTCGCTGTCGAATGCGTTGCAGGACGAGCTGCGCCGCCAGACCGTTGCGATGGCGAAAGCGCTTAACGTGGTCGGCCTGATGAATGTGCAGTTTGCGGTGAAAGTGGAAAACGGGCAGGACGTCGTCTACGTGCTTGAAGTCAATCCGCGTGCGTCGCGAACCGTGCCCTTCGTGTCCAAGGCCACCGGCCGTCCGCTGGCCAAGATCGCCGCGCGCTGCATGGCCGGGCAAACGCTCCAGGCTCAGGGCATCGTTGGTGAAGCGCTGCCGCCGTATTACTCGGTGAAGGAAGCGGTGTTCCCGTTCAACAAGTTCCCCGGCGTGGACACCATCCTCGGCCCCGAGATGAAGTCCACCGGCGAAGTAATGGGTGTGGGCTACAGTTTCGCCGAAGCATTCGAAAAATCACAGCTCGCGGCGGGTACCCGGTTGCCGACGACGGGCAAGGTGTTCCTCTCGGTCAAGAACGGCGACAAACCGAAAGTGGCGGAGGTGGCGCGCATCCTGCACGAGGTGGGCTTCACACTGGTGGCGACCAAAGGCACGGCGAGCGCGATCACCGCCGCTGGCGTGCCGGTTGAAATCACCAAGAAGGTGCAGGAAGGCCGCCCGAACATCGTCGATACCATCAAGGACGGCCAGATCGCGCTGGTGATCAATACCGTCGAAGAAAAGCGCGGCGCGGTGGCCGACAGCTCCTACATCCGTCGCGCCGCGTTGCAGGCACGACTGCCGATCTACACGACCATCGCTGGCGCGAAGGCCGCTGCAATGGGCATCCAGGATGGCCCGGAGCTGACCCCGTACCCGTTGCAGACACTTCTGAAAGAAGTTGTAGTACAGTAACCTTGTTAACGATCTTTAGCCCGCCGGGAGCGACCGGCGGGCTTTGTTTTTGGTAGAAGAAAAATGTCACAAATCCCCCTGACCAAACGCGGCGCCGAACTCCTCAAGGCCGAACTGCATCGTCTGAAGACGGTAGACCGCATCGAAACCTCGCACGCGATTGCCGAAGCGCGCGCGCAGGGGGACATCAGCGAAAACGCTGAATACGAGGCCGCAAAGGAAAAGCAGTCCTTCATTGAAGGCCGCATCCTCGACATCGAAGGCAAGCTCGGCAACGCGCAGATCATCGACCCGACCACCCTGAATGCCGAAGGCCGCGTGGTGTTCGGCGCCACGGTGGAGTACGAGGACCTCGAAAGCGAGAAGAAATCGACCTATCAAATCGTGGGCGAAGACGAAGCTGATTTCAAAACCGGCAAGATATCGGTGGGTTCACCGCTCGCCCGCGCGCTGATCGGCAAGACGGCCGGTGACGTGGTCGAAGTGCAGGCGCCGGGCGGCGCCCGCGAAGTAGAGATCGTCTCGGTGCGTTACGTGTAGTTTCGACCTATGCTGCCTCATTGGAGCCTTGACAAAGGAACGGCGATTTGCGTACTTTCAATGGTGAATGTCGCAGCTATCGGTGTTGCGATTCCGGCAAGCGCGCAGAACCTGCCTCGCGCTTTACAACCCAATGTGACGCAGAGTTTTGTAGGTCGCGCATATCAGTGCGACGGTTTTCGCAGTGGACCGATTGTCTTGTACCTTGGTGTTGATGGCCTATATCTTCAGCGATACAGTCCGGAAAGAGGCCAGCCACGAACAGAAATGATGATCGGAAAATACGAGCGCGTTGCTACCAAGAATGGCGTCGCTCTTCGGCGTTCGAACAGCATGATCTATTCAATGACTGATGAAAAGTGGTACGGGGCAACTCTCAGCGAGCGTCAACTGACTTGGAACATTCGGCAAAGTACCCAGTTCAATGAGTTCGATTTGCTTGACACTGTGGGTGATCGACTTGCGTCGTGTCAGCAGTACGATAGCGCCACGGCTACGGTGGAAAAGTGGCTGCGAGACATTGAAAAATCATATCAACGCGCGGCGGCAAGTGATTCAGAGGGGCAGAGGGTCGCAGCGAAGTTGGCACCATTACGGCTGTATCTGGAGGGAATCACTCAAAAGGAACGCCCGAAGAATGGCGCGATGAAGGTAATCTTGTATCACCGCGAGGTAACTCGCCGCGCTTCAATGTCGTGGGGAGCTTGCAGTGACGCAAGTAAGAGTGAAGGTTTCTGGTATCGAGAGGCAGAAAAGAGCTACAACACACTGGCGATGACGTTGCCAGACCATGACTTATCTTGGTCGGCACCAGTTGATATCTTAAGACCGTCTTTTAATCGCTTGTTCTCATCCTGTCCGCAAGCATTCACGGAAATTCGGTAGTCGTCTGGGGGCCCACCCTACGTACTCTAAACGCCCAGCAACTCCACCTCAAATACCAAAGTTGCATTCGGCGGAATCACGCCGCCAGCACCACGGGCGCCGTAGCCCAGTTCCGGCGGGATGACCAGCACGCGGGTGCCGCCGACCTTCATCCCCTGCACGCCTTCGTCCCAGCCCTTGATGACGTGGCCGGCACCGAGCGGAAAGTCAAACGGGTCATTGCGGTCCTTGCTGGAATCAAACTTGGCACCGCGATTGGCCGGCGCGGCATCGCTGAACAGCCAGCCGGTGTAGTGCACGGTGACGTGGGCGCC
>ENA-UOYA01000109-UOYA01000109.1-activated-sludge-metagenome-genome-assembly--contig:-NODE-109-length-109086-cov-25.324266_pt1 | contig 109086 bp, 94 predicted proteins | sample MGYA00238163_ERZ764804 | MGnify/ENA primary metagenome ERZ764804 (study PRJEB28919, sample SAMN05720223) | activated sludge metagenome | isolation source: Anaerobic digester | place: Hong...
GCAAAGTGTTAGCCAATCCCTTTAACAGCCGTTGTCTTAATCTGGCTAAACTCAAGTTGCCCCGGGGCACCTTCAAACTTACGGCCACTCTGGCTGATCCTGCTGAGCCCAACGGCCAGACAGACAGCCTTACCTGGTCAGTTGACAACGTTCTTCCGACAGCTCCACGAAAGCTTTCCAAACCCCTGACCACCATTGCCGACCAGGTGGAACATAATGTTTACTTCAATGAATTTGAAATGCTGCTTGAGCCTCAAGATGATCAGACCGGATATGACCAGCCTCTATATGTAGCCGCAGAATTCCAGCTGGATGGAGGCGGCTGGTACAATTATTTTGGTTTCCCTGATAAGCCATTCGGAACGCCATTTAAATTTACGCCGTCCGGTATAGAAGTTAGAGGGTTAATCTATGGCAGCCTGGGCACCGGCGGACACGCCAAGGCACCCTTTGAGCAACTTTACCTTAATCATGAAATCTTCGGTACCTTCTGGCCCGGCTTTGGTACTCATACCGTCGAACATCGGGCTATTGACCCGGCAGGCAATATCGGTCTACCTGGCATGTTCAAAGCTACAGTTTTGCCGGGAAAATCACCTGAGGCTACAACCACCGTGACCGGCCAGCATAAAGGAACGCTGGTGGTTGAAAAAGGGGTAACTTTCATTGATGGGGCAACCATCAGCGGGGGAGTGGTGGTTAAACCCGGCGCCTCGCTGGTTGTGTCTGATGGTTCAAAGATCGAAGGAGATTTGAAGGCTGACAGAGCGGCAGTTATCCACCTCTTCGGTGCGACTGTCAACGGGAAGGCTTCGATCTCCGGGACGACAGACGATGTGATCATCGCCGGCTCAAAATTCAAGCGGACACTGACTGTCACTGGCAGCAAATCTCAGGTGGTCAAATTCCCGAGCGGCAAATTGCACCAATATGGTGTAGCCCTGGTGGGCAATGCTATTGCGGGTGACCTGGTCTGTCTTAACAATGAACCAGGTGTCACGGATTTTGGTGCGCCCAACAGCGTCAGCGGAGTTAAGAAAGGTCAGGCCACCGCCTTATCCTAATGGGGTCGGGCCAGCGCATTTTCGTTTATAATCAATAGGATAACCGCTTAAGGAAAACTGTGGTGATAGAGGATGGTTTACAGACTGCTCAGGGCCTGGCAGCGTCTGCTGCTCCGGGTTGCTCACCTCAGATAATTATCCGGTCAGGTGGTTGAGCTGACTGTGCGTGAGTAGATACCCGGGAAATCAGAACAGCTAAGGGCGTTACTTGTTTTTATTTCTTTGAAGATGAGAGCGGGCAGGTTGAAGGAGTTGGGCAGGGGAAGACTCTGGCTCTCGACTTACCTCCGGTATGGTTTGCGCGGGGAGAAGTGCGGCTTCAGTCTGACAGCTACCTCCGCACTATAAACTGCAAGTTTTTCCGTAGCTTTTAGCCCGAATATAAGAGGCTAAAAATGCAGTAAGCAAATCAGGTTCCCCTCGTACTGCAATTTCAGCCGCCGCTACAAGAAATAAATCTGCTTCTTATCTACCACACTTTTGGCTGAAGAGCCCAATAATACTTGACAAGTCGTTTTTTTTTTACTATAAGAATCTACCATATTCAGAGCAAAAGTGGTCGCAAAATAAGGTGTGTTTCCTTAGAATATAGTAGGAGGAAACACAGATGAAAAGACGGAAGACTTACGATGACCCGTTCACGGGGTGGTTAAGTTGCTTTTATTAAACTCATTCTTATCTTTTTGTTAACTTAAGCCAAAGCAACGGTCGTAAAAGTGAAAAAGAAACTCATCGTTTTGGCCCTGGGTTTGGTCTTTTTTGCTTCTTTATTTTTCCTAAGGCTGATTACCAGCTCTCAAGAAACAATAACAAAGGATTATGTACCTAATGAAGTCCTGGTCAAGTTCAAACCAGAAGCCGGGAAACAAGTAGCCATAGCGGCCTTGGATGCTCTAAGACCTCGAGTGGTTAATTATCTCGGCAAAGAGATTGCCTTTTCTGATTGGAATCCAGAAGTCAGGCCCAAATCTTCCTTTATAACCATGAGGATCTTGCAGACAATATTTGGGTAAATGCTGGCGAATGTGGTGGCGGAAAAGAAACAGACAAAATTGACAATGATAATAACGGATATGTTGATGACTGGCATGGATGGGACTTTTATACCGGCAATCCCCAATCTAGCGAAGATAATGATCCAAAAGATTGTGACGGATGGCCTGGAGCTCCTTTTTATTATTATAGTTACCATTGAACTCACGTTGCTGGCATTGTAGGCGCTAAAGGAAATAACGCTGTCGGGGTATCGGGCGTTTGCTGGAATGTGAAATTAATGCCATTGAAAATATTTTTTCTTCATTATGATCTTGGGACGGGGGAAATATATCTTATTTGTTTAACAGATGCCGCGATACATGCGATAGATTATGCCATTGTCAACGGAGCAAAGATAATAAATTCAAGCTGGGGACTTTATAATGATCCACCAGGCCTTTTATCTGCTATTTCGAGAGCTCAGCAAAACGGTATATTATTTATTGCTTCTGCTGGGAACGACAGTTCCAACAATGATGCGCATTCAGAATATCCTGCCAGCTATGACCTTGATAATATTATTTCTGTATTAATGACAGATTATAATGATAAAAAATCTGAAAGATCTAATTATGGTATGTATTCTGTTGATCTGGGTGCTCCAGGTGGTTCTGACTCTTCACAATCAGCTTATAATATTCTTAGCACTGCTAAAGAAGATGGAGATTATAGATATTTATATCATGCTGGCACATCTATGGCGGCTCCGTTAGTTGCTGGTTTGGCGGCTCTTGTTTGGGGACAAAGACCATATTTAGACTGGTGGCAAGTGAAAACGATTCTTGCCAGGAGTGTTGATGTTATTCCAGATTTGCAGAATGTAACCAGGTATGGCGGAAGAATAAATGCTTATAATGCACTTACCTATTCGACTCCTATTTTGCCTGATCCACCCTCAGGACTGCGTTCTTTTGTTTATAAAAGAGATGATGGGTGGTATGATATTAAACTTACCTGGACTGATAACTCTGATAATGAAGAAGGTTTTATAATATATAGGAATTCTGGCAATGCTTTTTGGGAAATAGACAGAGTTAGCCCTAACACCACTGAATATTGGGACTATGAATTGCCTCGAGGCTATTACTATTATTATATCAGGGCCTTTAATCAGGACGGCGAATCAGTGAAGACGCCTCAGGTTGCAGCCAAAGCCATGGGATAGGAGTTGATCGTATAAAATGGAGGACAAAATATGAAACGAACAATAATTGCCTTTTGTCTTTTGCTCTTATTAGCTATTTTGGTTCAAGCTGCTGACAAAGCTAAGGACAGCCGTTCGTTCACTTTAGCCATAAAAGGCGGTTGGGGGCATGCCAACATAGGCGACCTAAATGCTTATTATAAAACGCATTGTGCTGATGAGGTTTTTAACATCCCGGAAAATGAGGGGAACAGAATTCCACAACTAGGTTCAAGCTTTGCTGATTTAGAGATTGAAGGAGAGTTTTTCTTGGATAGGCATTTTAGTCTGGGGCTGGCACTTGGATTTCCTATCAGAAAATCTGATAAGGCAGTCTGGTATGTCAATTTCAATGGAAGCCTTCAACCCGTGGTGCTTAAACCCAAAGTGATTACCTATATTCCAATAAAACTTAATATCTATTACCACCTGCCACTTTCTTCTAAGGTACAATTACTGATTGGTGGAGGTCCTGGAATTTATCCTACTGAGATCAGGACCTTCGATGTTTCTAGTCACTTTCCTCTTGGTCTTCAGGTGGTTAGTGGACTAGAAATAAACTTGACGCAAAAGCTTTCTTTAATAGTTGACGGCGAATGGAGGTTAGCGAAAATAACTAATTTTAAAGGGGACGATTATTCTGGCAATGAAGCAACGTTATGGTATTACAAAATGAGGTATTTCGATACCGATATCTGGTGGGATGAGCTGATAGTAAGTAAATCTGCTCCTGAGGAGGATCCTTTAGGGGAAAAGTTTTATAAGGACCAGAGAAAGGCTCGCTATGATCTGAGTGGCTTTTCCATTCGCTTAGGGCTTAAGTTTGCCCTCTAAATGGGGTCGGGCCAGCACATTTCGTTTATAATCAATAGGATAACACAAGTCTGAGGGAAAAAGCTGCTATCATCGCCTCTCCTGCTCTGTTTAACAAATTTAAAGCAGCTGACCGCTAAAGTAGAATTTCTTCTGGAATATCACGCAGGTTGAAATTGGAAGCCATGCTGCGGCAGTAAGCACCAGCCATCAAGACGGCCAGAATCTGCCCTCGCTCCGGGCAGGGCATCAGCCGTTCGACTCCAAATACGTCGCCTGTTTCGCACAGATGTCCGGCCACAGTTATTCTGTCTTTCTTGCCGCCATTAATCCGGCTGGCATTGACGATTTCATGGTAGGCTTCTTCATAGATGGCCGGCCGCGGCACAGTATTATAGGTCCCGGCGTTCACGCAGGCGAATAAATTTCCGTAGTTCCTTTTCAAATATTCGACTTTGACCAGCAAGACACCGGCTTCAGCCACCAGGTATTTTCCGGGCTCAACGATGATGGCTTTTAGTCCCAGCCTGGAATTTTCGACTTTATCAACAATGTAGGCAGCATATTCTTTAAGGGGGAAAAGCCTCTGCTCCGGACTGTATTTAGGCCCAAAACCGCCGCCAAAGTCGAGAAATTCCAGATCAAAGCCAGCCTGCTTCAGGTCCTTAGCTTTCTTTATCATCCGGTCAACTGCTTTAACTGCCACTGGAAAATCTTCCTCTGTCCAGCCAGAACCCAGGTGCTGATGAAGGCCAACCGGCCGAAACTTCAAAGCCCGGAGCTTTTTGAAGGTCTCGATGACTCTTGAGTCTTCTACGCCAAATTTAATCGGCGTTCCGTCAGAGCTCCGTTCGCCAGCCGTCACTGTTTTACTGGAAAAACCCCGTCCGAGTCCCGGATTCCAGCGAACAGAAACTCTAACCGGGCTCTTAATCCGCCGGCGTTTTCTGGCTGCTTCCAGGAGCTCTATCTGTTCAAAGGCATCAATGTTTACTGTTACCCCGGGATAAGCCAGAACGCGCTCAAAGTCCTCCTGGCTAAGCGAAGTGCCGGTAAACATGATCCGGTTTTCAGGGAAACCGGCTTTAATAGCCTTTTCCACTTCCGCCGGCGACACCGCATCAATCGAGGCCCCTTCTTTAAGAAGCATCTTTAAGAGGCGGGGGTGATAATTGGCTTTCATGGCATAGCCAATTTTCACTTCGACTCCGGGTGGAGCTGGCTCGAAAGCCTGCCTTAAGTTCTTAAAATTGGCTAAAGCCTTTTTCAGGCTGTAAACATAAAGAGGAGTGCCGTTTTTTCTGGCCAGCTGTTCGGCCAATTGGTTTTCCAGATAAAGCTTGTTTTGTTTGACCTGTAAGAATTCATTTTCCCACCAGTTCATTTTATTATTCCTTTTCTTCTAAAAATTAAAAGTAAAAAACAAAAAATTAAAAGCTATGATTCAACACCCATTTTATCCCGGTTTCTATTATGTTTTATATTAATTTTTATGGCCGGGATGAAGTTTGTCTTCTGACGGTTCACCTCCTTCCGGCCGGCTTTCCGGCCAGTTATCAAAGATATTTTTCTGGCCCTTAGCCAGGTTTTCGGCCAGTTCCCTCAAGACCGGATATTTCTCCAGCATAGTGCCCGGAATATTAAATTTTTCACCGGTCAGCCTGTTTTTAATCTGGAGAGCGTTGGCCAGGGCCTGACCGCGGTAATGATTATTGGTAATGACAAAGACCCGGTTGCTGCCTTCAGCCAGTTTCTTGATCCGCCCTACCCAGTCTTCAAGTTCGTCTTTTGAGTAAAGATAATTATAACGTTCATCCCGCCCGGCATCTTCTTTGAACCAATTCTTATAATTTCGGCCATGAAGCCGGACATAAGAAAAATCCGGATTGGTGACCAGAGCTGAAGGCTTGATCGAATTATGGAAAACAGGTTGATCAATGTTACAGAAGGCCACGCTTTTTTCCTTAAGAAAATTATAAAACTCTGGCTGGTCCCAGGAAGAATGCCTGACCTCCAAGGCCAGAGGAAAGTCCGAAAAAAGCGTCAGAAGTTTTTCCAGATATTCACGGTTTTCATCGGAATTAATAAAAGACCAGGGAAACTGGATCAAAATCGCGGCCAGCCTCTGATTGACCGCCAGTGGGGCAATACCTCTTTTGAATTCATCGGCTAATTGCGGTGAGATATTTTCCCGCTGGTGAGTAAAAACCTGAAGAAGTTTAACTGTCAATAAAAAATCAGGATAAGCCTGAAGCCGCCTCAACCAGGAATAAGCCATGGAAACTGAGGCCGGGCGGTAAAAAGTCGAATTTATTTCGACCAGGTCAATCAAGCCGGCTAAATAGCTTAACGGGTGGAAACCTCGTCCTTTGACCTCTGGATAGACAATGCCTTCCCAGTCTTCATAGCTCCAGCCGGCGGTGCCGACATAATACTTTTTCATGTCGCCTAATTTTAATCTGTTTTCAGAGCGGCTTCAACCGGGCGGGTAGAAAAGTCAATTTAAGGGCTGAAAATCTGGACGGTTATTATGTTATAATCTTAGCATGCTGGACTTAAAAGTAATTCAGGAAAATTTTGAGGAAGTTAAGAAAAAACTGGCTAACCGGGGTCAACCTCAGGTGGTGACTGATCTGGATGAAGTCTATCATCTGTCAACTGAGATTAAAGACCTGACTCAACAGGCGCAGGTTCGCCGGGAAAAAAGGAACAAGATATCAGACGAGGTCAAAAAACTGAAAATGACCGGTGGGGAGGTGTCGGGTCTGATTGAGGAATCGCGGCGAATTGGCGAAGAAATTACCGCCATAGAAAAAGAATCAAAAAACCTCGAGGAGAAACTAAAAAGTCTGCTTCTCCGCCTACCCAATATTCCCCATGACTCGGTTCCGGTCGGTAAAACGGCTGAGGATAATGTAATGGTGAGAGTGGTCGGCCAGCCGCCGGTTTTTGACTTTGAGCCTCTGCCTCACTGGGATATTGGCACAAATCTTGGGATCCTCGACTTTGAACGGGCGGCCAAAATTGCCGGTTCCCGTTTTGCTCTTTATTTCGGCCCGGGAGCCAGGCTGGAAAGAGCTCTGATTAGCTTTATGCTTGACCTTCATACTAAAGAGAAAGGCTTTAAAGAGGTTTTGCCCCCTTTTATTGCCAATGAAGCCAGCTTGACCGGAACCGGCAATCTGCCCAAATTTGCCGAAGACCTGTTCAGGCTCGAGGGCTTTGACTGGTATCTTATTCCGACTGCTGAGGTGCCTCTGACCAATATTTACCGGGGAGAAACGATTGATGGCGGGAAGCTCCCTGAGCGTTTTGTAGCCTATACGCCCTGTTTCCGGAGCGAAGCCGGTTCTTATGGGAAGGATATCAGAGGCCTGGTGCGCCAGCATCAGTTCAACAAAGTCGAAATGATGATTTTTTCCCTGCCCGAGAAATCACTGGATGAGCTGGAATATATGACCTCCTGTGCTGAGGAAGTCTTAAAACGCCTGGGCCTGGCTTACCGGGTGGTGGCCCTTTCGACCGGAGATATGGGTTTTGCCAGCGGGAAAACCTATGATCTTGAAGTCTGGATGCCGGCCAGAAACAGTTATATGGAAATTTCTTCCTGTTCTGATTGCTTTGATTTTCAGGCGCGCCGGGCTCAGATCAAGTTCAAAAGAGACCAGAAAGCCCGGCCTGAATTTGTTCATACCCTCAACGGCTCTGGACTGGCTATCGGCCGGACAGTCAGTGCCATTCTTGAGAATTATCAGCAGAAAGACGGCTCGGTCATTGTGCCCGAAGCTCTTCGTCCTTATCTTGGCGGACTCGAGGCTATCAAACGCTGAAGCGGCCGGCTGTGTTAGGTCAGATACATTGGTGACACTTGAGGTAAAGGTGTTGCCATGACTGATAACTCGGGTTAAAATGTTTCTTCCCGGAGGGATGGCCGAGTGGTTTAAGGCGGCGGTCTTGAAAACCGCTTTCCGGTTTCCGGAACGGGGGTTCGAATCCCTCTCCCTCCGCCACTTCTGATTTATCTATTCAGCTTAAATCAAACTAAAAAACCTCATCCTTTTATTTATTTACTTAACAAGTCTTACTAAATATTGAGCCGGACTCAGCTACCTGAAGCTAAGGAAATTAAACCCCGCAGAAGCTTATAGCCTTCGATATAATCCTCAGTGCTAAAAGCCAGGGTTCTCGGAGCAACTCTCTTCACCGCTGGAACCAGCAGACCAATCTCAGCCTGATTGCTGTTGTGAAAATTGACTTCAAACTGATATGGGCTTTTTAACTCGTAGGGCTTAAATTTATCCAGAGAAGAAATGGCTTTTCTGGCGGCTTCTTTGAGCTCGGCTAAGACTTTTTCCCGGGGAAAGTTTCTGGCAGCGAAACGGCTGACTGCTTCCTTAACCGGCACCACTTCTAAGTCCTTCCCCAGAATTTCCTTCCCCTGGCGGCAGGTTTCGGTATCACCGGTTAGCATGACCACAGGCACATGGTAATAGCCAGCGATAGCTCCGTTAATACCAAGCTCAGGCATTTCAATTCCATTAATCTTAATCGAATAAATAACTGCTCCAGAAATCGTGTGGTCGAGAATGGCCGGAGCTGAGCCTGCCCGGGCATGATAGCCGACCAAGATACAGGCCTGAAAACTCGGGTCAATTCCTTCCATCATCGACATCGGCTTGGGCGAGCCGGAGATGAGCAGGGCCCTCGGATCAAGTTCGCTGGCGATGATATTTCTCATGCTGCCATGAGAATCGTTGACCACTACCTCCGTTGCCCCGCCCTCCAAGAGACCGGCGACGACCGCATTGGTATCTTCGGCCATCCATTTTCTGGCCTGCTGATACTCAGGCGAATCGGAAGAACACTGATTGCCGTGGACCACACCCCAGATTCCTTCCATATCCACCGAGACAAAGACTTTTAGCGGTTTTTTGGCCGGAGATGAACTTTTACCCTGAGCCCGGCCTGAAGCTGCTAAGGATATGATCAGAAGAAAGCTTAAAAAGGCGGTAGCCGTGATCAATCTAAATCTTTTCATCATCCTTTCCTCCTTCTTCTTGCCTTAGGTTTTTATAAGATTTAATCACAGGATATAACAGAAGGTGCGCAGACCACAATAGAAGCTTAACCTTATCTCGCTTCAGCCGGAAACCTTAGCCCGGCCCTTAAGCTTGTAGCCTTCCTCTATTATTTCTTCAAGCAGCCGGCAGCTATCTTCAATAAAGCCAGTGCAGTATTTATCAAACAGGTCATGTTCAGAAGCCAGCTCCCGGCCTTGAGGTGTTTTGAGGCTACAGCCAATAAGATCCGAGCAATTAATAGAGCCATGAAGTTCAGAGAATCGCTGGCAGAATTCCTGGGCCAGAGAATAGGTCAGGTCTTTGGCCGCTGTGTCTTCAGCCTGGCTGCGGCCAAAATGAAGGCTGATGACCAGAAGAGCCCCCATTACGGCCCCGCAGGTGAGTCCCTGATGCGAAATCCCTCCACCCAGCACCTGGGATAACTTGAGTGCTTTTTCTTCCGGGATTCCCAGCTCAACAGCATAGGGCGTAAAGACCGACTGCGAACAGCTAAAACCCTGATCAAACAGCTTTGCCGCTTTTTCTTTTTTGTCTGACATTCATCTCTCCTGCTAATTAAGATATGAAAGCCTGCTGTTGCCAACAGAAGTTTTCAACATTCTCAACTTATTCTACTTAACAGGGCTTAAGGCGGTCAACCATTTCGTCAGGAAAGGCGGAAAGCAGTGGAACTTTTCGCGCCAGCCAGCCCCTGGCAGCCGAATGCTGAAAAATCGGCCAGGCTCAGTTTTTTTTAGAAAGAAAAAATGCTAAAATAACGCTGCCTTTTCAAGCGGAGAGGTGCTGGAGTGGCCGATCAGGGTCGCCTGCTAAGCGATTGTACCAGTGAAAGCTGGTACCGCGGGTTCGAATCCCGCCCTCTCCGCCATCATTATCAATGATTGAGGATTCAAGCCTCAACTCGACCGGTTTCCTGTTTATTGAATAAAACCACGCTTCTTTAACAGTGGTTCGATTCTGGCTTCCCGGCCGCGAAACTTAATATACTGTGGCAGAAAATCAACTGTCCCGAATTTTTCCAGAATCTCCTGTCTGAACTTGAGGGCTGTTTTCTGATCAAATAATCCACGCTCCTTAAAAGCCTGGAAAGCGTCGCTGTCGAGAACTTCTGCCCAGATATAAACATAATAACCGGCGGCATAACCACCGGAAAAAATGTGCTGGAAATAGGTGCTCCGGTATCTGGGAGCAATGGCTTCAATCAATCCGATTTGATTTAAAACCTGGCGTTCAAAATCATTTACCTCATAATCTTCCTTGAAGATGGTTTTATGCCAGTCCAGGTCAAGAATAGAAGCAGCTAATAGTTCAGTCGAAGCAAAGCCCTGATTAAAGAGAGAGCTGTTATTGATTTTCTTTATCAATTCAGCGGGGATGACTTCACCGGTAGCATAATGCTTGGCATACAGTTTGAGCAGCTCGGGTTCAAAAGCCCAGTTTTCCATTATCTGCGAGGGCAGTTCGACTGCATCTCGAGGTGCAGAGCGATTATTGTATTTACCCCTGGACAGCAGGGAGACCAGGGCGTGGCCGAACTCATGGAAGCAGGTCTCAACTTCATCCAGTGAAAGAAGGGCGGGGACATTTTCTACCGGCCGGGTAAAATTGCAGGTAATGGTGACCAGCGGGGCCACCCTTTTCCCATTTTCATAGCTCTGGCGCCTGAGGCCCCCGGTCCAGCCACCGCTTCTCTTTGACGGCCGCGGAAACAAATCAAAATAAAGAAGGCCGAGATGCTGACCGTTCTTTTCTTTAACTTCAAAAACCATGACTTCCGGGTGATAGACCGGGATATCATTTCTTCTTTCAAACCTAAGACCATAGAGCTTGCCGGCCAGGGTGAAAATTCCATTCAGAACATTATCCGCTGAAAAATAAGGCCTGATTTCATTATCTTCCAGATTATATTTTTTCTGGCGCAGTTTCTCGGCATAGTACCACCAGTCCCAGCCAGAGATTTTTATTCCTGCTCCTTCTTCATCCGCTATCTGCTGCATTTCGGCTTGCTCGGCTTTAGCCCGCTCGATGGCATATTTCCAGAGATCCAGCAGGAAGGTTTCCACTCTTTCCGGTGTCTTAGCCATGTTAACGTCAATTGAATAGTGAGCATAGGTCGGGAAACCGAGCAAGTTGGCTCTTTCTGTCCGCAGGGCGATTATTTTCTTGATAATCTCTTTATTATCATACTCATTGTATCTATCTCCCCGGCTGAGATAGGCCTGGTAAAGACGTTGCCGCAATTCGCGATTTTGAGCATATTGCAGGAAAGGTGTCAGACTGTGGACCTGAGTGGTAAAAACCCATTTGCCCTCCAGGCCGGCTTTTCTGGCGGTTTCAGCGGCTGCGGCCACGACCTCTGCTGGCAGTCCAGCCAGGTGCTTAGGATTTTCGATAACCAGCCTGGAGCTATTGGTTTCCTGCAAAAGGTTATTGCCAAACTTCAGGGACAGGAGAGACAACTCCCGGTCAATTGCCCGCAGCCGGTTTTTAGCTTCTGGCTGGAGAAGAGCCCCGGCCCGGACGAAATCCTGATAGATTTTTTCCAGCAGAAATTTTTCTTCCGGGCCGAGCTTAATCTGGTTTCTCCGGTCATAAACGCTCTTCAGACGGGCAAAAAGGCGATCATTGAGATAAATACTGGAACGATGCTGGCTGGTCAGGGGAGTGATTTCCAGGGCTATTTTTTGAAGCTCGGGGGAAGTGTTGGCTCCCTGAACAGTTCCGAAAACAGCCATCACCTGACTGAGCAGCTTACCTGTCCGGTCAAAAGCCAGAATCGTATTCTCAAAAGTTGGCGGCTGAGGATTATTGACAATAGCCTCAATTTCAGCCTGCTGGGCTTCCATCCCTTTTTTAATTGCCGGCAAAAAATGCTCGTTTTTAATCAGGTCAAAAGGTGGTGTGCCGAAAGGAGTTTTGAATTCAGAAAGAAGTGGATTGGACTCTTCCTGAGCAGCTAAAAAAACCGGCCAGGTTAAAATAAAAATAAGCCCAAACAGAGTTAACCAGGATGACTTAACTCTGTTTTTAGAAACAACTTTTTTAACTGGCATCGTTGAGCTCCTTTTTGGTTTGATACTGAAAATTATAATTACCAAGCAGGGAAAAAAGTCAAGGCCCAAAGTGTGGTAATCAATAAATTGAGTTACCGGCTCTGGTCAGCTTTGTCTTAAAACTGACTGGCGGGCCGGGCTAACCTGATGGCCTCCAGCTAAAACTTGATTGACAAGGCCGAAGCCAGTTTTATAAATTGAACTTAATGGATTTTTGAGGAGAAGATAAATGAAAATTAGCTTTCCCGGGTCCCGGTCTGAAAACAGGTCATTGAAATGGCTGACCTTTTTATTGATATCAATCCTGCCTTTTGTTTCTGCCTGTGGTGAGAAGCATAAGGGCATTAATGATACTCTTCTCTCAACCAGAAATGAACTGGCCAGTCCGCCGGCTGACTACCGCCCGGTGCCACTCTGGGTCTGGAATGACCGGCTGACCCCTGAAGTTGTCAGGGAGCAGCTGGCTGATTTCAAGGACAAAGGCTTTGGCGGAGTCTTTGTTCATCCGCGTCCCGGTTTGATTACTCCTTATCTTTCAGAAGAATGGTTATCGCTTTTTAAGGAAGCGGTTAAAACCGGACGGGAACTCGGGCTTAAAATCTGGATTTACGATGAAAATTCTTATCCTTCTGGCTTTGCCGGTGGCCTGGTGCCGGCAGCTTTACCTGAAGTGGGACGCTCGGGACTGAAGGCCATCAGGCAGAGCTACCCTGATTTAAGACAGGCGGCTGACCCGGTTTGCCTTCTCCAGGAAAATGGCTCCAATTTTCTGGATATAACCGATAGAGTCAGGGCCGGCGAGACAGGCTGGCCGGAAGGCCATTACTGGCTATTCGAAGTGGTCAAAGAAAGCCCCTCACCCTGGTATGGCGGTTTTACCTATGTTGATTTAATGCAACCTGGCGTTACTGAGGCTTTTCTTCATTTGACGCATGAAGCCTATAAAAGAGTCTGCGGGGAGGAGTTCGGTCAGGTAGTTCCTGGCTCATTTGAAGATGAAGCTGAGATTGGTCCGGCCGGCGGTTCATGGGCAGTCAATTATACTCCGGCCATTCTGACTGAATTTAAGCGGCGCCGCGGCTATGATCTTAAAACCGAACTGCCTTCACTCCTGGTAGAACAGGGTGATTTTCGCCGGGTCAGGCATGATTTTTATCTGACCTGTCTTGAGCTGTTGGTGGAAAACTGGTCGAAGCCCTACAGTGAGTATTGCCAGGCGAATAATCTGATTTTTACCGGCCATTACTGGGAACATGACTGGCCGGTGCCCAGAAATAATCCTGATAGCCTGGCTCTTAATGCCTATGCTCATCAGCCCGGGATCGATATCTTGATGAATAACTGGTCAACCTCGCCTCAGGCTCAGTTTGGTAACTCGCGGGCCGTGAGGGAACTCGGAAGTCTGGCCAATCAGCTTGGCCGGAAAAGAACTCTATCTGAGACTTATGGGGCCAGCGGCTGGGACCTGACCTTTTTTGACCAGAAAAGGATAGGCGATTGGGAATATGCCCTGGGTGTTAATTTTCTCAATCAGCATCTGTCTTATGTAACCATCGCCGGGGCCCGGAAAAGGGATCATCCTCTGTCTTTTTCCTATCATGAACCCTGGTGGCCAGCTTACCGGCTGATGAATGATTATTTTGGCCGGCTATCATTGGCCTTAAGCCGCGGTCAGCAGATTAACCGGATTCTGGTCATAGAACCGACCACTTCCGCCTGGCTGTATTATTCTCCAGCCGTAAAAAATGAGAAGTTTGATAAAATTGCCAATGATTTTCAGAACTTTGTTCATCAGCTGGAGCGGGAACAGGTTGAATATGACCTGGGTAGCGAACTGGTTTTAAAGGATCATGGCCGGCTGGCGGGCAGGAAACTCCAGGTCGGAGAGAGAGCTTATGACCTGGTGGTGCTGCCGCCCGGGCTGGAAAATCTTGAAACCTCCACGGCCGGACTGCTTAAGAATTTCTTGAAGAGTGGAGGAGAAGTTGTCTCCTGGGGAGAAAACGAATTACTTCTGGCCGGAAAACCTTCTTCGCTTGGAGACGAGCTTGGATCAGAGGGCAATTTTAAGCAATTTGAGCCGGCTTCATTTTCGACTGAACATTTAGCAGAGATATTTTCCGCCAGAATTAAGCCCCCTATTGAATTCAGCCAGCTGAACGGTCAGGAGATGCTTTTTCACCAGCGGCGGCAGTACCAGGACGGCCAGATTCTGTTCCTGGCCAATATCAGCCCGGACAAGCCTGCCTCAGGAGAAATCAAGCTCAAAGGCCAGAGCCTGGAAAAGTGGGACTTAAGGAGCGGACAGGTTAGCTATTTTCCGGCAGAAAGGAAAGGGAAGCGGATAAGCTTTAGCTTTAATCTTCAACCAGGAGAAAGCCTGCTTTTAGCTGCCTATGACAGAAAGTTACCGCAAGCAGCCTCGGCCCCGGCCAGAACTGATGAACAGGCCAGAAGCCGGGAAGAAATAAGGCTTAAACCTCAAGCGGTGAAAAGACTTGAAGCCAACATTTTAACCCTTGATTACTGTGACTTAATCCTGTCTGGCCGGACTGAAAAAAATCTCTATTTTTATGCAGCTCAGAAAAAGGCTTTTAAAGCTCATGGATTTGACCGCAATCCCTGGGATTCATCTGTTCAGTTTCAGGATAATCTGATAGCCAGGAATCATTTTCCTCCTCAATCCGGGTTCAGGGCTGAATTTCATTTTACGGTTTTGCCTGGTGTTGATTTAAGTTCTTTGAAACTGGCTGTCGAACGTCCTTCGATCTTCAAGGTTCAGGTTAATGGCCAGATGCTGAAACCTGAAGCCAGTAGCTGGTGGCTCGATCAAGCTCTGGCTGTTTATCCCTTAAGTCAAGCCGCTCGGACCGGAGCCAACACCATTACTTTGATGGCTAAACCATTTGATCTTCTGGCTGAACTGGAGCCGGTTTATGTTCTGGGTGACTTCTGCCTGGAAGAAGCCAGGCAGGGATTTATTCTGACGCCGGCCAGAGCCCTTCAGCCTGGTTCCTGGAGAAAACAGGGATTACCGTTTTACGGGCACCGGGTCGAATACCTGACTAATTTTAAACTCTCAGCTTCCGAGCTGGCCGCTTCTGATTATTCACTCAGTTTACCGGCCTGGCAGGGAGCCCTGGCTGAAATTCTGGTCAACGGGGAAAAAGCCGGCTTTATTCTCAGTCAATATGAATCCTTGCCGCTGGGTGGCATGCTTAAAGCAGGCGATAACCAGCTATCAGTTATTATCTATGGAACACTTAAAAATACCCTTGGTCCCCATCATCTAAACCCGCCGGCTGGCCAGGCCTGGCCAGGATCTTTTCAACGGGGGCCGGAAGGTGGACAACCAGGTGGATCGGAGTATAATGTCCGGGATTATGGACTGGCCGGCGATATTATTATTAGCCGGATAGAAAATAAAAACTAAAAGACAGCAGGTGTAAATGATTTATAAAAAAGGTTTTGAGAGTGAAGTCTATTTACAAGAACAGGCAGCCGCTATTTCCCGCCGGCTATCGCTTTTCCCCGATCGTCTTTATCTTGAATTTGGTGGAAAGATCTTAAACGATTTCCATGCAGCCCGGGTCTTGCCTGGTTATGATCCCAACGTCAAGGTAAAATTACTTGAAGCTCTAAAAAGCCAGCTTGACATCATCCTCTGTATCTATGCGGGTGATATAGAAAGAAGAAAACTCAGAGCTGATTTTGGTATAACTTATGACGCCGATGCTCTGAAGTTAATTGATGACCTGGCTGGCTGGGGACTGGCCGTCTCAGCCGTAGTTATTACCCGTTATGAAGAACAGGCCTCAGCCCGAATTTTTGCTAACCGGCTGCAAAGGCAGGGTATAAAAGTTTATACTCACCGGTTTACCCGTGGCTATCCGACTGATATAGAGACGGTGGTTAGCGATCAGGGTTATGGAGCCAACCAGTTTATTGAAGTCAGTAAGCCGCTGGTAGTGGTGACCGGTCCTGGACCGGGTAGCGGCAAACTGGCCACCTGCCTGTCGCAACTTTATCATGAATACCGGCAGGGGAGAAAAGCTGGTTATGCCAAGTTTGAAACTTTCCCGATCTGGGATTTGCCGTTAAAACATCCGGTTAATGTCGCCTATGAAGCGGCCACGGCTGACCTGGGCGATTTTAATCTGGTTGATCCTTTTCATCTTGAGGCTTATAACCAGCGGGCCATCAATTATAACCGGGATGTCGAAGCCTTCCCGCTCTTAAGGCGGATTCTGAGAAAGATTTCCGGCAACGGCTTTATTTACAAATCGCCGACTGATATGGGGGTCAACGTGGTCAGCCGGGGGATAACTGACGATGCTGTTGTCCAGGAAGCTGCCCGCCAGGAAATCATCAGGCGTTATTTCCGCTATCAATGCGAGTTTCTTATGGGTTTTTGCGAGCAGCCAGCGGTCGAAAGAGCCGAGCTGCTGATGAAAGAAATGAACCTTAAACCTGAGGACCGGTCGGTCGTTGTGCCGGCCAGGGAGGCCGCGGCTGAAGCCAGGCTCAAGAACAAAGGCCAGAATGGGATTTATGTCGGAGCAGCTATCGAGCTAAAAGACGGGCGGATTGTCAAAGGGTACAACTCTCCCTTAATGCATGCTGCTTCCAGTGCCACCCTGAATGCTCTAAAAATTCTGGCCGGGATCCCTGACCATATCCATCTTTTACCGCCGGCCGTGCTGGAGCGAGCTGCTTATCTCAAGCAGGATATTTTCGGGGGTAAAGCCTTAAGCCTGGATTTGACCGAGGTCTTGACCTGTCTGGCGATTACCTCCTCGGCCAGCCCGGCTACCCAGTTAGCCCTCGATCAGTTAAAGGAGCTAAAAGGCTGTGAAATGCACCTGACCCACGTGCCTACTCCTGGTGACGAAACAGGCTTGAGGCGGCTCAACTTTAATCTGACCAGTGACCCGTTTTTTGCCTCTAAAAATCTATTTATCTATTGAGATTGATTTGAGGATTTCAGGCCATGGGCAGAGTAATTAAGACTATTGTCAGAGCTATCTTCCGGCCAGACAAAAATGGCCAGATATTAGAGAACCAGCTATCGTCGGGGCTGTGGACCAGAACCTTTTCCGGGCTGATTCTTTTTGGCTTATTGTTTTCGTTAACCTCCATTTTTCAGGCTTTTAGCGGCAATGTACCGGCTATTCCTTTAATTTTGCCTTTCAGTCTGGAAAACTATTATGTCTGGCAGGCGGTTTTGTTCATTCCCTGGCTGGTCGTAAGCTGGCTGCTGGTTAGCTGGCTGACCAGAGTCATCTTCAGATTATCCGGCGCAAAAAAGATCAGCCTGAGACAGCTATCGGCTGGCCTGGCTCTCAGCTTTTATCCTTTGCTCTTCTGGTTGTGGCTGCCTCATTTTTTTACTGCCAGCCTGTATTCTCTTGGGATGTCTCAAAAAGAATGGGTTGATTTAATCTCTAATCCAGGCTGGTTTCAAACCCTTTATCTGATTCTGATAATTGTGGCTCTTTTCTCCGGCTGGCTGGCTACCTGCCTGACTTTAACTGCCCGCCGCTGGACAAAACGGGGCTACAGCCTGTTAGCCGGAAGTTTGAGCTATTTAGCCTGGATTTTGATTATTTTTATTCTTCTTCGCTGAGCTAAGGAGACCCGATGGAGTTTTTGATCAGAGATTTTAAAATAGGCGATTATGAACAGGTTATGAACCTCTGGCAGCTGAGCCATCTGCCGCTTAAGCCTCAAGGACGTGATAGCCGGGTCCAGCTTGAGCAGCAAATAAAACTTGATCAGGTAATTTTTTTAGTGGCCGAAAATGAAGGCAGGATAATTGGGACGGTTTTAGCCACTCATGACGGACGCAAAGGCTGGATCAACCGCTTAGCTGTCGAGCCTGCTTACCGCCGGCTGGGATTGGGCAGGCAATTAATAAGGCGGGCTGAGGCAGAACTGGAGAAAAAAGGACTGGAGATGTTCGCCGCTCTAATTGAGGAGAATAATCTGGCCTCGATTAATCTTTTTGACAAACTTGGTTATGAGCTCCACCCCGAGATTAAATATTTTACCAAGAAAAAATTTCCTGAAGCCTGAAATCAATTTTAATCATCGATAGAAGTTGCCCTCGCTGGCTTAAAGCTCTGGAAATCTTAGTAGATTAGTATAAAATATTAAACTAAAGAAAAATACTAATCACGGAGGAAAAAATGGCAGCCAAAAAGCTCTTTGACGGTATCTTCTGGGTAGGAGCGGAAGACTGGGACCGGCGGTTGTTCGACTCGCTTATTCCTCTGCCTGATGGAACCAGTTACAACGCTTATGTCGTTCAAGGCCGGGACCTGACGGTGTTGATAGATGCTGTTGATCCGACTAAAAAAGATGTGCTGGAAAGGCACTTAGACCAATTTCCCAGGATAGATCTGGTCATTGCCAATCATCTTGAGCAGGATCATTCTGGCCTGATACCATATGTTCTCGGCCGTTATCCCCAATCAAAGCTGCTGGCCACCCCGGCGGCCAAGGATTTAATTCTGACTCATCTCCAGGTGGCTGAAGACAGAATAAAAACCGTGGCCGATGGAGAGCGGCTTGATCTCGGGGGGCGAACTATCCGCTTTATTCATTTTCCCTGGGTTCACTGGCCGGAGACCATGTTGAGCTATCTCGAAGAAGATAAAATCCTTTTCAGCTGCGATCTGTTCGGTTCTCATCTAGCCTCTTCTGACTTGATGGTTAAAGAGGAAGAGCGGATTTACGAACCAGCCCAGCGCTACTTTGCTGAAATCATGATGCCGTTTAGAAAAATCATTCAGAAGAATCTGCCAGTGGTAGAGAAGCTGGATCTCAAGTTTATTGCTCCCAGTCACGGTCCAATTTATGCCCGGCCAGCCTTTATCCTGGAGGCTTATAAGAAATGGATAGCTGACCGGCCGGAAAATTCGGTCCTGATTGCCTGGGTCAGCATGCATGGCTCGACGGCTAAAATGGTTGAACATCTGACAGAAGAGCTGGCCAGCCGGGGAATTAAAGTCAGGCCTTTTAATCTGGCTGTGGCAGACCTCGGTCACTTAGCCATGTCTCTGGTTGAGGCGGCGACGATTATTGTTGCTTCACCTACCATTTTGACCGGTCTTCATCCGCTGGCGGCAGAAGCAGTGTTTCTGGTTAATGCTCTAAGACCGAAGGCTCAATTTGCCAGTTTTATAGGTTCTTATGGCTGGAAATCAAGGGCTCTTGACCAGCTAAAAGCTATGCTCGATAGCGTCAGGATTGAACTTTTAAACCCGGTTCAAATTAAGGGCGATCCCCGGCCGGAAGACCTGGCTCTTATTTCCAAACTGGCTGAGGAAATATATCAAAAGCATCAGGCGGCGGGTCTGTTTTGAATCAGGCCGGCTGGCAGCAGCTGATTTCCGGAAAAATTATTTTTTGGCCGCGACCAGGGTACTCAAAACCAGCTCAGCCAGTTCTTCGCCGGGAGTCGGGTACTTTCGTTTTTGATTCTGGTTTTTTATCTGATTGATCCAGGCATTAATCTGGGGCAAACGGTAAAAATTGGCCGCTTCCGTTCCTGATTCTGAATAAACATCAATAGTCACCGTGTAGGGGATACCAGTCGATCTCAGGTTCTGGCTGTCAAGAATTTTTAGCAATCGGTCTCTTAATTTTTGAGCACCATCGCGATTGGTATCGGGCAGAAGTACCAGAAATTCGTCCAGCTCAATTCTCGCTACCAGGTCTACCCGCCTGGTGGTTTTTTTCAAAATAAAACTCAAATTGGTCAAAACCCGGTCACCAGCTTCCTGGCCAAAGGTTTGAATTATTTTTTCAAAATAATCAACATCAATTCTCAGCAGGGACAGGTCATGACCATACCTCTGACAGCGGTCAATCTCTCTCTGAAAATAAGAAAAGAAAGTTTTAGCATTGTAAGTCTGAGTCAAACCATCATAATCTTCGAGTTGCTTAAGCTCTTTGACCAGAACAATCCGTTCCAGAGCCAGTTCAGCAAAGCTGACCAGGGTTTGAACCAGCTTGAATTCTTCAAGGGAAAAAGGTTTTTTCCCCGGCCCGTTGACGAGATAAATAAGGCCGAAAACTGCTTTTTCTATCCGGAAGGGGACAGTCATCAAGCTGTTTATTTCTATTTCCGGCAGATTGTCTATTTCAGGGTTAAATCTGGGATCTTCCTGGATATTGGTGATGATAATGTTCTGATTAGTTTCAGCCGCCAGGCCGCTAACTCCTTCTCCCTTTCTAACTACCCTGTCTTTTAAATTTTCAGCCTTTTCTCCTTGGTTTAGAGCATATCTGAGATCACCGCTGGCCGGGTCTTTGATCAAAAAACTGGCCAGGTCTGGCTGGCAAAAGGCCACAGCCTTCTGCATCAGTCTTAGCAGCAGATCATCGGAATTTCTGGCCAGACCCAGCTCCCTGATAGCCTCATAGACTTTAGCCTGGTTGTAGCTTGCCTGCTCGTTGTCCAACTGCCCGCCCTTGGTTTCTTCCATCAATTAATTATTATCAAAATTAGTTCCTATTTGCAACCGGTTTAAAATCCTCAGCTCTGGCCGGCCAGTCTGAGATAGAGCCCGCATCAATCAGAAACAGGTAGCTAAAATCGCTGTTTTTAACTGCCAGCTGGCTTTTAGCCTCCAGCTTCTGGCCAAAAAGCAGGTGAATCAATTTTTCCTTATTGTCTTCCGTCTTAACTTTAAGGGTAATTTCATATTCAGGCTTGTTCAGCCCGATCTCACCTGAAGCTTCAGGCCGGTCAACAAAATCAACTGCTTCCAGATATTCTAATTTTCTCAGAAATGATTCAACTTTTGATCCATCAGCCAGTTCCTTCTGACCGGAAGAATTGACTGAATACCAGTTTTCTTCCTGTTTTTCCTTTTCTCCCGATTTCTCTTTGACAGCTGAAAAAGACTGATCGCCTTTTTTAATGCTCAGTTCAGTTACTTCCCAGCTGTTAAATTGAGCTATCTTTTTTTCCCTGAGCTGGCTGACCCGGGCAGAGAGGTCGGTTATGATCTGGCTATCAATCTCAGCAATCTGGCTTAGAAGAGAGCTGGTGGCCTGAACCTTTTCCCCCCTCTGGCTTAAACTGAGGGTCAGCTCCTGGCCACCGGTCAAGATCAGCTTGAGCCCGTAGTCTGGCCGGTCCAGCCCGAAAGCTTTCAGGTCTTCAGGCTTTTTATCTTCAACCAGGAAGTCTTTGGCCTTAAGAGTTGACAGATTAGTCAGGATGGATTCCACCCTGGAAGCCGAGGCCAGGGCCTCCACCGGGCTGGTTAAAAACCAGGAATCTCCCTTCCTGATCAATTTCCAGGCCAGGTCTTTGGAACTGAGCTCCATTGACTCGATCTCTTTTGGTTCAAATTTGATAATTTCTTTGCTTCTTAAATCGAAAAGTTTCTTGTCGAGACTGCTTTTCACATAGCCAGGGAGAAGAACTACCTTAGTCTGGTCGGCTCGCTTAGCATAAAGCGTCCCATCCAGAGGATTTTCCATGCCAGTTAAAATCGAAACTGGTTCTTTCTGGCCTTTAACCCAAATTTTTACTTCTTTTTGGGTAAAGCCATATTGCTCAAGATTGGCTGGCTGGTTATCAACCAGATGTTCACTTCTCAAACTGGTTAAGGTTTCAACCAGGCTATTAACCTCATAACTGTCAGCTTGAGTCCGGAGCGGTTCGGTAATCTGCCAGTTACCCTTTTCATCCTTTTGAATAGTGATGGTCATTTGACCGGTGCTGGTCAGCTGCAGTTTTTCGATATCACCGCTCTTTAAATCGGTTAGCATCTCTTCCTGCTCTTTTTTTTCTTTAACTGCTTTCGATTTATTTTCAACCAGCAGCACCCCGCCCAGAGCCACTATAAAGATGACTAAAAGAATAAGGGTGGTCTTGAATTTCATAGCGATCTCCTTTTGAGCCAGACGCCAAGACCGATAAACAGGACAATGGCTGGCAGGAGAATGATGGAGATAAACATCAACAGCCGCCCGCCACCCGGGGTTAATTGAATTGTCCGGGGGATCTGGGTCCGCGGCTGAATTGAAATTAAGTCTTCTTCCTGGGTAAGCCAGTTGACGGTATTAAGAAAGAAATTGCCGTTGCCTGAAAAACTGTAATACTTGTTGGTAATAAAGTCGGAATCACCAAAGACGGCCAGCCTCAATTCCCGGTTGGAAGAAGGAGTTTGTTCCTGGTCTTCAGCTGCTTGAGCTTCTTCTTCCGGCTTGCTAATGGTAATTTTCTTACTGCCGACCACGGCTAAGGAGACAGGCCCGGTTTTATCTTTAGCGGGATCAAAAGAAACTTCTGACTGATCGAGCTGCCTTTCTGACCAGGAATTGGCACTGGTCCTGGCAATCGTCGTCGGACTGAGGCCTTCTGGCTTGCTGTCCGCTATTTCAATTGATCTGGCCAGAGGATAAAAAGTGGCGTAACGGAAATCTTTGGTAATTTCATGAGGCTCGTATTCGGTGACCGCCGGCATAAAGTAGTCACCACCGAGAAGACGTGAAACGCGGTCGACCACAATATCATTTTCAACTTTAATCCCATAAGCCAGCAGCCAGGGCTCCAGGCCAGTCCTGGTCTCTGGATCAATCATAAACAGGATCCGGCCGCCCTGGTCAAGATATTGCTTCAAGGTGTCAAGCTCGTTAGGCAGCAGGGCTGCCTTGGGCCCGGGGACAACCAGCAGGCTGCAATCACCCGGGAAGTTGGAAGATAAAGCCAGAGGCAGTTTCTTGATTTCATAACCGATTTTTTCCAGTTCACCTTTAGCTGTGCTGAAACCAGTTTCGCCTGTCTCTTCTATGGAGTTTTCGCCATGTCCTTCCAGAAAATAAATGACTTTCTTCTTTTCTCTGGTCAACTTGATCAGGGCATTGGTGATATCTTCTTCAGAAGTAGTGGTAATCCGGTTTTCCTTGGTGCCGAGTTCAAAGACGGTGGTACCATCATCGGTAATGCCATATTTTTTGACCAGCCCCGGATTTTTATCGGGATCAATAAACTCATACTTAATTTTAGGTGAGTGGTAAGCATAGATTTTAAGCAGATTTTCCATGGTGGCCCGTCCGGCATTGCCTTCCCGGAAGAAGGCTTTGATGGCTATATCCTGCTTGAGATTTTTGACCACCTTAATAGATTGATCAGACAGACTGTGGACTTTGGCTGCAGTCAGATCTACCCGGTAATGGTGCCTGGCCAGGAAAAAATTAACCACCGCCAGCAGACCCAGAACCAAGATAATTATCAGGATCATATTGCTGGAATAAAGGAAAGAACGCCGCTGGAGGCTCTGCTTGAGCCCTGACAGATTAAGGATGAGGTAAATAACCAGAAGCACCAGGCCAGCCAGGGCCAGAATCAGGGCCGCCTTCTGATATTGAGGCCAGACAATAAGCAGAACAAGAGATAGAACCACCAGAACCAGTCCAGCATAATTTAAATATTTCTTTAGCCAGCTCATGGGCTTACCTCCACCTTCTTGATTGAATGACTGAGTGAGTCAGAAAGAGCCCGAAAAAGGCGAAACTGAGATAATAAACAAGGTCAGTTGTATCAAAAATGCCTTTAGTCAGGCTGTCAAAGTGTTCAAAAAAGGACAGATAGTTCAAAACACTCTGCCACAGCCCGTGGGCTGAATAACCAACCCAGCTGAGCACCCAGAAAAGAAGCAGCGTGCCGAAAGTCAAAACCGCCGAGACAATCTGGTTTTCGCTAATTGATGACCAGAAAATACCAATCCCCAGGAAAGCCGCTCCCAGCAGGAATAAACCCAGGTAGCCGACGAGGAAAGGTACCAGCTCAGGATTACCATAGATAAAGGTAAACACAGCTGGAATAGCACTTAAGACCAGCATAATCAGGAGAATCAGGAGAGAGGCTAAATACTTGCCGGTAATAATCTGGGTTATAGACAGGGGAGAAGTGAAAAGCAATTCTTCGGTGCCCATTTTTTTCTCTTCGGAAAAAAGTCTCATGGACAGCAGAGGCAGCATCAGCAGCAGGACTATGCTCAGGTTATTAAAGAAAGGCGAAAAGACCATCTGGTTAATGTTTATTTGCTGATAGTAGTATGGATTCTGGGCCAGCTGTACGCTGACTGAATTAAACCAGGAGACCAAACTGTAGAAAAAGAAACCGGAAAGTAGCAGAAAAGTGAAGATGACAATATAAGCGATCGGTGAACTGAAGTAGGAGAGAAATTCCTTTTTGATAATCGACCGGATAGCTTTCATTGTTCTACCCCTCCTGACACGATTCTTAAATATAGCTCTTCAATAGTTAAGGCCAGAGATCTCATTTCGAGCAGGCCCAGCTGCTTATCCAGGCAGAACCTGACCACCTCCTCTCGCCGGTCAGTATTTCTGTCCCACTCCAATCTGATTTCCTCTCCGTCCCGGGCGGCGCTGTCTATCCCGGGCAATTGACGGAAAAGATTCAGGCTTTCATTGTCAATTTTTTTAAGCCGGAGATAAACGCCGTCTTTCTCCCGGTAAGCTGAGGTTAATTCATCCAGGCGCCCGGCTGCCATCAACTGGCCTTCATTGATTATAACCACCCCGTCACAAACCTGAGTGACCTCGGCCAGAATGTGGGTGGAGAGCATGACGGTTTGTTCACCGCGGAGTGATTTAATTAGCTGCCGGATTTCGACAATTTGAGCCGGGTCAAGGCCAATGGTTGGTTCATCCAGAATGACAACTTTCGGATTGTGGATGAGCGCCTGGGCCAGACCCAGCCTCTGCCGGTAGCCACGGGAAATATTCTTAATCAACCTTTTTCTGACCGTTGATAGGCCGGTAATTTCTACGGCCCGGTCAATAGCTGCTTTTTTTCTGGCTCCTGGCACCTGTTTTATCTCAGCCACAAAACCCAGATAGGCTTCGACGGTCATTTCCGGATAAAGGGGAACGGTTTCGGGCAGATAGCCAATTTCCTTTTTGACTTCTTCAGCCTGTTCGAAAACGTCATAGCCAGCCACCGCTGCTTTCCCGCTGGTCGCTGGCAGAAAGCCAGTTAGAATTCTCATCGTGGTCGTCTTGCCGGCTGCGTTCGGCCCGAGCAAACCCCAGATCTGGCCCGACTCAACCTTGAAACTGAGATCTCTGACCGCTACCAGGTCGCCATATTTCTTTTGCAGGTGTTCAGTTTCGATCATTGGCCACCTCCTTTAAAGTCTTAATAATCTTATAAATAATTCTAAATGAGATAAAAAGTTACATTTTATCCGGCACTTGAATTCCCAGGAGCCCCAGAGCTTGATTCAGCCTTTGATGAGCGAAATAGATGGTTTTCAGCCTGAAGCTTTTGAGTTCTTCATCCTGCTCAGCCAGGACCGGGTAACGGTGATAATAGCCATTTATTTTCTGACAGAGATTAAAGGTAAACTTAGCCAGACCGGCAAATTCCAGGGTGGCAATGGCTCGCAAAACTTCTTCATCCAGTGAAGATCCATAGACTATGAGTTCCCAGAAATCCCGGGCTTCTTCGGGCTTCAGCTGACTCAGATCAAATTGACTGTTAACTACTCTGGTCAATAATTCCTGGCTATTGCCGCCTGTTTTTTCCTCAAATTTCCGAAAGATGCTTTTCAGCCTGACCGCTGTATACTGGAGGTAAGGGCCGGTTTCTCCCTCAAAATTCAGAGCCTCATCGAAATCAAAGACGATCAGGGAATTCCTGGCATATTTCAGCATAAAATACCTGACGGCTGCCCCGGCAATCTGACCGGCTATTTGCTTTTTAGCCGAATCTTCAAGTTCTGGATTTCTTTTGGCTACCTCAGCCAGGGCTTTTTCTTCCAGCCTGTCTATTAAATCATCGGCCTTAACCCCGATCCCTTTCCGGCCAGAGACTTCAAGAAAAGACCGGTCTTTGTCCTCAGCGGATAGCTCGACTTTAATTTCTGACAGGCTGGCTGGCGACAGACCGACCATCTCGTAGGAGAAATGGATTGATTTCGAGGCTTCCTGTTCATAGCCGAGTGCCTTGAGCCCCTGAACAACAACTTTCTGGAGGTAAGACTGACGGACATCAATGACATTATAGACCTGACTGCCCCCGCCGAAATGAACATCATAGCCGGTTGGCTGACCTGAAGAAATCCAGATGGGGCGAGGGGCGTTCCGGTCAAATGGCTCATAATAGAAATCCTGACCGAGCAGGCCAAATTTCCAGAGCTGATAGGCAATATCCTTGCCCACATAGGTCACTGTGCCATCCGACCTGACAATAATCTTTTCCCGCTCTTCTTCCCCCTCCAGTTTCATTACCCAGCAACCGGCCGTTTCACCCTCGGTTGAATAATAAATTGCTCCTGCTTCTTTTAACCGGGCAAAAGCCTTTTCCCAGAACTTGAGCTTCAAAATGCTACTTTCGCAAGGCAGGACATCATAGCCAATATCCAGCCGGCCCATGGTGGCTAAATGAGCTTGCAAAATTCGCCTGGAAACAAGATGAGCATAATCGGCCTCGGGCGACTGGCCATGCTCGATTTTTTTTAAAATTTCTGCTTTCCGGCTGCCGGCTGATTCATGATCAGCTAAATATCTGGAAACCCGGGTGTAAAGGTCCCAGCAGTAATAGTCAAATTTATCCGTCATTTTTTCCAGTTCAGTCAGGGTTTTTTTCTCGAGTTCAATCAAACCAAAAACCACATCAACCACCTGAACGCCGGTATCATCAATATAATTCTGGACCTCAACCTGTTCGCCTTTATAACGGAGACATCTGGCTAAGGTATCGCCCAGGCAGGCATTGCGCAAATGACCAACATGAGCGGCTTTGTTAGGATTAATATTCGTATGTTCGACAATAATTTTTTTCTCTTCAGGTTCGAGCCCGCTTTTATTTAAATTTCTGAATTTTTGATCAAAGAATGATTGACGGTCTAAAAAAAGATTAACATAGCCTCCGCCTGCCACTTCGATCCGGTTAACTCCCTCCAGTCCGGACAGTAATTCCACTGCCCGGGCAGCTATCGCCCGGGGGCTGGTTCTGAGCTTCCTGGCTAAGGGAAAAGGTAAGGACAGAGCCAGGTCTCCCAGCTTTTCATCGGGGGTACTGACCAGCTCTATATCCCCGGCTGTGACCGGCCATTCAGACTTAAGCCTGTCAGCAATTTTTTCACTCAGTATCTTTTTGGTCTGGTACATAGTGACTCTAATTATAACAAAATTTATCTGGCTAACAAGTTGCGCTTTGACTTGAATTTGAGTATCAATTTATGATACTAAATAAGCTCATCAAAGCATTTAATTTTGAAAGGAATCAGCATGAAAAAAACCAGGTTAAATCAGGTTCATAGAGAAGCCGGTGGCCGGCTGATCGAATTTGCCGGCTGGGAAATGCCGGTTGAATACCGCGGCTTAATTGATGAACACTTAGCCGTCAGGACAAAAGCCGGCTTATTTGATGTCAGCCACATGGGTGAAATTATGATTGACGGGCCGGAAGCTTTAGCTCTGGTTCAGTATCTTACTCCCAATGACGCCAGTAAGCTTCTGCCTGGCCAGGTCCAGTATTCTGCCCTGACTACCCCGGAGGGAACTTTTGTGGATGATTTACTGGTTTATTGCTTAGCGGTTCCCGATAAATATTTACTGGTGGTCAATGCGGCCAACACCGATAAGGACTTTGCCTGGGTTAAAGATAAAGCCGCCAGCTTTAAGGTTAAAGCTACCAATGAAAGTGATCGCTATTCTCAGCTGGCCTTGCAGGGGCCGCTGGCCGAGGAGATACTTCAGCCCTTGACTGAGCTTGATCTCAGCCAGATGAAATCCTTTCACTATGCCTATGGCCGGGTGGCTGGAATTGATTCCTTAGTCTCCCGCACCGGCTATACGGGCGAAGATGGCTTTGAAATCTACACCTTATCGGAAACACCGGATGTTATCTGGAAGGCAATTGTAGCCAGAGGGGAGCCTTTGGGGCTTCAGCCGGTCGGGCTGGGAGCCAGAGATACTTTAAGACTTGAAGCTAAGCTGATGCTTTACGGCAATGACATTAGCGATCAGACCACTGTTCTGGAGGCTGACCTCAAATGGATTGTTAAATTTCAAAAAGGAGATTTTCTGGGCAAAGCGGTTCTGGAAAAACAGCTGGCCGAAGGTCTGAAGAAAAAGCTGGCCGGCTTTGAAGTTGTCGAGAGGGGTATCGCCCGTCCCCATTATCCGGTTTATATTGGCGGGCAAAAAGTGGCTGAAGTCTGTTCAGGCAGTTATGGTCCCTATGTCAAAAAAGCCATTGGTCTGGTTTATTTGCCAATAGAATTTACAGCCATTGGAACTGAACTGGAAATCGGCATCCGGGATAAAATGGTCAAAGCCAGGGTGGTGCCCACTCCCTTCTATAAAAGAGAAAAGAAATAAATTTAATAAAACCAGAGAAAATATAAAGGAGGAAAGGATGTATCCTGAGAATCTTTATTACAGTCAAGACCATGAATGGTTGAAAGTCGAAGGCGAGGAAGCTGTTCTTGGCATTACTGATTTTGCTCAGAAGCAGCTGGGCGACATAATTTATGTTGACCTGCCGGCCGCGGGCAAAACGGTTGAGGCTCATCAGACTATCGCCACAGTTGAATCAGTAAAATCTGTTTCTGATGTCTATTCACCGGTGGCCGGTGAGGTTGTTGAGACTAACCAGGCTCTGGTTCAAACACCGGAGCTCATTAATCGTGATCCGCATGGCCAGGGCTGGATTTTGAGATTGAAGATAAAGGACAAATCAGAGCTTGGTAAATTAATGAAGGCCGCCGATTACGAAAAATTTCTGGAAGGCCTGGAGCATTAAAATTACCAGCCAGCGAGCTGGCTGGATATTATGACGGGGGAAAAAATGAGTTATATTCCTATCAGTGACCAGGACCGGCAGGAAATGCTGGCCAGGATCGGCCTTGATTCGGTTGACAAGCTTTTTAGCTCCATCCCTGAGCCGAACCGGCTTAAAAAGCTGCTCAATTTGCCAGCCGCTAAATCAGAGCCAGAGCTTCTGGCTTATTTTGAAGAGAAAAGCCAGAAAAATAACTATAATCAGTATCTCTCTTTTCTGGGGGGAGGAGCTTATGATCATTTTATACCAGCGGTGGTTGACTATCTGAGTTCAAGAGGTGAATTTCTGTCACCTTACACCCCTTATCAACCGGAGATCAGCCAGGGAACTCTTCAGGTTATCTTTGAATTTCAGACACTTATCTGCCAGCTGACCGGCCTGGAAATTGCCAATGCCTCTCTCTATGATGGTGCCACTGGTGCAGCCGAGGCTGTCTTGATGGCCCACCGGGTTAAAGAAAAGAACAGATTGCTGGTAGCCTCTTCGGTTAACCCTCAGTACCGGCAGGTAATTTATACTTATGGCAAAAACCTGGGTCTTGAAATTATTGAACTGCCCTACGACCAGAAAGGGCAGGTTGAACCAAAGGGGTTGGAGGCGGCTCTAAATCAGGAAACGGCAGTTTTACTCTGCCAGTCACCTAATTATTTTGGGGTAATAGAGGACATTAAAAGTTTAGCGGAAGCTGTTCACCAGAAAGGAGCCATGCTGGCTGTGGCTATTTCCGAGCCGCTATCAATGGGTTTACTGGAAGCACCAGGAAAATCAGGAGCGGATATTGTCACCGGCGAAGGCCAGTCTTTTGGGTTGCCTTTAAGTTATGGCGGCCCTTATTTAGGTTTTATGGCCTGTAAAAAAGAATTTGTCCGGCAGTTGCCGGGCAGGATTGTCGGTCAGACGGTTGATGTTGATGGACGCCGGGGTTTTGTTCTGACACTTTCCACCAGGGAACAGCACATCAGACGGGAAAAAGCTACCTCCAACATCTGCACCAACGAGGGGCACTGCGCCCTCCGGGCGACTATTTACCTTGAAACCCTTGGCCGGAAAGGTCTGAGAGAGCTGGCCTGGCTCAATGCCCAGAAAGCGGCCTATGCCCGGGAGCAACTGACGGCAGTCCCGGGTGTTAAATCAAAATTCAGCGGGGAAGTTTTTAATGAGTTTGTTCTGGAGTTTCCTCAGAGCTTTGAAGATATCAATCAGAAGCTTAAAGCTAAAGGAATACTGGGCGGGATCGGATTGAAGGACTTTCCGGGCCTCGACCATTGTGCCCTGGTTACCATCACTGAAAAGCACAGCCGGGACAAGATCGATCTTTATGTCCGGACCCTGAAGGAGGTGCTGAGATGACCAATATCAGTCACGAACCGCTCATTTTTGAACTAAGTTCACCAGGCAAAACAGCTTTTAAACTTCCAGCCCTGGATGTCCCTGAGAAAAAAGACCTGCTGGCTGGCGTCCCGCTTAGAACAGATATTGAAGATTTTCCTGAAGTTTCTGAACCGGAGATAACCCGCCATTTTACCCGGCTATCCCAGACCAATTATTGTGTTGATCTGGGAATTTATCCGCTTGGTTCCTGTACGATGAAATACAATCCAAAGATTAACGAGAAGATAGCTTCACTTCCGGGTTTGACTCAAACTCATCCTCTGGCTCCGGAAGAGCTGGTCCAGGGAAATCTCGAGCTGATGAAAAAGCTGGAAAAGCTGCTGCTGGAAATTACTGGCCTGGAGGCCATTACTCTTCAGCCCGCCGCCGGTGCCCATGGAGAATTAACTGGCATGATGCTGATTAGAGCCTACCATCAAGCCCGGGGCAATCCCAGAAAATATGTTCTCATTCCTGATTCGGCTCATGGTACCAATCCTTCCTCGGCTCATATCTGCGGCTATACCGTTAAGGAAATCAAATCCAATGAACGAGGGACTGTCTCTGTTGAGGATCTGGCCAGACTGATGGATGAAGACGTGGCCGCTCTGATGCTGACCAATCCCAATACGCTTGGAGTTTTTGAATCTGACATCTGCCAGATTGCCGATATCGTTCATGCCAAAGGCGGATTTCTTTATATGGATGGCGCCAATTTGAATGCCTTAGCCGGCATCACCAGGCCTGGCGATTTAAAAGTTGATGTGATGCACCTCAATCTGCACAAGACTTTCTCCACTCCTCATGGCGGGGGAGGACCAGGGGCCGGGCCGGTAGCCGTTAAAAAAATTCTGGAGCCATTTCTGCCTGTTCCGGTTATTGAAGAGAACAATGGTGTTTATCAACTGAATTACAACCGGCCACAGAGCATTGGCCGGGTTAGAAGTTTTTATGGCCAGTTTCTGGTGGCGGTTAGAGCCCTGGCCTATATTTTGAGCCTGGGGCCAGCCGGTCTAAAAGAAATGGCGGAGACGGCTGTCCTTAATTCCAATTACCTCCGGAAAAATCTGGAAGGACTGTATGAATTGAAATATGATACGCCAACGCTCCATGAATGTGTTTTTTCTGATAAATATCAAAAAGACTATGGAGTTACCAACCTTGATATTTCCAAACGGCTGCTGGATTATGGCCTTCACCCGCCGACCATGTCCTTCCCCTTGATTGTTCATGGAGCCTTGATGATTGAACCGACTGAAACCGAAAGCCGCCGTGACCTTGACCTGTTCATTGAAGCCATGAAGGCCATTGCCCGGGAAGCTAAGGAAAACCCTGAACTTCTCAGAACTGCTCCCCATGTTACCTATGTCCGCCGCTTGGATGAGGTGCAGGCCGCCCGCAACCCGGTATTAAAATGGGGAAAATAGAATATAATTCATTTAAGCTGACAGGTGCTTGAAGAGCTAAGCTGGTTTATGCCTGGTAATTGAAGGAAATATAACGATGAGTATGCAGAGTCTGTTTGTCGGATTGTCTGATTTCTGGGCCAAACAGGGTTGTTACCTGGCGCCCACCTATGATCTGGAAGTTGGGGCCGGGACGATGACCCCGGATACTTTTTTCCGGGTTCTGGGCCGGAAGCCATGGCGGGTAGCCTATGTCCAGCCTTCCCGGCGGCCGACCGACGGCCGTTATGGCGAAAATCCACACCGGGTTCAGAAACATTTTCAATTTCAGGTCATCATGAAGCCTTCGCCGCTGAATATTCAGAGAATTTACCTGGACAGTCTGGTCTCCTTGGGGATCAATTTGTCCGAGCATGATCTGAGATTTGATGAGGATGACTGGGAGTCGCCAACTATCGGTTCCTGGGGAGTTGGCTGGCAGGTTATGCTGGATGGTCTGGAAATTACCCAGTTTACCTATTTTCAGCAAGCCGGCGGGCTGGAGCTTTTCCCGGTTTCAGTGGAGATTACCTATGGACTGGAAAGGCTGGAAATGTTTCTGGAACAAAAGGATAATATTTATAACTTGAAATGGTCGGATGATGTTACCTATCACCATCTCCGCTTTAGAGAAGAAAAAGAGTTCTCCATTTATAATTTTGAGCAGGCCGATACCAATATGCTCAGGTCTTCTTTCGCCGCAGCTGAAAAAGAAGCCCAGCGCCTGATCAGCCAGCAGTTGTTGCTTCCTGCCTATGATTATTGCCTGAAATGCTCGCATCTGTTTAATTTGCTTGATGCCAGGAAAGCGATCAGTGTGACCGAAAGGGTCAAAATGATTGGCCAGATCAGAACCTTAGTCAACCAGATCGCCCGCCTCTATGTTGATCAGGAAGGAGAGAACTGATGGAATTCCTGTTGGAGATTATGACCGAAGAATTACCCTCTGCTCATGTCAAAGGGGCACTGGCTCAACTTCAGGAAGGTTTTTCGAAAGAGATTAGAGCTTCGGGAATTGAGGTTTCCAGCCTGAAAGCTCTGGGTACCTGCCGCCGTTTAGTGCTGACAGCTGACCTCGGGGCTGGCCAGCCAGATCAGGAAGAAATAGTGACCGGGCCGCCCCGGACAGCTGGTCTGGCCGCCGATGGCAGTTTCACCCGGGCGGCTCAGGGTTTTGCCCGTTCCCAGGGAATCTCAGTTGATAATCTCCAGGTCGTAAAAACTGCCAAAGGGGAATATCTGGGCTTTAAAAGACAGAAAAAGGGAAAATCAACAACCGAAATTTTAAAGGAAAAATTGCCGGCGATAATTTCTTCCCTCAGTTTTCCTAAGACAATGCGCTGGGCAGATAAATCCTTCCGTTTCTCCAGACCGGTTAAGAGTCTGCTTTGCCTTTTTAACGGGGAGGTAGTCCGGGTTTCCTTGGAAGGACTGGAGGCTTCTGATAAGACTGCTGGTCATTTTATCCACTCGCCAGTGGTCCTAACTGCCAACAGTTACCAGCAGTATTACCAGGCTCTAAAAGACAATTTCGTCCTGGTTGATCCGGTCGAAAGAAAAAGACGGATTGAGGGCCAGTTTCAGGAGAAATTGACTGGCTTAAAGGCACAGATTTATCCCGATGAACGTTTGCTGGAGAGATTGCTCTGGAATGTTGAATGCCCGCTGGTTATCATGGGCAGCTTTCCCGATTCTTATTTGTCTTTGCCGCTGGAAGTCCTGTCCACGGCCATGAGGGAAGGACAACAGCTTTTTTCTGTTGTCAAAGGCAAAAAGCAACTGCCCTATTTTCTGGGAATTGCTGACGCTCCTTCTGATCCTAAAAATTACATTGTTACCGGGAATGAACGGGTGCTAAAAGCCAGGCTGGAAGATGCCAGGTTCTTCTGGGAAAATGATCTGAAAGTCAGCCTGATGGAGCGGGCCAAACAACTCTCTGGAGTCGTTTTTCAGGAAAAGCTGGGCAGCTACGCTGACAAAGTGGCGAGATTGCAGGAGCTGGTTGGCTATATTTCTGAGCGGCTTGACTTAAGAAATCTAAAAAAAGACCTGACCGAAGCGGCCAGATTATCCAAGTCTGATCTCCTAACTGAAATGGTTCGTGAGTTTCCTGAACTTCAGGGCAAGATGGGCGGAATCTATGCTCAGCGTCAGGGCTGGCCGGAGACCGTTAGCCGGGCTATTTACGAGCACTATCAGCCGGAGAGTTGGGAGGACCAGGTGCCTGACTCGGTGGGTGGGGCTATTTTATCCTTAGCGGATAAACTCGACACCCTGGCCGGGATATCCGGCACCGGCTATACCATCAGCGGCTCAAGCGATCCTTATGGGTTGAGAAGAAGTGCTCTGGGTGTGAGTAAAATTATTCTGGATAAAAAGTTTCATCTGTCGCTTCGCCGCCTCATAGATAAATCAGTCTCCCTGCTGAAAAAGAAACTAACCCTGCCGGAAGAGCAGGTCAAGGCTGCCTGCCTTGGTCTCCTGGAAGGGCGTCTGCGGTTTATTCTGGAGAAAAAGGGTTATAGCTATGACCTGATCAATGCCGCTCTGGCTCCCGGCCTTGACTATCTTGATTATGCTGAGGCCAGAATAGAAGCCCTGAGCAGCCTGAAAGCCAGCAAGAATTTTGAACAATTTATTATGATGGTCAAAAGGGTTAAAAATATTTTAAAGGATAGCCCAAAAGCTAAGCTGGATCCAGCCAGGTTAACTGAGAAAGAAGAAAAGGAATTGTATTCAGCTTTAAAGATTATCAGGAAAAATGCCGAAGGGATGATGGCCAAAGGTGATTTTGCTGGTGCTCAGAAGATAATATTTCGCTTGCAGGCACCGTTAAATAGTTTTTTTGACCGGGTCCTGGTTATGGCTGAAGACAAAAGAATCCGTTCTAATCGTCTGGCTCTGCTGGCTCAGGTTCAGTCTCTGGTTGATCAACTGGCTGATTATTCTCAAATTGTTGGTTCGTCAGAAAACTCTTAAGCCAGCGGGCCGGCGCTCCAGCCTTAAAGTCAAAAGCCTCAAGAGCTTTCCACGTCATATTCATCCGGTGGAACCGTCAGGTCAAGTTCCTGACCTGAAAATTTTTGCTCGAGGGAGATTATCTTGACCAGATTGCCTGGATAATTCTGAGATTTTTTCTGGCCATAGACATTGAACTGAACACCGGCCTCGTAAGGATAATTGCTGCCTTTACTTCTGGCTGACCATCTGACCTGTCCAAGGAGGATAAGCGGCGACCGCTCGCCCGGGATGGATAGCTGAAGGTATAGTTTGGTCCCAGGCTTGATCCGCTGCTGGCTCGAAAATTTGAGTCCGCCCCGGCTTAAATCCAGGAGGGGCAGAAATTCTTCATTAAAAGACTTCCTTTTAAACAGCCAGCTTTCCTTCCGGTAAGAAACTGTTGCCCCTGGAATTTTAAACCTCAGGCTTATTCGCTTTTCTGAAGGATAAATCTCGGTTAAAACCTTGTTCACGCTTTCTGTCTATCCCTTTAAACTTATTTATAATTTAAATTGGCTCTAATGTCAAAAAGATTCTCATTCAGGTTAAGAGATGGTATCCAGGGTCGAGAAAGGAGTAGTGAGTTCTGATCCCGTGGCAGCGGATAGCCAGCCGGCGGACAGCAGTCAAAGGGAAAGCCGATAGTTGAGCTTATTGCCTGATGAAACCGGGGCCTGACCGCAGCCCATCAGTAGGGAAGAATCTCGGGTTTTTCTGTTTTTAACCGGATATCAACTTCAGTCCTCAGGTCCAGTTGCTCCGGGTTGATAAAGGTGAAATTCAACTCGGCCTGGCGGCTAAAAGTAGCTGGAGTCATCTCCGGCGGCTTCTTTTTCCAGTCTTTAACGGTCTTGATGATGGCGGAGACAGCATCAATGACTGAGATGGCCCGCAGCTGGTACTGATCTTTTTGCGGGGCCAGATAAGGTTTGGTTCCTGGCGGATTGGGCGGAGGAATAGTAATCTTAACTGGAATCTTTTTTTGAAGATATTTGCTGGCTTTATAAATCATTGTATTGCCAATATAAAAAGCCACTTCGCCTTCGATGTCTTTAACCGGGGGCGTATTTTGCCTCTGGACGGCCAGTTCGGGTTGACCGAGGTTTCTGTGCCTGACTTTAAAATCAATAAGAATCCTTTTTCTGATAGTCAGCCGGCTGGTTTTAAGGAAAACATCAAGACTGAGCGTAAACGGCTCTTCATAAGAAAAGGGAAGGGGAAGCTGGATTAAGTGGGAACCTTTTGACCACCAGCCACCGAGCAGTGGTTGACCCTCCAGCTGAATTTTATAATAGGCTTCAGCTGACAGGTCGAAGCCCAGGCGAAGCATTTCCGGAATGGTCCTGGCTTCGACTGAGACCGGCACCAGAAAATTGAGGTTGGTGAGCTGGGGATATTCTTCTTTCCACCGTCCCCAGAACTCGAGGACAGGATTAAAAACACTGAAGTCCAGAAATTGAAAGAGCAGATCGGCTTGATTGTATTCTTCAAAATAATTCACGATAGCCTGTTTTTCTTTTTCCATCTGCCCTTGTCGGTTCAAGACATAGGGCAGAAGAGCCAGAGCTTCCTGCCGGTCCGGCTCGGATAAAGAGGGCAGGCTGCTTTCCAGAAGGATTTGAGCCTCCTCATATTTTTTTTCTTTAAGATATTGATTGATGTCTGTTTTCCAGTCAGCCAGGGCTGTAGACAGGCCGGCCAGGCAGAATACAATCAAGAAGATAACCGTCTTTTTCTGGTCAATCATGATAAGTAAAAATCAAGTAGAATTCCAGGCTTTTTCCCGGGAAATCATCCGGAAGAGAAGGAAATGGAGCACTGAGCTTAACGGCGGCCACTGCCGCTCCATCCAGCACCTCACTGGTGGTAGAAGTGGTAACTTCCAGTGACTGAAGCTCTCCGCTCCGGTCAACCCTGATCATCAGCGCTACTATTTTTTCCTTAGGGAAGACAGCTAACTGCGGCAGGACCCATCTGGCCTGAATCAGATTGATTATTTTTTCAGCCCAGGGTCTAATATCATAGTCATAACCGCCCCCTCCGCCGCCAGTGGCGCCCCGGCCCGAACCTCCAGACCCGCCCCCGGGACCACCTCCACCTGGCAAAACAGGTCTTCCGGCCGGTGTAAATCTAAGATTTTTGCCAGGTTGCTCATAAGCTTTAGGATTTGCATAGCCAAAAAGATCAGCCCGGATCGGAGGAGAGGCTTCTAAGCCCCCGGTTTCTTTTTCCCCCTCGGGGGCAACAGGTAACTTCAGGCTGAAATAATAATGGCCAAAACTCCTAAACCTGGTGGAGAGATTCAGCCTGACCCCGGAGGGAGGATTTATTTCAGTTCTTCCAGCTTCGAGGTAAGCTCCGAGATTAAAGGGAATTGATGATTGAGCAGTCGCTTTTCCTGCCTCTCTCCCCGGACCTCCGGCTGCTTCGGCCCCGGCTCCGGCCCCAGGACCCGGACCACCGCCGGCTCCCAGGCCTCCTGCCTTGCCCGGACGGCCAGTAACTGGCCTCAGGCCCGGCCTGGATGAAAAAAGATCGTCGGCCGCTGGAGGTTGATTAATCACCTCTTCCAGGTTGGCAGGCAAAGATAGTTTGGGATATGTGGCTATGACCACATCCGTCTCGCGTCCAAAAGGCAGGATATTAATTAGAATTTTGGCCTGCCGGAGATAAAGGATAAGGGCCAAATGGAGCAGAAGAGCTATGGAAAAACTGATTAATTTTATTTTCAGATCAGATTCTTCAATTTTGTTCAGCCAGGTTTTAAACTGGCTCATTATTTTTGGTTTAGTTATTTTCATTAAAGGCTACTTGAAGTAAATGGCTAACTATTTATTATACGATTATTATATAGAAAGTCAGGAGCAGATATAAAGTTGCATTAAAAAATTTATAACAGTTCAGGCCAGATCCTTTACCAGAAGATAAATCAAACCAAAGGAATTGAGTAGAATTAACAACAGGAAAAGAAGGTCCAGACCGAGAAGAGGAATAAAAACCGAAGAGGCCAGCAGGGCACCCAGAAATGAGCCAAAAAGGTCAAGGGCATAACCCAGGCCATAACTGGTCCGCCAGTTGAGGAGCAGGGTGTTGCCGACAGAGAAAATTGCTCCCCCTAAGACACCCATGGTCAGCAGTAATAAATAATAAACCGCTTCAATTTCTGACGATTTAGCCAGCTGGCTGGCGGCCAGCAAAAGCACGAAGCCAGCCTGAATAGCGGCCAGCAGCTTTAAACTGCCCCGGGCTGGAGATTTTTGAGCCAGCTTTGAACCTGAATAGAGTCCGAACATGAACATGGTAAAAAGAAGTGATATTTTCCCGTAAATAAATCCTAATTTCGACTGAAAAGCCAGAATCAGACCGATTTCGGTCACCATGGTGGTAAAACCCATCAGCCACAGCGGAAGAAGATACTGAACCAATCTGTCTTTTTTCCGCAGGCTGCTTATAACCATAATCAGCAGGACGAGGAGAAGAGGAAAATCAAACAGCCAGAATCTTTTGACCTTTAACAACTGGCTGAGCACTTTGAGTTCCGGACCTTTAAATTGTTTGCTCCAGAGCAAGGCCGAAAAAAAGTAGCTGATCGGATGGCTGTCATGGTTAAGGCGAGGTTCCTTAACCGTCTGAATTCTGTCCATCAGGTATTGTTTTTTAGCCGGGCTGAGCCGGTCCGGCAATAGTTCGGGGCGGAAAAAAGTGGTCTTTAAGCCTGCCTGTTGCCAGCGCTCACTCAGGGCCTGGTCAGAATCTTCAACTGGCCCTTCTGAGGCCAGAAAAATATTGTTATCTCCGGGGATAACTGTTACGCGGGAGAAAACACTTTTTAGAGAATAATAAAAGGTAGCCAGCAGTGAAGCCTGTTCGTCCGATATATAATTTCCTGAAGATGGGACCACAAAAGAAAAAACTCCGCCCGGAACTAATCTCTCTTTTATGACCGCAAAAAATTCGACAGTATAAAACCTGTTGATCTGGGCGGAAGAAGGCTCAGGTAAATTGCTGATGATGAGTTCGTAGCGGCGGCTGGTCTGGCCTATAAACCGGCGTCCATCCTCGATTCTGGTGGTCACCCGGGCCTGGTCAAGAATGGCTGAAGCTTCAGGCAGATACCGGCGGGAGAGCTTTATTATTTCCGGGTCAAGCTCGACATAATCAATTCTGGCCTCGGGATAGGTTAACAACAGCTCGAGACTGCCGTTGAGACCGCCGCCAATAAGTAAAATGTTTTTAGCCTCGGGCCGTTGAAGAAGAGAAAAACAAACAGATTCTTCCGCCAGCTGGGGATCAGGATAATTAAAAGCCAGAAGGTTATTGGTATAAAAAGAAAATTGTTCTTGAGATTTTATAACTTGAAGACGGGAGTAAATGGAGTCCTTGGAGGCGACCAGTTCAAAGGGCTGCCAGGCAAGCTTTTGAGCCGGGAAATCAAAAAACCAGAGTGAAGAGGCCAGCAGCAGGACCGGGAGAGCTGCCACCCTGGCTTTCCGGCTTGAGCTGAAAGCAGCTATGGTGACTGAAATAAGAAGGATGACTACGGTTGCCGCCTGCCAGTTTGAAAAATACGGGATCAGAAAAAGATAAACAACCAGTCCGCCGGCGGCTGATCCCAGCGACTCCAGCTGGTAAACTGTAAGCAGCCGGCCGTTTAACCAGTGAACGTTACAGACAAAGAGAGCTCCTAAGGGGAAACTGAGAAAAATAGAAATAAGAAAAGAAATCAGCAGGACCGGCCAAAATCCGGCTGCTTCCGCTGGCAGATAACCAGACAGGAGCCGGAAGAAACGGAGCCAGGCAAGTAGAATAACCGCTAATCCAAGGACCGGATAATATAAGCTTTCCGGGCTGAACCTGGCTGAAATATTTTTTTTAATCAGCCAGCTGCCCAGGCTGCTGCCCAGCAGCCAGAAAGCCAGGACCAGGCCATAAACCAGTTCATTGGCGAACAGGCTGGCCTCAAATTCGCGCAGAATTAGTATCTGGAAAGAAGTGGCCATAAAGCCGAGAAGAAACGCATAAGAATTTCTCCTCAGCTCCAGACTCCAGGAATGACCTGCTGGCAATGACGGCATTTATTACCGCTCAGGTTAATTTTTTTTATGGTATAACCATATCTTTCTATCACTGGCTGCCCGCAGTTTGGACAGTAAGTATTTTCTCCGGGGTGGCCCGGAATATTGCCCAGGTAAACATAGTGCAAGCCTTCCTGGAGGGCAATATCACGCAGCCTCTCCAGAGTGGAAACAGGTGTGGGCGGAAGATTCTTAATCAGATACATAGGCTGGAAACGGGAAAAATGAAGGGGATAATCAGGGCCGATCTCGGCCGCCAGCCAGCGGGCCATTTGTCTGATCTCTTCCGGTTTGTCATTCAGAGTCGGGATGACCAGGTAGACTATTTCCAGCCAGACTTTGGACCTGGCAATCTGTTTGATTGACTCCAGCACAGGATTCAACTCTCCACGGACATAGTTGGTATAAAAATCCTGATTAAAGGCTTTTAAGTCTATCTTGATGGCCTCAACGGCTTCGATCAGTTCGGCTAAAGGTTCCGGGTTGATAAAACCGTTGGTTATGACAGCATTGCGCAGGTTTTTCCTTCTGGCCTGGAGACTGGTGTCATACATGTACTCATAAAAAATAACAGGCTCAGAATAAGTATAGGCGATAACCGGACAGTTATAGCTGGCGGCTGTTTCCGCCACCACTTCCGGCGGCAGATGACGGCTCTTGACCTGTTCAGGCCTCATTTGGGAGATTTCCCAGTTCTGACAAAATTTGCAGGCGACATTGCAGCCAGCGGTGGCAATAGAGAAAGCCATGGCTCCAGGCAGGAAATGGAAAAGAGGCTTTTTCTCAATTGGATCAATATTGTAACTGGCTGCCTGTCCATAGACGAGCGTGTAGTATTTACCATCTTGATTTTCCCTGACCCCGCAGAAACCCCGCTCTTTATCTCCTAACTGGCAGAAACGGGGGCAAAGGCGGCATTTAATTTCCCGGTCAGGCAACCGGTCATAATATCTGGCTTCAAGGCGGGACAGGTTAGTTCCAGCCACTGCAGCTCTGGCCGCTGGAAGCAGTTCAACACCTTTCAGCTGGTTCAAGGTCAGGAGCCAGCTGCTCCCGGCAGCGGCCGTCTTTATAAAATTCCGGCGATTCATTTTCATCTTTATAATTATTATACCTCTTCTTCTCTGATCTCAATATTTTCCAGTCTGGACTGACCCAGGCCTAAATCTTCAGCTGTTTTCAGATAGGCTGGCTGGCGCTTTTCCTCCTCTAAAGAAGGCAGGCCTTTTCTCGCCCGTAAATCTTCAACCAGCTTCCAGCCGACCGTATCCACTGCCACCGGATCCAGGCCGAAAACCAGTTTATTCGAGTGGTCATTCCATTGAGGATGGTAAGATGGCCCCCGGTGGTATTGAACCCGGAGAGCATCCAGAATAGTCAGGCGGTGTTTTTTTCTGATTAAATCTGTCTCGAAGAGATCAGCAATATAGGGATCGCAATTGCTGTCATGATATTTATTGGGATTATGGATGGCCCCAAAGTAATTCTTCAAGCCTCCTGTTATCCCGGCCAGGCCATGGTCTTTGAGCAAGGCTAAGCTGATGGAAGCCTGAATCAGTTCAGCCTGAATTTTAGAAAAAAGGCTGGCCACGCTCCGGTTGACCACTGGTTCCGGCCCGTAGCCAATCCCGGGGGTATCGGTGCCGAGGATTTTGAGGCTGCCGGCCGACCTGGAAAGTCTGTAGCCAGCGTCTTTAAGCTCTTCATTGGTACGGTCCCAGATGATAATTTTGTCTTCGCGGCCAAAGGTTTTAGCCAGCCAGAGGCCAAGGGTCATCGCCGTCTCCGGGTAAGTACTGATCGCCCTCCGGCCAATGGTACTGATCTTCAGGCCAATATTTTCCTCCGGGTAAAAGATCTGGCGCAGCCCGTCTTCTGCCAGGCTGCTGCCGGTTAAGACTTCCAGGCCTCTTCTAAACATTCTGAGCATGGCGGCCGGATCAGGCCGGCCATTAGCCGCCCAGGCCGATTGAGATCTTAGGATGACGACTCTGGACTTATTCATAGTCGGTGCGAAATTATGATTATCTATTCAGCCCGGGTTGTCAATGCCGGCCGGAGTCAGCCAGTTGCTTTCCCTGGACAAAAGATATATATTTTTGTCAAGCGGAGGAAGAGATGACCAAGCGGTTTGACCTGCGTCTTTTTTATATTTTTGTCTTTCTCCCCCTTGCCGGGGTTCTGATTTTTAGTGGGCAGGGATTAGCCCAATCGGGAAGCGAAGCTCAAACTAAGGATCTAAATTTGTTACTGCCTGAGGTCCAGAGCTGGAAACTGGCAGAGGCAGTCGAGATTTATAAACCTGAGACGTTATTTGAATATATCGATGGGGCGGCCGAGGCCTATCTCGGCTATGACTTCCAACAGTTACTGGTCTCGACTTTTCAAAAAGAGGGAACAGAGAGTTCTATCACTCTCGAAATCTATGATATGGGGATTCCGCTTAATGCCTTTGGTATCTTCAGCTCGGAGCGCTATCCGGACATTCCTGAAGCTCCTTTCGGCCTGGCCGGCTACCTGGAAGGCGAAGTCCTGAATTTTATTTCTGGCCCCTATTATGTCAAACTATTGTGCTATAATGGCCAGGCCAGCACCGCTGATTACCTTAAAGAATTTGCTCAGGCCGTTGACAGGAAGGTCAAGGAGAAAGGGAACTGGCCGGCGGTGTTTAAGATGTTTCCATCAGTTGGCCTGATTAAGAATTCTGAAAAATACATTAAGAAAAACTTTATGGGTTTTGACTTTCTAGTCAATGGTTATGCAGTCAGTTACCGCTCTGGCCAGGATGAATATGATGCTTTTATTATTGAAGCCGGAGCAGAAGGAGAGGCCCAGGCCTCGCTTCAAAAATTGCTGGATTTCTATGCCGGCGAGAAAATTCCATTTGTGGTTGAAGGCAACAGATATCGCCAGGTAAATAAATATGGCCAGGTAATCTTGATCGGTCAGGTCAGGAATTACCTCTTTGGTCTCAGCCGGCTGCCGGTGGCTCTGGCCGATCAGGCCCTGACTACTTTTAACCAGTTAAAGATCAATCTGGAAGCGGCCAGGTAATAGAACTCATCAGGAAGGTCAATGGCTGAAGTTAAAGTTGCCGAGTCAAGGCTGACCAGGATCTGCCTTTTAATCCTGACTCTATTTGTTCTGGGCATCTGTTTTAAGCTGGCCAGATCGGTTCTCATTCCTTTTTTTCTATCGTTGTTTATCTCTTATGCCATTTCACCTTTGCTTGACTGGCTGGTTAAGTTAAAAGTTCCCAAAAGCCTGGCCATAACCCTGATTGTCATCATTACTTTTGGTCTTCTTTATCTCATCGGCCTTATTCTCTATTCAAGCGGCAAGCATTTTGTTGTTTCACTGCCGGCTTACAGTCAGAAAATGGCCGACCTGATAACTGAAATCAACCGGGGCCTGGAGCATTTGCCCTTTAAAATTGATGTACCCACCATTGTCGGCCAGATCAACGTGGAAAGAATAACCAATATTTTACTGGGTACTCTTGGCTCCTTTTTTAGTTTCGTCGGTAATTTAATTTTGGTCTTCGTCTTTGTTATTTTCATTCTGGCTGGCCGTGACAAGCTGGCTGATAAAGTGGTCAGAGCCTTTGCTCCGGAGAGAGCCAGTTATCTTAGCCGGGTGCTGGTCAGTCTTAATGGTCAGATTCAGAAATATCTGGCAATTAAAACCCTGCTGAGCATAATTAATGGCGTGGTTGTCTGCCTGATTCTGATTATTTTTGGCGTTGATTTTGCCCTGCTGCTTGGCTTCCTCACTTTTGTCTTGAATTTTATTCCTTCCTTTGGCTCGATTATCGCCACCATCATTCCAACCTTGATTGCCTTTTTGCAGTTTGGCAATTCTTTAGTACCAATCTGGGTTTTATTAGCTATCGCCGTTACCGATTCTGTTCTGGGAAATTTTGTTGATCCAAAATTGATGGGTCAAAGTCTGAATCTGAGTCCGTTGCTGGTTCTGTTTACCCTGATTTTCTGGGGCTGGCTGTGGGGAATTGCCGGGATGATTCTGTCTGTACCCCTGCTGGCTGTCTTGAAGATCATTCTGGAAAATATTCCATCCACCCAGCCTCTGGCTATCTTAATGAGCAAATAGCTGGCTGGCTGGGTTCAATCCTTTGTTTCCAGGCCGTTTTCGTCCTGGCTGATAAAAAAAGCTTCATCAGAGATAGTCTGAAATTTGTCTTTAAGTAATTTTTTTAAGGCTTTCTGGGCTGCTTTTTGTTCAGCACTCTTTTTCGACAGGCCTTTAGCCCTGGCCAGGATCTCCCGGCCGGAACTAACTTCAATGGTGAAAACCTTTTCATGTTCAGGACCTGACTCGCTGATTGTCCGGTAAAGAGGTGAGGGCAGTTGATGTTGATTAAAATACTCCTGGAGGGCCGACTTAAAGTTATTGATTTGAAAATTGGTCCGGGGTAGTTTCTTATAATATTTCTTAAGAAGAAAGGCCAGAATCTGCCTGGCGGTCTGATAATCGCTATCGAGATAAATAGCACCCATCAGGGCTTCGGTAGTTGCGGCCAGAATACTCTTTTTCTGACGTCCGCCGTTTTTTTCTTCCCCCTTGCCAAACTTGATCTGTTTATCGAGTCCCAGCTTTTTGGCCAGTCTGGCCAGGGAGTTAGTTGAGACCAGAATTGATTTCAGCTTCGACAGCTGGCCTTCACTCAGTCCGGGGTAATTAGAGAACAACAGATCAGCCAGAATAAGACCGACGACTGAATCACCCAGAAACTCCAGGATCTCGTTGTCTTTAAATCCCTGGCCGGGATGTTCATGAGCATAGGAGCTATGGATCAGAGCCTGGGCCAGCAGTTCCTTATTCTTGAACTCATAATTTATTTTTTTTTCAATAGTGGTTAAGCTCATCGGCTTCGATCAAACCAGATATTAGCATAATTTTTATCCTGATAAACAGGCTGGCCGTTGATGATGGTCATAACTATTGATCCGGTGAAAGTCGAACCAAGAAAAGGTGTATTCCAGCTTTTGGAGGCCATGGTTTCCTTAGTAATGACAGCTTTTCCTTCCAGATCGATGATGGTCAGATCCGCCCTCTGGCCCTCCTTTATCCGTCCACCGGCTCTAAGTTTAAGCAACTTAGCCGGCCCGGAGCTTAAAGCCTCAATTACCCGGGCTAAGGGAAAACCCTGTTTTTTAACCAGCAAATCGAGCAAGGAAGGCAGGGCTATTTCCAGGCCATTGATACCAAAAGGCGCTTTTTCCAGTCCCGCTTTCTTTTCTTCTTCGGTATGAGGGGCATGATCAGTAGCGATAATATCAATTAAGCCCGTCTTCAGAGCCTGACGCAACGACTGAACGTCTTCTTCAGTTCTGAGGGGAGGGTTGACCTTGGCATCTGGGTTACCAGTCAACAGAACTTCTTCGGTCAAGAGAAGATGATGAGGGGTAACTTCAGCCGTGACCGGTACACTCGCGGCCCGGGCCCAGCTGAGGAGTTCAACTGAACCTCTGGTACTCAGGTGGGCTAAGTGGACAGGCAGCTTCAAATCTTTAGCCAGGATAATATCTCTGGCCACCATAATTTCTTCAGCGGCTGCCGGCAGTCCGGTTAGCTTCAGGAGTTTTGAGACCCGGCCTTCATTAATCAGGCCATTTTGAGCCAGGCTTCTTTCCTCACAATGGTCAATGATGGGCAGATCCAGACTGGCAGCTTGTTCCAGGGCTTGTCTCATCAAGGCCGAATTGCTAACGGGCTGTCCGTCATCCGAAAAACCAGCTGCTCCGGCTGAAGCCAGTTCGGCCATCGGGCTTAATTGCTGGCCTTTTTCTTCCCTGGAAATAGCGGCTATGGGCAAAACCCTGACCGGCGAAACTAGTTTAGCCCTGTTTATAATTTCTCTGGTTATTTCGGGCCGGTCATTTACCGGTCTGGTATTTGGCATACAGCAAATGACTGCAAACCCGCCCCGGGCTGCCGCCTGGCTACCGGTCTGAATCGTTTCTTTATGTTCGCCTCCAGGTTCGCGCAGGTGAGTATGGAGGTCAATAAATCCAGGGGTAACTAACAGTCCATCTGCCTTTATGGTCAGCCCGGCCTCAATTTTAATCTCAGGTTTAATCCCGGCAATCAGGCCATCAACCAGCAGAAGGTCAAACCGGCCATCAATCTTTTCCCCCGGATCTAAGACTCTTGCCCCTCTGATCAGCACCTTCAATTCGGGCTCTCCCTTGACCTGTTTTAAGTTAGCCGTCTATTTTCGTTTTAAAGCTTCTTTCGGCTCAGTAATCAACACCTCATCAATTTGATCGATTTCTTTCAGGTGAACTTCAACTCTTTCCCGTCTTGAAGTCGGTAACAGCCGGCCGGTATAATCAGGCCTGATTGGCAATTCCCGGTGTCCGCGGTCAATAAAAGCAGCCAGTTGTATGGTGTGCGGGCGTCCCAGATCGAAGATAGCTTCCATGGCGGCCCGGCTGGTCCGGCCGGTAAAAATGACATCATCGACTAATAAAACATCTTTGTTATCAAGGCTCATATTTATTTCTGCCTTCCCTGGCTGCTGCTTCTTTTTTTTGGAATTAAGATCATCCCGGTAAGGAGTAATATCCAGGGCCTTAACCGCGACCTCCACTCCTTCGTTTTGCTTTAAAATCTCAGCCAGCCTCTGCCCGAGGTAATAGCCTCTGGTTTTGACCCCGATGATGACCAGATTTTCGAGTTCCCGGTTCCTTTCGGCGATTTCGGTGGCCATCCGTAGCAATGTCCGGCGGATTTTGCCATTGTCCATTATTCTGGCTTTGACCTTGATTTCCATACTTTCCTCTTTCCGGCCAATTTAAAAAAATATCTTCGGCCAAACAGAACTAAAAGTCAAGCCGCCTGGCTTTAATCAAAGACCGGCCAGAGGTTCCTTTAAAGAATTTTCTGGCCAGGCTGATATCTCCGGCCAGGGCTTCTGCCAGGGCCTGAAGAGAACTGAATTTTTTTTCTGATCTAATTTTTTTCAAGAGCAGCAAAGAAACCCGCTGCCTGTAAGCTTTCAGGTTAACGTCCAGAAGATGGCTCTCAACCCGAATCGTTTTTCCGCCCAGGGTTGGCCTGACTCCGAGGTAAGAAACCGAAGGATAGTCCTCACCCTTGATTTCAGTCAGGGAAATAAATACCCCGGGGGGCAGAAGGTCGTTTTTAGTTTCGAGATTAAGTGTTGGATAGCCCAGCTGGCGTCCGAGCTTCTGGCCGGAGATTACCCGCCCGCTGAGTTCATAAGGACGGCCTAGAAGCTGGCTGGCTTCTTCCACCTTTCCGGTCTCGAGTAACTGCCGGATTAAACTCGAGCTGATCGGGCGACCGTGCCTGACCGCCGGCTCTAAGGCTGTGACCTTAAAGCCTTCAAGACGCCCAAATCGTTTTAAATCTTCGACCCCGCTTTGCCGCCGGTAGCCGAATCTGAAATTACGCCCGACGACAACTTCCTTGACCTTAAGACTATCCTTGATTATCTGCCGGGCAAAGGTTTCTCCACTCAAGCTGGACAGCTTTTTATCAAGCTCGAGTAGCAGGCAAAAATCAAGGCCGCCCAGTTCAAAAGCTTGAAGACGCTGCTCCAGGGTCTGAATCATTTTAATCGGCCGGTGGTTTAAAGCCTGATCGGGATGAGGATAAAATGACAGGACACCGGCCGGGCACCCGGCTTCTCTGGCCTCAGCCCTGACTTTTTTTATGATCTTCTGATGTCCTAAATGGAAGCCATCAAAGATGCCTATGGCCAGGACAGAGCCGCCAGCCTGTTGTCTGGCCGCAGCGGAGAGATGGCGGAAAACTCTCATTTGCTCAGAGCTTGATGGCTTCCGTCTTGTTCAGATAGTGCATCTTAAGCTGAGACAGGACAGCTTCCAGAAAATTCTCTTCTTCTGGCTGGAGGTTACCCTTGGTCCGGTCTTTGAGCAGATCAAGCAGGTCGATTAACCGGCGGGCATAGTCTAAATTTTCCTCCAGTTGATTGCTTTGAGGGTTTTCCAGCAAGCCGAGTTTCATTAAGGCCTGGGTATAGAAAGGGAAGACAATTGAACTGAAATCGACTGGAGGCATAAATTCAGATTGTTCGCCGTCTCTGGCTTCATCTTTCGGTTGGTCAGACATAATGTTTTCCCCTGAATAATTTATAAGTTTATGGGTTGAAAAACTTGCCTACTTAGTCTAACTTTAGAAGCTAAATGATAGCTATAATTGGCTAAAATTTCAAGAGAGGTCAGAGGATGAAGAACAGTCAGGAAGCTGCCAGGCAATTTGAACAATTACTGGAAATCATGACCCGGCTGCGATCACCGCAGGGTTGCCCCTGGGATAGAGCCAGAAGCAAACAGGACATAATCAATTATTTCCTGGAAGAAACTTATGAGGCCGTCGAGGCCCTCCGCTCCAAAAAAGCAGAAGCAGCCAGGGAAGAGCTGGGAGATGTGCTGATGGAAATAGTCTTTCTGTCTTTGTTTTATGAAGAAGCCGGCCAGTTCTCAATGGCTGAGGTGATAGAAGGGATCAACCGGAAAATGCTGGACCGGCATCCGCATGTTTTTGGCCCGGCCAAAAGGACCAGCCAGGCCGAAATCCTCTCTGTCTGGCAGAGCCATAAAATGAAAGAGAAAAAACGGCAGTCGGGGTTAGAGGGTTTGCCGGCCAGTGCTCCGTCTTTGTTTTATTCCTTCCTTTTAGGACAAAGGGCAGCGACTCATGGCTTTGACTGGCCCGACGCCGGTCAGGCTCTGGAGAAAGTCGAGGAAGAACTGGCTGAATTCCGGCAGGCCATTCGCTCCGGGAAGAAGGCTCAAATGGCTGAAGAACTCGGGGACTTGATATTTTCCCTGAGTCAGGTTGCCCGCCAGCTTGGTTATAATCCGGAAATAGTACTTCATGAAGCCAATAAAAAATTTGAAGCCAGATTCAGGCAAATGGAAAGGGAAATTCAAAAGCAAGGTAAAAGCCTGAACGGCTGCTCGGCTGGCGAACTTGACCTGGCCTGGGAAAAAGTCAAAAATAAAAAAACCAAAAGATGGAACCAAAAAGGCAGGGGGAAAAAAGAAAAAAGCTCAGCCCGGGGATAAGAGACCTGACGGAAAAAGAAATAAATCAGGATATTAAACCGGTTATTTGGAGTGGGTAGCGGCCAGGACTTCTTTTTTTCTTAGGGTCAGACTGGCCTTGATAAATTCGTCCAGATCTCCATCCAGAATGCGGTCAACATCCCCGGTTTCGAGCCTGGTTCTCAAGTCCTTGATCATTTTATAGGGATGAAGAACATAAGAACGGATTTGACTTCCCCAGGCAATATCAGACTTGCTATCCTCTAATTTATCCAGTTTCTCCTGTTTTTTTTGCTTTTCAATTTCATACAATCTGGCCTTGAGCAGCCTCAGGGCTGTAGCTTTATTTTGATGCTGCGACCTTTCATTCTGACATTGAACGACGATGCCGGTCGGCAGGTGAGTAATTCTGACCGCTGAATCTGTCCGGTTGACATGCTGACCACCCTTGCCAGAAGAGCGGTAAGTGTCAATTTTTAGATCATCGGGATTAACTTCCACTTCAACATCATCCTCAATTTCGGGATAAACAAAAACAGCCGCAAAAGAAGTATGCCGTCTTTTGTTGGCATCAAAAGGAGAAATCCTGACCAGCCGGTGCACTCCTGATTCCTGGCTTAATAAACCGTAAGCATAATCGCCTTCTACCCGGATAGTAGCACTCTTCAGGCCGGCTTCTTCCCCCGGCTGAAAATCCACCACTTCTGTCTTAAAACCCTTACGTTCAGCATAGCGAAGATACATCCGGAAAAGCATTTGAGCCCAATCCTGGGATTCGGTTCCGCCGGCTCCGGGGTGAATGGTCAGGATAGCATTCCGGGCGTCATCTGGATCAAAAAAGAGCGTTCTTAACTGGGCCGCCTGCAATTCCTGCTCAAAAAGATTCAAAGCTTCATTCAGCTCGTCCAAAACCTCCTGGCCTTCTTCGGCCAGTTCGAGCAGAACTTCAATTTCTTCCTTTTTTTCCTGAAGTTTCTGATAGAAATTAACTTCTTTTTCCAGCAGCTTTTTCCTCTGCTGGAGCGATTGAAATTTTTTCTGGTCAGACCAGGTGGCTGGCTGGGAGAGTTCGGCGTTTATCCGTTCCAATTCGAGCTGTTTATTATCCAGGTCAAAGAAAACCTCGAATTTCTTCCAGCTGTCTGAATAGACCCGAAGCTTTTTCTTTTTTTTCAGACAGAAGTTCAATCCGGTTAATTTCAGTCACCTTTATTTCTCCTGATCAGATTCAACATAGGGGAAGTCAGGCTGGTTGTCAAGAAAGCCACTGGTTAGTTTAGCCCTGCCCCGGGATCTGTAGTTGGTTTCTAACGACTCCTAACTTACTGCTGGACAACAAAATAGCCAGGGTTCCTGACACTTTTCTTAACCAACTCATCCTTCACTCTCTGGGCTTCTTCTCTGGTTGGATAGCCGCCCAGCCAAACCCGGTAAACTGTCTTTCGATCAGCAGGATACGGATCCTTAATGGCTGTCCGGTAGCCCTGTTTTTTAAATCTATCGGCCGCCAGTCTGGCACTGGACAGGTCATTAAAAGCTCCGACCTGGACAAAATAGTTTCCCCCGGTTGTGGCCGGAGGCGGGTTGGTGGCTTTGACCGCTGGCTGGGTCTCACCGGACAGAGGTTGTTTGGGAGAAGTTTCGACCGGCCTGGTTCCCTGGCGTGTCTGGGTAAGGGGGGAGACCTGTTGAGAAGCCGTTTCAGGTTTAGCTGAAACCGGTGGGTTTTCTGCCGGCGGTGTTTCTTCAGCAGGAAGGGTGGGCTTTTCCTGACTGACCTTTTCTTCTGTCCCGCTGGAAATTAAGCTTTTGGCCAGCAGATCAGACTGCTTCTTACCAACTTGAACACCCATAAAAAAGATAACTGTGCCCAGAATGATGATACCCAGAATAATAAAGACCAGAATAGTCGTTGAGACCTGAACTTCCCGATAGTCTTTCATTGGACTTGTTTTTTCTCCTGACCTCTATCAAAGGCCCTAAGAATTTCCATAGGCAGCGGGAAGACAATGGTTGAATTCTTCTCAGAAGCAATTTCGGTCAAGGTGCCGAGAAAACGGAGCATAATGGTCTGGGGATTCTGAGAAATAATTTCGGCGGCCTGGGCCAGTTTTTCGGCTGATTGATATTCACCTTCGGCGTGAATAACTTTCGCCCTTCTTTCCCGCTCGGCTTCAGCCTGACGGGCGATAGCCCTGATCATATTTTCAGGTAAATCAATGTGCTTGATCTCGACCAGTTCAACTTTAATACCCCAGGGGTCAGTATGCATATCAATAATTTCTTGCAACTGAGCGTTTAATTTTTCTCTTTCTGACAGCAATTCATCCAGCTCGACCTGACCGAGCACGCTGCGCAGAGTCGTCTGAGAAAGCTGAGAAGTAGCGTAAAGATAATCCTGGACCTCCAGGACGGCTTTCAGTGGCTCCATCACCCGGAAATAAAGAACAGCGTTAACTTTAACCGAGACGTTATCCTTGGTGATTACATCCTGCGGCGGAATATCCATGACGATCAGCCTTAAACTGACCCTCATCATCCGGTCAACAGGGGAAAAAACAAAAATCAGGCCTGGACCTTTGGGTTTATGCAATACCCGGCCCAGACGGAAAATTACGCCGCGCTCATATTCTTTTAAAATCTTAATGGAGCTTAATAGATAGAGCGCAACAATAATGGCCACAATTATTGGGAAACTAATCATTACTACCTCCTTTTGACAGGTAAAGCCTGTCGCCCTATATCTTTTTTACTTTTAAAGTCAGATGGTCCTGAACTTCGACCACCTGGACTTTATCTCCTTTTTCAATCTTATCATCAGACACTGCCCGCCAGATTTCCCCATGGACAAAGATTTTTCCATCAGGGGAAAAGGGACTCAGGGCCTGGCCCAGTTCGCCTATCATGCCCTCTTTACCGGTCAGACTCCTCCGGGCGTGAGCTCTAATTACTAAATAAACCAGCATCACAAAAATCAGCGAAATACCCAGAACAACGGGGATTATAAATTTAAGACTGGGCCGAAGTTCGGGTATGGGGGCCTTAATTAAAATCACCGAACCAAGAAATAATGAGACGACTCCACCCACGGCTAAAGCTCCATAACTAGTGACTTTTATTTCCAGAACAAAAAAGACCGTTCCCAGAAGGATTAGCAGCAAGCCAACATAATTGACTGGCAAAATCTGAAAAGAAAGAAGTGCCAGCAAGAGACTGATGCCGCCAATAACTCCAGGAAAAATGGCTCCCGGGTTAGCGAATTCGAAATACAGGCCGAGCAGCCCGAGCATCAGTAAGATGTAGGCCAGGTTTGGATTGGCAATGGTCATCAACAGCTTCTGCCTGAAAGTCAAAGGTAATTCAACTATCGGCTGGCCCTTTAAATTGAGCAGCTGAACTTCACCATTAAACCTTTTAATTTCCCGCCCATCCAGGGCTGCCACCAGTTCCTGTTCGGATTTAGCCACCAGATCGATCAGCCTGCCTTTTAAAGCTTCCGCTTCAGTATAGCTCAGGCTCTTTCTGACGGCGTCTTCCGCCATTTGCATATTCCGGCCTCTTTTTTCAGCCAGGGTTCGGATATAGGCCGCGGCATCATGGGTAACTTTTTCCTCCATGGTCTTGTCCTGATTCTGACCGGAGGTGCCAATGCTTACCGGATGAGCTGCCCCGGTTGAAGTGCCGGGGGCCATGGCAAAAATATCACAGGCGACTGAAATAAATAAGCCGGCGGAGGCGGCCCGGGCACCGGACGGGCTAACATAAGCCACAATTGGCACCGGTGAACTAACGATAGCTTCAATCATTTCTCGCATCGAGGTGTCAAGCCCGCCAGGAGTATCCAGTTTGATAATAAGCAGCTGGGCATTTTCCTGCCTGGCTTTTTCGATTGATTTTATGACAACTTCAGCCGTAATTGGATGAATGGGCTCTTTGATGGTGACAGTCAGGATGCGGGCTTCAAGACAAACCGAGCTGACTGCGACCAGCAGAAAAAAAATAAGCGGATAGACAAGCCTCTTCACAGCATTATCATTATATGAACTATAACTTTTTTAGTCAATTGATTATTATCCTGTAACTTGCTTGACATTTAGACTATTATAAACTAACTTTAGTCTATTATTTTTCTAGCCGGAGATACTCAGGAGCTGACTGATGATCAAGAGTGATATAGCTGACAGGCTTGAGCGGAAAGGAAACTTAAGCCGGACGAAAGCCGTTTACTTAGTCGAGACTGTTCTGGATTCGATCAAAGAAGCCTTACTTAAAGGCGATAAAGTTGAAATCAGAGGGTTTGGCAGCTTCCGGGTAGTACCCAAGAAATCAGGTTACGGCCGGGACATCAGGCGTAACAAACAGATGGCCATTAGCGGTGGGAAAAGGGTTAAATTCCGTCCCGGTCAGGATTTTAAAAAACAACTCAAAAAACAATCTGAAAAGTAATCGTCTTAAACAGGACTGATCAAAGCCCGGTAATTTAATCTATGTCTTTGATTAACTTGCCCATCTTTTTTAATTGGGCATCCTGGTAAAGCCGGAAATAGAGTTCTTCTGCCTGCTCAATGGTTTCAGTCAACTGACCAGAGGTGTCAATCAGATAGTCAGCTAAAGGAAGTTTATTTTCCTGCGGCCACTGGCTTTTAATTTTAAGCCTGGCTTCTTCCAGAGAAAGGCCGTCACGCTGGCTAAGCCTTTTAATCTGGGTCTCGGGCTGACAAAAGGTCAGGACGATCCGGTCGTAAAAAGATTGATAGCCAGCTTCGATGACCAGAGCGGCTTCAGTAACATAAATCTCATATTCTCCAGATTTTTCCAGCCTGGCCATGGTTTCCCTGACTTTCTTCAGGATCAGAGGGTGAGTCAGGCTATTTAAATAAGCTCTCTCTTCTGGTTTCGCAAAGATAATCTGGGCCAGCCCCCGCCTGTCAATCAAGCCCCCGGCGGTTAATATTTTTTCTCCAAAATGATTGACCACAGCCTGATAAGCTTCTTCTCCGGGCAGCATTAGATTGTGAGCAACCAGATCGGCCTGGTCAAGATAACAACCTTTGTCAACGAGAATTTTAGCCACCACCGATTTGCCGGTGGCGATCCCGCCCGTCAGGGCAACAGTTAGCATTATCTACCAGACAAATTGATTTGGCCCTCAGTCTTCGACCTGAAAGCGAAAATCTTTTTTGAATCTAACCGCCACGCCCTGTTTTCTGCCCTTTCTCTCCTTTTTTTCCAGCCTGACTGTTTCGCCATCAAGGCAAAGTTTAACTTTTCGCCCATCAGTAAACTGCGGAGGAATCTCAATGGTCAGGTTAACTTTTGAGCCAACGACCAGGTTGGAATCGAGCGAAAAATAGGCGCCGGTCGAGGAAATGTTTTCCAGCGTGGTTTTTTCAGCAAATTTTTTACCCTCCGGCAGCTGGCCTTCAATTTCAGCCGGTAAGGGAAGTTCGAACCGCCACTCCCGCCGGCGATTTACTTCTACCGGGGTCTTCTTGCTGTCTTTGACTTTTTTTGAGCTCTTTTTGCTTTTAGCTTTTTCAGTCATAATTCCCCCTCGTCGTTGAGGCTAAAATAAGGCCGAATTGATGGCATAAAGTGCCAGTTGCAACCGGCTATGGGTATCCAGTTTTGAATAAATACTTTTGATGTGAGAACGGACAGTATTCTTACTGATGAACAAGATTTTGGCTATCTCTTCGTTGCTTTTACCCTGGCCGATCAGGCGCAACACCTGAAATTCAGTTGAGGTTAACTGATCCAGTGTCTTTTCCTTCATGTCGCGTCCGACGACCGATATAATCCTGTCCATGATACTTGACATTTTATCTCTGGGCAACCAGATTTCCCCGCGATTAACCACCCGCACCGCTTCAACCAGCTGGCCCGGAGGATCGCTTAGATCGAAATAACCCCGGGCTCCGGCATTAATCAAATTGATGATTTCTTCCTGAGAAGGGATATTGCCAAGAAGGAGGAGTTGAGTCTTGATCTGGGGCTTGATTAATTCTTTAATGGCCTTGCAGATTTCTTTAAGGTGAGGGAGAGGCTCCAGATGAGCGAAAAGTATTACCTGAGGTTGCAGCTGTTTAATCGAATCCATTAAGCTGTCGATAGTCCCTTTTTCGACTGCTATTATTTCTATTGATCTGTCCGGTTCAAAAGCTTTGAGGATACCGGTCAGAATAAGATCAGACGGGCAATAAATCAGAACACCGATTCTTTCAATTTTAACTTTTGATGGCTGGCTGTCAGTTGGTAGCTGTTTCTTTTTTGGCATACCCTTTTACCCCTCAAAAATAATCTTTCTCCCCGAATAAATATAATATAAAAGGTCAGGTGTCAAGCCCAAAGCGACTCTTTAGCCAAAAGTGTGGTAAATAAAGAGGGGGAAAGGTTAGCCTAAAAAAGGGGATTCTACCGCCAGTTAACAATTAGTCTGGTCGAGTCCGGCTGCATAACTTTGCGGCCGCAGCTCAAATTTATGATCAAGCTCAACCGTCACCAGCTGCGCCCGGTTTTTTTTCTCATTGAGCTCGAGGCGGGCAACCTGACCTTTTAATTCAAGCTTTAAAGGATAAATCAGAAGGGCAGTGGCTGGAATATTTATAGCCAGCTTTAAGGAGGAGCCAATCTTCACCGGGGTTTTGAGGAAAAAGGTCACCAATTTTGAGTTGATGGCTATCAATTCAGTCTTTTCGCTAAAGCTCCGGCCAGAGATTTTCTTTCCCAGGACCAAAGCCGGCAGGGAGAACTCAAGCAAGCGCTCTCCCTGCCGGTCTCCGGTTGCGTCTTGGATGGAGGATTTATCTTCATAGCGCCCGTTTAATACTTCTTTCATAACGCTGACATTATCCGGTTAGCCAGGCTGACCGGCAATCGCTCCGCGGGATGAAGAAAAGGGTGATTTTTGGCCGCCAATTATCACCTGTAGATACCCGCCTTGCCACCAGATTCATCATCCTGTAAGACGCCTGGTCAGTAAGATTCTTCTCATTTTGAAGCTAAAATTTTTAATTATCTTCCTCTCCGATGAAATATCTTGATTCGAGTTTAAGCCTGACCCGCTGACCATGGATTCCGGCTAAAGCCGATTGAACGGCTTGGAGGACTGTCCCCCTCAGAACCAGGTTTAATGGCTGGCCATCAGCCAGCTTGGGTGGGAGGGGAATCACCAGTTTAAGACTGGCTTGCCGGTCAACTTTGGCTCTAAGGAAAAAGGCCGCTTCTTCGCTGCTAATAGAAGCCAGCTGTGATTCTTCGCTAAACTCATGGCCGGAGGAATCAACCCCCGACACTTTTAGAGGCAAGGACATGGAAAATTCCTTCTGACTGGTATTTTTTTCCATGATTTCTGCCCCGCTTAGAGCGGTAGCTTTCTTGTTCATGATAACCGCTTCCTTTTCCTTCGAAATTTGTTACGAGCTTAAATTAGTTTAATCAGGCCATTTTTCAATCATCACTCAAGATGAAAAAAAGGGTCATTTTAATCTCACCCCCTCAATGACTGCCTACTGCCGTTTTCCTTGACAAAAAATGGGAGGCTGGATAGAATTAGCCGGAAGACTGGAGGTAGTTTTAAATTGGAAGAAGAACGCCTGGTAACTCAAATTACACCTAAAAGTGAAGATTTTTCTCGCTGGTATCTGGATCTGATCCGCCGGACTGAACTGGCTGATTACGCCCCGATGAAAGGCATGATGGTGATCAGACCATACGGTTATGCTATCTGGGAAAATATCCAAAGATTGCTGGATGAAAGAATTAAAGCTACCGGTCATGTCAATGCTTATTTTCCTCTTTTCATACCGGAGAGCTTTCTGCGTAAAGAAATGGAGCATCTGCAGGGTTTTGCTCCGGAGGTGGCCTGGGTTACCCACGGCGGAGCTGACGAGCTGGAAGAACGGTTAGCTGTCAGGCCGACTTCGGAAGCGATTATTGGCTTCATGTATTCCAAATGGGTTAAATCCTGGCGTGACCTGCCCGTCCTCATTAATCAATGGGCTAATGTTGTCCGCTGGGAAAAAGTGACCAGGCCGTTTCTCCGGACTACGGAGTTCCTGTGGCAGGAAGGCCATACCGCTCATGAAAATTATGATGAAGCTCAGACTGAGACCCTGCGCATCCTGGATCTGTATCGCGAATTTGTTGAGACGGAACTGGCCATACCCGTCATTTCAGGCCGGAAAACTGACCGGGAAAAATTTGCTGGAGCTTTAGCCACCTACGCGATTGAAGCCCTGATGTCGGATGGTAAAGCCCTTCAGATGGGGACCTCTCATAATCTCGGACAGCATTTTGCCCAGGTTTTTAACATCAGGTTTGAAGACCGTGGCCAGAATCTCCAGTATGTCTGGCAGACTTCCTGGGGTGTTTCAACCCGGTTAATTGGCGCCTTAGTCATGGCTCATGGAGATGATTCCGGGCTGGTTTTTCCACCCAGGGTCGCTCCGTTTCAGGTAGTGATTATTCCTATTTCTATTGGCAACTGGAAAGAAAATGTTTTACCAGCGGCTATCGAGTTAAGAGACAGGCTGGAGAAAGCTGGCCTGAGGGTCCTTCTGGATGACCGGAGCGAATATACTCCAGGCTGGAAATTCTCAGAGTGGGAAATGCGGGGAGTCCCGCTGCGGCTGGAGATAGGACCGCGAGATGTGAAAAATAATCAGACCATAGCTGTCCGCCGTGATCATCAAGAAAAAACAGTCATCGGCCTCGACGGGCTGGAAGAAAAGGTAAAAGGCCTCCTTGATAGTATTCAGCTATCTCTATTCAATAAGGCTCTGGCTTTTCAAAGGGAAAACACCCGCCAGGTCTCTTCCTATGAGGAATTCAAGTCGGTGATTGAAAATAAGAGGGGATTTATCCAGGCAGGCTGGTGCGGCTCAGAGGAGTGTGAAGCCAGAATAAAAGAAGAAACGATGGCTACCATCAGAGTCATCCCCCTGAGTGAGGAAACAAATCAAAAGGGGAGATGTGTCTTTTGCCAGAAAGAAGCCAGAACAATGGCCGTTTTTGCCAGATCTTACTGACCGCTTTATTTATTTTATCAGTGAATCCGGTCAAAAATCTGGAGGGGAGGGGCCTGGTGAACTTTGATCCTGACTATAAACAAGCCCGCCAGAATATGGTTGAATATCAGATTAAGGGCCGGGGGATTAAAGATAAAAATGTCTTAGGCGCTATGCTCAAAGTGCCCAGACATCTCTTTGTACCTGAAGAAATGAGAGATCTGGCTTACCGTGATGAGCCTCTGCCCATCGGTCATGGCCAGACTATCTCTCAGCCATACATAGTAGGTTATATGACTGAAGCTTTAAAACTCCAGCCAGGGGATAGAGTGCTCGAAATAGGTACTGGCTCTGGCTATCAGACAGCCATCCTGGCTGAAATAGTCAGCGAGGTCTACACTATTGAGCTTATTCCGGAGCTTTCCCTTCGGGCTCAGGAAACCTTAAAGAGCCTTGGCTACAAAAACATTGAGTTTTTAACCGGTGATGGCTCAAAGGGCTGGCCAGAAAAAGCGCCCTTTGAGGCTATTCTGGTTTCGGCTGCTCCGGCTGAGGTTCCTCCAGCCCTTATGGAGCAGCTTAAAATTGACGGGCGGTTGATTATTCCGGTGGGGACTGATTCTCAGGAGCTCGTCCTGATCAAAAGGACGAAGAAGGGCTGGGAGAAAACCAGGCTAATCGGGGTAAGATTTGTTCCCTTGATTATCAAGCCTTGATTCCGGATAATAAAATAATAAGCTGCTTATCGAGGTGAAAAACATGAGGAAGCACCAGCTCAAAGCCTGCCCGGCGGTTTTCCTGCTCTTCGGTCTTTTACTCTGGCCAGGGCTTTTTTGCCAGACCACCCGTCATGATAAATATATTAAAGTCTTTTTGCCTCACGGGGAAATGGTGACCGCTGAACTGGCGGTTAGCCCGGCCGAAAGGGAAAAGGGCTTGATGTTCCGCCAGGACCTTAAACCGGATCAGGGCATGCTGTTTGTCTTTGAAGAAGAAGACCAGTATTCCTTCTGGATGAAGAACACTTTGATTCCACTGGATATAATCTGGTTAAATGCTCACCGTCAGATTGTTCATCTAGAGGAAAATGTTCCACCTTGCCTGGCTGAGCCCTGTCCGAGTTATGGACCTGATAAAAAAGCTCTTTATGTACTGGAATTAAAAGCCGGCCGGGCTAAAGAACTCGGTTTGAAACTTTATGATCAGCTGGAATTTGTTTTGCCTGACTGGGTAAAAAGGTAAATCTGGTTATCACTTCTATTTTTCAGCTGTTTGGTAGATCAGCTGTGGTTTTTTGCCCGGGGCTTGTCCGTAATAAAAAAGCCATTTCTGGTAATATTCTTCGCCATCATAAATTCTGACTGATTTTTCTGGCGAAGAACTGACCACCCCGACTATTTGTGGCCTGGAGATTTTTTTGAGGCCGGCGGGTGTCACCACCAGCAATTTATCAGTTCCGCTGGCTTGAGCACCTGTCCCGGGAGAAGCCGTAACGGGCGGAATAAGCAGCAGGTTCCATTGACCACTCTTTGACACCGGATCTGGATATAAGCGCCGCAGGCATTTTTCTTTGGTCAGTTCCTCGAGCGATTGGGGAAAGGAACCCGGTCTTTTCAGCTGGTAAAGTCTGATTGCTTCCACATATTGCTGGCCCCTGAAAATAAGCTCTTCTTCGTTTTCTCTCTTGAGCTGGGTCTCCAATACCGGAACAGCCACCAGCAAGCCAAGAGTCATGACAAAAATGACAATAAGCAAGAAGATCAGGATATAGCCGCCAGTGAGGCCACCTGACTGTCCAGCTAGCGGTCGTCCGGCCTGTGCTCTGGAACTCAAACTGGACTTTTCCATTTCATCGCCTTTTTCCTGACTTAATAATCTGCTGAGCTTTAATCTGCTTCCGGCCGGCTGTCTTCTCAGGCTACCAGGTATTATAATTTGAACCGTCCAGAGCTCTGGCCTCTGAACCTGATTTGACATCAACCACCCCCAGGTTTTCGGGCGGAACATAATCTTCAGCTGGAGGAATTTCCCTGATTTCTACCCAGGTCTCATTCGAGCCGGTAATTGGATCGACGGGCAAAACTTTTAAATACTTTTCTTCGACGAGCGATTGAAGAGCAGGCGGATAGCGGTGTTTATCCTGATAATATTGATCGATCAGCTTGCGCATAATAAAGAGATTTTCTTTCAAGACCGCTTCCCTGGCCCTCTTGATTGAGATTTGATATTGAGGGACGGCCAGTCCCAGTAAAATGCCGATAATACTCAGGACAACCAGGATTTCAATCAGGGTAAAACCAGAAGACTCTCTATTCCAGCTAAGTTTCATCTTACCAGTCCCGGTATTTAGATTTATCGAGGGCGGTAGCCTGACTCCGGCTATAGACATCATAGACATTTTCTCCGCCCCAGGAATCAGAATCAGGCTTATCCTGATATGATCTGAGTCCCCATTCATAGGAATTAGTCATCGGATCAAGCGGTATTCTTCTTAAGAAACGAACCAGTGTTTTTTTGTTAGTCTTCCGGCCGGCAGCCTCCGTGGCTTCCTGCTCAACCTCAACGCCCTGAACCAGAGTCTCTAAGTCCGGCGGATAGCCATAGGAATCAGAATCAACTTTAATCTTTTTTTCGTCAGCCAGCCTTTTGTAGTCATCAATAGCCTGTCTAATCAGCCTCAGATTTTGACGCAGTTCTATTTCCTTATCTCTCTTAACTGAAGTGGTAATGACGGGCAGGGCCACCGTGGTCAGCAGAGCTAAAATAGACAGAGTAACCACCATCTCCAGCAGGGTAAATCCCTTAGTCTGGCCTGAGGAAAATAACTTTGATTTTCCTCTCATCATATTATGCTTTTAATTATTTAATAGCGATTCCGGTTGTTTCGGGGATGATGGCCTGGAGCTCCATGAGACTGATGACGGTCGTGGGAATTATCCGGTTCTTTTGGCTGAGCTGACTCGCTTGAGGATTGATTACCTTCTTCGAGTGCCTTTTTGCTGAGCCGTATTCTATTATTTTCTTCATCAATATCGATGACTTTAACCGTGACCGTCTGACCAAGGGAGATCTCATCTTTGATACTTCTGATGCGATAAGGAGCCACCTCCGAAATGTGGAGAAGGCCAACTATATTAGGCAAAATCTCGACGAAGGCCCCGTATTCTTCCAGCCTGACCACTTTGCCGGTATAAATCTGGCCAACTTCGACTTCAGCTGTGATTTCCCTGATCATTTCCCGGGCTTTTTCCGCGGCCTTCATATCGGTTGAGGCAATGGTCACTTTTCCGGTCTCTTCAATATCTATCTTGGCATTAGTCTGAGCGACAATTTTTTTGATCATTTTTCCAGCCGGCCCGATGACATCGGAGACCTTTTCTGGATTGATGAATAAAGTCAGGATCCGGGGAGCATAGACTGAAAGCTGAGGTCTTTCGGCGGGCAGAACAGCCTTCATTTTCTCCAGAATCTGAAGCCTGGCTTCTCTTGACCGGGCGAAAGCTTCCCGGATGATCTGAACCGGCAGGTATGGAATTTTTAAATCCATTTGAATGGCCGTGACACCCTGGTCAGAACCAGTGACTTTAAAGTCCATATCGCCATGATGATCTTCCAGCCCGGCAATATCGGTCAAAATGGCATAACGTTCGCCTTCCTTGACCAGACCGAGAGCAATACCAGCCACGACCATTTTGAGGGGAACACCGGCATCCATCAGAGCTAAAGTTCCGCCGCAAACCGTGGCCATGGATGAGGAACCATTTGATTCAAGAATATCGGAGACAATACGAATAGTATAAGGGAAAGTTTCTTCATCAGGAATGGCCGGTAAAATGGCCTTTTCAGCTAAGGCTCCATGACCTATCTCTCGCCGGCCAGGGGCTCTCATAAACGAGACTTCGCCGACGGAGAAAGGCGGAAAGTTATAATGAAGCATAAACCTTTTTTCGGCTTCTTCGCCCAGTCCGTCCAGCCTCTGGACATCTTCAAAGGTACCCAGAGTAACTGTGGCCAGACTCTGGGTTTCACCCCGGGTAAAAAGGGCAGAACCATGGGTTCTGGGCAATAGCCCGACTTCAATGCTAATCGGCCGTAGCTCGTTAAAAGCCCGGCCGTCAGCCCTCTGTCCCTTATTCAAAACCAGATCCCGGACGAGTTTCTTCTCAAGGTTATAAAAAATGTCTTTAGTAGCTGCTATTTCTTCTGTATTTTCCTTTGGAATTCTGGCTAACAGACGGTTAAGGATTTCCTGGCTGGCTCTTGCACTGGCTTTTTTCTGCTTGATCTGAATCGCCTGCAAAAGTTCAGTGGCGATCTCTTCTTCAACCTGTTTGATTTTCTCAGCTTCCGGAACTTTGACTTTAACTTCTGTCTTGGTAATAGAGAGCTGATTAAAAAGCTCTTTCTGGGCAGCCACAATTTTTCTGATCTCCTCCTGAGCCAGAATCAAGCCCTCCACAACCTTTTCTTCTTCAACTTCCGTCGCTCCGGCTTCAATCATGCAAATCCCGTCTTCATTACCGGCTACCATCATATTAAGCCTGGATTTTTCGAAAAGAGAAGCGGCTGGATTGATCACAAACTGATCATCAATGTAGCCAATCTTAACGGCTCCCAGCGGAGTGGTAAACGGAATTTCAGAGAAATAAAGAGCAGCCGAAGCCCCGATGATGCCCAGGGTGTCAGGCTCATTTTCCAGATCAGCGGACAGGAGCAAAGCTACAATCTGGGTATCCTGAAAATAACCTTCCGGGAAAAGAGGTCGAATTGGACGGTCAATCATCCGGGCGACCAGAATTTCCCTCTCTGAGGGCTTACCCTCCCGCTTAAAGAAGCCGCCTGGAATCTTGCCAGCAGCATAGGTGTTTTCGCGGTAGTCAACAATCAGGGGTAAGAAATTCTTTTCTCCGGAAACTTCCTTCTTGGAAGTCGCCGTGACCAGCATAACGGTATCGCCATAACGGACAAAAGCCGAACCATCGGCCTGTCTTCCGACCTTGCCGATCTCTATAGATAGATTACGGCCACCAATTTCAAGGTTGATATTATTTGACATGTTTTAACCCGTCTTATAGATTTTGAGGCAAAGCTGCCTATTTCCTCAAGTTCAACTTGGTAATAAGCCGCTGATAGCGTTCTTTATCTGTCTCTTTTAAGTATTCCAGCAATCTTTTCCTTTGCCCGACGAGTCTCATCAAACCGCGGCGAGAATGATAATCCTTCTGGTGAGTTTGAAAATGACTGATGAGCTGGTTGATCCTTTCTGTAATGATGGCCACCTGGACTTCAGGCGAGCCAGAATCAGCCGGACTCAACGCGTTGTCCTTAATAATTTTTGACTTCAATTCATTCGTTAACACTAATCCTCTCCTTATTTTTCTTCATGATAATAGCAGAAAACAACTTTTTTGTAAAATCCTTAGATTGGGGTTGATGAGGATAAATATCTTAATCAGGCCAGTCTCAACCCTGCTTGGTTAAAACAGCCTTTCTGGCCAGGAGTTGCCTGGCGTGTTTGGACCGCCAGCTGCCTTCAGACTTTTTAATTGCCTCAAGCTGGGCCTCAATTTCAGATAGAGCCAGACGGTTAATCTTCTTGCTTTTACTGCTCTTTTCTTTGTCACTCTCCGCCATAAAATTACCTCCAGAGACTTAAATTATGAAAAAAGTATCAAAAAAATATCATTTTAGCAAGAGGCGGTAGGGGGACCAATGGACTCAAAATTAGACCGGGCCGGTCAGAACTGATAATTAAAGTTAAAAGAGATCAGCCCGGGCGAAATTGACAGGCCATAAACCGGTTGGCCTGGCCGGTTGGTCCCCCGGAAAGCTCTATGGCCAATTTTCTGCCCGAGATAATAGCCCAGAAGGCTGGAGGCTATGACATCTGAAGAAAAATGCTTGTCGAGGATGACCCGGGAAACTGAGACACCGGCAGCCAGGCCGTAGAGTAAAGCCTTCAAATAGCCTGCCTGAGTTCGGCCAGCCACAGTCGTGGCCACCGCCCAGGCGGCCGCACTATGACCGGAAGGAAAAGACTGCCACTTGCCATGCAGGGTAAATGGATGGAAGGACAAAGCTCCTTCCAGGGCATAAGGCCTGGCCCGGCCAAAAGTCATTTTACCGGACTGAACAAAAAGTTCGGTTATCAACAAGCTTTCTGCGGCCAGGAGGGCAGTCTGTCTCAAGGAAGTCGAACCGGTTAGCTCGCCGGCTAAATAACCGGCAGAGACTATTCCTATCAGGCTTAACGGCTGGCCCGCGCCGGAAAAGACCTTGGAAACCGAGGTTAAGCCCGGGTGATGACTGTCTTGAATCCACTCATGAATTGAATTATCAACCGGCAGCCAGGCGCAGCTCGAGGCCAGGCTGAGGCCAAAAATCAGCCAGTTGTTTCCGCTCCATCTGGCCGGGGAAGTTATTATCTGGCCGGTATCAGCCAGGATTTGCTTAAGAAAGATTCCATTCAGCCGGTCGGCAGCCAGCGGCTGCTGAGCTTCAACTATTAATGAGCTAAGGATCAACAGGAAACTTAATATAAGAATAACCTTTTTCTGATAGCGGCCGGGGGAAGAAAAGCTCTGGCCTTTTTCTTTCATCTTTGCCCTCTGGCTTGATTATTTAAAAAAATAAAAATGGAGTCCAGTCCTTTCTCTGGCCCCTAAGGGGCAAACTGTCAGACTGACTGAGTTGCCTGCCTTATAGTGTCCTCCGCTGGCGGCTGAGCCGTTCTCAAAGTACTGAGTAAAATAGCCTGGGCAACCCTGAAATTATACCCCAATGATTATACACGAAATAAGGATCAAAACGCCCGGTTTTTAAGGCTACCGGTGGCGGCTATTTGTATCTTCTTCGCCAGCGGCCTGGATTGATTTTTTATCGGAAAATTCAGAGACTTGTCTCCGGCAATCTTTAAGCTTGATAAACTAAGCTTGATTTATTATTTTAGAAAGCTGGAGAAATAAATGAGAAAAGAATTAATGCCAAGGCGCGAATTCTTAAAAAGAGCCGGCCAGGGCTTGATTGGTGCATCCTGCCTGAGCGTTTTTGTGCCGGGTTGCCGCCGGGAAGAAGCCGGAAATGGTTATGATCTGGTTATCAGGCAGGCTCTGATCTTTGATGGCAGCGGCCAGCCCCCTTTCCGGGCTGATATCGGGATCAGCGGCAATTACATCAAGCACATCGGGAAAATAGGAAAAAACACCGGCTGGCGGGAAATTCCGGCTGAGAAGCTCTGCCTGAGTCCCGGTTTTATTGATGTCCACAATCATACTGATATTGAGCTTCTGGTCTGCCCAACAGCCGATTCATTGATCTCACAGGGCGTGACCACAATCATTGGAGGGAATTGCGGTTCCAGCCGCTTTCCCCTTACTCCGGCCATGGTCGAAGATGAAGATAAGTATTTGAGCTCAGAGTTCGGGCTTAAAGTTGACTGGCAGGATCTGGCTGGCTTTTTCCGGCGTCTGGCCGAAAAGGGTCAGGCGGTAAATTTTGCCAGTCTGGTTGGTCAGGGAACCATCCGGGCGGCGGTAGTAGGCTACAATAACCGGCAGCCTTCAACTGAGGAAATGGACAGAATGAAGCAACTGGCCAGGCAGGCTATGCAGCAGGGCGCTATCGGGATTTCTACCGGCCTTGAATATGCACCAGGGAGCTTTGCCTCGACCGGTGAATTAATTGATCTCATGACGGTTCTCAGGGAAAGCCAGGGGATTTATGCTACCCATATGAGAGATGAGGAAGATGAAGTCCTCAAGGCCATTGATGAGGCCTTAGACATTGCCGGGCAGGCTGGAGTCAGACTGGAAATCTCTCATCTTAAAATTGGCTTCCCCAAGAACTGGTCCAAGATTGATGAACTTTTAGGAAAGTTAAATCAGGCTAAAGAGCGAGGAGTTGATCTTTCGGCTGATGTTTATCCTTATACTGCCTGGTCAACCGGATTGAGCATCTTTTTCCCTCTATGGGTTAGAGAAGGCCGGAACCAGGATTTTTTGAATAGATTGCGCTCGCCCCAGCTTGAGCCCAAACTGAGGGAGGCAATTAAAGAAGCTGAAACCAATCTTGGCTCCTGGAATAAGGTCTTGATTGCTTCAGTTGAAACCGAAAAAAACCGCCAGCTGGAAGGCCTCGACCTTGAACAGGCAGCTAAAATTAGAAACCAGGGCCAGGACATGTTTTCATTTCTCAGAGACCTGCTCGTTGAGGAAAGAGGGCAGGTGTCGATGGTCTGTTTTGGAATGAGTGAAGAGAACCTCAAGAAGATACTGCAGCAACCTTTTACCTGCCTTGGATCAGACGGTAATCTGGCTTCGATCACCGGCCGTCTGTCCAGCGGTAAGCCTCATCCCAGATATTATGGCACTTTTCCTCGGGCCATAGCTCAATATGTCAGAAAGGAAAGAATTATGCCGCTTGAAACGATGGTCAGAAAAATGACCGGTTTGGCGGCTGAAAGATTTAACCTCAAAGACCGAGGCCTGGTTAAGGCCGGGTATTTAGCCGATCTGGTTCTTTTTGATTATGAGAAAATTCAAGATAAAGCTACCTGGTCTGATCCTCACCACTATCCGGAGGGCCTGCCCTTTGTTCTGGTCAATGGGAAACTGGTGGTAGATGAAGGACGGATTACTGGCCAGCTGCCAGGTAAAGTTTTGAGAAATAACGGCCGGGGCCAGGTAATCTAAATACTTTTATAGAGGTGACTGATAATGGCTGAAGATGACTTGAAGTCTTATCGGCCAGGAACGGTTTTAAAAAGGGGGGGTAGCCGTCTTTTTTGCCTGGCCTTTCTCGCTCTACTATCTCTGGCGATGGTAGCTGGCGCGGAAGTTATAAAGATGGAGGCTAAGACTGGAGATAGATTTGAAGTTGAAGCCCGGAAAATTCAGCCTGGCGAACCGTTGATCCTGACCTGGGTAGAGAAGAAAAGCGACCTGGCCACGGTTGATTTTCTGGGACGCCATTACGAACTTAAAGCTAATTCAGGGCAACCGGCCTTTTTACCGCTCGGGGTTGATCTGGGAGTGAAACCCGGGCGGCAAATCCTGGAAATTGCTCTCTGGTCAGGCTACCGTCAGAGCGACCAGATCAACCTCGAAATGAATATTCTGGCCAGAGACTTCCCTAAAAAGAAGCTGACCGTTGATCCTAAATATGTCCATCCACCCCGCGAAGTTCAGGAAAGAATTAAAAGAGAAGCTGAAATCCTGGACCAGATCTATGATCAGACGAGTCCGGAGTGGCTGGCTAAGGGCAAATTTGAGCTGCCTGGTGATGGCCGGCTGTCGCCTAATTTTGGCCAGCAGAGAATTTACAATGATGTTCCCCGCTCAGTTCATGCCGGGGTAGATATGGCTATTGCCTCCGGTCAGCCTATTAAGGCGGCCAATAACGGGCAGGTAGTTCTGGCTTCTAACCTATATTTTTCGGGAAACACTGTAATTATTGATCACGGTCTTGGCCTTTTTACGGTCTACTGTCATCTGTCGAAACTCCTGGTCAAAAGGGGAGTCAGGGCTGACCGAGGCCAGGTGATTGGCCTGGCCGGTTCAACCGGTCTTTCGACCGGTCCGCATCTTCACTGGGCAGCCAAAATAAACCAGGCCCGGGTTGATCCTTTAGCTCTACTCGAAATTGAATTTTAAGGCCCGCCGGCTTATTTTTCTACTTTTTCAAGTAGGTGGCCAGCCAGTCGAGAACGGTCTTCCACCACAGTTCGGCATTCAAAGGTTTTTGAATAAAATGATCTTCATCAGGGAAATAGAGAAATCTGGAAGGGACACCCAGCCTCTGGAGGGAAGTGAAAAACTGTAAACCCTGCTCTAAAGGCACTCTGAAATCATTGGCGCTGTGGATAACCAGACAGGGCGTCTTAAAATCTTTGACATAAAAGCTGGGAGAAAATTTCTCATACATCTCAGGCTGGCTCCAGGGTGTTCCCCGGTATTCCCATTCTGGAAACCAGAGTTCATCAGTTGCTCCATATTCCGAACGTAGATCAAAAACGCCTGAATGGCTGACCAGGCAATCAAAAATATCTGTCTGGCCTTCAATCCAGTCAATCATATAACCACCATAGGAAGCACCGGCCGCGCCCAGCTTTTCCTTATCGACAAAAGCATAATTTTCCCGGAGGTAATCAACGGCATTGATCAGGTCACGGTAGGGTTTTCCTCCCCAGTCGCCGCTGATCGAATCGGTGAAAGCCTGACCATAGCCTGGACTCCCATGAAAATTGACCAAAGCGACCACATAACCAGGAGCAGCCATCATCTGAGCATTCCAGCGGAAGTGGAATTCATCCTGCCAGGCGCTCTGAGGCCCGCCGTGAATTAAAAGCAGCAGGGGATATTTTTGGGCAGGATCAAAGAAAGGGGGACGGAGAAGCAGTCCATGAATTTTATCTCCTTCTGACTCAAAATAAAAATCTTCAGCCGGGTTGAGATCCAGGCCAGCCAAAAGTTCACCATTGAGGTCAGTCAATTGTTTTAATTTCCTGGTTTTAAAATCGAAAGAATAAAGATCATAAGGATGATTAATAGCCTGTTTCAAAAAATAAATAGTTTTTCCATCAGGGGAAATCTGGAGGCTGCTGGCTGTCAGGCCATCTAAAAGTTTCTCGATTTTCTTAGTGCTTAATTTTAAAGAGAACAAAGCTGTCCGGGCCCGGTCTTCAGTTAGAAAATAAATAGCCTGGCTATCGGGCGACCAGACAAACTCACTCAGAGAAGAATCAAGGGCTTCGGTTAGGTTGGTGAGCGATTTTTTCTGGCGGTCATAAAGAACGATGGCCAATTTATCAGCTTCAAAACCCGGCCGGCTCATGGCCCGGTAGGCTAAATAGCGGCCGTCTGGCGAGTACTGGGGATCGATGTCGTTAGCCCGGCTTACAGTCAATTTTTCGATGGCTTTACCCCCGGAGTCCGTCAAAAAAATGTCATTGTTAGTTCCGGTAGCCAGTCTGAATTCAGGGTCAATATTGCGGACAAAAGCTATTTCCTTTTCATCCGGAGAAAAACTAAAGTCAAGATTCCCGCCCAGAGCCAGGGGCGGGGTATCATAGTCGCCAGGCGTTAGATCCAGAGGCCGACCTCCGTCAACAGGAAAAAGAAAAAGGTGGCTGCGGCTACCGTCAGACCAGGTATTCCAGTGGCGGGCCAGCAGCTGATCGTAGATTCTGGCTTTGACTTTACCTTTTTCCAATTCTTCCAGCCGCTGGCGGGTAGCTTCAAGGTCAGAAACTTCCGGGAAGACGGAGCTGGTGACCAGCAAATAGCGTCCGCTCTTAGACCAGCTAAATGAACCAACCCCGGCCGGAAAATCGGTTAATTTTTGCTCTTCACCTCCGGCTATTGATTTTAGCCAGATTTGAGGAGAACCGCCGCGAGTCGAAATAAAAGCGATTTTCTTGCCATCTGGCGACCAGCGCGGGAAAAAATCAGCCAAGGGGCTGGATATGAGGCTAACAGCCTGACCACCAGCCGCTGATACCACCCAGATATCACTATTGCCTTTGTTTTCTTCAAGGTTCATAACAGTGACGACCAAAGCTATTTGTTTTCCATCTGGAGATAGCTGAGGGTCACTCAACCGTTTTATTTTAATAAAATCGTTAAAGGTGAGGGCCTTTTTGCCGGCTGGCGGGGCTGCCGCCAGACTCAGGCTAAAAGAAATGGCCATCACCATTAAGATAAACAACTTTAGCCTTTTTTTATTGTTCATTTTTCCTCCCGGTTTTTATATTTTTGTCCTTGAAGATTATAGACAAATAGAATATTTCAAGCAAAATGATAAGAGCAGCCAGCCCGGCCAGGAAGATGGACCGGAGTAATTGTTTTTTTAGCTGAACATGTCTTATCCCTTAAAACGTGCTAAAATACACTTTAAAAAAGTGAACTTAATTTAAGTTACTTTCGTAGATAAGAGAAAAGAGACAGAGCCAGGCTAATGAGTGTTGAGTTAAAAGATATCCATTTTTCTTATGGACGGGTCAAGGCTTTAAATGGCGTTACCCTGGTTCTCAACGAAGGAGCGACCGGGCTGCTGGGGCCGAATGGGGCCGGAAAAAGCACCCTGCTAAAAGTTATGCTGGGCTTTCTCCAGCCGGATGAAGGTGAGGGCCAGGTTCTGGGCTATGACCTGGAAAAAGAACAAAAATTCATCAGGCAGCGGGTCGGCTATATGCCTGAAGACGACTGTTATATTCCCGGTATGGACGGGGTGGCTTTTACCGCTTATATGGGCGAATTATCCGGGATGCCCAGGCAGGAGGCAATGAAGAGGGCTCACGAAGTCCTTTTTTATGTCGGCCTGGGGGAATCCCGCTACCGGCTGGTTGAGACTTATTCTTCCGGTATGAGGCAGCGCTTAAAGCTGGCCCAGGCTCTGGTTCATGATCCTAAACTTCTATTTCTTGATGAGCCAACCTCCAACCTCGATCCGGCTGGCCGGCAGGAAATTCTGGAATTGATCGGTGAGATAGCCAGAAGCAAAGAGATCAGTGTCCTGCTCTGCTCCCATCTTCTGGATGATATCGAATCCATCTGCACGGACATGGTTATAATCAATAAAGGGCAGATTGCCGCCAGCGGGCGGATTGATGACCTGAAAATGATTAATTACCGGTTGTATGAACTTAAGATTAAGGGCGAGCTGACAGCTTTTGGCCGCGAGCTGCAAGCGGCTGGCTGCCGGCTGGAAGAGACAGAAGACAGGCTGATCAAAATCTATACACCGCCGGACTTTGATCAAATGGAAATATTCAGGGCCGCAGCCAGAAATGGTGTTCAGGTCAGGCAGTTTGCCCGCAGTCAGAGTTCACTGGAGGACTTGTTTGCCCGGGTGGTAGGAGTTGATTGATGACCTCGATTAGAGAAAAGGGTTACCATCACTGGGAAGGCCAGTTTCTCGACAATCCCCGGCCTTTCTGGCCGATTAGCCGGACGGGAGTCAAACTGGCTTTTGGCCGGAAGCATTTTAAGCTGGGCTATACTTTTTCTTTCTTGCCGGCCATGATTTATGCCGTTATCATCTACATCTCAGAAAGATTGGAAGATTTTAAATTTATCGCCCAGGGAGGCGATAAACTGTTACAGGTCAATCCTAACTTTTTTAAATCTTATTTAACGCTTGATCTGCTCTATTTTGCTATTTTGATCCTGATGTCCATAGGCGGGGCAGGCTTGCTGGCTGATGATTTCCGCCACAAGGCAGTTCAACTCTATTTTGCCCGTCCTCTAACTAAAGCTGATTATTTGCTGGGCAAGGCCGGGGTCATCATCTTTTTTGTTGGCACCCTGACCCTGGTTCCGGCTGTTTTGCTTTATATCCTCAAATTGCTGTTTGCCGGCAGTTTTGCCTTTTTCCTGGAATATCCCTGGCTGATTCTGTCTATTCTGGCCTTTTCGCTGTTGGTAATCCTGTTTTTTACGGCCTTTATTTTACTGACCTCATCGTTAAGCAATAACCGCAACTATGTTATCTCGATAATTTTTGGAGTTTACTTTTTCTCGGAAATCTTGCGAGGAATTTCTTTTACTATTTTCCGTTCACCCCTGTCAGCCCTTTTCTCGATCAGCGCTAATCTCAAGCAGGTGGCAGCCGGCTTCTTCCAGGTTAAGCCGCCCTACAATTATCCCTGGTACCTGTCTTTCCTGCTGGTCAGCCTGTTCTGTTTTCTGGCCTATCTCATAGTTAAACATAAAGTCAGGGGGGTGGAGGTCATCAAGTGACGGCTATAATTGAAGCCAGAAACCTGTCCCGCTGGTATGGTAATGTTCTTGGTATCAGTGAAATCAACCTGGAAATCAATCCGGGAATAACGGCTTTGCTTGGCCCCAACGGGGCTGGCAAATCGACCTTCATGAAGATTCTAACCGGTCAGCTCAAGGCTAATATTGGAGAAGCCAGGATTTTTGGAGAAAAAGTCTGGAACAACCGCCGGATCTTTAGCCGCTTGGGCTTCTGCCCTGAGGACGATGCTTTTTATGAAGAGTTATCCGGCCTGGAATTTTTATCCGGATTACTATCTCTTTATGGATTCAATCAGGCTGAATGCTCCCGGAAAGCCAGGCAGGCTCTGGATTTGGTTGAACTGGCTGATGTGGCTGACCGTCAGGTCAGAAGCTATAGCCGGGGGATGAGGCAGAGGATCAAACTGGCCCAGGCCATTGCTCACGATCCTGAAGTCCTGATTCTGGATGAACCGCTGAGTGGTCTTGATCCGCTGAGCAAACGCCACATAATTAAATTGATAAAAGAGTTTAAAAATGCTGGAAAAACCATTGTTATCTCCAGCCATATTTTGCCCGAAGTTGAAGCCTTAACCTCAGAGATTATTTTGATTCATCAGGGTAAAATCATAGCCCGTGGTGACATCTATTTTATCCGGGACCTGATTGATACTCATCCCCACATGATCAGGATTAAGTCCCCTCAGTTCCGGCAGCTGGCCACAACTATGGCCGGCGAGGATTACCTGCTGAAAATGGCTTTTGAACCTGAAGATCAGGCGGTGATCTTTGAAACCCACGACCGGGACCGGTTTTTTAACCGGCTGAATGAACTTCTGCTGTCTTCGCCGCTGGCCATTGATGAAATTACTTCGCCTGATGATAACCTCCAGGCCGTCTTTGATTATCTGGTGGGAAAATAAGATGACAACTGAAATTAAAAGAGTTTTTTCCTTTTATTTTTTTCTCAAAAAAAAATCTTCGAGGACAAAAATATTTTTCCTGCTGAGTTCGGCTGCCATCCTGCTGGCGGTGGTGATCAGGGTCTACCGGCTGGCTGGCCACTGGGCAGAGAACAGCCAGATTATCTTTCAGAACATTCTAATGGTTTTTTTCCTGCAGTTTTTAATTGTTATTCTGGCTCTTTTTTATGGAACTTCAATTGTGCCAGAGGAACTGGAAGGCAAAACCTGGCCTTATCTTTCTTCCCGTCCGGTATCGAAAGCGGCTATTATTATCGGCAAATACCTGTCCTCTTTAGCCGTAACTTCCATTATGCTGCTTTCTGCTTTGCTTCTCTCTTATTTCATTCTTAACCTTGACCGTGATTTTCAGCTAAAAGACATCTGGACGGTGGTCAGTTATTCATTGGTTCTGCTGCTCGGTCTGGCGGCCTATCTGTCGTTTTTTACTTTTCTCAGCACCTGGTTGGCCAAGCCGATTTTACTGGGTCTGGCTTTTGGCTTTGGCTGGGAAAATGTTATTCAGTATTTCCCGGGAACTACTCAGAAGCTGTCTATTGTCCACTATTTGAAATCCCTGCTTCCCCAGTATACCTCTGCCTCTGGCCGCTTGAGTTTTCTCTTTATTCGCTTAGAGCCGACCAGCGATTGGCTGGCCATTCTGATTCTTCTTCTAATTACAGTTGTTTTCCTGGGTCTGGCTGCCCTGCTATTTTCTAATAAAGAATACCTGATTCAGGACTGAAGCTGTTACTTCCAATTAAAATGGCCTGGCTTAACTCTGGCCTTTTCCGGCCGGCAGCGACTCTTTGGAATCTCTGGCTTTCTCCTTAATCAACCGGTTGATGGCTTCAAGGTGTTCTTCTTTAAGGCTGATAAAAACCTTGAGATATTTTTCAGTAGAGGTAATCTCAACTCCTTGCAGGGCCTCCAGCAGTTCAGGAGTTTGACTGCCCAGGCCCAGCCCTAAGGACTTGAAGCCGGTCAGGATATCAGCGATAGCTTTTAAATTGTCCTTTTCTTGGGCATAAATCTTAATTTCATTCAGATAAGCCGAATTTTTATAATCTGAAAAAGAGGAAATGGAACTGATTTTGGTCAATGGAGCCAAAGACGGGTTCTGGTTCAGTTTCGCCTGGAGAAGTTCGGACGGAACGGTTAGCCAGCCAAAACTGACTGCTCTGGTATTCAGGTCTTTGACTATCGACCTGGAACTTTTATTACTCAGGAAATTTGGGGTCTTGTCCTGATAAACATCTATGACTTTTTTGATGGCTGCTTCCGGGCCAAGAGCCAGATTGGAACTGTCCAGGAAAGCCAGAGAGATAATGGACCGGCCGTCAACTTCGATCATCGGAATGTAAGAGATTCCATTATAGATCTCCAGCCCGGCCTTCTGGTCCTGGTTGCCCGGAGGTATCAGTTTGTCTTTCTGATATTTTAGATTGACCAGGGCCACCAGTCCGTCGGCTGGTTTATTAATATCGCCGGCCACAGCTATGGCTAAAAAGTAAATGTCTTTTTTTAGATCGAGGTCGAAAGCTTCAATTTTTTCCTTATAAACTTCCAGCTCTTTTTGCTGTTCAAACCTGGCCTGGATTAATTTCAGGTTGACCAGCCGGTTCCAGTCCAGAACCAGAAAAGCCGAGGTTTCGGCTGGCAACAGAGTCAGCATATCCTGACCAAGGGCTGCTCCGGCCACTGGCTTCCTGGCTTGAGGACCGCAGCCAGAGAGAAGCCAGACCGCCAGGCTCAGCAGCAAGCAAAAATAAACAGCTATTCTTTTATTCTTCATTTTTGTCTCCTTTACTGAGGTTAGGCATATTACAATCTAAATATTTTCTCCGGCAGCAGCATTTTATCAGAAGATGGCCTCTAATAAAAAGAAAAATTTCTTGCCATCAGAGCGGCATTTAGGCTTTAATAGATAGCTATATCAAACTATCATCAGAGGTATTGGACATGATTAAAACCACCACCCGGCTGGTGCTGCTTCTCAGGAGGGAAGGATGATCACCAAGATAAGATGCCATGAATCTTTTGCCCCCCGGGCCTTAATGGCCGGTCTTTTGCTTTTTACAGGTATTTTTACTCTGCTCCCTGGCCTGTTATCCGGGCAGGAAAAAGCCAACTATGAACTGGCTGCCCGCTGGACACCAGCTAAGGTAGCCAAACTGGTTTTTGATTTAGGGCTGGAACCTCACTGGCTAAAAAGCGGTGACCGTTTCTGGTACACTTATGAAACTCCAGCCGGAAAAAGCTGGTATCTGGTTGAAGCTGGGAGGGGTAGCCGTCAGCCTTTATTTGACAAGGCCAAAATGGCCGCTGACCTGACCAGGATTTTGCTTACTCCCTATGATGCCCAGCATTTACCACTTAAAGCCATCAAAATGATTAAGAACGACACAGCTTTTCAATTTGAAATTGAAGTTCCCCTCGACAATGAAATCTCGGTCAGCGGCCAGTTAATGAAAGTCAAAGACCTGGAGAAGCGGTTCTTAGATAAGGAAAAAGAGAAAGAAAAAGAACAGGACACGGTAAAAAACAAAGGGCAGGAAGAAGAAACAACCGAGCCGGCTAAAAAGACGAAGACCCTTGGCTTTGAGTATGATCTTCAAAAGCGAACCGTAAGTCTCATTAAAGACTATGAGCCGGTGCCTAAAAGGCCGCGCTGGGCTTCAATCTCTCCTGACGGCCAGTCAGTGATTTTTGCCCGCGGCCACAATCTCTTTATGATGGATAAAGCCAATTATGACCGAGCTTTAAAAAAAGCTGATGATGCCTCTCTTCAGGAAATCCAGCTAACGACTGATGGTGAACAATATTATTCGTATGCCCGCGACCTTAAAGAAGATGAAAAGAAAGAATTGCAGAAACAGGAAAAAGACCGGAAGGATTTCCGGACTCCAGCTATTATGATTTTCTGGTCAAAGGATTCAAAAAAAATTGCCTGCCTACGGGATGATAACCGGAAGGTCGGTGATCTCTGGGTCATTAACAGCCTGGCTGAACCAAGGCCAGTCCTTGAATCTTATAAATATGAAATGCCAGGTGAGGAGAACCAGCCTCAGCCTGAGATTCTGGTTTTTGACCTGACTAACCGAAGCCGGGTCAAAATTAAAGCCGATAAATTTAAGGATCCAGCTTATAATATTTTTGTTGCTCCCCGAAAAGCGGTAATCGAAGACCCCGATAAGCCCTGGCCGCCGATGTGGCTGGCCGAAACATCAGATAAACTATATTTTGGCCGGCAAACCAGAGACCTCCACGGCTATGAAGTTTGTCTGGCTGACACGGTTACCGGCGAAGTCACTGTCCTGATTGAGGAAAGGCTCAATACCTATGTTGATATTCAACCCCTGCGACTGGTAAACGGCGGGCAGGAGCTGGTCTGGTGGTCAGAAAGGGATGGCTGGGGACATTATTATCTCCTGGAGGCGTCGGGACGGCTGAAAAATCAGATCACTTCCGGCGAATTTAATTGCCGGCAGATAGTTAACCTGGATGAAAAAGCCAGGGTGCTTTACTTTCTGGCTGGCGGGCGGGAAAAGGATGAAGATCCTTATTATGATCATCTCTACCGGATTAATCTCGACGGCACGAGCCTTAAAAGCCTGGCTTCAGGAAATTTTGATCATCGGGTCTCAATGTCTGATTCTACCCGTTTCTTTGTCGATAACTATTCCCGGGTGGATACAGCTCCGGTTTCTGAACTAAAAGATTCTTCAGGTAATTTGATTCTGAAACTGGAAACGGCTGATGTTTCAGCCCTGCAAACGGCTGGTTTTAAATTTCCCGAACCTTTCACCGTCAAAGCTGCTGATGGCCAGACCGACCTTTATGGAGTTATGTACAAGCCTTTTGATTTTAACCCGGACAGAAAATATCCCGTTATTACCTATGTCTATCCAGGCCCTCAAACGGAAAGCGTTTCCAAAAGCTTTTCACCCCGGAATCAAAATATTGCCCTGGCTCAAATCGGCTTTATTGTCATTGAAGTCGGCAACCGGGGCGGCAGCCCTCTTCGCTCCAAGTGGTATCATAATTATGGCTATGGCAATTTGCGTGATTATGGCCTGGCTGATAAAAAATATGCCATCGAGCAGCTGGCGGCCCGCTATCCATTTATTGATCTCAACCGGGTAGGAATCTATGGTCACTCCGGCGGCGGTTTTATGACGGCGGCGGCTCTCCTGGTCTATCCTGACTTTTTTAAAGTTGGCGTGTCATCCTCAGGCAACCATGAAAACAATATTTATAACCGCTGGTGGAGTGAGAAGCATCATGGAGTCAAGGAAGTTGTGGACAAAGACGGTCAGATCAAATATGAATACAGCATTGACCGGAATTCAACTCTGGCGGGGAATCTCAAAGGGCATCTCTTGCTGAGTACCGGCGATCTGGATGATAATGTTCACCCGGCTAATACCCTGAGGCTGGCGGCGGCGCTGATCAAAGAGGGCAAGCGCTTTGACTTTTTTATTCTTCCAGGCCAGAGACATGGCTATGGAGATATGAATGACTACTGGTTCTGGATCAGAGCTGACTATTTTGCCCGTTACCTGCTGGCTGATTTTTCCCAGACTGTTGATCTGATTGAGCTGCAGAAAGAGCGGGAAAAGTCCGGAGAAAAGAAAAATAAATAAGATAAATCAGGACAAGTCATTTTATGAGGTAAAGTCGAGATGACTCTGGATGAAATCATTCAATCAAGACGGAGTATCAGGCGGTATTCGCCCCAGCCAGTAGAGAGAGAAAAAATCCTGGCCTGCTTGGAAGCAGCCCGCTTAGCCCCTTCGGCCGAAAATGTTCAGCCCTGGCGATTTCTGGTGATAGACGAACCTGAGCTCAAAAACCAGGTGGCTAAAGAAGCTTTTTCCGGAGTTTATGCCACCAGCCGGTTTGCAGCCGGGGCGCCGGTCCTGGTTTTGATGCTGGCCAGGCTCGATCTTCTGGCCAACAGCCTGGGCCGCTTTGTTCAGGGAACGCAGTTTTATCTCCTCGATCTGGGCATAGCCGGTGAACATTTTGTTTTAAAAGCTGAGGAACAGGGCCTGGGCACCTGCTGGATTGGCTGGTTTAATTTGCGGGCGGTCAGAAAGCTATTAGACATCCCCAAAAAGTACCGTTTAGTAGCTATGCTGTCTGTTGGCTATCCAGCCAGCCGGCCAGTTAAACCCCGGTCAAGGAAGGATATTAAGGATGTGGCCTGGTTTAACCGGCTGGGGAATTGAGTAGAAACTCAATAAAAACAGATCGAATGAGGAGAAAAGATTTGGTCATTTTTATAGCAGTCAGCCTTCTGCTTTATGTCTTGCTCAATGGCTATATCCTTAAAAGGGGAATTCAGGCTTTTTCTTCTTCGCTGGTGAGCCGGCTGTTATTTATTCTGACCTTCAGCTTTTTAATTTTGAGTTTTCCCCTGAGCAGAATTATCGACGGCCAATTCAGTCACCGTCTGTCGAAGCTGCTGGTCAGGCCTGGAATCTATTATTTAGCTTTTATGTTTTACCTTTTTATGCTGATTTTTTTAAAAGACTTAATCCGCTGGGGCTACCGCCTGGTTCATCAGCCGGTCACCAGGTCAAGCCTGTTGGCGGTCAGTAATCCTTTTTCCTTTTCTGTTATTCTGGTTTTATCCCTGGTTATCCTTTTTGCCGGTCATCTTAATGCCGTCAATCCCGGGATTAAGACTCTTAGCCTGACGATAGATAAAGTTGCAGCCGGACGCCAGGAATTGCGGGCAGTTATGCTGTCCGATATTCATTTAGGGATGTATAACCGTTCTAACCGCCTGGCGGCTCTGGTTAAAAAGATAAATGAACTGGAACCAGAAATCGTCTTTTTTGCCGGTGATATTGTGGATGAAGCCATAGGAGCGGAAGAAGAAGAAAAGATGGTCAGGCTGATGAAGGACATCAAGGCGCCTCTGGGCCTGTTCGCCTGCCCTGGCAATCATGAATACTATGGCGGGCTGGAAAAAAATATTGGCTATCTGGAAAGAGCCGGAGTGCAGGAGCTTCTTGATAAAGCTATCAAGGTTGATAACTCATTTTATGTCATTGGCCGGAAAGACTGGACAGCCGTCAGGTTTGGCGGCCGCCGGGCCAGCCTGGAAGATATTCTGGCTGAAGGCCAGGTTGATACTTCCCGGCCGCTGATTGTTCTTGACCATCAGCCGATCCGGCTGGAAGACGCTCAGCAGGCAGGTGTGGACCTTTTACTCTGCGGTCATACTCATGCCGGGCAGCTTTTTCCCCTGAATCTTATTAATAAATTAGTTTATGAAAAAAACTGGGGTTATCTTAAAAAGGGCCAGACGCAGATCTATGTCACCTCAGGCACCGGGACCTGGGGACCACCGGTTAGAACCGGCAGCCGTTCGGAGATCGTTTGGCTGACCTTGAAGTTTAAGCCGGCTGAAGTTAATTAATCTCACTCTGACTTGATTTTATCAGTCATAATCTATAATCAATAAACTATGGCCCTGGCTATCGTTTCTGGCCGGCGGCTTCATCGTATCTTTTTATGACCTCCTCGGTTATGTCCAGAGCTGGCTGAAAGTAAATGAGTCCTGAGGAAGATAGATCAAAAACCAGGTCATAACCTTTTTCTTTAACCAGCTCATCAACTGTCACCAGCAGGCCGTCTCTTATCTTTTTTATCAATCTGGCTTTTAACTGATCAAAATCGGCCGAAGAGTCCTGTTCATATTTTCTTTTGTCTGCCTCTTTTTTATCAATTTCGACCTGAAGCTGACTTAAAGCTTCCTCTTTCAGAGTCAATTTCTGGCTGTCTAACTTGAGTTTGAGGCCATTTATTTCTTCTTCTCTTTGTTTTATTCCAGCTTTAATTTCATCTTCTTTTTCTTGAAGCTGGGCCACCACTTTCCGGCCTTCAGCTGAGCGGTCAAAAGCTTTCTGGGAATCAATAATGGCTACTTTTAGAGCTGATTGAGCCCCGGCCGGTGCTGGCCATAGCCAGAAAGTTATCAAAATTAAAAAAAAGGAACTGAAGATTCTTAATAACTGGCAAGATAAAGACCTGTTCATCTTCTTATACCTCCTGTCAATTGACCGGTCAGGCCCTGGCTTCAAATTATTCAGCTTATCTCTTTTTATTTAACTCAGTCAGAAATTCAGCCACCCGGCCGAGTCCGGCTTGCAGATATTCAGGCTGGGAACCAAAGCCAAGCCTGAGATGGCGGTCAAGTTCAAAGTGGTCCCCGGGAACGAGAAGAACATTTTTTTCTTTTAGAATTTTTTCAACTAACCGGGTGGAATTGTAATCGTAATTATAAGCAGTAAAAAGAATAGCGCCGGCCGAAGGAGCCCGATAGCTGAACAGAGAACCGAAGCCTTGTAGCCATTTTTCAAGCAGGGGCAAATTGTGTCTGATGATATCTCTTGTCCGGGCTAAAAGCTTAAGCCGCCTGTCCGGCTCAAGAGCCTTAGCGGCCAGCTGATCGGTCAGAGCCGAAACCGAAATCGTGGTGTAATCATGATAGGTCCAGATCTTTCTAATCAGGTCACCCGGTCCGGCCAGCCAGCCCAGCCGGAGGCCAGGCAGTCCATAGGCTTTGGACAGGCCGCCAACAGTTGCCACCTGTTTAAGCTGCCCATAAAAAGAAGGCGTTTCTTCTCCGCTGATCTCGGCTCCCCGGTAGACTTCATCGGCAATTAGCCAGGCTCCGACTTCTTCCACTCTCTCAATTATTTGTTCCCGGAGGCTGGATTTTAGAATAGCACCGGTGGGATTATTGGGATTGGTTAAAATAACCAGCTTGGTCCCTGGAGTTATCACCCGGTTGATGTCCTCAGAGGCAGGCTGCCAGCCAAGCTCTTCTTTGAGCCACAGAGGTTCAACCCGGGCGCCAAAGGCCTTAGCCAGACCCCACATTTGAAGATAGTTGGGGAGCTCAAAAACAACTTTATCACCTGGTTCAATGAGGCTCCACATCAGCAAGAAATTAGCTTCGGAGGAGCCGGCTGTCACCATGATCTCCTCCGGATCGATTCCCGGATAAAGCCTGGCGATCTGCTGGCGCAGGGGAGGAGTGCCATTGGTCTGGGTATATCCCAGCTCAACTCCGGTCAGCTCTTTTATTTCCTCAGCTGATAACAATTCATTTAAAGTCAACGGGTGGACTCCGCTTTCGGACAGGTTGTAATCAACCACATTTTCCCAGAGGGATTGCATCCTTTCCATTTTGAACATATCAAGTTTCATGACTATCTTCCTTTGTCTCCGTAAATGTTATTTAAATTTCGACTTTGAACCAGCCTTTGAGGCCAAAACCAAAAATAATTGACAGGATAAAATAAGCCACCAGCCAGTGAATCTTCAAGCCCAAAAAGTTCAACCTGGCTTCGGGATAAGCCAGTTCAATTTGCTTTATCTCTGACTCTGCGGGGAGAGGTTTTTCTCCCGGATAGAGGAGTTGCTGCCAGAGATTTCTATTTACCCGGAGTGTTGATAGCCTGGCCAGCTTCGTTCCCGGCAAAGAGAGGTCTTTTGCATATCTCGCCTCTCCGGTCCTGATAATTAGCTGTCCGCCAGTTAACTCAGTAATTTTTAATCTCCAGTTAGCCTCGTTCTCATCTACTATCCTGACCGGCGGGGAATCAACGGTTATTCCCTCCGGTGTTTCCAGCTCTAAATTAAGCCGGTCAATTTCAACCGACTGGTTAAACCTGACTTTGAGCAATAAAGTTTCACCGGGGGCCGGGGTTTGATAGCCAAACCAGAGATTCATCTGAGCCAGCAATAAAAAAACGGGCACAATCATCACCAGCAATGGCCTGAGATTATAGGCTAAATAGCGAAGATTGACGGCCAGAAGGTTCTTCAAGCTGCCAAGAAAAGTGGTAAAGTCATTCTGGAAAAGCCTGATTTCCAGAAGATAACCTTTAATTAAATTTTTAGTGTCCTTAATACCGCTCTGATTGGAAGTCTTCTTATAGATGAAAAGCATTAAAATGGCAGTCAGGAGAGAAATAAAAATCATTCCAGCCCAGGGATTCATGGCCCTAAAAGGCAGCAATAAAATTTTAACCACCAGACCAGCCGCTTGATTCAACCACCACATCAGTTCTCAGATCAACCCTTCTCAGGAAATATAACCCAGTCCCTTGAGTCTCTTTTTTATTTCTTCTTCGGAATCGGCCCCTTCAAACTGCCTGATTTCTTTTTCCAGGACATGAATGATAAATTCTTCAGGCGAGCTATAGCCAGCCGCTTCAGCTATTTTTTCAATTTTCTGATAGAGTTCTTTATCAAGCTTGACTTTAGTTTTGCCCATCTTGTCTCCTTTCTTTAAGCTGGCTTAAAAAATTGACCGGCCAGTTACTTCTGGTGGAATCTTAATTCCGAATAAAGACAACAGGCCCGCCGTTACATCCTGAAGAGCCGGGTCAGCCAGTTTGACCGGCAGGCTGCTGATTAAACTGCCTGGAATAACTGCCGGCGAGGACATATGGTCTCCGCTCCATTTTTGCCGGTTGTCTTCGATCAATCCCCGGGGAAAGTTGCCCAGCGGCGAATTCCAGGAAATGCGGTAATTACGGTTAAAGCCCAAAATGATGTCAGGGGCTAGATCAACATAGGGGCCGTGATACACCTCCCGGCTGAGATAAGCCCTGAGGATTATTTTTTCACCCGTTCTGGGGTCAACCAGCTGTTCCAGCTGCTCAGCTAACTGGCGCGTCAGGCTATCCCGTTCGGAGAGCGGAACAATTCCCTGAGCCTCCCGTCCCTTAAGGTTTAAATACAGGGCATTTAAACCGACGCCATAGGCTTTAGTCCTGGACCAGTCAGTTTGCTGGAAGAGAGTCACTTCCTCCGGCCGGCTGCCTGGCAGAAGATGGTGATAACCAGTCTGCAGCAACCAGGTATTAAGGTTAAAGCCCCAGCGGAAAGGGTTGAAACCATGATCAGACATGACGATGACCGCAGTCTGGCCGTCAACTTTTTCCAGGCACATTTGCAGGACTTTATCCATGTCTTCATAGGTCCGGGGAATGACCGGCCCGAATTCGGCTGCCTGTTGTTCATCATAAGCTGGATGATTTTTATCCAGAAAACGGTAAAACATATGCTGTCTTTGATCGGTATTGGAAAAATAATAAAAAAGGAGGCCGGATTGGAAATTCTTTAATTGATCTTCCAGGATAGTCACGCTTTCTTGATAAACTAATTCATCCTGGGCCAGGAATTCAGTTTCATCCAGGACTTCGTTTTCCAGAGCCGCCGTGTCAGCCGGCAGTCCTTTGGTAAAAAAAGGCCCGAATTTCTTAGCCAGTTCCTTAGAATAACTCTCAGGTGTGGACAAAGGCAGGGCCGGGTCTGATGGATCAATATTGATCGGGCTGACATACAGCTTGAATTTTGGCCTGACCTCTTTGAGGTAAAAGAGGCAAATACCACTGACCCCCTGGCCCGGGATAAAATCAAACTTGATTTTCTTCCAGCCGCTCCACTCTTTTTCTTTCAGAATAAATTCCTGATCCTGGTAAGTAATTTTAGCTGCGGGGTGGACTGGATCAATAAAAACCTTAAAATCTACAAAAGTTTCCGGGTTACCCTTCTTAAAGGGATTATTGGGCCCGGGGATCCTGGATTCAACCCGGTTGCCGATGACGAATACGTCATGGACACGGCCGCCACCGCCGTATTCTTCAGTTATCGTTTTGTATTCATTGGTATAAAAATTAAACAGGCCATAATAACCTTTGAGATCAGGGGTACCCATGCCAGAAAAAGTTTTTTGTTTACTCTCCACTGGCGGATAATTGGAGGGGATTTTAAAGACGGTAGCTGGAATATCATAATCTTCGAGAATCTGCCAGAAGGCCCGGCCGCGGCGCAGGTTGTTAATTTTTCCTCCAGACAGGGGCAAAATTAAATTGCCCAGCTTGATTTCATGTTTCCCTGGCAGCGATTCCGAAGCGGAAAAGATAGGCATGTAATTTCTGGGGTCACGGTGGACAAAATCAAAAATAGCATGCCCGCCTGGATCAGTTCCAGTAATAAAGTTAGCCCAGGCTACCGGGCTCTGAGGGGGAATGCTGGAGCCAAGGGGGAGGAAACTGCCGGAGGAAGCCAGTTTCTTAAAATTTGGCAGCCGGCCGGCATCCATCAACCTGGCTGTTAAGACCGGGTCGAGACCGTCAAAGCCAAGAACCAGTACCTTTCTGGCTGTCTGGCGGCGGCCTTTAGTGGTAAGAAAGCCAGTTTTGGGAAAAAAAGCCAGACCGGCTGAGGTGCTCAGAATAAGTTCAAGAAAACGGCGCCGGCTCAGGCCATTATCTTCTTTGTCTTCTGCCATTATTGTTGGCCTTTTTTATCTTCTGTTCTTTTTCTGTTTTTATTCTATCATTTTTATCAGTTTTTTCCGAAGCCGGCCGTAAGCCGTCAACCAGAAAAGATTGGCCATCAAAGTATTTTGGCTGCTCCAGGCCAAATAAATCAAGAACGGTCGGGGCAATGTCCATAATGGAAGGCTGGTCAATCTCAAACTTAAAATTGGAGAAAAATACTCCCGGGACCAGGTCCGGATCAAGGCAGTGGTCGCCGCTCCAGGCTTTGAGATTGTCTTCAATAACTGTCTCGTTGACCCGGCCGGTAACTGAATCCCAGGAAGCACGATAGCCTTCATTATAAGCGACAATTAAATCAGGTGCTTCCTGACGATAAGGGCCATGGTAAATTTTCTCGGTATCAATCAACCGGTTGATGGCCGCCCGGCCGAGGTCCTTGTCCTTCAGGCCAGATAACTTTTCGGACAGCTCTTTTTTTAGATTCCGGTACTCTTCTCCGGGCTCAACTATACCCTGAGCCTCCCGCCCCTTGAGGTTAATATAAATGCCGGCCAGACCCAGGCCATAAGCTCTGGTCCTGGTCCAGTCTACCTGTTTAAACCATTCTTCACTCGAAGTAGCTCCCTCTTTTAATTGAAGATAACCATTAAGATAGAGCCAGGAATTAAGATTTACCCCGCGCCGGAAGGATTTAAAACCATGATCAGACATGATAACTAAACAGGTCCGGTCATCACTCTCTTCCAGCACCTGGCCGGCCAGCCCGTCGAGTTTTTTATAGAGATCTTCTATCACCGTGGCTCCGTCTTTAAGCTGAGCAGTGGTGCGAAGGGCGGGATGGGATTTATCCAGATAGCGGAAGAACATGTGTTGCAGGCTGTCGGAGGTTTCAAACCAGCAGGCCACCAGTCCTTTTCTCGTTTTAGATAGAGCCTTAAAAAGAATTTTTTCTGTCTCCCGGTGAAAAGAATAGGCCAGGTCTAAAAAGGCCTGTTCTGGCAGAACCCCTTCATTTAGAGCCCAGGTGTCATTGGCTTCGCCCAGAGTCACATAGCTGCCCAGCAGTTTGGCCAGATAAGAGGAATAAATAAACGGGTGAGAAACAGGCAGGGCGGGTTTTTCCGGATCAATATTAAGAGGGGTTATATAGAGTTCAAAATGAGGACTGGTACTCAACAGATAGAACCTGGCAATGGCTCTGACCTTGACCCCCAGTCCGGCTGGGAAACTGAGCTTAATCCAGGGAGAAAAAACGCCTTTCTGCAGGTCAAATTTCTGACCGGAAACCTCAACTTCCACCTGCTCCTCGTTTTCAATGAATCTAATCACCATTGGAATTTTTATCTCCTGGGGCCGGGCTAGAAGAGAATTTTCCGGGCCAGCGATAAAGGTTTTAATCAGGGTGCCCTGCCGTTCGACCAGCAGGCTCTCACCGCCTTCCTTTTTCTTTATTCTTCCGGGATTGGTAGTATAAAAAAGAAAAGTTCCCTGCGAACCTTTCAGGTCAGGCAGGCACATGCCCGATAAAAGATGGCCGGAAAATTTTTCAGGCGGGAAGGTGATCGGGATACGAAGGATAGTTGAGAAAATTCCCTCCTGACCGAGTAGCTTCCAGAAGGGCTGGCTCTTCCTCAATAATCTTATTTCCGGACGGCCTAAGGGAATCCGGTATTTACCCAGTTTAAGAAATCTGGAGGGAGGGCCAATGCGGGCTGAAGATAAATCGGGAAGATAGGTTTTAGGATTGCGGCTTAAGAAATCAAAGATATTGTGCTTCGAGGGCTCACAACCGGTCATAAAAGAAGACCAGGCCACAGGTGAAATAGCCGGGGTGGTGGTTTTGAGCCTCTTGAAGGTTCCCTGTTTCTTCAGCTGGCTCAGAACCGGCAATTTGCCCTCGGCCATATACTTCTCGGTTAAATCCGGATCAAGGCCGTCAAAGCCTAAAATGATAACTTTATCTACCCGGCTATTCTGGTAGGCTTTCTGGCCGCGCAGGAGGCGAAAAAGCCAGCGGAAAGGCCAGGAAAGGATTGAAAAGAAAGCCAGAAAAAAGGTCAGAAAAAAAATGAGAAAAGAAGACAGGAAAGCGAAACCGGCTCCCGGGCCAATATAGGCCTCAGCGGTGGAAGCCAGGCTGAGAATCAAAAAAAAGAGCGGATAGATTCTTTTGAGCCCAAGACCAAAACGCCCGGCGAAACTTTGCCTCATTTGACCTTTTTTAAAATCAGGCTGGCCACATCCTCGATGGCCAGTTCCGGGCCATAATCTTCAGCTGCCCAGAAAAAGGCATCATCCCAGGTATGCATGCCCTGGAGATAACTGCGGCCAAAAATCTCTTTTTTCTTGAGGGAACCTTTGAGATCAAAGCCTGGATAGGAAACAGCCAGCAAATCCGGCCCCAGTGAGCTATATTTTCCTTTATATATTTCTTCAGTTTTAAAAACCTGCCGGATGACTTTCTGCCCGTTATATTCCAGTTGCAGCAATTTCTGAGCAATTTCTGCCTTAATTTCCTTTTTCTGACTGCGGCTGACCAGCCCGCCCGGGAATTTATTTTCGAGATTGAGATAAATCCGGTTGGGGTCAAGGGCAAAAGCCACAGATTTAGGCGAGATATCATTCAGGCTTTTAGGTGAGGGCGTGGTAAAAGACAGATAGCCTTCCTTTTCCAGCCAGGCATTGAGATAGACTTCCTGATTGATGCCGGTAAAGCCATGGTCGGAAAGGATGAACAGGCTGTCTTCACTTTCATTTAATTTTTTAAAGCCGGCAATGATCTTGGCTATAATCCGGTCAATTTGCTGGTAAAAATCAAGAAAAGCCTGATGAGCCGGGTGGGACTTGTCCTCGTAAGCTGACCAGAGAAAGTGATGGAGCCGGTCAGTGCCGGTAATGACAAATTCAAAGAAATCCCAGTCCTGGTCCCAGAAATAATTCAGGGCTTTCTGATGGCTGGCCATGGTCTTGGATAGTTCCGGCCACAGAAGAGCCGGGTTTTCAGCTACCTTGGCGCTGTCCACATCTATCTGATAGCCCATTTGCTCCAGAGTAGAGAACAAGGCTGGCGGGTAAACTGACCGGGAGAGATCAACCGCCACGAAGCCTGAAACCATAACCCCGTTTATCCGCCGGGCAGGGTAAGTCGAGGGTTGATTGATGACAATGCTTTTATAGCCTGATTGGGCCAGAATATCCCAGATGGTATCTACCTTGACATCAAGAAAATTGGGAATTCTGAGATCATAGGTGCCAGGTTTAAAATCCAGGAAACCAAAAATGCCATGACTGCCGGGGTTGGTTCCGGTCATAAAGTTGGTCCAGGAAACAGCTGAAATTTCAGGCAGGCTGGCCTTCATCTGGTGCAAATGCCCGCTGTCGATCAGACGGGCAATCGTACTCATCAGTCCGGTCCTGGCCAGTTCGATGAGGAGTGAATAGGGAACACCATCCAGGCCAATGACACAGATTTTTTTCTTGCCTTTGCTCTTCTTGAATATCGGCATGACTTTGATTATTATAACACCAGACTTCCGGGTGTCAATTTTTAAGCCGAACTCGTCAGGCCAAGTTATTGATATTAAATAAATTAGATTGAGTGGTAGCTGCTCTTAGCTGCTCTGCTCGCCGGCTGCTTTGAGAACTTGCTCCAGGTAGGCTTCCTCCGGGACTGCTCCCTCCAGAGTAATAGTTTCATTAAAGATCGACTTGGGCACACCCATCACGTCATATTTCTGGGATAGTTCAGGAAATTCAGAAGCTTCAATCATCGAGGCGGTGATGAGGGGTGATTCCAGAGCCATCTGGTGAGCCAGACGGACAGCCATCGGACAGTAAGGGCAGGTGGGGGTGACAAAAACTTGAATATTGACTTCTTTGGTCAATTTTTTCAAAGCTTCTTTGGTGGCCGGACTGAGGTCCGTTTGACCTCGGCTGGCTTCAACGATAGCTTCCAGCAGGCTCATATATTCATAACCGGAAGGAATCCCGAAAAACCTGATGCCTGTATCCCCCTCCTTCTTCTTGATCACGATGGCCGGAAATTTATCCAGATGATAGTCAGCGGCCAGGGCGGCTTCTCTTTTAAAATCATAGACAGTCAGTTTGATCTGGTCAGACAGGCTGCTCAGCTCTTCCAGCAACTGTTTTATTTCCTGGCAAAACTGGCAGTCCGATGAAACTGGCTGGCCAGGGACAATGAGCGGGCTTTTTTCTTCGGTAAAATAGACCAGTTCGACCGGGTTGACCAGTTCGGTTTCAAACTTTTTCCGGGTGAAGTCTCTGACTTCTTGATCGAGCATTTCCATGGTTAACTCCTTTTAAATCAAATGACCTGACAATCAAGTTAATTCCTATTATTATTATAATAATAGTATAGAATAAGCCGGCTGGCAAGTCAGACCGTTCTTCTGGCGGGACAGTTAATTGACTTTCTCCCGGCTTAAGCTTAAATTAAAGCTTATTTATCGTAACCTGAATGTCAGAAAAAGTAAAATGAAAAGGCTAATCGAGTATTTAGACAGAGAATATAAAAAAAGGACGCCCCGCAGCCACTCAATGTTCGAGCGGGCAGCTAAGGTCATGATCAGGGGCGGCAGCCACACTCTGAGACTCTGGAAGCCTTATCCATTTTTCCCGGTCTCAGCTCATGGCGCCACTGTTACTGACCTTGACGGCTCAACCTACCTTGATTACTGGCAGGGGCATTATGCTAATTTACTCGGGCATAATCCGGAAGTGATCCGGCAGGAGCTGGAACCCTACCTGGCAGCCGGGTCTCTTCATACCGGGTTTGAGAACTCGGTTCAAATAGAACTGGCTGAAAAAATCCTGACCGCTCTTGGTCAACCTGGCCTGAAAATAAGATTCACCACCTCCGGGACGCTGGCTGCCACTTATGCCATCATGCTGGCTATGGGTTATACCGGCCGCCATTATATCCTGAAAATCGGAGGCGGCTGGCATGGTTCTTCTCCTTATCTCTTAAAAGGGGTTAAGTTTCATCCTGGCCGGGGCTTTAATCAAGTGGACTCGGCTGGCCTGCCGCCGGAGCTGGCCAGGCATATTATCGTTACCAGGTTTAATGACCAGGAGCAGCTGGAGAAAACCTTTAAGAGATATGGTTCAAAACTGGCAGCCTTTATTCTGGAGCCTTTTATTGGCGTCGGCGGGTTCCTTTTCTGTTCACCTGAATATCTGAAACTGGCCAGGAAGCTGGCTGATGATTATGGGGTGGTCTTAATTTTTGATGAAATTATTTCGGGTTTCAGATTCTGTCCTTCCGGCTTGCAGAAACTTTATGGAGTCAGACCAGACCTGTCTCTTTTTGGCAAACTGATTGGCGGGGGGCAGGCGGTGGCGGCGGTGGCTGGCCGGGCTAAGATCATGTCCGGTTGCGAGACAGCCGGGGCCCGGGGCCGGCACGTCAATTTTGAAGGGGGAACCTTCTCTGCTCATGAAGAATATATGAGAGCCGGGCTGGCTATGCTTAATTATCTTACCAGCCAGGGAAAAGAAATATATCCCCGGCTGGGCCAGTTGGCAACCAGGCTCAGACAGGGCATTGAACAGGCCTTTGCTGCTGAAGGTCTTAAAGTAGTTTGCACTGGCCGCGCCCAGACAGCAATTGCTGGCAGTTCTTTCTTTATGGTCAATTTTCCTCAAAAGGACAATATCAGTTATTCTTCACCGGAGGACGTCTGGGATCCAGCCAGATCTGATGTTTTCCTTCGCGAAGAAGCTTTAAAGCTGGCTTTACTGATTAATGGGGTCCATGTTGTCCATGGCGGCGGCTGCCTGTCAACAGCTCACACCGAGCAAGACATTGACAGGACTATCGAAGCTTACCGGCAGGCGGCCAGTATTTTCAGAAGATTCTTATAAAAGTTTATAAGCGAGTAATTTCGGCCGGGGGAAAAACAATCGAGCAGTCTCTTCCTCTTCAGCTTTTTTCCAGCTGGAATAGATAGGAGCCCGAGTCAAGCCAGAAAACAGGCTGCTGGCTATCCTTTTCTGGATAAATCCCGTCACTGTTTTCCCGGCTGGTATAAGTTTTCTCGTCCCAGATTAAGAGCTCTTTTTCTTTTTTCTCTTTTATCCGGTAATCAGGCCAGAGAACCGGCAAGTCGAGCCTGGCCCGGCTGCCGGCCGGGAGGTCTAATTCAAGGGTAAATATCGAATCTGATTTTTGCCAGCTAACAGCAATTTCGCCCTGAATGGTGTTTATTCTGGCCTTTACCTGATTTATCTCTTCCGGAACATAAGGTTTGACCTGAAAAAGGCGCCAGCCCGGTTCAATTATTTCCAGTCCGGCCAGATTCTTATAAAACCAGGCGTCGACACTGCCGAACATGATATGGTTATGGGAATTCATTCCAGGACCAGTCAGCTTTTCCCATCTTTCCCACAAGCTGGTGGCTCCTTCTCTGATCATATAACCCCAGCCAGGGTAGGTGTCCTGAAGAATTATTTTCAGAGCCACATCCTGACGTCCATACTTGCTCAGGACATCGAGCAAGAAACGGGTGCCGACCAGGCCGGTGTCAAGGTGATAATCATGATGGGTGACAATTGAAGTGATCAGATTATTGAGAACTTCCTCCCGGTCTTCTTCTGGAACCAGGTCCAGGTACAGGGGCAAGGTATTGGCCGTCTGGTCTGGCAGGCGGTCTACCGGTCCCTGTCTGATAATTTTATACTGGCCCTTTTGTAGAAAAGCCCGGTTGAAAGCAGTTTTGATCTGGGCGGTTAATTCTTTATATTCACGGGCCTCAGCCTGACGTCCAAGCAGTGAACAGATTTCAGAGAAAATCAGGACGTCGTGATAATAAAACCAGGTCGAAACGAGATCGAGCGGAGTTTTTTTAGCCACCAAACTGCCTGGCTGGCACCAGTCACCGTATTTCCCCAGGCCGATCATCAGCTGCCCGACTGCTTTGGAGCGCAGGAACTCAATATAGTTTTTAAGATTCTGATAGTGCTTCTTAAGGACTTCCCGGTCGCCATAAAACATATAGATTTGCCAGCAGAGGCTGATATAAGCCGAACCCCAGGCCGGGTCAGCCGGATAGACAGAAGGATTATAAGGAGGTACAAAATCAGGCAAGCTGCCGTCTTCTTTCTGAGCCAAGCGGATGAGATGCAGGAAATGCTGGTAAAAAGCAGCTAAGTCAAAATTAAAACAGGCTTCTTCCATGGTCATGGCGGCATCGGCCAGCCAGCCATGACGTTCATCTCGCTGGGGACAATCAGTTGGAATACTCATCAGATTAGCCCCCTGACTGGCCACCACTGACTGGTGAATCCGGTTAATCAGTGGATGGGACGACTCAAAAAAACCGGCTGGCTCAACGGCCGAATGGATGACCCTGGCCTCGAGTGTATCCTCAGCTGGCTGGCCAGGAAAGCCGGTCAGCTCCACGTATCTGAAACCGTGGTAGGTGAATCTTGGCTCATAGATTTCCTCCCCCTGGCCGTTAAGAACAACAATATCTGTGGCCCGGGCCTGATCATTGGTCCCTGGATTTAAATTGCCATCAGGCATGAGAAGTTCAGCAAACCTGAGTTTAATTTCTGTCCCCTCCGGGCCGCTGGCTTTTAATTTAGCCCAGCCAGAAATGTTCTGGCCAAAATCAAAAATATAGACACCCGGTTGCGGTGAACTTATTTTTTTAGGCTTGAGTTTCTCTATTATTTTAATTGGCGGGATATCCTGGGCGATAAGCGGCGGCCCTTTTACCTGCACCACTTTTTCCCAGTTCTCATCATCAAACCCGGCCAGATTCCAGCCTGGCTGCTCAAGCCGGTGGTCGTAATTTTCACCGAAATAAAGTCCGTTTTCCTGAAGAGGCCCGGCCGCAGCTTTCCAGCTATTATCGCTGGCAATAAGATCATACCCGCCACCAGCATAATAAATTTCCATTTTAAGAATCAATTTTGGAAAATCATAGCCATATTTTTTGATATGGCGGCCATTACCCAGAATGACTCCGATGACATTTTTGTCCTGAATCAAATTGGTGACTTCGTATACGGAATAATAAGCTATCTGGCGGTAGTCTGACCAGGCTGGATCAAGCACCCGGTCGCCGACTCTTTGCCCGTTAATATAAAGCTCATAATAGCCAAGGCCGCAAATATAAACTGTTGCCCGACTGGCTGGTCCCGGGCTGGAAAATTCCTTTCGCAGATAGATAGCCTTGGATTGAAGATCAGGCGGTTCTTCCTGGCCAAGTAGAACTGTCTTTGGTCCGGTAAAGCACTCAGGCCCGGGGTGGGTAATCCAGTTGGCTTTAAATTTCGTGCTGCCCATAAAGCCGGTGGCTAAAGAAGCAACTTCACTGTAAGGGCTGGCTTCTCCGGCTGAGTTCCACCAGCGGACGCGCCAGTAATACTTCTGACAGCTCAGAAGCTCTTCCCCCTCATAGGGGATCTGACTGGTCGAGCTGGTTTTAACCCGCCCGCTATCCCACAGGTCACCAATTTCACGCTGACAGAGTTCAGACTCGGAGGAAAGTATAAGCTGATAAGCGGTGGGGGAGTCTCCTCTAAAGCTGCCGGTAACCTTCCAGGAAAATCTCGGACGGGGATGGTCAACAATGGGTAACCCGGTTAAATATTCCACTTTCAGGTCAAAAGGAGGCTTAAGACTCATTCTTGACTCCAGCTGTTAACAAATTTCAGGCTTCGGCCTGGGCCAGAAAATAATCAGCTACTTGCAGGCCATATTCATCTGGATTGATCTCTTTGACAATTGTTCTTCTGTATTTCTTGCTGACCGCATCTATTTCAGTCAGATCAACTATCTCCCCGTCGATTTTATTACCGTCGGCCTCGGCAATGATCTTGACCTTTGGCCTCATTAAAAATTTCATTTCCTGATTAACACCGGTGACCAGGCCGACTTCCCCCGTACTGAGCAGGACAACCGAGCCAATGGGGAAAACCCCCATCATCTGAACAAAAGCTTTTAGAATAATCGGATTGAATTCGGTCCCGATCTGATCGAGCATCAGGCTTAGAGCTTCGGCCCGGGTAAAAACCTTTTTACGGTAAACTCTTTTAGTGGTAATAGCATCAAAGAAATCGCAGACTTTGACGATCCGGCTGTAAAGGTTTATATCCTGTTTGATTTTAAAGTGAGGATAGCCGCTGAAGTCTTCTTTGATATGATGCTCCATGGCTACATGGATAGCTGAGATCGGCAGGCGTCTGAATTCTTTAAGTTGAACCAGTTTTTCGGCACCCTGAGAGGGATGCAGTTCCATTATTTTTCTTTCTTCTTCAGTCAACTGCCCCGGTTTATTTAATATTTCCAGCGGTGTCTCAATTTTTCCCAGATCATGGAAAAAGGCAGATAAGCCGAGATCAACCAGTTCCGCCCGGCTGAGTCCCAGCCTTTTGCCCAGAGCAATAGCCAGCAAGCTGACATTAACCGAGTGATTCAGGGTATATTCATCATGATTTTTGATGTTGGTCAGGCCAAGCAGAAAAGACTCGTTATCTACCAGATGGTTGAAGATAGACTGGATCAAGCGCCGGGTAGTGTTGAGTTTGATTTTTTCATTTTCTTTTTCCCGCTCGGAGATTTCCCGCAAATGGAGGATGCTCAGAAAATATAGGCGGGCTGAGCTTTTTTCCGGGCTGAGCAGGTGTTCCGAGTCCTGCATTTTTTCCAGGCTCAGGCCGCTGATTTGTTGCCCGGCCAGTTCGGCCTGAATAGCTTCAAAGGGCTCGGGCTCTATTCTTTTCTGGCAGAGAATGGACAGAGCTTTGATCAATTCCTGGCGGCTGATATCAGGTGAGAGGTCAAGCTGGCCTATTTCGCGCCGTCTGAACTCTTCCAGCAGGAATTTAAAAATATGATAGTTGGCCAGTGAAAATTTAAGCCGTTGCTGGTTAAAGAAAATGGATTCCTGTTTGATTTTAAACTTGATTTCAGGCTCAACCGCTTTTAGCCGGTTTAATTCTTCCATCAGCAACCTGGTCTGTTCTTCGATTAGCTCGTTATTTTCGGCATAGAGTTTGAGCACCTTGAAGACAATATAAAATCTGATCAGAAAATTAATGGCAATTTTTTGGACTGCCGGACTTGATTCTTGGCCTGCAGTCTGAGTTTTTTCTTCTTCTGCCATCTTAGCCTCAAGACTTTCTTAAAGTCAGCCGGACCAAAGCTTCAGCCGAAGCTTCCCGCACCTGACGGTTAAAAAAATGTTCTCCCCGCCTTAAAAGGGCCAGGGCTTCGTTTGAACCCATCTTTTCCAGGCCGGCTACCGCGCAGAGCCTCAATTCTGTCGTCCCTGGCCGCCAGGATTTTTTCAGAAAGATCTTTTTAAGAAAATTAAAAGCTTCCTGGCTTTTAGTCCGGCCGAGGAATTCAAACAGGGCTTTTTTTTCTTCAAAACTCCTGGCTTTGAATCTGGCTGTTGAAATCTCAGTCATTAACTGACCCAGGTGGGACGCATCTCCAAGAAATTTCAAGCTGGTGGTGGCTTTCAGCCTGACTTCCTGATCTTTATCATTCATCAAGGCCATCAGCAATTTGTTAGCCAGCTCATCGTTAAAAGAAGCCAGGGCCTCTATAGCCTTTAATTTTAAGTCTTTACTGCTCATCGTCAAAAAAGCGCTAAAAAAAGGAATGATTTTATGAGCCGGTTGCTGCTGCATTATTTCAATCAGGGCTGTGGTTAACTGTGGCTTTTGTTCATCGATTTGAGAGGTAATAATTCCAGGTTTGATGGGCATTTTTTCCCGGAAAAAATTCTGAGTAAGCCGGCGGAAAGCCTGATTGTCCAGTTTTTCATACATCTCGGCCAGAAAAGGAACAGCGGTCAAATCGAACTGGCTCAGATAAGCAAACAGGGCTTCATAATTCAGCTCAAATTTATTGTCAACCAGCTTCCTGATTTCATCAAAAATCCTTGAGTCTGAGGTCCTGGTCAAAAAATCATCCAGCTTAGCCGCCCGGGCAGGCTGGCTGGAAGCCAGCAATGTCCTGAGTTCCCTTATCTTTTTATTCAAGATAATCGGGATATTAAAATGTCCATTTTTTATATTTTCAAGATAAAAATCCTGAAGAATATTAAGGTTGGCAACAAACTGCTCTTCATTCTCTTCCAGGGCCATAATTTCCATCATCAGATTGATAAATTCTTCCTCGGGCGATAGTTTCCTATTTCTTTCCAGTAAGCGGTTAAGTTCGTTAGCATCTTCTTCGGTCATTGTAAAGAAAGCGGGCTGTTTAGCTGCTGGCTGGCCTGTCTGGCTGATTGCTGACGGCTCCCGCCTGCTTCCCTGGCCTTCGGACTCGAAGGTAAAATTCTGCTGCCAGTTTTCTGGCAGTTCTGGCAGCTCATCATCGACAAAAGAGTTAACAGCCTGTTTTTCTTCAGGCTTTAAGGCCAGCTGGCCAGAAAAGAGTTCCTGGCGGTTAACTTTAATATCTACGACCTTACCAGCCAGTTCCTGGGGGATAATCTGCAGGCCCCGTTTCGATAGACTCTCCGTTCTTTCTTCCAGAATACGGTTTTCAATAAATTCTTCGGGAGCGTAATATTGAAGATCAGGGAAATCCTTTAGCCAGAGGGCATTAACCACATCGGACTCTTCGGCCGGTTTGGCTGATTCTTGGCGGATGATTTCCAGGAAATCATTTATTTCTTCATCATCCATTCCCTGATAAAAGGCCAGCAGGCGCAGGCCGTCTTTAAAGAAAAAAAAGGGCAGGCTCTTGCTCGAAATCTCATCCTGATAGACAGGTTTATCCTGATAATAGAAGCCGAATTCTCCGATGCTCAGTTCCAGTCTCTGATATTCATCCAGAAAAGTTTTGAGTTTGGAGATGAAGTCCTGGCGGAAGTGAATGGCTGAAGTGTGCTCGGGTGGAAATATTTTCAGGGCAGAGATAGTATTGGCCAGCGATAGAATTAGCTCTTTAGCTTTCTGGATAGCCTGAGGATCAGCTTTTTCTTCCTCAGCCTGACTTTCCTTGGTCTTGTCTTCAGGGGGCATCTGGATTTGCCTTTGCCAGGTTAGTTTAGCCCAATAGTGAACTTTCAGTCAAACTTAATATGCCTTTGGTCACAATTAACATTCTCGCCAGGTTGCTGATCGGGCGGCTGTCAGACTCAGCAGGCAGGAAGCCCGGCTTTAATTTCGCCGGCTTAAGACATTTTTCTCATACTCTTTTATTTTACCCAGCCACTCGCTTTCCAGAGGAACGTCCATCATCAGGCAATAATAGTCCCAGACTGCGGCCAAAGGCAGATCCCGGACATACTGGCGCCAGTATAGTTTGCTGAGATTATCGCCCTGAAGTTCAGCTTCTTCCAGCTTTTTCCCGGGAAGGAGGAGAGCTTGGAGCAATCCCTGCTCCACCGCCCTGGCTCCCAGGACCCAGGCTCCAACCCGGTTCATAGAGGCATCAAAATAATCAAGGGCCAGATGGATTTTTTCCTGATCGGGAACTGCCACAATCTCCTCGCAGACAGCCTCGATCTCGTCATTGAGCAGGACGACATGATCTGAATCCCACCTTACCCCCCGGCTGAGATGGAGAAGCAGTTCACCGCCACCGGTCATAATGGCCGAAATTTTGTCGGCTATTGATTCAGTTGGATGAAAATGTCCCAGATCCAGGCAGACCATTTTGCCTTTTTGGAGGGCATAAGCTAAATAAAACTCGTGAGAGCCAACGACATAAGCCTCCGTTCCCAGGCCGAAAAGCTTGCTTTCCAGTGAGTCCTTGAGCTGGGTCTGGCTATATTCGGTTTCAAATATTTCCTCTAAAGAATCAAAAAGCCACTGGCGGTAAGACCAGCGGTTAGCCGGCCTGTCCTTCAGGCCATCCGGTATCCATAAATTGTGAATCGAATAAGACTTGAGCTCGCGCCCGAAAAAAGCTGCTATCTTACGGCAGGCTTTGACATGCTCTATCCAGAATTTCCTGATTTCCTTTCTGGGATGGCTCAGGGTCATTCCTCCGGCTGCCTTGGGATGAGCAAAACAGGTGGCATTAAAATCAAGTTCTAAATTATGGGCCTTAGCCCATTCTAACCAGCCGCGAAAATGACCTGGCTCATATTCATTTCTTTCGACCCGGCCGTTAAATTCTCCGTAAATCGAATGAAGATTGACCCGGTGCCGGCCAGGGATTAAAGCGATGGCTTCTTCCAGGTCCTGTCTGAGTTCCTGGACATTTCTGGCCCGCCCGGGGTAATTACCTGTCACCTGCAGGCCTGAACCGGTCAGCTCTGAGCTGGACGGCTCGAAGCCCCGGACATCGTCCCCCTGCCAGCAATGAATAGACAATTGATAGGTTGGCAGCTGTTTAAGGGCCTGGTCAGCATTAACTCCGATTTCGGCCAGTTTGTCTTTAGCCTCGTCATATTTTCTTTCAATTGAAGTCTGATCCATAGCCAACCCTCCTGACTATTAGTTCTTATAATTTTTGGCTGTTTTTTGTCAAGGAAGTAAAAACAGCCAGCTGACAATTTCGGTTAAACCAGCCGGTTATTCCTGGCTTCAGCCAGCCTGGACTTATATTCAGAAAGGGCCTTGTCCCATCTTTCGGGGGAATGCGGCCGGTATTCTTTTATTTCAAAAGATTGCTTGACTATTTTTCTCAAGGCCCGGCGGTCCTCCAGTTGGCCAGCCGCCAGAGCCTGAATCAGCACATTCCCGGCAGAAGTAGCTTCTTCCGGTCCGGCTAAAACCGGACGGCCGGTGGCCTCAGCGGTAAATTGATTCAACAAAGAGTTTTTTGAACCGCCGCCGATGATATGAATAACTTTAAACTTTCTGCTGGTTAGAGCTTCCAGCTCGTCGATCACCAGCCGGTACTTTAGAGCCAGGCTTTCCAGAATAGCTCTGGTCATAGCTCCGGGTTCGGCCGGAATAGCCTGTCCGGTCTGGCCAGCATAACCGCTTATAGCCTCTACCATATTTTCCGGATTAAGAAATTCAGGAGCATCAGGGTCAATAAACAACTGAAAAGGTCTGGCCTTTTCTGCCAGTTCCGTCAGCTGTTCATAGCTTAAATCTCCCGGTCTGGACCAGACTTTCCGGCATTGCTGGAGAAGCCACAGGCCGGTGACATTTTTAAGAAAGCGAATAGTCTTTTCCAGGCCGCTTTCATTGGTGAAATTAGCCTGGAGTGAACGTTCGTTGACGAGAGGCTGGCTGAGCTCCACTCCAACCAGTGACCAGGTCCCAGAGCTAATGTAGGCCCAGTCATCTCCTTCAGCTGGAACAGCCGCAATGGCTGAAGCCGTGTCATGCCCGGCGACCTCGACGACAGAAACATCGGGCAGGCCGTCTTCCACCAGCCAGGGAGAAAGCCGGCCGAGTGTTTTACCGGGCAGGCTTATTTCTGGCAAGAGCCTCGCCTCAATTCCCATTCTTTCCACCAGTCCGGGAAGCCATTGCCGGCTAAAAGGCGATAACAACTGGGAAGTGGAAGCGATAGTCAGGTCGGTGGCTTTTACCCCGGTTAACAGGAAGTTTAGAAGATCAGGCATAAAAAGCATCTTCTCTGCCTGTTTCAGCCAGTGAGGATTTTCCTTTTGCAGGGCATAAAGCTGAAAGATGGAGTTAAAAGGCATAAACTGGATGCCGGTCAACTGATACAGTTCTTCGGCTGGAAATTCCTTAAAATATTGCCCGGCGGCTACCGGGAAGGCTTTATCCCGGTAACAGGACGGCAAGCTAAGAAGATGGCCGCTGCTATCAATCAGGCCGAAATCTACCCCCCAGGTATCTATACCCAGGCTCCTGAGCCTCAGGCCCTGGCGGTATGTTTTCTCCAGGACCTGCCTTATTTCTTCAAACAGGTAATAGACATTCCAGTGAAGGTGATGCTGGCAGCGGATCAGCCGGGAAGGAAAACGATGAAGCTCGGTCAACCTGATCTGGCCATTTTCAAGTGAACCGAGCATCGCCCGGCCGCTTTCTGCTCCCAGGTCAAAAGCCAGGAAATATTCAGCCGTCATGAATTATGTCCTTATGAAATTATATCAGTTATTAAATATATGAAGAGACCAGGCGATTTCAAGTTCTTTCTCCAGGGGAGGTTTGTAGTTCGTTTTGTTTTTTAAGTGATATAATAATGACAGCTAAAACTTTTTAAATTAAAATAAAAAATTAGAGTTAACTTGTAGCCGAGAGGACAGCCAGATGGATAGAAATGAACTCAGGGAGCAGTTAAGAAAAAAGACCGCCAAGCCAGCCCAGCCGGATAAAGTCAAAGAGCTTTGGAAAAATATTGAAACTGAGGCTGAGCTGAACACCCGGCAGAAATTAGAAAAGCTTCTGGCTCTCTCCAGAAAAAAAGAGTCCGAAAAAAAGGCTGGCCCCGGCCAGGATATTAACCGGCCGTCATCCAGCCCGGCCCGTCAGCCCTATTTAGTTCTGGAAAACAATTTCAATCTGAGTTCAAGCTATGGCCAGATTCCTATTTCTCTTGGCTTGAATATCCCGGGCCAGGTGCTTTATCTTCTCAGCCGGGATGAAGCTTTCCAGACTCTTTCACTGGCCGGGTCAATTTTTATTGATCTTGAAACCACCGGACTGGCTGGAGGAACTGGCACTATACCTTTCCTGGTTGGCCTGGGCTTTTTTGATCAGCAGGGATTCAAGATTGTCCAGTTTTTCTTAAATGATCTGGCTTCAGAATTCAAGATGCTGGAAGAATTAACAGCCCTTCTTCAGGACAAAAAATTCACCTCGGTTATTTCTTATAACGGCAAAGGGTTTGATCTGCCTTTGCTCGAAACCCGTTTTACCCTCAACCGTTTGAGATGTCCATTATCAGCTTTACCCCATCTTGATTTTTTATTTTCGGCCAGATATCTCTGGAAGCATAAATATGAAAGCTGCCGGCTTTATAATCTGGCTCTGGCCCATCTGGGGGCTGACCGGGCAGAAGATATCCCCTCGGAGGAAATCCCCTGGCGATATTTCCAGTATTTAAGGACCGGCGATTTTTCTTTAGTTGAACCAATTCTCTATCATAATCAGGAAGACATCATGTCCCTCTACGGGGTGGTGGTAGCCGGGGCCCTGGCCGTCGGGCATAGCCTTGAGAATCAGGAAATGGAGATTGATAGCCTGGAGCTTTTTGGCCTGGGGAAAATCTGGGAGAAAGCCGGAGAAAAAAAGAAATCGGCTGAACTTTATGAAAAGGCCTTAAATCAGAAACTGCCGGTTGAATTATCAGTCAAGGTTAAGAAGAATTTAGCCCTCTACTTTAAAAAATGCGGTGACTGGGAAAAATCGCTCAAGCTCTGGCAAGACCTGAGTCAGAACAGTCGTGATCTTGATGCCTGGCGGGAGCTGGCCATGTATTATGAGCATCAGGTCAGGCAGCCACAAACAGCCCTCGAACTTGCTCTGGACGGGCTGGCTTTATCCCGGGATATTAACCCTGCTTTTGAGAAAGATTTTGAAAAGAGGATTGACCGGTTGACTAAAAAGCTGAACGGGGCTGGCCGTGGTCAGGGTGAAGGGGAGAAAAGCGGACAATGAAAGCTATGGTGCTCGGTGAATTTGGCCAGGTTGAGAACAACCCGTTGAAGCTAAGGGAAGTCAGGCCTCCTGAGCCAGGGCCAGATCAACTTCTAATCCGGATATCATCTTGTGGCGTCTGCCATACTGATCTCCATACAGTTGAGGGCGAACTGCCAGCAGTGAGGCTGCCAAGAATTCCTGGGCACCAAATCGTTGGGCGGGTAGAAAAGACCGGGGAAAGGGTTTCTCTCTTTAAAACCGGGGAGAGAGCCGGCTGTGCCTGGCTTTATCACAGCTGTGGTCACTGCCGTTTCTGTTTAAGTCACAGGGAAAATCTCTGTCCGGAAGCTAAATTTACAGGTTATGATGTTGACGGGGGTTATGCTGAACTGGTAGTTGTGCCAGAATCTTTTGCTTATAAATTGCCCGAAAATTTTCCTGATGAGCAAGCTGCTCCTCTGCTCTGCGCTGGTATCATCGGCTACCGCTCCTTGAGGTTGAGCGGGCTCCTGCCGGGCGAGAAACTGGGCCTTTTTGGCTTTGGAGCTTCAGCTCATGTGACTGTTCAGGTGGCGGTCAGCCAGGGGGCCAGGGTCTATGTTTTTTCCAGGAAAAAAGAGCACCGGGAACAGGCTTTAAAGCTGGGGGCGGTCTGGGCCGGCCAGCCTGAAGAGGATCCACCGGTCAAACTGCAGGCGGCCATTGTCTTTGCACCAGCCGGTCAGGTAGCCCGCCGGGCATTGGAGGTAGTGGATAGGGGAGGGACAGTAGCTCTGGCTGGCATCTACCTCAGTCCGGTACCGGAACTCGATTATGAAAAGCATCTTTATTTTGAGAAGACATTGAGAAGTGTAGCCAATGCCACCAGGCAGGATGGAGTGGAGTTTTTGAAAATAGCCGGCGAGATTCCGGTCAAAACCGAAGTTCAAATCTTTCCTTTAGAAAAGGCGAATGAAGCTCTGGCAGCGATCAAACACAGCCGGATCAATGGAGCGGCCGTCCTTAAAATCAGTTAGGGCCTGATTTCAGGTCAGCTCTGGCTGGTTGAAAAAATTGATCTCTTAAGTTAATATTATTCAAGCTAATTCCAGGCGCCCGTAGCTCAGTTGGACAGAGCGTCTGACTACGAATCAGAAGGCCGCAGGTTCGAGCCCTGCCGGGCGCAGATTTTTCTTTGGGACCAGATTATCCATGGCTCTAATAATTTAGTGAGCCTTAAGATTATTTCTGGGTCAATCAGGAAATATGATTGAAATTAAAAGCCTGTTATTGCTCGGTCCGCCCGGAGCCGGTAAAAGCCCTTTTAGCCAGTATCTTAGCCGCCTGATAACAGGCCGTTGCCATTTTCTGTCTTTTGATTTTGGTCAGGAATTAAGGGACATTCTTAGCCACAGGCAGAAAGAGGTTAGGCCCGGTGAAGATGACCGCCAGCTTGAAACTTCCTATAGCCACCCAGAGATAACCCGCATCCTGGAGTCAGTGAACAAGGCTGTTCTTTTTGAGGAGCAGGACCGGGAGCTGGCCCGCAAGATCTTAAAAAATTTTCTGAACAGAAGCAGGCCATCAGCTGAAGATATTCTGGTTTTAAATGGTTTGCCCCGCCACCAGGCTCAAGTGGCCTGGCTGGAAGGCCTGACTAAGATTGTTCTGGCTGTTAACCTTGATTGCCCCGAAGAAATATCAATCAAAAGAATACTGGCCAATCTTGATGGTGAACGTCAGGGAAGGTCAGATGACCTCCCGGCTATCATCAGCCGGCGCTACCGTCTCTATGAGGAGAGGACGAAGCCCCTCATTGACTTTTTGAGAGAGAAGGAAATTCCGGTCTTGAATTTGTCTGTTGATGAGGCCACCAGACCGGAGGATCTATTTGAAGAATTTAGCCGGAGCGAGATTTTTAACCTTCTGATCAGCGATTAATTAATTTTCTGGCCTCCAGATAAAAGCGCTTTTCCCAGGCTTCCCCCATGGAAAAAGTTTTTCTGGGCAGGGCCCCATCAAGAATTACCGTTGGGAAAAGTTCGTTTTTCTCTAAGGCTGGAAGATAGAGACCAGCATTGTTCTCATTTTTCCTGACCAGCTGCCAGAGAGAATCATCGCCATGGACATAATCCAGCCCTCGGGCTTTTTGGTCGCCTATGAATTTATCCAGAAAAGGCTGGATGGTGCCGACGGTCAGATTCGAAGAAGGTTTTAAAAATCTGATCAGTTTAAAGGTATTCTTGAAGACTACTCCGGCCAGCTGTTCTTTCTTTTTTCTGGTATTAATTGCTTTTTTCAGATCTTCATAAGACTTCTCGGGGGAAATTTCAACCTGTCTCTGGAAAAATAACTGAAGTTCGTCTTCCAGGCCGGCTGGATTCTTGATTTCAAATAGAATCCGGTGAATGGGTTCAAAAACCAGAGCTTCATCATGAAGATTAACTATTTCTACCAGAGCGTAACGCCAGGGGGAATGATCTAGTTCCTGCGGATTTTGGCTGGCAGCTTTAGCTTTTTCCCAGATGGTTTTAGCCGTGGCCAGAGAATGGTTGCCATCACCAACGGCGAACAGAAGCAGGGGAGTCTCGGCAGGAACCTTATATCTCTGGCTGAACTTTTTTTGATCAGCCAGCCCAGTCAGCCCGGCAAAGATTTCCTCCTCAACTTTAGGCTGATTGATAAGATATCCTCTTAGCCGCCCGGAGCCGAACATCAGTTCAAAATCATAGAGTGGCGTAAAATCCTTTTTATGCTGACTGGCCGGCCCAATGACTGCATTTTCCTGGTCATCAATAAGCATCATGATGTGAGGCAGCTCCAGTTCTGCTCCTTCTCTGATTTGTACCCGGGGCGGAATTCTCTCCAGGATAGTTCCCTCAGTTGCCCGGATCAGGCTCTTAGCCTGAGGGCGAAAATCATATTTCTCGAGGTCAACGGCCAGAAGCAGGCCTTTTCTCCAGCCGTGGGCTGTTTCTCTCTCAACATAAATGACCCCTTCTGCCTGCCTGAAAATCCCGGCTGAAAGATACTCACTCATCTGACTTTTGATCTTCTTAATTCTGACCTCTTTATCAGGAGCGTTAAGATAAACTTCCGGATAAATAAGGTGAAAAGTTGAGGGAGCAGAACCAACCAGGGCGGCTACCCTTTCCCAGTATTCAGGCTCTGAGGTGAATTGATCGCAGGCAATGACCGACCAGCGTTTTAAATCCAGGTTTTCAACCGGGAGCAGAATATCAGCTTTAGCCACTCCCAAAGATTCAAAAATTTTCATGCTAATCATCCTTTCCAATCAGAAGACAAGAAAGTTTTATACAACAAGCCTGCTGCTTTTTCAATCCAGCCAGCCTCCTTAGTTGGATTAAAATTGAAGCCTGGCCTGGATCTATGGCCGGTGGCGCTGGGTTCAGCTGCTTTATTTTTCAGGCGAGAGGAGCTGCCCGGGCTCAATCTTACCGGTATCTTCACTGCCAGGCCGGCCGTCATGGTTGACAAAAAGCCATTATTTAATTATAAGAAAACCTTATGGCCGGGAAGGATTAAGAAGATTTTTTAAAGAGAGGTGCAAGGTGATTTCTTTCGAATTAACCGAGGAACAAAAAGCCCTTCAGGAGATGGCCCATTCCTTTGCTGAAAAGGAAATGAGGCCAAAGGCTGCTTATTATGACCGCGAGGAAAAATTTCCTGAAGAGGTGATGCAAAAAGCTTTTGAGGCAGGATTTTTAACCTGTAATGTCCCCATAGAATATGGCGGCGGCGGTTTATCAGATCTCGAGATGGCCATCATTTCAGAAGAACTGGCCTGGGGGTGTCCGGGGATGTATACCACCATGATGGCCAATTCTCTGGCTTTTACTCCGATTATTCTCTACGGCCAGGAAGAGCAGAAAAAGAAATTTTTGACTCCTTTTACCCAAAAAATGGGTTTTGCCTCTTATTGTCTGACCGAAAGGGAAGCTGGCTCCGATACTTCAGCCATTAAGACTCTGGCCCGTAAAGACGGCTCTGATTACCTCATCAATGGCTCTAAATGTTTTATCACTAATGGCGGGGTGGCCAGCTTATATGTGGTTTTTGCCAATGCTGCACCTCAGAAGGGGCCAAGAGGGCTGACCGCCTTTATCATTCCTAAGGAGACTCCGGGTATTACTATTGGCAAGATTGAAGACAAAATGGGGCAGCGGGCCTCAAATACGGCTGAGATATTTTTTGAAGATGTCCGGGTTCCGGCCGAAAATATTCTGGGCAAGGTCGGCCAGGGGTTTCTGATCGCCATGAGGACTTTCGACCGGACGAGAGCCGCGGTCGGTGCAGCCGGAGTCGGGTTGGCCAGAGCTGCTCTGGAGTCTGCCGTCGAATATTCTAAGACCAGGATTCAATTTGGCCAGCCAATAGCTACTTTTGAGGCTACCTCCTTTAAGATTGCTCAAATGGCAACCGAGCTGGAAGCAGCCAGGCTGCTGGTCTGGAAAGCTGCCTGGCTGGTCGACCAGGGCCTGCCTTGCGGTCTGAATTCGGCTATGGCTAAATGTTTTGGCTCGGACCTGGCCATGAAAGCCTCGCTTGAAGCCCTGCAGATTTTTGGCGGCTATGGTTACATGAAAGACTATCCGATTGAAAAGCTGGTCAGAGATGCCAAGCTGCTGCAAATTTATGAAGGAACGAATGAAATCCAGAGGCTGGTCATTTCGCGGGAAGTTATCGGGCCAATAATTCAGAAGTAAAGCTGGAAGACTTGAAGAAAACCGCCCCGGATCTGGCTTCAGCCAGTCATTACTCAACCAGGGACGGGATTTGCGCCTTTTACCTGGAAAGCTATCCGCGGCCTTTTTTAAAACCAGGCTAATTAATTGTCCGGATTCAATTGGCCAGCATAAAAAAAGGGACCCTCTCGGGTCCCTCATCTTTTCAAGCTAAAACCAAGCGGGACTTGATATGTTTAGAAAATCTTACTCTTCAAAGAGTTCAGGGATGATGGCCAGAGTCTCAACTCCAGCGCCTTTACAGATATCCATAACTTCCATCACTTTGCTAAAAGGAACCTTAGCATCAGCTCTGATGAAAATGGTCTTATCCTGACGGGCGGCATATTGACGGCGTAACTCTTCCAGCAACAACCTTAATTCCAGCGGGTTTCTCTGGAGTTCCACCTGATCGTTTTTCTTGACAGTCAAAACAATGACATTGGGATCCTGACCAGTTTTAGAATCAGAAGTCTGGACTTCGGGCAATTTTACATCAATTCCGAGTTGAACCATTGGGGTTATGACCATAAAGATAATTAACAGAACGAGTAAGACGTCACACAGGGGGACGACATTGGGTTCAGCTTTCGCCATACTCTCCTCCTTAAATATCTTAGATTGAGATTTTATTGAAAAAACTTAGCTTTGTCAAATGGCTTTTAGCCTGGATTGATAAAAATTTTTTGCTGGCCCCGATTCTCAGGCCTTTAAAAAGAAAAATCACTGCCGCCCTTGTTTTCCAGGATAACTCTGGCCAGTTTATTGCAGTGTCTTTAAAGCCCTGCTGTTATTACTGGTTTTAAAGACCAGCAGAGTCCGGCCAGCCCCGGCTGATGATCCATAGGAATACCGGATATCAATAATAGCACTGGCCAGCAGGGCGCCTATTTCTGCTCCGACGCCAATGCGGTCGTCAACTTCGACGGTGATAACCTTGGCAGTTTTTATCTTAAAGCCAAGTGAGCGCAGAGCCGACTCAGCTTTTTTATAATCTGAGGTGACCAGATTAAATTGACCCTTTTCTTGATGTTTTTCTGACAGAACACAATAGGCCCGCAAATTAATGCCGGCATTAGCTAAGGTTCCCAGCACCCGTCCGAAAATTCCCGGTTCATTTGGCGTGGTGACCTGAAGTTCAATTTCTTCCCGAACAATGTTCACTTTTCATCTCCTTCCAAAATCTTACTGCCAACCTATCTAACCAATTAAATCTTAAACTGAACAGCCTTACCTTAAGCAGATAGATGCCTGGCCAACCTAACCAGTTACATTTAAAGATTATTCTAACAAATCGCTAAGAAAAAAAGAAGATATTTGCTTTGGTCATCAGCTAACCAGAAAAATTCAGAAATACTTTCTATTGACAATCAGAACTATTTGTTTTATTCATTGATTAATCAATATGTTACGGAGGTTTGAAATGTCAGGCAAGAGGTTAAAATTGCTGGTCGTGTCCTGTCTTATTCTTTTCCTGGTCGTCGGAGCCACGGCTGAGGTTAAGAAAATTAAGAGTATGGGAAGCTATACTTTTGTTCGCATCAAAGGAAGCATCCCGACTCCAGAGGTCATGAAAATGCTGGCCGACCGCTATGCCGGTGATATCAAATATGGCTTTGACCAGGCTGGCTATGGAGACATCTATCTGGCCTTTATTGACCAGTTAAAGAGTGCTCAGTTTGAAGATACGACCTGGAATATCGGAGAAACTGTGAAATGGATGCTCTTTCGTTCCCAGGGCAAAATAAAAGTAACCGGGCCACTGGAGTGGGCTGGTAAAAAGCCACTTGAGGTCTTTGCAGTCAAGGTCAAAAAAGGATTTAAGACCTATACCTTTATTATTCCCAAGCCTTGCGGGAATATTGCCCTGCGAGATGAAATAGAAGAGATCCCTGAGGCGGTCTGCAGTCTTAAGGTAACTCCGGCTAAAGCCAATATTAACGATCCAATTACAGTTGATATGAGCGGCAGCCAATATGCGAAGAGCCTTAAAGTTGAAATTATTGATTCACAGGGAAACAAAGTCGCAAGCAAAGATTTAAGTCCGGAAGCGGCCAGATGGCAGACTAAGCTTGATAAGCCCGGCCAGTATATTTTCAGGGGAACGGCTATTAACCTGGAAGACAAGCCTTCGGTTAATAGGTGCGAGAGCGGGGTCTACATTAATTTCCCCCCAGTTGCCCGGGTTGTGCCTAATTGCTTGAATTGCCGCGAATATGTCGGACGTCCTTTGACTTTCGATGGCTCGGGCTCAACCGATCAGGATGGAGAGGTAACCAGAGTCGCTTTTGAACTTACCGACAGCAACGGACAGGTTGTAGATTCCTCGGCAGTTACTCAAAAACCTTATATCTGGGAGAAGACTCTTTATAAGCCGGGCGATTATACTGTTTCTGTTATTGCCTATGACAATGATGGGGCCTCATCAGTTTCCACTTCGGAGTCGAGAAAGACAATCAAAGTCACCAGGAAGACCCTGTTCATTGCCGCCGAGGCTGGACCTTTACTGGCTCACGGTTCTTATACAGGTTTCGCCTTTGTCCGGACCGGAATGTTTGTCTGGCTGAACCCTGATAAGACCAGTCTGACTTTTACCAGCGGGGCGGCCGTTCCCTTTAAAGGTACTCCCTGGAAAGCAGCTATAACGACCAACCTTTTGGGCAATATCCACTTCGGAAAAGCTTTCTTAGGTCTGGGGGCAGGCTTTATGACCAAAGAGAGATCCGACCGGAAAACCGGAATTGACGGATTGGGCCAGCTGGGCGTTACTTTATCAAACAGTTATTTCAGCCTGTGGCAGCTCTATTTTGAATTTCGTGTTCCTATCGGCAGATCATTCTCCGATTGCCATAAGATGGCCGTCGGGCTAAGATATAACTTTTAAAAAATAGTCAGGCTTGATTTTTAACTATAAAGGGTTGAGCAGAATAACTGGTCAGACCAGGTTATTTGGCTGAATTTGCGGTCATTATAAAGTTGTTATAATCCTGCCTTATTTTCTTGACAAGAGGTCAAGTTTTTTATTTAATTAATAGGTCAGAAAATTTACAGGAGGTGTATAAATGAAAAATAAAAAGATTGTGGTTCTGACTTGCTTAGTTCTGGCTCTAGTTGTAGTGGCTCAGGCCTCAGCCGAAGTAAAAAAGATAACGTCCCTGGGACAATACACTTTTGCCCGGGTGAGGGGTAAGATTCCTACTCCCGAAGTTATGAAGATGCTGGTTGACCGCTATTCAGCTGACATTAAGACCGGCTTTGAGCAGGCAGGCCTGGGTGATGTTTATCAGCCATTTATCGAGCAGCTCCAAACCGCCCAGTTTGAAGATACCACCTGGAATGTGGGTGAAACGGTTCAGTGGATGTTATTCAGATCACATGGAAAGGTTAAAGTAACTGGAGAGCTGGAATGGGCCGGTAAGAAACCGGTTGAAACCTTCACTGTTAAGGTCAAAGTCGGTTATAAGACCTATACTTTTATGATTCCCAAGCCCTGCGGAAATATTGCTTATGTGGGCATGGTCGAGGAAATCCCTGAAGCTATTTGCAGCCTGAAAGTTTCACCGGCCAAAGCCAATATTAATGATCCTATCACCGTTGATATGAGCGGCAGTCAGTATGCTAAAAGCCTTAAAGTGGAAATATTTGATAAACAGGGGAGCAAAGTGGCCACTAAGGACCTGACTCCTGGATCGGCCAGATGGCAAACCAAGCTGGACAAGCCTGGCGAATATGTCTTTAAGGGTACGGCTCTTAATATGGCTGATAAGCCTTCGGCTAATCCCTGCGAAGCCAGAGTTTATATTAATTATCCGCCAG
>ENA-UOYA01000110-UOYA01000110.1-activated-sludge-metagenome-genome-assembly--contig:-NODE-110-length-108674-cov-43.927591_pt1 | contig 108674 bp, 105 predicted proteins | sample MGYA00238163_ERZ764804 | MGnify/ENA primary metagenome ERZ764804 (study PRJEB28919, sample SAMN05720223) | activated sludge metagenome | isolation source: Anaerobic digester | place: Hong...
AATTTGACGGATCCTTCGGAAATATCACCGGTACGCTACGACGGGAGCAGGTCAGCCCGGCGAAAGAGCATGAACGCTGGCCATTTGTTTTTAGGGGCATACCATACCCGGCAGGTGCAGGTAGAACATGGTCGACAACGATGGAGGGACTCATCCGGTTGTCGCGGGCTGGTCGAGTTTATTCAACTGGAAAGCAATTGAGTTATGTCCGCTGCCACGACGACTTCTCTGCTACTCCACTAGGCAATCTTTGGGAAGACGTCGCCGGAAAGACGGGCAAGATCTACGTCGTTCAGACTTTTGAACGAATCGTTGAACGCTGTTTTCTTATGGCCAGTGACCCCGGCGACTTGGTCCTTGACCCAACGTGCGGATCGGGTACCTCTGCAGTTGTGGCAGAGCAGTGGGGGCGTAGGTGGATCACGATAGATACTTCGCGAGTGGCCCTTGCGCTTGCGCGTGCTCGGGTCATGGGCGCGCGGTTTCCCTTCTATTTGTTGGCAGACTCAAGAGAAGGGCAGTTAAAGGAAGCGGAGGTTTCTCATTCGACACCTAGCTCTCAGCCAGTTCGAGGTTCAATCCGGCATGGGTTTGTTTACGAGCGTGTGCCACATATCATGCTTAGCTCAATTGCCAAGAATCAAGAAATCGATGTGATCTACGAACGCCACCAAGTCGTGTTGGAGCCTTTGCGAGAGAGACTTAATACTGCGTTGGGCGTGGCATGGGAGGAATGGGATATTCCCCGTGATCCGAGTGAAAAGTGGCCTGAAGCAGCCAAGAAGGCTCATGCAGAATGGCGGCGGCAATACGTATCTCGTCAGAGAGACTTTGATGCCTCAATTGCCGCTAAAGCAGAATTCGAGCATCTTTACGACAAACCTTATGAGGATAAGAAGAAAGTTCGAGTGGCAGGCCCATTCACCGTTGAAAGTCTGTCCCCACACCGCGCGCTAGGTGTCGATGAAAACGATGAGTTGATCGACCCCAACGACCCAAAGGTGGCCGAGCAGCAAGCCGAGTACAACGCTGCGCGCAGCTTCGTTCAGATCATTCTTGAAAACCTCAAGACCGCTGGCGTGCAGCAGGCACACAAGGAAGACAAGATTGCCTTCACATCGCTGGTGCCGTGGCCTGGCGATCTGGTCTGCGGCGAAGGCCTGTTTGAAGATAGCACTGGCGAGAAGCGTGCTGCGATCTTCATCGGGCCGGAGTTCGGCACGGTATCGCGCCCAGATTTGGTGTCCGCCGCACGTGAGGCGGGCGACGCAGGCTTCGATGTTTTGATCGCCTGTGCGTTCAACTATGACGCGCATTCGTCGGAGTTTGAGAAGCTTGGCCGCATCCCGGTTCTGAAGGCACGAATGAACGCTGACCTACACATGGCCGAAGACCTCAAGAACACAGGCAAGGGCAACTTGTTCGTGATCTTTGGCGAGCCCGATATTGACATCCTCGACGCTGCCGAAGGGCAGGTTTGCGTCAAAGTCAACGGCGTGGATGTGTTCCACCCCAACACTGGCGAGGTGCGCAGCGACGGTGCCGACGGTATTGCCTGCTGGTTCATTGACACCGACTACAACGAAGAAAGCTTCTTCGTCCGCCATGCCTACTTCCTGGGTGCCAACGATCCCTACAAGGCGCTCAAGACCACGCTGAAGGCCGAGATCAACGAAGAAGCATGGGCCACCCTGAACAGCGATACGTCGCGGCCATTTGACAAGCCAAAGTCCGGCCGCATCGCAGTGAAGGTGATCAACCACCTGGGTGACGAGGTGATGAAGGTGTTCAAAGTCTGAGGCGCGCGAATGGACCTGCACGACGTCAAGGTACGTCTTCAAGAACATCTGAGTGACGGACTGGTCACGATTGTGGGGTCGGGCTTGTCGTGTGCCGAAGGGCTGCCGGGCATGGGCGAATTGGCGGCGTACCTGCAGGCGCAGGTGGGCGGTGGGTTGACTGGCGCTGACGCCACTGTCTGGGCCTCAGCATCGGCGTTGTTCGCCACAAAAGGGCTTGAAGGGGCGCTACTTGCCGTACCACCTACCCCCGCAGTTGAGTCAGCGATTGCGACCGCTACTGGAAAGTTGATCGCGGAGCGTGAGCGCGCTGTCGTGTCGGAGGTGTTTGCGGGTACGCGAAAGCTTCGACTGACCCGACTGCTGTCCCACTTGGTGAAGCCCGCCACCGGTCTGACCATCGTCACGACGAACTACGACCGTCTGGTGGAGATCGCGGCGGAAGAGGCTGATATTGGTGCCGACACGATGTTTGTGGGCCGCTTCGCGGGCCAACTGAACGAGCGCGAGAGCCAGTTGAGTTTCTGTCGCAAGGTCACGGTCAAACAGCGACCCGCTGCGGCAACGTTTCACTATCGTCCTCGGGCCTTGATATGCAAGCCCCACGGCAGCTTGGATTGGTACGCGAGGGCTGGCCGCCCAGTTTTCTATCCCGGTGATTTGGTTGATGCTGTTCGATTGATCATCACGCCAGGTCACAACAAATTTCGCAACGGGTATGACAGTCCTTTTGATCATCACCGATCCAAAGCCAACGATGCGATTGATCGCGCAAGCAGATTCCTCGTGCTTGGTTACGGATTCAATGATGACCATCTTGAGACGCATCTGTCGCCTTGCATTAAAGGGGGCAAGCCCACGCTGATGCTGACTCGGTCTCTGTCCACTGTGGCGCGGCAATTGGCTCTGATGCACGCGAATGTCATTGCCCTTGAATATGCCGAAGCGGCAGGAGTCGCCGGAACCACGGTCATCATCGAGCAAAAAGAGTTCTTCTTTCCGGGAGTCGGAATGTGGGACGTAGATTCATTCGTTACGGAGGTTCTTGAACCATGACTGCTACGCCCGCAGCATTGCAATTCGCCGAGGCAGATTTGCTTGGCCGTGTTTCCTCTGTCGACACAAGCCGAGTGGCTGTCGATGTCTCGAATTCAGTATTGCTGACCCGAATCGGCATCGGCAACCTGATCGCTATCAAGGGCAGCACTGAGCGTGAGTTCCTGATTGCCATCACCGAGCGGGTGACGCGGAGTCTGAGCGATGCGCTGCCAGACGAGTTGCCTGCCGATGGGGATGACTTGCCGTTGACTGCCGTTCCGACGGACACAGTACGTGGCGCATTGATCGGCACCTTTCGGACTGTCGATGGCGAAAAGAAGAATACGTTCAAGCGGGGAGCGGATAGCTTTCCTCAGATTGATCGGGAATGCTTCGTTGTGGAGGGCGCAAACCTCCAGCGATTCATGGGCATCCTTGGCGCGGACTACCCACCCAATGAACGATTGAAGTTGGGGGTGTTCGTTGCAGACAGGACTGCGGAGGCCATTGCCAGCGGCGACAAGTTCTTCCAAAGGCATGCTGCGATTTTGGGCAGCACAGGCTCCGGGAAAAGCTACGCGGTGGCGTTGATTCTTGAGCGGGCGGCTCAGCTCAAGTACCCGAACATTCTGGTGTTCGACATGCACGGGGAGTATGCCCCGCTGGCCGATGAGAGCAAGGGCGGTTTCGCCACTCGGCTACGCATCGCTGGCCCAGGTGACCTGGCAGCACCGGCAGATGATGCGTTGTTTCTGCCCTATTGGCTGCTGAACCGTGACGAGATGCTATCAATGATCCTCGACCGCAGCGACCAGAATGCACCCAATCAGGCGTCGCGGTTCACGTCGCACGTTCGTGCGTTGAAGGAGGCGAAACTCAAGGCCGAAGGGAAAAATGAAGTCGCGAAGACCTTCACCGTTGATTCCCCAATTCCGTATGCGATCAAAGACTTGCTAGATATTCTGAATACAGACAACACGACAAAAGGCGTCGGCAAGACTGGACCGGTCAAGGGCGAGTGGGAAGATAAGCTCACACGGTTTATTTCTCGAATAGAGGCCAAGCTCGAAGATCGTCGTTATGGCTTCATGTTTACGCCGCCTGCTGCTGCTAATACGTATGACTGGCTTGCCGCGCAGATTACCAAACTGCTCGGATCGAACGGCGGCAAAGGCATAAAGATCATCGACTTTTCAGAAGTCCCGTCTGACGTTCTGCCTGTGGTCACTGGAACGCTCGCGCGGTTGCTCTATGACGTGCAGTTCTGGATGGCCACCGAAAGGCGAACGCCGGTAACTTTGCTGTGCGATGAGGCTCACCTGTATCTGCCGGTGCGTGACGATGCCGACGCTGTTCAGCGTCAGGCCCTTGGGGCCTTTGAGCGGATTGCGAAAGAAGGCCGCAAGTACGGGTTCTCGTTACTGGTGGTGAGCCAGCGTCCATCTGATGTGAGTAGGACGATCCTGAGTCAATGCAACAACTTCCTGTCTTTGCGTCTGACCAATGACGCAGACCAAGGGGTTATCAAGCGGTTGATGCCCGACTCATTGGCCGGCCTGACTAGCGTACTTCCGTTGTTGGACACCGGCGAGGCGCTGATGCTTGGTGATGCTGTCCTGCTGCCATCGCGGATCAAGCTAGACCTGCCGACTGTCGCGCCGGACAGTGCTACGCGTGATTTTTGGAAGGACTGGGGAGCGCAGGCGCCTGATGTGGCTGCACTTGCAAACGCCGTCGAGGCCTTGCGCAGTCAGACCAGAAATATTGGCGCGTGACCATGAGTTGGCTTCAGACACTCAAAGACTATGCGGAACAACATCCAATTGTCGTCTTGCGATTTGGCTCGGACGAGTGGGAGTCCTTGTCGAATTCGCGTCGCGGTGTTGGTGAGTTCACTGTTGCCTTACCTCATGCGCTGGTCAGAGGAGTAAAAGCTCCTGCACCTTGCTTGCTACTCGGGAAGGACGGTGAAGCTGAGCAGGTACTTTTTGGTCTGGTTTCCTCAAGAAGTCCAATTACTACCTTGGATTCAAGAATCAAGGTGACGCGGTCGGTGGTTGTTTCCCCCTCTTCAGTGGCAGGTTTGTCCGCATTGATTTGCGACGCACCGCATGCTATGAATTTTTCGTCACGCGTCAAAGACGGACAAGCAGTTTCATTGCTATCGCCGAAGCTGAGCAGTTACCTCATAGACAGGCTGGCAACTATCTCCTCCAATAATGGCAGTCTGCGGGCTGTTGCAGAAAAGTTGTCTGTCCCTAAGCGATTCAAAGGCAATACAGCCATGCAGGAGGATGCAGTACAAACTGCACTCGCGGCCTTTGGGTTGGGTTCGAGCGATCAAGCGACCAGCGTTGAATTGGCTGAAGGTCGTTCGACAGCCCTCGGTCGAGTGGCAATCATGGAAGACTCCGTCGTTGAACATGATGCTCGCAGCGTTCACGGATATTCGCTGATCCAAAGTGACGTTACCGGGCGGGCACTATTCAAAAAAGGCGAAGACCAATTGGAGGTCTTTACCGCCAATCGGCGAGAGTTGGAGCATTGTTTTGGCGTTGATCTCATATATCTAAATCTGACAAAGCAGAATGTCGTGATGCTCCAGTACAAGATGCTGGAGCCGTCGAGTAAGACGGATGATCAAACCGATTGGACCTATCGACCTGACGGTCAACTGGACGTAGAGATTGCCAGAATGAATGCCTTTGCCGCAGCCCATGCGCCCGGGGTGAAGGAATACAGGCTAAATCCGCAGGTTTTCTATATGAAGTTCGTCAAACGGGATGCTTCACTCGGAGACGGCGGAATCATCACTCCGTTGGATCATTTTGAGAAGGTGCGTGCCGATCCATCTTTCAAAGGGCCGAAGCAAGGACTTCGTCTTAGTTTCAAAAGCTTGAATGGTCGCTACCTTCGCCAGACGCCTTTTCTTGATTTAATTAAGTGCGGCTACATTGGTGCCCATGCGCAGAAAACTGCCGATCTCCAAGTACTCATTGAGGCCATCTTGGATGGTAATAAAGCTGTGGTTGCAGCGGTACAAAAGAAGGTTGGTGATTGATGGAATTCCGTATTGCCGATACCTTTACCGACAGCCTTGCAAAACTCACTGGCGATGAACAGAAGGCGGTGAAGACAACCGCGTTCGACTTGCAGTTGAACCCGGCTCACCCAAGCATGAGCTTGCACAAGATCGAGCAGTCGAAGGACAAGAATTTCTGGTCTGTCAGGGTCAGCAGCGACATTCGCCTGATCGTGCACAAGACTGCCACCAGCTTTCTCCTCTGCTATGTCGATCACCACGACAAGTCCTACAAGTGGGCTGAGCGTCGAAAGCTGGAAGTGCATCCCAAGACTGGGGCTGCTCAGTGGGTTGAGATTCGCGAACGCGTTGAAGAGATCGTAGTTCGCACTGACCAAGTGGCGGCAGTGCCTGATGGTGTCAAAGCAAAGGCGTCAAAGCCCCTGGGCGAGCCCAAGCTAAAGCCACTTTTGTTCGACCAACGATCTGATGAAGAGTTGTTGAGCTACGGCGTTCCTCCCGAATGGTTGGCCGATGTTCGCAAGGTGAATGAAGACAGCCTGCTGATACTGGCAGAGCACCTTCCCGCCGAAGCTGCCGAGGCTTTGCTGGAACTGGCAACGGGCGGAACGTCGAAACCAGTTGCAGCGATCCAACCGGGTGCCGATCCATTCAGCCACCCGGATGCTCAACGCCGATTCCGGGTAATGAAGGATGTCGACGAGCTAGAGCGTGCGCTCGACTTTCCGTGGGAGAAGTGGACCGTCTTCCTTCACCCCGCACAGCGGCAATGGGTAGAGCGCGACTACACCGGACCAGCGCGTATCTCCGGTTCGGCCGGCACTGGCAAGACCATCGTGGCATTGCATCGTGCGGTTCACCTGGCCCGCCAGAACCCAGACAGCCGGGTACTGTTGGCAACGTTTTCCGAGACCTTGGCCAGTGCTTTGGCCACCAAACTGCAAAACCTGATTAGCAATCAACCGAGGCTCGCCGAGAGGCTTGAAGTCCAGTCCATGTCGGCCATTGGCGCGCGCTTGTATGCAGCGCATTGGGGCAAGCCGAAGCTTGCGTCTCATGCTCAGATCGTTCGGATGTTGCTTGACGCAGCAAAGGCTGATCCGACCCTGAAGTTCGGCCAGAGGTTCCTGCGTGGTGAGTGGAATTATCTCGTTGATGCTTGGCAGTTGAAGACCTGGGAGGCCTACAGGGATGTGAAGCGACTGGGGCGCAAGACCCGGCTATCGGAGTCCCAGCGCGTCGCCCTGTGGGCTGTTTTCGAGCGAACGCAAGATGCGTTGAAGCAAGCCGGACTGATTACACATGCAGAGATGTTCAGTCGCCTGGCAGAGAAAACTGCGACGTTGCCGCACCAACCTTTTGACTTTGTGGTTGTCGATGAAGCGCAGGACGTGAGTATTGCGCAGCTCAAGTTTCTGGCCGCAGCAAGCACAAGCAATGGAAAAGTTCGACCGAACAGCTTGTTCTTTGCTGGTGATCTGGGTCAACGCATTTTCCAGCAACCGTTCTCTTGGAAGTCATTGGGGGTGGATGTTCGTGGGCGTTCACGCACGTTACACATCAACTACCGGACCTCGCATCAAATTCGATCCCAAGCTGATCAATTGTTGGGACCTGATGTTTCGGACGTGGACGGCAACACCGAAGACCGTCGCGGCACGGTCTCGGTCTTCAACGGGCCAGCTCCTGACATTCGTTCGTTCAAGTCCGAGGTGGCAGAGTGCAAAGCGGTTACTGCATGGCTCATTGAGCGGGCGAAGGAAGGACTGGCACCACACGAGTTGGGCGTCTTCGTTCGGTCAGAGGCGCAGATTTCACGAGCGGTGGCCGCCGTCACCGAGGCAGGCATTCCGTTCAGCGTACTGGACAACCGTGTGGAAACAACCAATGGGCAAGCCAGCGTCTGCACCATGCACCTGGCAAAAGGGTTGGAGTTCCGTGCGGTAGTTGTGATGGCCTGCGACGACGAGGTGATTCCATTGCAGGAACGCGTCGAGGCAGTCACGGACGATGCCGACATTGAAGAGGTTTACAACACCGAACGCAACCTTTTGTATGTTGCCTGCACACGGGCGCGGGATCGGCTTTTGGTGAGTAGCGCACAACCAGCTTCTGAGTTTCTGAATGACTTGACAGGTTGAATTTTTCGTTGTGCGATGACGTTCACCATACACTGCACCAAGAGGCTGCTTGACTGGGTGAAATTTCTTGCGGGTGCGGCTCCATCTACATCTATAACCTACCTTGGCGGCTGGTACGCGACCAGCTTGATCTGGCGGTCGCAACTTGCGCTGTTCGTTCATGAAGAAACCTTGCTGCCCGTGCTGATGCCCTTGGCACCTGCCAGCAGTCTTGCAGAGAGGCAATTTTTCCGCCGTTGCCTTGGGCAGAAAATCCTGCGAAACTCATAAAAACTTGCTGCAAGTGCAGCAGCCAAAGCGCCCGCAGATACAGAAACTTCTCCAAATCTCAGGTAGCGATAAGACACAGTTATCGACTGCCAGAGACCACTAAGAAACGGCCCCTATCGCGGGCCGTTTTTTATTGCTTTTCCAACCCGTCCAAAGGACTCACCATGAAGAAAATTCGCACTCCACAGGAGCGCGCTGGCGAAGCTTTGCCGGTGCGCAGCGCCAATACATCCAACAGCACAGTGGCAACGCCACCAAAGGCCGTTTTGAGCCGTTTCTCCGGCGCTGCCGACCACTTCATAGCGGCGAGTCAGTCCGCCGCCACAAAACGCGCTTACGCGTCGGACTTGCGACATTTCTTCGCACACGGCGGGAGCGTTCCGGCGACCCCTGCAGTTCTGGCCGAATACCTGGCCTCAAGTGCAGAGAAATTGTCCGTGGCAACCCTGGAGCGCCGGTTGACTGCGATTCACAAGGCACACCTTGAGCAAAATCTGCCATCTCCGGCCCACAGCGAGACCGTAAAACGCGTGATGCAGGGTATTCGTCGGACGTTGGGCACCAGGCAACGGCAAGTCACTCCGCTGGTCAAAGACGATCTGTTGGCGGCACTGGTGATGGTCAATCAGCAGACTCCCGTCAAAGCAGCACGTGACCGCGCCCTGTTGTTGGTCGGCTTTGCCAGTGCCATGCGCCGATCCGAGTTGGTGGGCGTCAACGTGGAACACATCACGCACTTGCCCGCTGGAATGGAAATCTTCCTACCGTGCTCGAAGACAGATCAGGACAAGCAAGGACGCACCGTGTTCATCCCGCACGCGAACGACGAAAGCCGCTGTCCAGTCAGAGCGTTGATCGAGTGGCTGGCGATTTCCGGAATCCGTGACGGCGCAGTGTTTCGTGCGGTGACTCGCTATGACCGCGTCGCAGCAATCGGACTGTCGTCCCAATCTGTGGCACTGATTGTGAAGGCGTCGGTGGCGCGTGCCGGTGGGAATGCAGACGAATCGAGCGGGCACAGTCTGCGAGCTGGCTACTGCACCAGCGCCGCCGAGAAGGGGTTGCAGCCGTGGCAAATTCGCGAACAGACGGGGCACAAATCGGACGTAACGCTTGCGAAGTACATCAGGCCAGTTGCGCGAAGAAAGATCCCCAGCTTGTTGTGAGTCAACGTGCTGCATGTACGGCCAAGGTCAGGTAAGTCTCCTTTGCATGTAAACGCGCGGCACGAATGAGGCTGCCAGCAATTTTGCTTCGCTCATCGGAGGCTTTGTCATGAAACTCGCTCGGGTACAGTTCGGCGAGCCCTTTCCACTTGACGTCACTACCGGCAAACGCATCCAATCGACGAATGAGATCAATCAACTTCGTGCGTTCCGGCTTCTTCTTGGCGGGCAGCGTCTTCTTGGTGATTTCGGCGTACTCTTTCAAGGCCAAATTCAACGAACGTTTGGCTACACGGAGCTGGCAATCGAGACTGCCAAGTACGACAAATTCATGGTTTAGGTCAAACCGCAGCCAAACCTGCCCTGCTCTAGTTTTCACCGCCTTGCCGTCGGGTTCTGGGTTGGTCAGTTCCACTATTTTCCTGATTGTCCGAACGGAGAACTTTGGGGCTGGATTGCCATCGGACTTGTAAGACCTCCTGTAGTCCTTGAAGCTTTGAAGATGGAACTTCTCTGCGAGCTTTTTCTGGGTGATTTCTTTCCTCTTCGGCTCTTCCTGATCCAGCGCATCGCACGCGGCAATAAAGTCCTCATTTCGGCGCAGGAATTCCCACGCCCATCGGCGGTAAGACCATTTCTCATAGCCCTTGTAGGAGGCAATTGAAAGTCCGTTGGGACGATTGGATGACCGGGGTGCAACGTTTGTCCGTGACATATCACAACTTCGATTTTTCTGCTGGAAACAAGAAGTCCGCCCATGCCTGCATAAGCTGCCGACGCTCTGGGAGGTACTCTGCATGGTTATACGCAGCTCGCACGCTGTTGCGTTCTGTATGCGCAAGTTGCCTCTCAATCACGTCACGTCGGAAGTGGCCGACCTCATTCGCCCATGTGCTTGCAGTTGATCGGATACCGTGAGGCGTGAAAATACCCTTGTATTTCTTGCCATCCATTTTGGCGAACATATTATTCAACGCGGTTCGACTAATGGGTAGTAAAGGAGTGCTGTTTTTGGGGAATACGAACTCGGAGCCTTGGCTGTGGTTCATCAAAACTCTCAGCGTCTGCACCGATTGGTGCGATAGGGGTACGACATGCGCATTCTTCATCTTCATGCGCTCTGCTGGGATAGTCCACAAAGCGTTGTCCAGGTCGATTTCTGACCAACGTGCTTCAACGATCTCGGTTTTGCGGACGAAAGTCAGTAGCAGCATCTTCGCCGCGAGTTTCGTGGTGAGGTAACCGGGGTATGTGTCAATCGCTTCGATGAATTCGCCAACTTGGTGGTCAAGCAGGTGAGACCGATTCTTTCGTGGCGGGATTTCAGCCCAACCCTTTAGAGCCTTCGCTGGGTTGTCTTTCGTCTTGTATTTGAGAATGGCATGCTCGAACACTTGAAGAGCGCACTGTCGAACTCTGTCTGCCGTCTTCAAACCGTGCTTGGACGCGCATTGCTCTAATAGCGCCGTGAACACGGGGCCCGACACGTCTTGGATGGGCAGGTTGCCGATCCTTGGTTTGAGGTCGCGGCGAAGGTAAAGCTCGTTGGCCGTGCGCCAAGACTCCGAGCGCCTTTCAAACTTGCTTTTGTACCAATCATCTGCCAACGCGGCGAAGGTGTCGGCAACGCTCGATTTGGCTAGGATTTTTTCTGTACGCTTCTCTACGGCCGGATTGATGCCGTCGAGCAGCTTGGCCTTTAGCTCAGCGCGCTTTGCGCGGGCGAGAGCCAGTCCGACGTGTGGGTATTTACCAATGGTGTATGTGAATCGCTTACCGCCATAGCCATAGTCGAAGCGCCAAGATTTGGAACCGCTGGCAGACACAAAGAGGTACATGCCTTCCGCGTCAGCAACTTTTTGCGGCTTACCCGTTCCTTTGATGGACTGGATTTTTAAGTCGGTGAGAGCCATGACGGTATTTTTCTTGAACAACTGAAAATACCGTCAATTTTACCGTCGATTGGACGGTATTTCTACAGCCGCGAAGAGCCGCAATGAGCTGGATGATATTCGGTAAATTGTTGATTTATTTAGATTTTGATCCGCCGTGAGACGTAGATAGCATCCGCTCCACATACCGGGCAATGGTGTCGATCTCGACGTTCACCCGGCCACCCTGCTTCAGTTCGCTGAAATTGGTGACCTGAAAGGTGTGCGGAATCACGTTGATCTGGAAGCGCGTGCCAGTGGCAACGTCATCGACGGCGTTAACCGTCAGGCTGACCCCATTGACCGTGACGGAGCCTTTCTGCGCGATGAACTTGCCCAAATGGGCCGGCACTTCCACCTCCAGCAACCAGCTTTCCGCGAGGTTCTGCCATTTCGTCACCAGGCCCGTCGCGTCAACATGGCCAGTGACGAGATGGCCGCCAAGTTTGTCGGCAAGGGTCAGCGATTTTTCAAGGTTGACCAGCGCACCCACCCCGAGACCGGTAACCACGCTGAGGGTGTGCGCCGTGACATCGGAGCGCAACACGCCCGTGCCTTTCTCGACGATGGTCAGACAGCAGCCCGAATGCATGATCGAGTCGCCGATCGCGATATCGTCGAGCGGCCAGTCACCGCACGCGACGGTGATGCGTTGGCCGTCGCCAATGGGTTGGTGTGCAGTCACGCGGCCGAGGCCAGTCACGATTCCTGTAAACATTCTTTCGCCTTGCTACTTGCTGCGCAACAGTACGCGCACATCGTCGCCCACGCGGCTGACATCATGAAGGTCAAACTGGATGGCATCGGCGAGCTTGTCCGGCGCCGCCAGCGAGAACATCTCGCGAGCGTCACGGCCGAGCAGTTTCGGCGCCAGATAGACCAACAGTTCATCAACCAGTCCCGCCGCGATCAGTGGTCCCATGAGGCGCGCGCCCGCCTCGACGTGCAGCTCGTTGATGCCACGGGCGCCCAAATCCTGCATGGTGGCCGCGAGATCAATCTTGCCTGGATTTGCCGGATCGGGCAGCCGCACCACTTCCACGTTGGCCGGCAAACCGACGGCAACGTGGTCCGAACAGTAGACCAGCGCGCCGCCCTGCAGCACTTTGGCCAGCGGGCTCAGCTCACCCATGTGATCGAACACCACCCGCAACGGCTGCCGCAACGGCAGCGGCGTGCTGACGCCGCGCACGGTCATCTGCGGATTGTCCTGCTTGACCGTACCGCTTCCCGTAAGCACGGCGCAGGCGCGCGCGCGCCAGCGATGGCCGTCGCGGCGTGCTTCGTCGCCAGTGATCCATTTCGATTCACCGTTGGCGAGCCCGGTACGGCCATCAATACTCGCCGCCACCTTGCAGCGTACCCACGGTAGACCCGTAGCCATGCGCTTGATGAAGCCAATGTTGAGCTCGGTCGCATCCTGCTGCAGCAGTCCCACCCGCACGTCGATGCCCGCTTCGCGCAGGCGCTCGAAGCCAGTACCACTGACCCGCGGGTTCGGATCTTCCATCGCAGCAACGACTCGGCCCACGCCTGCCCCAATCAGTGCCTCGGTGCAGGGCGGTGTCTTGCCGAAATGATTGCAGGGCTCGAGGGTGACGTAGGCAGTGGCGCCCGTCAGATCCTGCCCCTTCGCCCGCGCATTGCGGATGGCATGCGCCTCGGCATGCGGTTCGCCAGGGCGTTGCGTGAAGCCTTCCGCGATCACCTGACGGTCCCGCACCAGCACGCAGCCAACGCGCGGGTTCGGCGTGGCGTGATTCATTGCCATTGCCGCCAGATCAAGCGCGCGCCGCATGAAAGCTTCGTCGGTCGCGCTAAACATGCTTCGCTTTCTTCGCCGCTGGCTTCTTGGCCGCCGGGCGCTCGACCTCGTGCAACGCGGAGCGGAAGTCCTCGACATCCTGAAACGATTTGTAGACCGATGCGAAACGGATGTAGGCCACCTTGTCGAGCTTGTAAAGCTCGGCCATCACCATTTCGCCGATGCTGCGCGATGGAATTTCCCGTTCGCCGAGGCTGTGGATGTTGGCAGTGATCCGCGCAATCGCCTGATCGACAAATTCAGTGGGCACAAAGCGCTTGTGCAATGCGCGGTTGAAGCCGGTGCGAATTTTTTCGACGTTGAAATCGAGCCGCGTGCCATTGCTCTTGACTACCTGCGGCATGCGCATTTCAACCGTCTCAAACGTGGTGAAGCGCTTGTCGCAGGCCAGGCATTTGCGACGACGTCGGATGGCGTCACCCGTCTCGGAGACACGTGAGTCGATCACCTGCGTATCAAGGGAGCCGCAAAATGGACATTTCATGCGGATGCGTTCGTAGTGGAGCTTGGAAAGAGCCAGCGACGGCGGTATTCGCAGTGTATCGGGTCAATCTGCGGCGCGCGGGATTAGTCTACCGACCTGTTTCGTCGTCTATCTCACACGGTCCCGCTAACGACAATGCGATTCAGTTCGCTCAGCACGTAGTTGACGCTCTGCTCACGCACCGCATTGCGGTCACCCGCGAAGTGGCGGGTCGTCGCCCGTACCGAAATTGCTTCCTGCCGCGTCTGCGGATCGTCGGTCGGCCTCAGTGCAAAAGCAAAGCACACCATCCCCACAGGTTTGGCAGGGCTACCGCCGGTTGGCCCGGCGACACCAGTGACCGAATAAGCCAGGTTGGGGGCATTGCTTTGGTCGGCGCACCGCAAGGCGCCGCAAGCCATTTCACGCGCCGTCTGCTCGCTCACCGCACCGAAGGCATCCAGCGTTGACGCATTGACACCAAGCAGATCCATCTTGGCCTCGTTGCTGTAAGTCACCAAAGCACGGTCCACCCAGGCCGACGAACCGCTGACGCTGGTGAGCACCGCAGAGATCAGGCCACCCGTGCAACTCTCGGCACCGGCGATCACCCGCCGCTGCGCCACGCAGTTTTCGCCGAGATGGGCCGCTAGCTTGATCCACTCATCGAACAACGCGTGCATCGCTGCGCCCTCAAACGAAACGAATCCACAGCGCCATGACAAACATCGTCAGCGCCGCTGCGACCAGATCGTCCAGCATAACCCCGACCGCGCCCTTGACGTTGCGGTCAGCCCAGCCGACCGGCCCGGGTTTGCGGATATCGAAAAAGCGGAACAGCAGAAACGCCGAGGCCTGCTTCCACATGGCGCCGGGCAACATTGCAGTAATCAGCGCCATAGCGATCACCTCGTCCCAGACGATGGCGCCATGGTCACTTTCGCCCAATGCGCGCCCGGTAACACCGGCCGCCCAGGTGCCGATAAGCAGCGCGCCGAACAGGGCTGCAAAAAAGAGCGTGTCGCCCAACAGGGGTTGCAGCCAGCGCGCTGCGAACAGGCCCAGCAGCGTGCCAAACGTCCCGGGTGCGAACGGCGCGAGACCGGCACCAAAGCCCAACGAAATCACGTGTGCCGGATGCGACAGCATGAAACGCAGCGAAGGTTCACGACTTTGCGTTGCCACATCACTCATGCGAAATGATCCCAGCCCTTGCTTTCGATGTTCATCAGGCGCGATTGTGCGTCAAGCACGCGCACTGCAGGTCTGTTGGCGGAGGTTGTCACGCGGCCGATACACGCTCCGGCCAAGTCCTGCGCCGCCAGCAATCGCACCACATCGTCGTGACGGGACGATGGCGCGGTAAACAGCAGCTCGTAGGTGTCACCCGTCGCCAGCAGGCAATGCTGTGCCAGGCGCGCGCGCAAGATGCGATTGCGCTCGTTGCTGGTAGCAACCGTATTCATCACCGGCACTACCTGCCCGACATCGCCGCGGTCAACATCGGTGATGCCAGTAGGAATCGCCACGATGTCGATGTCAATGTCGACGCCGGATGCCGATGCCAGATGTTGCGCCTCACTGAGCAGACCGTCGGAAATGTCAATGCAACTGCTTGCCACGTCCCTAAGCACGAGGCCGAGGGCCACCCGCGCAGTCGGGCACTCGTACTTGTCGATCTGCGCGGGACTCGCGGTGATGGCCAGCTCCCCGGCACCATCACCATCCTGCAGCAGCGCCGTCAGCGCCCAGCCCGCGTCCCCCACCGGTCCACTGACCCAGAGTTCATCGCCGGGGCAAGCGCCGGTACGCGTCAACGCCTGACCGGGTGGCACATCACCCAGCGCGGTCAGCGCGATCGCCATCGGGCCGCGGGTGGTATTGCCGCCGACCAGTTCGACCTCGAACTCGTCGAGTGCGGCCCACAGGCCAGCCGCGAACGCTGCGACCCAGCTTTCGTCAATCTCGGGCAGGGTCAGCGACAGCAGGGCGTAGCGAGGTGCAGCCCCCATCGCTGCGAGATCGCTCAGATTGACATGCACTGCCCGACGCCCGAGTCGCTCAGGCGTGATCGAGGGCAGAAAGTGACGCCCGGCCACCAGTGTGTCGGTGGTGATGGCGAACACGTTGCCGGGAGCCGGCGCCACCAGCGCGCAATCGTCGCCATTACCCAACACGGCAGTGCGGCTGCGCCGTTTGAAGAAACGTTCGATCAGCTCAAACTCGGTCATCGCGAACGCCGCAGGCGGAAGTGGCGGCGGAATTCAGCGCCGGCCGCGCGTCGGTGCCGCTGCAACCTCTTCCGCGCGCAGCAGTGGCGCCAGCTTGTCGAGCACCCCATTGACCCATTTGTGGCCGTCGGTGCCGCCAAAGGTCTTGGCCAATTCCACTGATTCATTGATTGCCACACGATACGGAATGTCGAGCCGCTGCCGAAGCTCCCAGGCGCCAATCAGGATGATGCTGCGCTCGATCGGGCTGACCTGTTCGAATGGACGATCCACATGCGGCTGCACAGCGGCGATCAACGCATCGGTATCGGTCGTCACCCCGGTCCACAGCTCGCGAAAGAAATCCTTGTCGGCCCGTTTGAAATCGGGCTCTCCCTCAGTGCGCAGGCGCACAGCGGCCACCTCGTGCCCCGCGACAAACAGTTCATACAGAGCCTGCACCGCGAACTCGCGCGCCCAGCGCCGTGCCGACTTTGGTTTGGTCGCTTTGGCGGGGGCCGCCTCGCTATCGGTCTTTGCCGCAGTAACGGCTTGCTTCTCGCTCATCATCAACTCCGGCGCTCAGTTCTCGCCAAAGTTCGAGTGCGTCCATTCCTGCAGCAGCGCCATTTCGACCGCCGCCTGTGCCGCCTCGTAGCCCTTCTGTTCGGCACGGCTCTCGGCCTGCTCGTCGGTATAGGTGGTCAGCACCCCATTGCCGATGGCCACATCGAGATCAAGGCCAACACGGGTGATGCCCGCCGCAGATTCATTGCAAACGACTTCGAAGTGATAGGTGTCACCCTTGATCACGCAGCCCAGCGCGATCAGCGCGTCGAACTGCTCGGTTGCCGCAAACGCCTGCAGCGCGAGAGGAATTTCCAGCGCACCCGGCACCGTCACTTCGGCGACATCGTTGGCATCAACGCCCATTTCGGCCAGCGCCTTGCGGGCGCCGGCGAGCAGCTTTTCGCACACGGGTGCATTGAAGCGCGCGGTGACAACGCCGATTCGCAGTCCAGCGCCGCGGAGTTTCATGAGAGGTTGGAGTGCCATGGTTGTTTTGCTAACGAGTTGGGGCGCTGGCAATGTGCTGCCAGCGAATCAAATTGATGTTCCGGTCACGGCGACCGTTCGAGTATGGGTGGTTACGATTCTTCGTACGCGACGACTTCAAGATCGAAGCCGGTCATCGATGGCATGCGGCGCGGCTTGGCCAATAGCCGCATCTTGCCCACACTGAGCGCACGCAGGATCTGCGCGCCGATGCCATAAGTGCGCAGGTCCACCTTGTGGGCATTGAGTGGCTTCGCGTTGAGCACCCGGTCACGCAAATCGGCCGCCGACTCGCTCCGGTGCAGCAGCACCAGCACACCCGCCTCTGCCTGCTGCAGTCGGGCCAGCGCTTTCGGAATGCTCCATGAGTGGACGGCGGCGCTGGCGTCGAGCGTATCGATCACGGACAGCGGCTCATGCACACGGACGACGGTTTCCTGCTCGCGGCTGGGCGTGCCCTTGACGATGGCCAGATGGGTGGCATCGGCGAGCTTTTCGCGGAAGACCTTCAGCGTGAATTCGCCCTGCGCCGTCTGCAACGGCCGCTCGCCAACGCACTCGACCAGATTTTCCTGCGCGGCGCGATACTGGATCAGGTCGGTGATGGCACCAATCTTGAGGCCGTGCTCCCTGGCGAAAAGCAGCAAATCGGGCAGACGGGCCATGGTGCCGTCGTCCTTCATGACTTCGCAGATGACAGCCGCTGGTGTCAGGCCCGCCATGCGCGTCAGATCGCACCCCGCCTCGGTGTGCCCTGCCCGCATCAACACGCCACCCGGCTGCGCCATTACCGGGAAAATGTGGCCAGGCTGCACGATGTCGGCAGGCTTGGCATTGAAGGCAACCGCAGCCTGCACGGTACGCGCCCGGTCAGCGGCGGAAATGCCGCTGGAGACGCCTTCGGCCGCCTCGATTGACATGGTGAAGTTAGTGCCGAACCCGGATCGGTTGCTGGCCGTCATCAGCGGCAAATTCAACTGCTGGCAACGTTCGGGCGTCAGCGTCAGACAGATCAGGCCGCGCGCGTACTTGGCCATGAAGTTGATCGCCTCGGGGGTGACGAACTCTGCTGCCAGCACCAGATCGCCTTCGTTTTCGCGATCTTCTTCGTCCACCAGAATCACCATTCGGCCAGCCTTGAGCTCGGCGATGATTTCAGGCACAGGCGCCAGCACCGATGGCGCGGGTGACGCAGCGCCGCGTACGGCGGCGAGTGAAGGTTTGGCAGTGGTCATGGCAAAGAGCGATCTCGGGTAGAGAAGGCTCTATTCTATTGGCTAGGCCTTGTCCGCACGATTTTCGCGAGACGCGCTGCTACGCGACCACGATGGCAGTCAGGGCAAAATCCTCTTTTCACCAATCCTTGCACGTCGCAGGCTCGCGCGCCACTCATGTCTGACCTCCTCATCTCGGAACACCTGGGCTTTCGCACCCTGCACTTTGGCTCCGAGTGGGTACAGGGCAGGATGCGCATCTCCCGCCCGGACGAACTGGCGCTGGGTTACGCGCAGGACATGTGTGCTGCACTGCTGTTTGTGCCGCCGCCGAAGCAGGTTTATGTGGCCGGTCTTGGCGTAGGTTCCTTGCCGCGCTGGGCGCTTGCCAACTGGGGTGACAGCCTGAAGCGGCTTGACATCGTGGAGTTGCGTGACGACGTCATTTCGCTGACGCACTCGGCCTTTCCGCTGCCGCAGGACGATAGCCGTGTGCGTATCACACAGGGAGATGCAGCCAAAGTCATCACCGAGCGGCCAGCATCAAGCTTCGACTGGATCTGGGTTGATTGCTACGACGGTCGCGGGCGCGTGGGCGCACTCGAATCGGCGGAGTTCTACGCCGAGGCACATCGTGTGTTGCGCAAGAACGGCGTATTCGTGGCCAACATGTGGAGCAGCGTGTCACGGTACCGTGGCGGACTGCGTCGGCTGCGAGCGGTATTTGGCGTGGACAACATTGTTCTGTTGCCAGCCATCGCCACCGAAAACGTCACCGTCATCGCCAGCAAATCGCCACTGCCGGCGCTGGATGCGCGCGCCATACAGGCTCGTGCGCGTGCGCTTCGTGCCGACTACAAATTACCCTTTGAACGCTGGCTGAAGGCGCTGGCACCGGTCGCGACGGCGCTGTAACTCCGCGTCGTTGCACGCAGCAATTGCTCGGTCTTGCCTCGGCAAATTGCGCCGCGACTGGCCGGCACGACAGGCAGAAAAAAGCCCGCGGGCGTGTGAACGCGGCGCGGGCTGAAGGGTTCCCTCCTCCTCGAGGAAATCAGCGGCGATTATAGGGTCATTTATAAGAGTTACAAGCCCTTTCTGGTGCTTTTGTCACTTTTTTGGTGCCATGACCCGTATCAGCCGATAGCCATGCGACAAAACGCAAGCGGACACGCAGATGACTACGACGCGCTTCAGGTCTGCGAAACCCGAAGCTGCTGCGCCGAAGATGCCAGTCGTGCCGCCTTAGCCGTTTTGTCTAATCGACTGTTTAGTCGTTCTGACCCAACGACTCGCTAGTCGTTTTGTCCCACCGCCAGCTTGAGGGCCGGCTTCTTGTCGTCGAAGAACTGTTCGTCTTCCGTCGAACCATGCAGCGCCGTGGTCGAGCTTTGGCCGCCCTGGATCACTTGTGTCACAGCATCGAAGTAACCGGTGCCCACTTCGCGCTGATGCTTGACGGCGGTGAAGCCCTTTTCAGCCGCGGCGAACTCAGCCTCCTGCAGCTCGACGAACGCACTCATGTTGTTGCGCGCGTAGCCGTGGGCCAGGTTGAACATCGAGTAGTTGAGGCTGTGGAAGCCGGCGAGGGTGATGAACTGGTACTTGTAGCCCATCGCGCCGAGTTCACGCTGGAATTTGGCGATGGTCGACTCGTCGAGATTCTTCTTCCAGTTGAAGCTCGGCGAGCAGTTGTACGAGAGCATCTTGCCCGGGAATTTCTTGTGGATGCCTTCGGCGAACTTGCGCGCGAATTCGAGATCCGGCTTGCCGGTTTCGCACCAGATGAGGTCGGCGTACGGCGCATAGGCAAGGCCGCGCGACAGCGCCTGCTCGAAGCCCGGTTTCGTCTTGTAAAAGCCTTCCACGGTGCGCTCGCCGGTGCAGTGCGGGCGATCATTCTCATCAACGTCGCTGGTCAGCAGGTCAGCCGCCTCGGCGTCGGTACGCGCCAGCAGCACGGTCGGCACGCCCATGACGTCCGCCGCGAAGCGGGCGGCGGTGAGCTTTTCAACCGCTTCACGCGTCGGCACCAGCACCTTGCCGCCCATGTGGCCGCACTTCTTCACGCTGGCGAGCTGGTCTTCGAAGTGCACGCCCGAGGCGCCCGCGTCGATCATCGCCTTCATCAGTTCATAGGCGTTCAACACGCCGCCAAAACCGGCTTCGGCATCGGCCACGATTGGCGCCATGTAGTCGACGTCGTCCTTGCCTTCCATCCACTGGATCTGGTCGGCACGCATCAGCGTGTTGTTGATGCGACGAACCACCGACGGCACCGAGTTGGCCGGATACAGCGATTGGTCCGGATACATCTCGCCAGCGAGGTTGGCGTCGCCCGCGACTTGCCAGCCCGACAGGTAAATCGCCTTGAGGCCGGCCTTGACTTGCTGCATGGCCTGATTGCCGGTCAGCGCACCGAGCGAATTGATGAAGGGCTCGGTGTGCAGCAGGTTCCAGAGCTTCTCGGACCCTTTCTTGGCAAGCGTGTGCTCGACAGCAGCGGTACCGCGCAGGCGGACGACGTCGGCGGCGCTGTAGTTGCGCTTGATGCCTTTCCAGCGCGGGTTGGTGGCCCAGTCTTTTTCGAGGGCGGCGACGGCTTCGGCCATCTTGGCTTGAACGGATGCGGATTGACTCATGGTGGGTTGCCTTTCAGACTAAAACTCGATCCTCTCTTTTTGGCTCCGCTCGTTTCCACTTGACGGAAAGCCAACAAGTATCTTGTTATTGCTTCGCAGCATATCCGAATCGATCGCACAGCGCATCAATAAATTACAAAAAAACGTTCAAAAACAATGGTTTGCAATTTGTTTTCACGGAATGAAAGATTCCATATCGTGAAATTGCGTTTTGCACGCCGCAGCGCACAAATTGAAAACAGCTTCCGCAAAGTGGCGAACGTGGAAAAAAGCCCGCAAATTCAAACAGGTTGCGCAGACAGTTGAGGTGCACTGTCGCCACCCGCGCAGGCGCAGACGTCACCGATGCCGCAACGCGATTGCGATGCAGCGCAGCGCACGCTGCCTGTGGCTCCACAGCGGCGGGCGTCCCCGCAAGCAAATCATGTAGCAAATGCGCAACAAAAAAGCCCGGGCACAAAGTGCGCGGGCTTGGCGGGGACGGTTGTTGCGCTCAGGCGAGCATGTCAGCCCAAATGTTGCGCGCCCAACTGTTGGCGAAGATGCCTTCAGTGCGATTGGCATCGGCCGACAAGCCACCGGAGCCAGCCACCGTCACCATCGTCTTCTGCGCGGCATCGTAGCGATGTACCGACGCGACGTGCACAACATTCTTGTCGTCGATGAAGCTGTAACAGGTGTTGGCCACCATCGGCGTGGCGTTGACCACGTCCCCGGTCAACAGCGCGATCACCGCCGCTGCGCACACCTTGGCGTGCTGGTTCGCCATGTGACCGGACTTCGGCATGGCCGGTGCGATCTGCAGGGCGTCACCGAGGATGTGCACGTTCTTCACGGCCGTCGACTCATAGGTCAGCCAGTCGACCTGGCACCAGCGCTTGTTCGAGTTGTTGAGCCCGTTTTGCGTCGCGATGTTGCCAGCGCGCATCGGCGGCAGCACGTTCAATACGTCGGCCTTGACGTCTTCACCAAAGCTCATCTTGAGCGTATTGGTCTTCGCGTCAACATCCTGGATTTCCTGGTTGTTGCGGTACTCGACCAGCCCCTTGAACTGACCGTTCCATGCCTTCATGAACAGGCCCTTCTTCGACACCACGTCTTCGTTGGCGTCGAGGATCAGCACCTTCGACTTTGGCTTTGCCTGCTGGAAGTACCACGCCACCTGACAGGCGCGCTCGTACGGCCCCGGTGGGCAGCGATACGGTGCTTTCGGGATCTGGATCGCGTAGACGCCGCCGTCCTTCATGTCGACCAGCTGCTTGCGCAACGCAACCGTCTCCGGGCCGGCCTTCCATGCGGCGAGCACCTTGCTGCGCGCTTCTGCCGATGCAAGGCCAGGCAGCGACTCAAGCATGAAATCGATGCCGGGCGACAGGATCAGGCGGTCGTAGGGCAGCGTGGTGCCATCGGCCAGCGCGAGCGTCTTCTTGTCGGCATCGAAGCCCACCGCCTCGCCCTTGACGCGACGAATGCCGTATTTGTTCAGGCCATCGTAGGACACCGAGATGTCGCCGATCTGCTTTGAGCCGCCGATCACCAGATTGGACAGCGGGCAGGACACGAAGACGTCTCCGCGTTCGACCAGCGTGACATCAATCTTGCCTTCGCTCCACATGGCGATGTACTTGGCGGCCGTCGCGCCGCCATAGCCGCCACCGACGACAACGACTTTGGGTCTGGCGGTACCGCCCACGCTGGCGCAACCAGTGATGGCAGACGTACCCAGCAGCGACAGGGCCCCGGCAGATTTGACGAAGTCGCGACGATTGAATGTGTTCATGTGCGCCCCCGGTTATTTCGGTTGTTTCGAGTAGTAATCGGCAATCAGTGCGATCTGCTCATCGGTGTACCCCTTCGAGAGCTGATGCATGATGGTGGCCTGCTGCTTGCCGTCCTTGTAGTCCTTCATCTTGCTGACGAGGACGGCGGCGCTCTGGCCTGCCAGCGACGGCACCTCAGCCACGCTGCGGCCATTGGTGCCATGGCAGTTGGCGCATTGCGCCGCAAGATTGCGCGCCAGGTGCTGGCTCACGGGTGCCTGCGCGGATTGCGCCTGCACCGCCAGTACGGTCAGCGCGGACGCCGCGAGCGCGGTCACGCGTATCGTTTTTTTCATGGGGACTCCTCCTCCGAGTGTGGCCGGTTCATGGGGAACTGAGGGGATACGCTGAGCACATCCTGGCGATGCGGCGCGCCGGGTTGGGAGGCAGCGCCAGACGCAAAACACAGCCATAGCCGACGCGATGGCGAGCCTTTGCGACGAAGCAATGCGCCCAAAGCGCGGATGCAGTGCACGCCGGGGACTTGTTCAGAATTTCCCTTTGCAGTTCACGACCGATTCTAGGTCTGCAATTGCGATGGCCGATAGAGAAAATTACCCTATGCATATACGCACGACGACAGCGGACACTGCGATCAGCTTTTGATTGGAAGGCGCATCAAGATTGGGCTAACCACCCGAATTTTGAAAAAGTCGACTATTGACGGATATTCGGTACGTGCCCAATACAGACCCCATTTCAGCGAAAAGCTGCCATGTCCCGGGCGCTCAAAAATTGCGCCGTTCGCCGCGCTTCCCGCGCCGGTCAGTCCGTTTGATCTGCCACTGCATAGCGCCGCGCCAGCTCGGCGGCGAGACCGGTGTAGCGTGCTGGCGTCAGCTCGCGCAAGGCGACGCGCGCCGCTGCCGGAATATCAAGACCATCGATGAAGCTGGTCATTGCCGCTGGCGTAATGCGCTGGCCGCGGGTCAGGGCCTTCAATTGCTCGTAAGCGCCCGACACACCGTAGCGGCGCATCACCGTTTGCACCGGCTCGGCCAGCACTTCCCAGTTGGCGTTGAGATCGGCGAGCATGGCGTCGGCGTTGACTTCTAGCTTGCCGATACCCTGTCGCGCCGAGCTGAGGCCGAGCAGGCTGTAACCCACCGCGACGCCCATGTTGCGCAGCACGGTGGAATCGGTCAGGTCGCGCTGCCAGCGCGAGATAGGCAGCTTCTCGGCCAGATGCCGCAACAGGGCATTGCCAATGCCGAAGTTGCCCTCTGCGTTTTCAAAATCAATCGGATTGACCTTGTGCGGCATGGTACTGGAGCCGACTTCGCCCTCCTTCAGCCGTTGCTTGAAGAAGCCCAACGAGATGTAGCCCCAGGTATCGCGACAGAAGTCGATCAGGATAGTGTTGACGCGGGCGATGGCATCGAACAGTTCGGCCATGTAGTCATGCGGCTCAATCTGTGCGCTCATCGGCTGCCACGTCAGGCCGAGCGCTTCCACGGTGGCTTGCGACAGCGCCGGCCAGTCAACCTCGGGATAGGCTGACAGATGTGCGTTGTAATTGCCCACCGCACCATTCATCTTGGCACGCAGCGGCACGGCGGCAATCTGTCGGCGCGCATGCTGCAGACGATCGACAAACAGCGCGATCTCCTTGCCCATGGTCGTCGGCGTCGCCGCCTGCCCATGGGTGCGAGAGAGCATCGGCAGTTCGGCAGTAGCTATCGCCACCCGCGCCAGCGCCGCGATCACATCATCAAGCCGCGGAAGCAGCGCGCCGTGCACACCGCGCTTCAGCATCAGCGCGTGCGAGACATTGTTGATGTCTTCCGAGGTGCAGGCAAAGTGCACGAATTCCGCGTGCGGCGCGAGCTCAGGCAGCGCCTTGAATTTGTCCTTGATCCAGTACTCGACGGCCTTTACGTCGTGATTGGTGGTCGCCTCGATGGCTTTCACCGCCGACGCATCGTCCACGGAAAAATTCACCACCAGCGCATCGAGAAACGCCAGCGCTTCGTCACTCAGCGGCGGTAATTCCGAAATGTCCGGTTCCGCCGCCAGTGAGCGCAGCCACGCGAACTCGACCCGTACACGCTCACGGGTGAGAGCGAATTCACTGAAAGCATCGCCGAGAACGGCAACCTTGCGCTGGTAACGCCCGTCCAGTGGAGACAGTGCGATGAGGGTATCGATCGTGGCCATGATTGAAAAGCTGCAGTGGATGCGTTGGCGGCATTGGCGCGGTCAACATGCACCAACGCCACAAAACACCGGGGAAATTGACGCGACTGCAGGAAAAAGAACGTCTTTGTCAAGCAGTGTCAGCCCTCTATTATCCCTTGTCGTCGGCCCGGATTTGCGGCCTCGCCGTGACGTGCTAGATTCGTCGTTGCAGTAGGTCGTACCAATAACAAGTTGCCCGCATGAAACTCCTCCACTCGAACACCAGCCCCTACGCACGTAAGGTGCGCATTGTGGCTGCTGAAAAGAAGCTCGAACTTGATCTGGAAGTGGTCGATCCGTGGTCTACTCCCGCCGATCTGGCGCGCATCAATCCCCTTGGCAAGGTGCCTGCGCTGATCATGGACGACAGCACGACGCTGTTCGATTCGCGCGTGATCGTGGAATACCTCGACGGCCTGTCGCCGGTGCACCGCCTGATCCCTGAAGCTTCGCGCGACCGTATCGCTGCCAAGCGCTGGGAGGCCATCGCCGATGGCTTGTGTGATGCGGCCATCCTGGCGCGGCTGGAAGCCGGCCGCCCGGACAAGAATGAATCGAGCAACAAGCAGATCGAGCGGCAGCGCAGCAAGATCACCGCCTGTCTCGAAGAAATGGCACGGGAACTGGGTGAGCGCGAGTTCTGCGTTGGCAACGCCTTGTCGCTGGCCGATATTGCTGCCTGCTGCGCTTTGGGTTATCTCAAGCTTCGCTATCCGGACATTGGCTGGGACACAACTCATCCCAATCTGGCACGACACTACAAGAAGATCGCCGGCCGCCCTTCGTTCAAGCAGACTGATCCGTCAACCGCTTGACCGCCGCGGCGCGAGGCAATCGCGCCAACGTCATCCTGGCAAACAAAAAAGGCGGCCGAAGCCGCCTTCGATCCGCCAACGCAGGTCAAGCCGCACCTGACCTCAGGTTCGGGTAACGCACATGCTCGACAAGCTCCTGCACCTCCGGCTTCGGCGCCGGAGTCACCAGACTGACCAGGATGATCACCAGGAAGCCAAGTGGCACGCCAAACACGCCCGCAGAGATCGGCTGGATGTCCCACCAGATGTTGTCTGCGATCGGGCTTGTCACGCCAAACAATCCGCGCATCCACACTTGTGTGGTGGCCATGTAGTAGAACGTGACCGACACACCGGCAATCATGCCCAGTACGGCGGCAAGACTGGTCGCCCGCTTCCAGAAGATACCCAGCACCAGCGCAGGGAAGAAGCCTGCGGCGGCCAGCGAAAACGCGGCTGAAACCAGGAACAGAATGTCTGCCGTCTTGAGCGACGCCACGTAAGCCGCCGCCAGCGCCACCACCAGCAATAGTGCCTTGGATACACCCACCCGGGTTGCCGTAGACGCATTGGGATTGATCATCTTGTAGTAGACGTCGTGCGACAGCGCGTTGGCGATAGTCAGCAGCAGCCCGTCCGCTGTGGAGAGAGCGGCTGCCAGACCGCCCGCCGCCACCAGACCCGAGATGACGTACGGCAGACCGGCAATCTCCGGCGTCGCAAGCACCACGATGTCACCACCGATGGCGATCTCGGCGAGCTGCACGATACCGTCCTTGTTGACATCAGCGATTGATAGCAGCGACGGATCCACCTTCGACCATGAATTCACCCACGCCGGAAGCTTCGCAAACTCACTGCCCACCAGCATCGTGTAGATATCGAACTTCACCAGCACCGCCAGCGCTGGCGCCGTGAAGTAGAGCAGGAAGATGAAGAACAGCGACCAGAACACCGAATTCCTCGCCTCCTTCACGCTGGGTGTGGTGTAGTAGCGCATCAGGATGTGTGGCAACGCCGCGGTCCCCACCATCAGGCAGAAGATGAGCGCCAGGAAGTTTTTGCGGGCGACATCGCGCGCCTTTTCGTTGGCCGCAGGGAAGGCTTCGCCGTGCTTGAGTGGCGGCGCGGCCCGCCCTTTGAGCGCTGCCTCCTTGGTCCACGCAGTCTTCGCTGCAGCGGCATCACGCGGATAGGTGTCTACAGCTTTCTGCGCAGCGACAACCTGCTCGGGTCCGGCATTGCTTGACTTGGCGTCATCGAGTGCCTTTTGCACCTCGGCCTTGCCACTGTCAAATGAGCCCGGCAACGCCTTGAGTTTGGCTTCCGCGGCAGCGGCGCGATCGGCAAACAGCTTGCGAACCTCAAGTTCCTTCGGGTCCTTAAGCAATTGATCCTCACGCGCCGAGACTTTTTCGAGCACTGAGCCGTATACCAGTTGCGGCAGCGGGATATTGGTGTGCTTCATTGACAGCCACACCACCGGGATCATGTAGGCGATGATCAGGATGATGTATTGCGCCACCTGCGTCCAGGTCACCGCACGCATGCCCCCCAGGAACGAGCAGACCAGAATGCCGGCGAGACCGACAAACACCCCCACCTCAAACGACAGGCCGGTCAGCCGCGCGGTAATCAACCCGACGCCGTAGATCTGCGCCACTACATATACAAACGAGCAGAGGATCGCGATCAGCACACCGACAAATCGGGCCGTGTTGCCGCCGTAGCGGGCGCCAAGAAAGTCGGGAATCGTGAACTGCCCGAATTTGCGCAGATAGGGGGCCAGGAACAGGGCCACCAGCACGTAGCCCCCGGTCCAGCCCATGATGAAGGCAAGCCCCGAATAGCCCTGCAGATACAGCGTACCGGCCATGCCGATAAAAGATGCGGCCGACATCCAGTCCGCGCCCGTTGCCATGCCATTGAACACCGCCGGCACACGACGGCCCGCCACGTAATACTCGGAAGCGTCAGACGTGCGACTCATCACGCCAATGCCGGCGTAGAGCAGCACAGTGGCGAGCAGGAACACGTAGCCGATCCATGCGCGCGGCATGCCCGCCTTCTCGAGGATCGCCAGCGCCACCACGAAGAGCACGAAGCCCCCCGTGTACCACGTGTAGACCTTTTTCAACTGGGCGGTAAAGGCCCGCTGGGTAGTACCGGCGCTCATTGCTCTTCCTCCTCGTCGACACCGTACTCGCGATCAAGGCGATTCATGGTGCGCGCGTAGTACCAGATGAGCGCGACGTAGACGATGAGGGCGCCCTGAGCGCCCATCCAGAACGAAAATGGCCAGCCAAAAAAACTGAATGACAGATCGCGGGCGGCGTAACCCACCACGAACGTCACCACAAACCAGATGGCCATCAGAACCAGCGTGATGAGCAGATTCCTGCGCCAGTATTCCCGGTGCTTGTCAGTCAGTTGCATTGATTCCTCCTCGGTTCGGTCAATTTGCGTAGATGTCTGCAAATATCGTTATGTCGATCGGTGACCTGCGACCTGAAGCTATCAGGAAGCTGTCAAAGCGTATCCGAGTTTTCCGAATTGAGAAAGAGGTTGCGCCATATCAAATGGGGCATGGTTTACCCGCGCTGCGGCGCGTTGATCGCGACTGTTCACGACGCGCAATGACTGTGACGTTCGCTACAGGCAGTACGCGGTGGCGCTGATCACATCGGCAACACAATACGGGGCTTTGTCGGGCTGCTGGGCAGTGAGGCCACCGGATGACGACAGTTGCCCGGCGCAACGGAACCAGCGGGATCACCAGAACGTCGCGAACTCAGTTACGCCACCAGCGCTCGATGCCAATGCGGATGCCGGTCTCGTCTTCCAGCACGGCTGCGTTACGGGGATCAAACGCCTTCAGGCGCCGCATCGTCTTCTCGCAGGCTTCGGGTTGTTGCGACCGGAATTGCGCGCGCGCCAACTCCATGAAACCAAATGGACTCATTGGCTGCAAGGCAACGTTTTTCTTCAGCGCTTCGATCGCACTTGCGTCGTCGCCCGTAGCGATTCTTGATAGCGCGAGGCCGTACCAGGCACGGTCCAGACCGTCGCGCAGTGCAACGGCTCGCTCGAACGCACGGATCGCCTCGACGTGGCCACCTTGTTGCTGATATAGAAACCCAAGATTGAACCAGCTGTCGGCATCGGCGGGCTTCAGCGCAACGAGACGTTCAAACTCGGCAACCGCGCGCTGTTGATCAGCTGCACTCACTGACTGCGCAAGGAGGTATGCCCGCTGCGCAAGGGTAGCGGTGTCATTCGGGTCGTCACGAAGTGCCCGCTCATAGCAGGCCAGGGCAAAACCGGTGCGCCGAAACAGAATGGCCCACGACGCAACCTGGCGGAGCAGATGAGCACGCACAGCAGCAATCAAAGTCGTCCCTGCGGTCGGCACTATGACAACCCGATGCTGGGCAACGTCGCCGATTGAAACAGCTCCGGACGCTTGAGATAGAGCCGAACGACAATCAAGGTTACGTAGAGCCAGAACAACAGGAAGAAGGCCACCACTGGCACATGCTTGTCCTGCACCGCAGAAGGTGTCATCGCGCGCGCCAATGCCGTCACCGGCGAGGTGAGAAAGCGAAACAGGCGATAGATGGGATTGTTTTCGCGCGCCGGCCAGTTGAAGATGCCAACGACGAACTGCGCGATGTAGAACAGCCCGACCAGCATCACCAGATTGTGTACAACGGCAAAAAAAGCCTGCATCGATCACCCTATGGAGCTTGCCAGGCGTGGCAAGTCAGGTGTTCGCAGGCGGTAACCCCCGGCGACAAAGCAATTCCCACGTGGCCCAATGGCAACGCGCTGCGTACAAGCGGCGCGTCAGACGGAAGAATTGTGCCCTGCCTTCGGGGCTTGTCGGGTCAGTATTCACCCGAATGAACCCACCGCAGTGGGCCACAGCGCACGGCGCGAAGGAGCCGATCGGCACCTCACGCCGGACGGCCTGCGTTTACAGGCTCTGCTTCAACTGCTCGAGAATCGCGGGATTTTCGAGGGTCGACACGTCCTGGGTGATTTCCTCGCCCTTGGCGATCGCGCGCAGCAGGCGGCGCATGATCTTGCCGGAACGGGTCTTGGGCAGGTTGTCGCCGAAGCGGATGTCCTTCGGCTTCGCGATCGGTCCGATCTCCTTGCCGACCCAGTCGCGCAGCTCTTTGGCCAGCTTCGCCGCGCTTTCCTTGTCGGCGGGACGCGCGCCTTTGAGCACGACGAAGGCCGACACGGCTTCGCCAGTGGTCTCATCGGGACGTCCGACCACCGCCGCTTCAGCCACCAGCGGGTTGGCAACCAGCGCCGACTCGATCTCCATGGTGCCGAGGCGGTGACCCGACACGTTGAGCACATCGTCGATACGACCGGTGATGCGGAAGTTGCCATGTACGGCATCACGCACCGCGCCGTCGCCGGCGAGGTAGTAGCCCTTGAGTTCATCCGGGAAATAGGACTTCTTGAAGCGCTCCGGATCGCCCCAGATGGTGCGGATCATCGACGGCCACGGCTTCTTCACCACCAGAATGCCACCGGAGCCATTTGGCACGTCATTCGCCGTTTCGTCCACGATGGCTGCGGCGATGCCCGGCAGCGCCTGCGTGCAGGAGCCCGGTACCAGCGGCGTGACGCCCGGCAGCGGAGTGATCATGTGACCACCCGTCTCTGTCTGCCAGAACGTGTCCACAATCGGACAACGCTCGCCGCCGATGTTCTTGTGGTACCACATCCACGCTTCGGGGTTGATCGGCTCGCCCACCGAGCCGAGCAGGCGGAGCGATGACAGGTCGTACTTGCCCGGCGCGAAATCCGGTGTCGTGTCGGCCGCCTTGATCAATGACCGGATTGCCGTCGGCGCGGTGTAGAACACGGTGCACTTGTGCTTCTGGATCATGTCCCAGAAACGGCCGGCGTTCGGGAAGGTCGGCACGCCTTCGAAGATGATCTCGGTGGCACCCACTGCGAGCGGGCCGTAGGTCACGTAGGTGTGACCCGTCACCCAGCCCACGTCGGCGGTACACCAGAACACGTCGTTCGGCTTGATGTCGAATGTCCACTTCATGGTGAGCATCGCATGCAGCAGATAGCCACCGGTGGAGTGCTGCACCCCCTTCGGTTTGCCGGTGGAGCCCGAGGTGTAAAGCACGAACAGCGGATGCTCGGCATTGACCATTTCGGCGGGGCAATCGTCAGCCTGACCGGCCTCTACCTTTGCCCAGTCGATGTCCTTCGCACCGTAGGCAACATTGCCACCGGTGCGCTTGTAGACGATGGTGTGCCGCACGGCGTCACAACCGCCCATGCCGTAAGCCTCGTCGACAGCAGGCTTGAGCGGGATCGCCTTGCCGCCGCGCATCTGCTCGTCGGCCGCGATCACCAGCGTGGCGCCGACGTCAACGATGCGTTCCTGCAGGCTCTTGGCGGAGAAGCCGCCGAACACCACCGAGTGCGTCATGCCGATGCGTGCACAGGCCTGCATCGCCACGACCGCCTCAATCGACATCGGCAGATAGATGATGGCGCGATCACCCTTCTTGTAGCCAAGCGACTTCAGGCCATTGGCAAAGCGGCAAACGCGCTTGTAGAGATCGCGATAAGTGACTTTGGTGACGTCGCCACCATCCGCTTCGAAGATGATCGCGGTCTTGTCTGCGACCGGTGTGTTCAGATGGCGGTCGAGGCAGTTGTACGAGGCGTTCAGCTCGCCGTCGGAGAACCACTTGAAGAATGGCGCATTGCTGTCGTCAAGCGACTTGGTGAAGGGCTTCGACCAGATCAGGTTCTCGCGAGCCAGATCGGCCCAGAAGCCAGCGTGATCACGTTCTGCCTTCGCCTTCATCGCCTCGACATCTGCGGGCTTCACATTGGCCTGCGCGGCAAATGCGGCCGGCGGCGGAAACACCCGGTTTTCGACAAGGACGGATTCAATGGCAGACATGGTTCACTCCTCCTGTTTCAGTCAGTGGCACGACGGCACACGGTGCAAAGTATCACTTGAGAGCCCCTCGCGCACACCTACCTCCGTGACGAGGAGAAACTGCTGACACGATAGCGGGAGTCATTGACGTGAGTCTTACATAGGACTCGCCTACAGCTTTCATTGCGAAGCCTTATTTCATATGGGCATGGGTGCAAAAAGCGCCGCAAGTCGATATCGTTCATATTTCCGCTCAATGCCCTTATCAGAGGTCATTTCATGAAAAAGCTGTAGTACAGAAATACCGCCCAGACGAGGCGTCACGGGACCAGTTTTCGGCCGCAAAGTTGCGCCTCCGGGAAGCGTGAAACACAAGGCCAGACATCCGCTGACGGTCATCGGCGGGTGCTAAACTGCCTCATTCAATAGCCACTGTTCAGGCCGGCGGCTGCACGATGCAATCTGATCTGCATCGACGTCGTCCTCGAGTCCATTATGAAGTCCAGCCAATCGTCCGCCTCGTCTTCCAGCGCGAAACGGGGCCTGCGCCCGCTACCTGCTGTCATCTTCGCCAGCCGCTGGCTGCAACTGCCGCTCTATTTGGGCCTCATCGTTGCTCAGGCGGTGTATGTATTTCATTTCTGGGTTGAGCTGGCTCACCTGATTGAAGCGGCGTTTGGTTCATCACAGGCCGTCGCCGCCATCGCCACCTCGGTTCAGCCGTGCGACCTGGCGGTGGCGCAGGCAAAGGGCAGCGTTTGTGCCGCAGTGCCCACCAAGCTCACCGAAACGCTGATCATGCTGCTGGTGCTCGGCCTGATCGACGTGGTGATGATCTCCAACCTGCTGATCATGGTCATCGTCGGTGGCTACGAAACCTTTGTGTCGCGCATGGAGCTGGAGAGCCACCCCGACCAGCCCGAATGGCTTTCGCATGTCAACGCCTCGGTGCTCAAGGTCAAGCTCGCCACAGCGATCATTGGCATCTCGTCAATCCACCTGCTCAAGACCTTCATCAACACCGAGCAGTACTCCGAGAAAACGCTGATCGCGCAAACCGTGATTCACGTCGCCTTCCTGCTCTCGGCCATGGCGATTGCCATGACCGACCGCCTGATGTCGCCGCCCGGTGGCGACAAACACTGACCCCGACCTTGAAACGTTGCTACGAACCGAACGCTGCCGACCATGCCCACCACCATCAAGTACGCCGACTTCGTTGAATCCATCGCTGCGGCGCTGCAGTTCATCAGCTACTACCACCCGCAGGATTACATCGAGCATCTCGCCCGTGCCTACGAGGCCGAGGCCTCGCCCGCCGCGAAAGACGCCATAGCACAGATACTGACCAATTCCAGGATGTGCGCCGAGGGGCATCGGCCGATCTGCCAGGACACCGGTATCGTCAACGTGTTCCTGAAGATTGGCATGGACGTGCGCTTTGAAGGCTTCACCGGCAGCATCGACGACGCCGTCAATGAAGGTGTCCGCCGCGCCTACAACGATCCGGACAACAAGTTGCGCGCCTCGGTCGTGGCCGATCCACAGTTCGAGCGCAAGAACACCAAGGACAACACGCCGGCCGTCATCCAGATGGAACTGGTGCCGGGCAGCACCATCGACGTCAACGTCGCGGCCAAGGGTGGCGGCAGTGAAAACAAGACCAAGTTCGTCATGCTGAACCCGAGCGATTCGCTGGTTGACTGGGTGCTGAAAACAGTGCCGACGATGGGCGCGGGCTGGTGCCCGCCGGGCATGCTCGGCATCGGCATTGGTGGCACCGCCGAGAAGGCGATGCTGCTTGCCAAGCAGTCTCTGATGGACCCGATCGACATGTTCGACCTGCTCAAACGGGGCCCGCAGAACAAGACCGAGGAGCTGCGCATCGAGCTCTACGAGAAGGTCAACGCACTGGGTATCGGCGCCCAGGGCCTCGGCGGCCTGTCCACCGTGCTCGACATCAAGATCAACATGTACCCGACCCATGCGGCGTCGAAGCCGGTGGCGATGATCCCGAACTGCGCTGCCACCCGCCACGCCCATTTCGTACTCGACGGTTCCGGCCCGGCCTATTGCGAGCCGCCCTCGCTCGACGCTTGGCCGGATGTGCACTGGGCGCCAGACGTCAAGCTCTCCAGGCGCGTTGATCTCAACACACTGACCAAAGAAGAGGTGGCGAGCTGGAAGCCCGGCCAGACGCTGCTGCTCAACGGCAAGATGCTGACCGGCCGTGATGCTGCGCACAAACGCATCAACGACATGCTGGCCAAGGGTGAAAAGCTGCCGGTGGATTTCACCAATCGCGTCATCTACTACGTCGGGCCGGTCGATCCGGTGCGCGACGAGGTGGTCGGCCCGGCCGGCCCCACGACCGCAACGCGGATGGACAAGTTCACCGAGATGATGCTGGCCCAGACCGGCCTCATCGCGATGGTCGGCAAAGCCGAGCGCGGCCCGGTCGCCATCGAGTCGATCAAAAACCACCGAGCTGCCTACCTGATGGCCGTCGGCGGTGCCGCGTATCTGGTGTCGAAGGCCATCAAGGGCGCCAAAGTGCTCGGCTTTGCCGATCTTGGCATGGAGGCGATCTACGAGTTCGACGTGCAGGACATGCCGGTAACCGTTGCTGTGGACTCCTCCGGCACCAGCGTGCATCAGACGGGTCCGAAGGAATGGCAGGGGCGGATCGGCAAGATCCCGGTGGTCACCGCCTAGCGGAAAGGCTGTCCGCCGCCGTGCCCTGCCCGTACACTTGCGCGCATGCCAAGCAACGTTACCCTGATTGACGGCCTGATCATTGTGGTCGGGCTGGTGATCATTGGCCTCGTGGCTTGGCTGTTGTCGCTGCGCACACGGCGTACCCTGAGAGCACTGACCGCCGCCACTCGATCACTGTCGCAAGGCGATTTTCAGGTGGAAGTTCCCATCCGCTCACGCGGACCGGCAGGTGAGCTTGCGCGGGCCTTTAACGAAATGGCACACCAGCTGTCGGCCAGCCGGCAGCAGATCACCAACTATCAGAAGACTCTCGAAACCCGTGTGCGGGAACGCACCCGCGAGCTGCACTCGGCCACCCTGCGCGCGGTACAGATCGCGCAGACCGATCCGCTCACTTCGCTGCCAAACCGCCTGCTGTTTCGCACCAAGCTGGAAGAATCGGTAAAGAGTGCGGCGGCCGACAAGAGCCGGGTCGCGGTGCTGTTTGTCGATCTCGATTTCTTCAAGAATTTCAACGACAGTCTCGGCCATGATGCCGGCGACGCCGTGTTGCGTGCCGCGGCGACCCGCCTGCAGGATGCCGTGCGGCAGGACGATGTGGTGGCCCGATTTGGTGGCGACGAGTTCGTGGTGCTGATCTCGCGGCTGGAAGCCCAGCATGCCGAGCATGTGGCCCTGACGGTCGCCGAAGGCATTCTGGAGACGCTGAGCAAGCCGTTTGACGTCGCTGGCACCAGCCTGACCATGCCGGCGTCGCTTGGCATCGCGATTTATCCGCACGACGGCGCCAATGCCTCCGAGCTGATCAAGAACGCCGACACGGCGATGTACGCCGCCAAACAGGCCGGGCGCAACCGCATCGAACATTTTTCCGGTGGCTCCAGCCGCCAGCAGGCGCTGCGCACCCAGTTCGAGAACGATATCCGCCGCGGCCTCGCGGCCGGCGAGTTCTTCCTGATGTTCCAGCCGCAGGTGGATTCGGATACCGGCTCTCCGACTGGCCTTGAGGCCCTGCTGCGCTGGCGTCACCACACCCGTGGCTTGATTCAGCCCGCCGAGTTCATCCCGATCGCGGAAGAAAGCGGCATCATCAACCCGCTGGGCCAGCGGGCGCTGGCGATGGCCTGCGAGCAGTTCAAGCTGTGGCAGGGGCAGGACATTCATCCCCGCATTTCGGTCAATGTTTCAGCCCGGCAACTGGCTGATCCGGGGTGGCTCAAATCGGTAGACGACACCATCGCCCGCACCGGTATCCCGCCCAACTATCTCGACCTCGAAATCACCGAGTCGATGCTCGTTGGCAACCCGCAGAACGTGATCGACACGCTAGACACGCTCGGGCAGATGGGGGTCACCCTTACGCTTGATGACTTCGGCACCGGCTATTCGAGTCTCAGCTATCTGACCCGGCTGCCCTTCCACACCATCAAGATTGATCGCAGCTTCATCCAGCACATCGACGAGAAGCCCCGGCGTGGTATCGTGCAGGCGATCGTGGCGATCGCCCACAGTCTCGGCATGCGCATCATCGCCGAGGGCGTGGAAACACCGCTGCAGCTATCGATACTGCGCGAAATCGGCTGCGAGGAAATCCAGGGCTTCTACATCGCCAAACCGCTCGATGCCAATGCGATCGAGTCCTGGTGGCGGATGCAGTTGGGCAACGTCGGCGTGATGACGCTCTGACGCGGTTACCGCGAGGTTACCGGCGCGGTGGCAGATCCGCTGGCGTGTCGACGTCTCGCACCACACCGCTATCGTTGACTGCAACCAACTGCAAATGGTCGGCGTTCTGGCGCAGCAAATCTCGCGCCCCGGTATCGCCCGTGCACGATGCGAGCGCGGCGGCATAGCTGGCCGGAAATACCACCGGATGCCCCTTCTCGCCAGCGAATACCGGCTGCGCAATGACGTCGCCGGCACGCGATGCGCTGACCAGCTCGAGAATAGTGGCCGGCTCGATCCAGGGCATGTCAGCCAACGCAATCACCAGCGTTTCCGCCTGCGGAAAGTGTTCCGGTACGGCGGCTGCAAGCGCTGCCAAGCTATGCCCCATACCGAGCGATGACTGTTCCGGCACCAGCACCTTTACTCCCATCGCGGCCGCTTCCTGCGCGATTGGTGCTGTCAGTGAGCGCGCGGCCACCAACACGGCGTCACAGGACGCACGCAATGTGCCCAATGCGCGCGATGCCACGCTTTGGCCATCGATCAGTTGTTCAAGCTTGCGCCCCGGTGCGGTGGAATCGAAACGGCGCCCGCTGCCTGCTGCGAGCAGCAGGCCGACGCTGCGCGCCGTTGCGTTCGGCTCCACGTTGCGTGCAATCAGCGCAATCAGGTTTTCGGCAGCGTCACACCGCTTTGGCCCTGATATTTGCCGCCGCGGTCCTTGTACGACGTGCCGCAGATCTCATCGCTTTCGAAGAACAGCACCTGTGCACAACCCTCGCCCGCATAAATCTTCGCCGGCAGTGGCGTCGTGTTGGAGAACTCCAGCGTCACATAACCTTCCCACTCCGGCTCGAATGGCGTGACGTTGACGATGATGCCGCAACGCGCATACGTGCTCTTGCCGACGCAGATGGTCAGCACGCTGCGCGGAATGCGGAAATACTCGACCGTGCGCGCCAGTGCAAACGAGTTGGGCGGGATGATGCAGACGTCGCCCTTGAAATCCACGAAGGATTTCTCGTCGAAGGCTTTCGGGTCAACGATGGTCGAGTTGATGTTGGTGAAGATCTTGAATTCGTCGGCGCAACGGATGTCGTAGCCGTAGCTCGACGTGCCATAGGAGACGATCTTGTGCCCATCGACGTAGCGCACCTGGTCCGGTACGAACGGCTCAATCATCGCGTGGTGTTGCGCCATGCGGCGAATCCAGTGGTCAGACTTGATGGACATAGAGCAAATCCGGGCGACGGCAAAATGTGGGCGGGCACCTATTGTATGAAGCCGGCCCCAGCGCATTCCATGCATCTAGCACCGTGACCAACGACATCCAGCTATCGCTCACTGAAGCGCGTGCCCTGCAGCTCGCCGCCACCGGCCTGCTCGCGCCGCCTGCACGCGCGGCACGCAAGCAGGATCTGCTCGCTGCAATACACCGCATGCAGGTGCTGCAGATCGACACCATCCATGTGGTGGCGCGCAGCCCGTATCTGGTGCTCTGGAGCCGGCTGGGCGACTATCCACAGCAGTGGCTCGACGAATTGCTGGCCGAGGGCCGTCTGTTTGAGTACTGGGCCCATGCCGCGTGCTTTCTGCCGATTGAGCACTACCGGCAGTACCGGCGACAGATGCTGCACCTTGAGGCTGCCGGTATGCCGCGCAGCGCGGAGAGGCTGGCCGCCGACCCGATGGGGCATCTCGACCTGCTCGATCGCGTGCGCGACCAGGGCGCCGTACGTGCGTCCGACTTCGCACACGAGGGCGGCCGCAGCGGCACCGGATGGTGGGACTGGAAGCCGGACAAGTTGCGCATCGAGACGCTGTTTTCTGCTGGCGAAGTCATGGTCGCGCGGCGTGAGAATTTCCATCGCATCTACGACGTGCGTGAACGGGTGTTGCCACCCAGCCTGCTGGATGACGGCGCGGTGCCGTCGCGCGAGGACGTGGATCGCGCCTGGACGCTGGCCGCCGTCAAGGCGCTGGGCGTACTGCCCGCGCGCTGGATTGGCGACTACTTTCGCCATGCGCTCAAAACGCAGCCGAAGCCTCATCCCGATGCTCTCGTTGACAGTGGCGAGCTGCTCCGGGTAGCGGTCGAAGGCTGGCCCTGGCCGGGCTATGTCCATCGTGACCATCTCGCGTCGCTGCGCGCAGCGCGGCGCGGCAAACTGCAGGCGACCCATTGCACGCTGCTGTCGCCGTTCGATCCGCTGGTGTGGGACCGCGAGCGTGCACTCGCAATGTTCGACTTTGACTACCGCATCGAGTGCTATACGCCCGAGGCGAAACGCCGCTACGGCTATTTCACCTTGCCCATCCTCGTCCGCGGCGAACTGGTCGGGCGCGTCGACGCCAAGGCGCATCGCGGCGAAGGCATCTTCGAGGTCCGCGCCTTGCATCTGGAGCCCCGCATCCACAGCAGTGAAGCGCTTGCCAGCGATATTGCCGGCGTCCTGCAACGCTGTGCGTGCTGGCATGGGGCGCCGACGGTGCGCATCGTCCGCAGTCAGCCGGCAGCCTTCGCCCGTCCGCTGCGCGCTGCGTTGCGAGCGCTTGCCGGCAGCGGCCGGCAATGACGGGACGGCGACCGCGATGAAAGCCCTTGCTTCCGGGCGCGGGCGGCTGCCCATTGCGGTCAACGGCGAGTCCCTGCTCTGTCTTGCGGCGCACGCACTGTTGTGGCCGCAGGGCCGCGTGCTGTTTGTGGCTGACGTGCATCTGGGCAAGGCAGCGAGCTTTCGCGCCGCCGGGGTGGCGATGCCGGGCGGGCACTCCGCGCACGACCTTGATCGCATCGCGGCACTGCTGGATGAGCATCAGGCTGCGCACCTTGTGATTCTTGGAGACCTCATCCACACCCGTCAAAGCTACACAACCGCGCTTGATCAAAAATTCAGACAGTTCCGGGCCCGACACGCCGATGTTGCAATGACGCTGGTGCGTGGCAACCATGATCGTCATGCGGGCGATCCCCCGGCGCACTGGGGCTTGCAACTGGTCGCCGAGCCGTTTGAGCTGGGACGGTTCACCTGTCTCCACGAACCGCTGCTGGCCGTGCCCCCAGCGCGGACCGAGGCGCCGCACCATACGATTGAGCTTGCCGGCCACCTGCATCCGTCGCTGCGTCTCACTACGGCCCGCGAGAGCGTCGCCCTGCCCTGCTTCTGGCAGCACCATCGCGGCATCGTGCTGCCGTCGTTCGGTAGCGTCACTGGCTCATCACCCATTTCAATTGACATTGGTGAATCTGCAGTTGTGGTGGCGGGACAACAACTGCACCACCTCGGATCGCGGGGATAAGCCTGTGGAAAAGCCGACAAAAAGCATTGCAAAAGCTGTGCGCTGAGCGGGGAAAAACTACTCGCTACGCTGCCAAGCCAAGCTGTATGCGGGGTCACGTTGAGCCATCGCGAAGGCCGTTGCCGTCGTGGTAAAACTGCGCCCCCAACCCCAACATCTTGTGGTTCGAATGCCGCTTGACCACTAGATATTGTTGGTCGTATTCTTCGTCTGTTCCATCGACTTTGCGGACCAGCTTGCATGAACAGGCGAGTTTTCGTGTGTGTCGCGTGTATGCCGTGTGAGGCCGGTGCCTTGCCAACAGCACGGTCAGCCAGCACCGCGATGCAGGTACGAGCTTCGATGCAACAGGAGGGGTGGGTTGGGAGGCCCGGGGCGCACGCAATCGGCTAGCCGGTGGACCTCAATGGTCTGCTGGCGTCGTTGCCATGTCGCCACCCGTACAGATGAATGACAGTTTTTCGGAGACGCTTACATGCTCGATTCCCCTTCCGCCCAATCTGGTGGCGCCGCATTGAATCCCGCCGTCAACCCCGCCGTCATGGGGCTGGTCACGGGCAGTTCAACGGCAACGCCTGAGACCGGTCGGGCCGCGCTGTACAAGGTCATCCGCCGCAACGGCTCGGTGGTCAGCTTCGAGCCGTCCAAGATTACGGTCGCGATGACCAAGGCCTATCTGGCGGCACACGGCAACCAGAGCGCCGCTTCGGCCCGCGCCCGCGAACTGACGCAAAAGCTGACCGATGCCGTCATGGGTGCACTGATGCGCGTCAAGCCCGAAGGCGGCGCCATCCACATCGAAGAAATCCAGGATCAGGTCGAGCTGGCGCTGATGCGCTCGGGCGAGCATGAAGTGGCCCGCGCCTACGTGCTCTACCGCGAAAAGCGCACCCAGGAACGTGCTGCGCAGGCGAAGACCGCGAAGGAAGCGGACCAGGAGTCCATCCTCCACGTCGTCGAGGACGGCGTCCGCAAGCCGCTGGATCTGCTGCGTCTGCGCGAGCTCATCAAGTCGTCCTGCGAGGGCCTGCATGGTGCCGCCGACGCCGACCTGATCCTGAAAGCCACGCTGAAAGACCTCTACGACGGCGTTTCGGCGAAAGAGGTGCGCAAGTGCGTGGTGCTGGCGGCCCGTCAGTACATCGAGAAAGACCCGGCGTACAGCTTCGTCACGGCCCGCCTGCTGCTCGATTCGATCCGCTTCGAGATCCTCGGCGAAGAGGCCTCGCAGGCCGACATGGCCACCAAGTACGGTGAATACTTCCCGAAGTTCATCAAGCACGGCATCAAGATCGGCTTGCTCAACCCGGAACTGGCCAGCTTTGATCTGCAAAGGCTTGGCGAGGCGCTGGATCACACGCGTGACTTCAAGTTCGGCTTCCTCGGCCTGCAAACGCTTTACGACCGCTACTTCCTGATTGATCGCCAGACCACGGCCAACGGCGCGGACCGCCGCTTCGAGCTGCCGCAGGCGTTCTTCATGCGCGTTGCGATGGGCCTGGCACTCAATGAGGCCGACCGTGAGGCGCGCGCCATTGAGTTCTACCAGCTGCTGTCGAGCTTCGACTTCATGTCGAGCACGCCGACGCTGTTCAACTCCGCCACGCATCGCTCGCAACTATCGTCCTGCTACCTCACCACCGTTGCCGACGATCTCGACGGCATCTACGAGGCAATCAAGGAAAACGCCCTGCTCTCCAAGTTCGCTGGCGGCCTCGGCAACGACTGGACGCAAGTGCGCGCCATGGGCTCGCACATCAAGGGCACCAACGGCGAATCGCAGGGCGTGGTGCCGTTCCTCAAGGTAGTGAACGACACCGCAGTGGCAGTGAATCAGGGCGGCAAGCGCAAGGGCGCAGTCTGCACCTACCTCGAAAGCTGGCACCTCGACGTCGAGGAATTCCTCGAACTGCGCAAGAACACTGGCGACGACCGCCGTCGTACGCACGACATGAACACGGCGAACTGGATTCCCGATCTGTTCATGAAGCGCGTCATGGAGAACGGCACCTGGACGCTGTTCTCACCCGCCGATACGCCGGACCTGCATGACCTCTTTGGCAAGGCATTCGAAGCGAAGTACACCGAGTACGAAGCCAAGGCCGCGCGCGGCGAGCTGAAGCTGTTCAAGACCATCCAGGCCACCACGCTGTGGCGCAAGATGCTCACCATGCTGTTCGAGACCGGGCATCCGTGGATCACCTTCAAGGATCCGTGCAACATCCGCTCGCCGCAATCGCATGTTGGCGTGGTGCACTCGTCGAACCTTTGCACCGAGATCACGCTCAACACCAGCGAGACCGAGATTGCCGTGTGCAACCTGGGCTCGGTCAACCTCGTCAATCACATGATGGAGGTGGATGGCGGCTACGTGCTCGATCACGCCAAGCTGCAAAAGACGGTGCGCACCGCCATGCGGATGCTCGACAACGTCATCGACATCAACTACTACGCCGTCAAGAAGGCGCGCACCTCCAACCTGAAGCATCGCCCGGTGGGCCTGGGCATCATGGGCTTCCAGGATGCGCTGCACATGATGCGCACGCCGTACGCCTCACAGGACGCGATGGAGTTTGCCGACCGCTCGATGGAAGCCGTCTGCTACTACGCCTACTGGGCGTCCACCGAGCTCGCCGAGGAGCGTGGCCGCTACAGCTCGTACAAGGGCTCGCTGTGGGATCGCGGCATCATGCCGCACGAATCGCTCAAGCTGCTGGCGGACGAGCGCGGTGGTTATGTCGAGGTGGATTCCTCAGTCACGATGGACTGGGACGCGCTCAAGGATCGCATCAAAATCCACGGCATGCGCAACTCCAACTGCGTGGCGATCGCGCCGACGGCGACCATCTCCAACATCATCGGCGTGTCCGCCTGCATCGAGCCGAACTACGAGAACCTGTTCGTCAAATCGAACCTCTCCGGCGAATTCACCGTCATCAACGAGCATCTCGTTGACGACCTGAAGGCACGCGGCCTGTGGGACGAAGTGATGATTGCCGACCTCAAGTATTTTGATGGCGCGCTGGCCCGAATCGACCGCATTCCGGACGATCTGAAAGCCAATTACGCCACTGCGTTCGAGATGGACCCGCTGTGGCTCGTCGAGGCCGCCTCGCGCCGCCAGAAGTGGATCGACCAGGCGCAATCGCTCAACATTTACATGGCCGGCGCCTCGGGTAAAAAGCTCGACGAGCTCTACAAAATGGCGTGGAAGCGTGGCCTCAAGACCACCTACTACCTGCGCACGCTGGCGGCCACCAGCGCCGAGAAGTCCACCGGCAAAGGCGGCGAGCTGAATGCCGTGCCGTCGTCTGGCGGTATCGCACAGGCGGTCAGCGCTGCACCGATCGTGGTGCCCGCAGCAGTGGTGCCGACCAACCCGGCGGTCACCGCCGAGTTGCCCGCGACCGACATGAAGTTCTGCTCCATTGACAATCCCGACTGTGAGGCTTGCCAGTAGTGGCGTTGGCTCATGTCATGAGCATGTCTGAATCAGATTTTTCGCGACGTCCATTCACGCAATAATCGTCGTTATGGTGGTCCTCAGCAGTTGCTGATATTAGCCACCCTAACCAGAGCAAAGGAGACTCAAATGGGTTTTTTCAGTTTCATCAAGGATGCCGGCGAAAAGTTGTTCGGCCACAAGGATGCCGAGGCAGCAGCGCAAGCCGCTGCCGCCGATGATGCCGCCGCCAAGGAAAAGCTTGACGCAGCCAACCGCCAGGCGGGCGACGCCATCCAGGCCTACATCGAAGCGCAGGGCCTGACCATTACCGGTCTGGTTGTCACCTTCGACGCCACCAGCTCCACGGTCAGCATCTTTGGCGTCGCCGCCGATCAGGCCACCAAGGAGAAGGCACTGCTCTGCTGCGGCAATGTGTCGGGCGTGTCGAACGTCAACGACAACATGTCGGTCGACCAGAGCGAGCCGGAAGCCACCTATCACGACGTGGTGCGCGGCGACACGCTGTGGGCGATTGCCAAGGCCGCCTACGGCGATGGCAACAAGTATCCGGTGATCTTTGAAGCCAACAAGCCGATGCTGTCGCACCCTGACAAGATTTACCCGGGCCAAAAGCTGCGCATTCCGCCGCTCTAGTCCGCCCGCCACGGCCGCCCTCTTCCGCTGGGAGAGGGTTGGGGTGAGGGCTCTGTGTATGGAATGACCACAGAGCCCTGACCGCAGCAAGCCGCCGATTCATCGCCAGCGCCAGTATGGGCTGACGGTCACCCGAGCGAAGGGTGTCGGCACTGGCTGTGAGTGCGGCGGTGTTCTCGATTCGCGCGAGACACCACCGCGTTTTGCACACCCCGTCGCCCGGCGGATCACGTAATTTGTTCGGGTCGAGTGTGTGTACCTTAAGGAAGGGAGGTGATCTGTGGCAACAAAAGAACACAAGTGGGAGTTCTACCAGGATAAGGCCGGCAAGCATCGCTGGCGCCGGATCGCGTCGAACGGCAACATCATCGGAGCGTCGTCGCAAGGCTACGTGACCCCGAAGGATTGCAAGGAAAACGCGCGTCTCAACGGTTACACCGGCGCATAACCGCAGCTAGCCGCCACGGGTACCCACCCGCGCGAACTGCACGCCGGAGAGTTTGCAAAACCTCTCCGGCGGTTTTTCCAAACGCATTGACAGGCCTGCGCCCTGTTTGTGTCAGTGCGTTCTGAAAAACCTCACGGAGCACCACCGCATTGCAAGATCTTGTTGACCCGAATCCGCGCCTGAGTAACGCCCGCCATATGGGCGATTACCAGATGTGGCTGCAGTTCAGCGACGGCAAGGCGGGCATTGTTGATCTCTCCGATGACCTCTGGGGTGAGGACCTCGAAGCGCTGCGCGACCCGGCCACCTTCGCCGAGCTTTCGCTCGACGAAGGCCTCGCCACCCTCTCGTGGGAGCGCGGCGGCATCGACATCTCGCCCTCGTACCTTTATTCCAAGCTCGAATCCGTCCAGTAAACCGCAGTTCGCGCCCCGGCCCTCATCGCCGTAGCGCGATGACCGAAAGAAAGTAGTACCGAATGCTGAATTTTGATGACGACATCGTCGCACCGGCCCAACCCGCAGCCGCCACAGCAGCGACGCCGCAGCCTGCTGCCCAGCCCGCACGCCCGAGCGTGCCGCCGCCCACCGCCGCGCAGGTAGCGGACTACCGCGCCCAAATGCATGAGCAACCGCAGCCGGTAGCTGCCGAGCCGCGCATGTCGAGCGTGGGCAACCCCGAGTTCGACAGCCGCTGGCGCCGTGTGCGCGCAGAGGACAAGCGCGTCATCAACGGCGGGGCCGACGTCAACCAGCTGGTCCCCTTCAAATACACCTGGGCGTGGGACAAATACCTCGGCGGCTGCGCCAACCACTGGATGCCGCAAGAGATCAACATGCAGCGCGACATCGAGCTGTGGAAGCGCCCCACCAGCGCCGGCGGCCTCACCGATGACGAGCGCCTGATCGTCAAGCGCAACTTGGGCTTCTTCGTCACCGCCGACAGCCTGGCCGCCAACAACATCGTGCTGGGCACCTATCGCCACATCACCGCGCCCGAGTGCCGGCAATACCTGCTGCGCCAGGCGTTTGAAGAGGCGATCCACACTCACGCTTACCAGTACATCGTGCAGTCGCTCGGCCTCGACGAGGCGGAGATCTTCAACGCGTACCACGAGATCAAATGCATCCGCGACAAGGATGAATTCCTGATCCCGTTCATCGACGTGCTGACCAACCCGAACTTCAAGACGGGTGATTTCGAAAGCGACCAGAAGCTCCTGAAGAGCCTGATCGTCTTCGCCTGCATCATGGAAGGCATCTTCTTCTACGTCGGCTTTGTGCAGATACTCTCGCTCGGCCGCCAGAACAAGATGACCGGCGCCGCCGAGCAATACCAGTACATCCTGCGCGACGAATCGATGCACTGCAATTTCGGCATCGACCTCATCAACACCATCAAGCTCGAGAACCCGCAGCTTTGGACCGAATCGTTCAAGGACGAGATCAAGGAGCTGATCAAGCGCGGCGTCGAGCTCGAATACGCCTACGCCGAGGACACCATGCCGCGCGGCGTGCTGGGTCTCAACGCCACGCAGTTCAAGGAATACCTGCGCTTCATCGCCAACCGTCGCTGCCAGCAAATCGGTCTCGACCAGTTGTTCGACAAAGCCGAGAACCCCTTCCCGTGGATGAGCGAAGTGATGGACCTGAAGAAGGAAAAGAACTTCTTCGAAACCCGCGTGATTGAGTATCAGACGGGTGGGGCGTTGAGTTGGGAGTGAGACATATAGTTCGGGAAACTAACTGCTATGAGCAGTATGTTGCAGCGAATTACTGAGCGCTCAAGACAACTCGCGCAAAGCCAGACGTTCTGGACTGCGATTGCGTCGGTTGTTGCACTTGTCGCACTCTTCCGCCCAGAGCTGGAAAGCGCGCTAAGGCGGCCGGAATTGCGCTTGGATGTGGGGTCTGAAATACGCATCGCACAGGAAGCTGGTCATCTCTTTGTCGCACCGTTTCTGCGGATGGAGAACGACGGCTCAACCCCCCTTAAGCTCACCAAACTTGAACTACTTCTCGCGCTGGAAGGCGGCACGACTCTATTACTTGAAGCGGAAAACATTTTTGCGGACAAGGACGCGACAGCCAACTACGGCTTCCTTCCTTGGCTCGGCCTAACACTAAAGCCGAATGACGAATGGCTCCGTCAAGTCACATTCTCAGCTCAAAGAAGCACCGATGATGAACGCCGTATTTTGGCTCTCAAGCAACGTGTACTCGCGTATTGGGAAGACGTCGGAAAGTTAGAGAAGCAAGGAAAAACACAGATACCCGACGCAAATGACGACTTGCGCAAAGCACTACTGAGCGAATTCGAGCGAAATTTCCGTTTGACGCGTGGTTCTCATCAGCTTTACTTCGGTGCTTACGACGAGTCGGGCAAGCTCGTAAGTGTCACTGCATACGCCTTTGTGGTTTTCGACGAGCAATTGAAATATCTTCGAGATTCCGTTAGCAACCTCACAACTGCTAAGCCAAGGCCAATCGACGAAAACTCACCTTCGCGCGCAACTATTCGGATAACAAAGGGGACCTCCAAGAGTCCGAAAACCGAGTTTGAGAAATTGCGAGGGAAGGTGGGCTAGCTAGGTAGGGCCGTAGGGCGGGACGCTTGCGGTCCCGCCGAATGCGCTCGCTTCAGAACGCAGCGAGGTAGGGCGGATACGCGAAGCGTCATCCGCCATTCCACCTCGCTATTCCGGTGCAACCATCGCGGTGCATGACGCTTCGCGTATGCACCCTACGCCATCAATGACGTGGCACACCGGCTGACCAACGTCGCGACCTCCAAGCGAGGTAGGGCGGATACACGAAGCGTTATCCGCCATTCCACCCCTCCACTCCGGCGCAACCGTTGCGGTGCATGACGCTTCGCGTATGCACCCTACGATAATGCGGCATGCCGAATTACGTTCGCAATTGGGTGCCGGGCGGCACCTACTTCTTCACCGTTGCGCTACGCGACCGCCAAGCTGATCTGCTCACGCGGTACGTGGACGCTTTGCGCGAGGCGATACGTGCGACGCGAGTCCGCTACCCTTTTTCGATCATTGCAATCGTCGTGCTGCCCAATCACTTGCATTGCCTGTGGACACTGCCGCCAGGTGACCACGACTTTGCAACACGCTGGAAATCAATCAAATCACGGTTTTCCCGCGCCGTGCCACGCACCGCCCTGGCGCGCCCGGATGGCCTGCGCACAGGCGAGCGGGGCCTCTGGCAACGCCGCTATTGGGAACACACGATTCGCGATGAGTGCGACCTCGCCAACCACATCGACTACATCCACATCAACCCGGTCAAGCACGGCCACGTCTCGCGCGCTGCCGACTGGCCGCAGTCGTCGATCCATCGCTTCATCGCCGATGGCATCGTACCCAGCGACTGGGCGACAGAGATTGCAGACAGTGCATTTGGCGAACCCTCGGCACGGTAGGCAGGACAGATTAAAGCGGGCGAGTTGGAATTTCCCGCTCGATACTGCAGCCCGAAATCCCAAAAAACGCGCGAACGTCGACGCGCAATCCCGCCGCGTCAAAGTCCGCTCTTAGCATCAAACCTGAGCCATCGCCTCTTCACGCCGAGGCTCACCCGCGTGGGCGACCACGCAAGCTGACACAAGAGTCGCCACGAGCTGATGGTCGCCAGACATTGCTCGTGCTATGAAAAATATGACCTTTGACCCTTTCAATTGGGCCGTCAATTGCGCAAACTTATGCTCCAATTCGACGCAGTCTTGGCTCGTTCGGCTTCAGTATCAACAATGGCGGCATTTCCTGTTTTCCCGAACCTGATAGCGCGGCTTTCGCGCCAAATCCAACGTCGTAGCGCTTCGGCGTACATTCCGAAACAGCGTGCAGGCCTGGGTGCAGCCGCCTGCATCGCGGCGGCCTTCTCTGCGAGCGTTGGTGCGCAAATCCCGGGCAGCCTTGATACGTCCTTCGGCGCGTCCGGTGTTCGTATCACCAGCCTCTCGGGCGCGGACGTCGTCAACGGTCTCGCACTCCAGCCCGACGGCAAGATCGTGCTTGCTGGCTACTGCGTTGTCTCCGGTCAGGAGGACTTCTGCGTCGCCCGATACACCACGAGCGGAAACCTAGACCCGAGTTTCAATGGCCCGGGTGCGAACGGCGTTGGCGTAGGCACTGGCGCAGGGCGCTTTACGTTTCCCATTGGCACGGCCAATGATCGGGCCTACGCGGTTGCGATTGATGCTTCGGGGCGCGTCGTATTGGCAGGGGAATGCATCAGCGGCGGCGCACGTGCGTTCTGCGCGGCGCGGCTCAATGCGGACGGCAGCTTTGATTCCAGTTTTGACGGCCCTGGCGCGAACGGCATCGGCACGGGTAGCGGCGACGGACGTTTCGTAATCGATCTCTTTCCCGGCGGCGACGAGCTGAGCGCGATGACGATCCAGTCCGACGGGAAGATCGTGCTCGCGGGATCGTGTACCGTACCTGGCCAGTCAGAAAAAGGGTTCTGCGCCGCGCGATTGAACAGTGATGGTTCGTTCGACGCCAGTTTTGACGGGCCGGGTGCGAACGGCGTGGGGGTCGGCACGGGTGATGGTCGCTTGGCTTTCACTCTCGTCGGCGGCACCAATGTTCCGCGCGGCGCGACGCTCACCGCGATCGCCCAGCAGCCGGATGGAAAGCTGGTGATGGTGGGTAATTGCATCGACGGGACCGTGATCGATGCTTGCATTGCGCGTCTCAACACTGATGGCAGCCTGGATACGAGCTTCGTGGGGCCGAGTGCTGGCGCTGGCCGCTTCCGCATCCCGCTCGGGGCATCGGGAACTAGCCAGGCCTTCGCACTCGCCTTTCAGCCCGACGGAAAAATCATCCTCGCCGGAATGTGCTCTTCATCCACCACGAACTGGTGTGTTGCCCGCCTCAACGCAAACGGCACCTACGATACGACGTTTGGGGATGCCGCAGGCCCCGCGCCCGGACGTGTCGAGTATGCGGCATCGACCAATCCCTATCTGGGTGCGGTGGCCGTTTCTGCGGATGGGAAGATCGTGCTCGGCGGCGGCTGCCGAGATTCGGGCACCACCGACTTCTGCATCGGGCGGCTCAATGCCGACGGCACGTGGGATATCAGCTTTGATGGCAATACACCCGGAAACGCCAACGGCCGGGTCATATTCCCGATCGCAAGCGGGAACGACGTGGTCACCGCAATCGCGCTTCAGCAAGACGGGAAGATTGTCGCCGGCGGGACCTGCGTCGGCGCGTTGGGCGACAACGACTTTTGTCTAGCACGACTCAACGTGGGCAGCAGCGCTGCACAGCAATGTCGCCTGGATATCGATGGCGACGGCGAAGTTCTCGCGACGACGGATGTTTTGATCCTCGCACGCATCGCGCTCGGCATCACCGGTGACGCTGTGCTCGCCGGCATTAACGTCGCCAATGCCCCTCGAAACACCTGGGCTGCAATTCGCAACTACTTGGTGACGCAGTGCGGCATGCGGATAAGCGGATGAAGGGTGAAAGGGGCCAGGGTCGATTTCCCACGCGAAGGTGAAGTCGGGCGATCGGAATCAAAGAGCACAGGTTCGTTTTCCGCGCGCGGCTCCAGCCAGACACCAATGACTGCGAGCCAGTCAGCGAAAAGTACGATGCGTACCCCTTCTTCGGCGGCTGGCGTAGCATCAGCGGCGCCAACAGCGACCTGCCGCAGACGAGCGCCGACGACAACTACGAGGGCCCGAAACTCTGGCAGGACGCCATGTACTTTGGCGTCAGCTTCTAGATGAGCCGTTCCTCCCACCCTGATTCCGAGACCTGCGCGATGGTGCATGAACTGGCGCACTTTTGCGGCCCGCGCGGCGGTGACGACGTGATCAGTGACTGCATCTACTAGTCGCGGCGCGACTTTCTCACCGTCCCGCCAAAGCAGGCCAGTCGCACTGCGGCGATGTTTGCCTATTTCGCCGGAGAGGCCTATCTGAAGCGCGAACCGCGAGGCCGGGTGTACCCGACGGTCAAGTAGGTGAGCTGAACGGGGCGAAGCCACGCGGTCGCTGGCGAATTGCGGCGGCACCGACTGATGCCTCCCGGTAGCCGGCAGCGCTGCGCGTCCTTGCGGGCCGATACCGGCATGGGCGCCGTGCTGGCGATTCTTGCTTGCGATGCCAGCCTTCGACTGCCGCGAAGTGCGCTGCATCGCCGGTGTCATGGCAGGCAACATGATTGCGTCCTATTGAGGAAGGAAGCCGCCACGCCTCGCAGCGTGCAGCGCAACGGCCCAATTCATTCAAAGTTGCAGGGAAGCATGGAAACTACATTCGCCATCACCGGAACCGGACGTCGTGCTGCGACGACACGCTTGCACTCTGTTGCGCTGGGCAGCGCCCTCGCAATGCTTGCTGCCGGCGCGACCGCGCAGCCCAATGCCCTCAGCCCGCAGCCGTTGCCTCCCGGCGGCAGCCCGATCACCCGGCCGATGCACGGGACAGCAACGACGACCAGCGCCAGGCCAATCGTGGACATCCTCAACAGCAGCAACGCCCGCGTCAACGCTCGCGCCACGCGCAACCCGCGTACCGACCCGAGCCAGATCAGAAGCGAATACCCGCTGTCCGCCGGTGGTCAGCAACTGATGATGGCGGTGCGCAACCCGGGTGCTGGTCAAACCGGCCAGGGGCCGAGGGTGACCGGGCAATCGATGAGTAGCGCCGCTACCTTGGCGCGCCCGGGGTTGAACGCCTTGAGAACGTGCGCCGAAGCGCGGTTGGCGCCAGAAATTACGCGCATCACGGCGCTCTCACCGGGCCGCAGCTTCACTATCGACGGCATCTGCTTTGGCGAACGCATCGGCCGCATGCAGCTTGCCGGCGGGCCTGGCAGCGGCGCAACGCTCACGTTCTCGAAGTGGACTGACACCCAGATCGTGGGTCAGGTCGGCAAGGTCAGCGGCGCTCGCGATGGCAACGTGGAACTTGCGTTGTTCACCGGTGACGGGCAACGGGCGGTGCCGCGCATGGCGCGCTTCATCGCCGAGCGCGCGACTGTACGCGTACCTCCGGAGCGCTGGACGGCTGGTGGTCGTTTGAGCTGGGCGGTGACCGACTATCCGCAAATCGCGAAACTGTCAGCCCAGTTTCCGGGGGTCACCTGGCAACCCAACTTTCAGTTGCCGCAGCGCTTCTCTGCGAAACTCACCGATGGCTGCGAGGTGGTCGCAGTCGGCGTCGATGGTGCAGGCTTTGACGTCTTGCGGCCAATGCAGTTCGAGGCAAGTCCTAGCGCCAGCGATACGATCGTATCCGTCAGCCTGCGTACGGCAGCGACCGCACGCATCCGTGAGGACCTTCACAGCCCGATCGGTGCCACCGGGACACCGATGAGCTATACCGTTTCCCGTGGTTCGTTCACGTTGACGGCCGACGCAGTATGTCCGGTCGGCGTTGCGCCCTAGCCAGCAAGGAGCGATCCGCAGGCGGCAGTAATTCGCCGCTGGCAGGTTACCCGGCAGATCAGATGGATCCAGTGCAGTCGTGGTGCTGCGCATTGAAGGTCCATTTGATCCGGCGCAACCGTTCGTCGCCATTGGAACGATAATGTCCCCGACGTTCCAATCGAACCAAGCAAAGACCATGAAGATCATTCAGTGTTTCGCGACGATGATCCTGATTGCGGTGATGCAATCACCAGCGTGGTCAGCCGAACGTTATTTGCACGACTACTGGGACGGGCGCTGTGCGAGCTGCCACGGGCATGCCGCGCAGTTCGCACGCAAGTTCCTGCGGGTCGAAGACGGCAAACTGGTTGGCACCCACCACAAGGACACCCTCGAGGCGTTTCTCGAACACCACTACCTGACACCTGATCTGCATCAACCGGTGGTTGCGATGCTGAAAGCGCAGGCGACCACGGTGCCGGTCTTCGCATCGAAGTGCGGCGGCTGTCACGGCACCGCAGCAGACTTCGCGAGGCAATCGTTGTCAATGCAGCAAGGAGCGCTCGTCGGCAAAAAGACCGGCAAACCGGTGGCTGACTACCTCAAGCAGCACGGCGGCGTGTCGCCGGCAGAAGCGAAGTCCGTCACCGAAGTGCTGCAGCGGCTGGTCGGCGAAGTCCGGCCGCTATAGGCGTTCGTGACACATGGTGGAGCCGCAGGGCGTCACCCGCCGCGACACCTCGCCGATGCACAGAGACCGGTTATCCCCTGCTCGCGTCAGGCAGAACGGCGTGAGCGAATGAAGCCCGCCCCGATACCGAGCAACGCCAGCACTGCGGCGAGGAGCCATAGCGGCGCATTCACTGGCACCACCACGGGCGGATCGTTGTAGCTGAGTCCGGTCAGCAGATCAGAGGTTGCAAATTGACCTGCGGTGAACGTGAAGACGCGGACTTCGTCGATGTTGCCTGCGAAGAATTCGCCGTTCGACGGTGCGCCGACGCCAATGGCAAATGCGCCTGCAGGAACCGCCGGCGCGGTCGCCGAGCTGACGACCGCAACGCCGTTCTTGTAGAGCGTTGAGACGCCGCCGCTACGTACCAGTGCAAGATGCGTCCAGGTGTTCAGATCAACGCTGGACGCCGGTGTCGCCGCCAGCACCTGGCCGCCGTACAGAAAGCCCCAGCTGGCGCCATTGCGGAAAAGCCCCCAGCCGCTGGTTGATGAATTGCCGTTGTAAACCACCTGGCTGTTGCCCGCAGTGGAGCTGGCCCGGACCCATGCCTCAACACCAAAATTGTCAGTCACCGTGGAGAGAACGGCCGGCGTGCGGAAACCGTCCGTGCTGCCATTAATTGCACGCTGAGCCGCGACGGCCGCGGCGCCGGTGCACCCGCAGTCGAGTAGGCAGGTGTGCCGATGGTCGGCAGTGTTGTCGCGCCGACCGAAGCTGTGGTGCCCGAAGCGGCGACTGCGCCGGCGACCGCGCCACCGTCAGCTTCGCCAAGCGAATAGTGCGCGACGACGTTGACGGCTGCGCCGGTTGGCAAGACGCCGAGCGCGAACACAGCAGTCAGGGCCCATCGCAACTGGCGTGCGTGGGATCCGTTCATCCAGTTCATCAATTTCCCCTTGTGAACAATCCGCAGCAAGCGGATGCTGGGGCGAACACTACCACTACCGCAACCGCAAGGGAAGACGAAGTGGCAGGTCGTTCACGGTCCCGCTGCATAGCTCACGGTAACCGTCCCGAAATGTCCGATGACATCTGCGGTTGACGCGACAGATGGGAGCCGTAGCGGGCTCCCACCTGCTGCATATCGCGAGAGCGTGGCAATGGCGGATTGCCTCGTTGCCCCTATTTCTCCGCCTCAGGCGCCACGGTGACAGTGATGACCACTCCCGCCGGCGCCGGGGCGATCGCGCCTTCCTTGCTGGCGGTAATGATGGAGAGCTGCGGGCCAACCCACAGCGCTGAAACGCGGCGGATGGCGTTGGGGTCGGACACGCAGGCGTAGCCGGAGTCTGTGTCACCGGAGCAGCACATCTCCATGCAACCGCCATCGCCGGATAGCTTGAGGTTGATCGCGAAGTAACCGCTGTGCCCTTCGCAGGCCTGCTGGAAACCCGGCGAGACGCCGCCTGCGCAGGCGTGGAGGGTGGCGCGTGCGTGCGACGCCGACGTCGCGGTGGCGGCGACGATCATGGCGGCTGCAACTAGCAGGGAGCGAAGTGAGTACTTTGACTTTTTCATGTTGATCCATTCGACAGGTTGAGCAAAGTGCGGCATCGATGCTGCGATGCCCACCTCTCTACAAACGTCTCCCTGGACGAATGCTGCTCACGCCGGCTTGTGGACGGTGAACGTCGGCACGCAACGCGTGAACTGGAACAAATCGTTGCCCGCGAACTCTTGCGCGGGTTGGCCGCACTTCACGCTACGGATTTTGTTCCCGGCCGCTCACGCGGCCAGTGCAGCGGCAGCCTGAAGTTCAGGGGCGCGGAATGCCACAGCGCGTGTGCAAATAGCTTTCGATGTCGGACGCAGTGGTGCGTCTGGCCGTGGTGGCGGACGGGATGTCGCGCAGCAATGCGGTGCCGGTGAAGCCGAGCATGCGACGCAGGATCAGCAGGCCATCGCGTGACGCGTTGAGCACGCCGTCACCATCAATGTCGTAGCCGAGCCCCGGCGGTATCGTCACCGGGATCGGCACGCCCAGCATGTTGCGAACAATTGCCAGACCGTCGGACGCAGCAGAGACACGTCCATCTGCGTCGACATCAGCAACGCAGGGGCCGGTGTCGAGCGCGCCGTCCGCGCGAAACTTGTAGACGCACATTTGCCCGTCGCATTCGCCCACGATGTAGAAATCGCCATTCGCGTCGGCCACAATTTCGCGGGTATCGTTGTTGCGCAGTGATAGGCCACGTGTACGAAAGTTGAATGTTCCGAGCTGATCGCCGTTGGGGCCGACGAGAGACGTGTCGATCGTGCCATCGGCGCTGGTCGGACCGGTGCCATTGCGAATGGCAGTGACACAAGATGTGCCGCCCGAGTTGCCGCCCACGCCGTCACAATTGCCGAGCGTGACGACCCGATTGGCGTTGGTCCCGCTACCCGAAGTAATGGTGAACGCCAGCGCATCACCGATCGCGTTGTAGACCACGCGCCCCGGCTCGCTCGGGAACGGCAGACCACTGCTGAAGCTGGTCGCGACGGTGCCGTCACTGTTGACGCGATAGAGGCACTGGCTCCAGCTGGACGTGCGGAAGTAACCGCACTGCACCAGGAAGCGCCCGTCTGCCTGCATCTTGATATCAGCCGCCCGCTGTTTGACCGCGTTACCTGACTCGTCGGTGGTCAGGATGCGAACGCGGCCGCCTTGCCCGACGGGCAGGGAGTCACCGCGAAAGTCGCCGTCAAAGGTGCCATCGCGGTTGAGTTTGGTGATGCAAAGCTCGAGTGCGCTGGCACCACAGGTCCCGGCGACGACGATCTTGCCTTCATTGCTGGTCTCTACTGCGATGCCGTTGCCCACCCCTGCGCTGTTGAAGGTGCTCGGAAAGCGGTACAGAAATCGCCCGTTGGCGGCAGGGTCGCCGGGCGGGCGATCGGCGGTGGCGGGGCCGAGCAGACCGAAGTCAGCGCTGTCGGCATCGTAACTGCCGTCGGTCGCCCGGAGCCGGGCCACACAGTGGTAGCTGCCACATTGACCGACCAGCACGATGCGACCGTCGATGCGCTGCAGGGCCACATCAGACAGGACTTCATCAAGCGATGCGGTGATCTGCAAGCGGAAGCGGCCGTTACCTGGATTGCCCGCATCGGGGCCATCGAAAGCTCCATCGAAACTGCCATCAGCGTTGAGCCGGGCGACGCAGATGTAGTTGCGATTGGCCAGCGAGCAGGTGGTGGCCAGCACTATCCTGCCGTCAGCAGCGATCATCACTTTGACGCCGCGCAGGAAGCTGGACGTGTTGATGACGAGACCATCAATCACGCGCTTGCCCGGCACCGTGCCGGTCGGATTGAAGCTGGTGTCCATGCTGCCATCCGCGTTGAGCCGTGCCACGCACGGGTTGGCGCCGCTGTCGATGCAGCGCCCGGCCACCACGATCTTGCCATCACTTTGCAGGGCGATGCCGTAACCCTCGTCGCTGCCCGTTGGTGCCGGCACCCGGGCGATGCCGGTGCCGCTGGCAAAGGCCGCTATCGCCGGGGTGGCGAACCATGACGACAACACAACGAAAAAGAGTATCAACCAGCGGAGATTTCGCACGCTGTTCATCCTTTGCTTTCTGTGCGTTGGGCGCTTCACCGTGAGTAGCTGCAAAACCGACATGCAAACATCAATGTCCTTCGCGAGCGTGGGCTCACCCCGGTTGCGGTCAGGCGACGGGCGCCGTTGTCTTGAGCAAATAAAATGCGCTCAAACACAAATGCGTTTAGCCTTGTTGACCGTCCGGGCAGCAGCCGGTGAATTGGCTTCTCTATCCGCACCATCGACTTTTATTACACCGTAAGTCTAGCACCTACCTTACGACGTAAGTTCGTTACATGGCTACTTCTCACGATCCCTATGACCAAAGCGAAGCCCACCCGATCTCCCGCTGTGCGAAAGCGCATACCTCTGACGCGTGAGCGGATTGAGATTGAAGCGCTGGCATTGATCGACGAGGAAGGCATCGATGCCTTCAGCACCCGAAAGCTCGGCGCGCGGCTCGAATGTGAGGCCATGAGCATCTACCACTACTTTCCCAGCAAAGCGCACATCCTGGATGCGCTGGTGGATCGCGTACTCGGCAGCATGCCTATACCGGACAAGAACTTGAGCCCGGCACAGCGATTGCGCGCTTTCGTTCACAGCTGGCGCGTTTTCGCGCTGCGGCATCCGCGCTTCTATCAATGGATTACGCTGCATCGCGGTAACTCGGCCACGGGAATCCGATTTTTGAACGAGATACTGACTTGCTTCTACGACGCCGGGTTGCCGCCTGAACAAGCAACCCGAGGCTTTCTGATTCTCGGCTACTACATGACGGGTGCGCTGCTCGACGAGAGCAGCGGCTATGCCAATGGCCCGTCGTCGCTCTCGCCGCTGCCTGATGAAGTGCTCGAACGCGACTACCCGCAACTGGCGCTGGTGGGCCGTATGGCCACTGCCGAGCACTTCGGTGAGGTGTTCGAGCGCGGCTTTGCCGCGCTGCTGCGCGAGTTCAAACTCGAGTGAATGAGTGGCAGTGGCTCGCGCAAACAGCCCGATCTGGTGCGGTCGGCAGCGCGAGTCGCGACTAGAAACTGTAGCGCACGCCCACGCTCAGCAAGCCGTAGCCAAATTTGCCGGCACGTGTGCCGCTGTCGATGGGCGCGCTTGAGAAATCGTTGCCGACATACTCGATGCGCTCATAGTTGGCGACGGCCGCGAGATTGGGGTTAATTGCATACTGCGCGCCCATGCCCCAGTGCAGGCGAGTCTGCCGCGTCGTCGGGTAGTCTGCGGCGACTGATCCCGGCGGGTTGCTGTATGTCCGCGTTTGCGAGTAGCGTTGCTCGGTCATGGCAACACCAACCCGCGCGGTCAACGACAATGCCCCGGGTAGCGGGAGTTGGCCGACAGCATCAAGTGTCACGGCGCTGACGCGAAAGCGTCCATCGATGGTCGAAGCGCCGGTGAGGGTCTGGATGGGGATGGCCAATGCCCGTGTATCGTGGCGCCCGAAGTCTGCGTAGGCCAGCTCCACCGCGAGGACCGATGCGGCGCGCCAGCCAACAGCCACGCGCCCACCCAGTGTCCCGGTGTGATCGTACGAGGCTGAATCAAATCGGTAGTTTGACGAGTGTGCCAGCGAAGCCCCAACCTGGCTGGAATAGTTGCCGTTGGCATGGGTAATTCCCAAGCCCGTTTCCACATACCAATTTCCAGGTGTGGTTTGTGCGCTTGCAACACTGGCGAGGAGCAGAAGCGGCGACAGGGCGAGACTTGTTGTGCGTATTTTGAATGTCACGTGTTTTCCATTTGTGTTGATTGATCTCCCCCGAATGCTGTGTTCGTCACTGCCGTCGCAAGGCTGATCTGCGACGAGCCACGAATTGACTTTCCTGACATGCGGCAAAACATGCAGGCCGCCGGAGACAGGTCGAACAGACTCTTTTTTACACTGTAAGTTTTTCTCGGTCAATGGAATCAACTCGCGTACCCGCCCGATGCTGAGCGGACTCAGGGGCGACTGTCTTTGCGCATGGCGGTGACCAGTGCATCGCATAGGGGCCAGCGGGACCGGAGGCAGCCGCATGCCGCAGCGGCGTGGTCATGGTCGCCGAATCGGGCAGCGTTGGCGTACGCAGTCGCCCGGATGACATCGAGGCAAGAAAGAAGGCAAGGAACTCGCTGTATCGCGCAGACGGCGGACTGCGCGTTGTCCTACAGCACGACGAGCGATACACCGGCTGTCGCGGGCAAGTAGCGCGTCAACAATCCTCCCATCGAAGCGCAGTTTCCCTGGTCCCTCCTCCTCTCCCCCAGCTGCGCTTCGATATCTCTTTCAGGGAGCCGCAAATGAAATCTTCCCGACTTGCTGTTACGGTCATCGCGCTGGTGCTGACGCTGACCGCGCTGGATCTTTCGGGGGCACACCAGCCGCAAGCCGATGGATCCGGCTATGAGCGCGTCGGCAATGGCGTGGTGGTGGCTCCGGCTTCGATGCGATCGAATGCAGCGCAGATCGACACCGACAGCGAAGCGCTGGAAGGCCGGCTGGTACGTACCGTACTGATGGCTTCGGAGACAGACCCGGGCCAGCCACGCGCGGCCCATCTGTGTACTGATGCCGGCAGCAATGCAGGCGCTGCCCGATACTGCTTCGGCACCCCCGCACCGACGCTGCAATATGACTAGCCCGCCTAATTCATGAGGGACGGGATGCAGTGGCGCGTGAAAATCGGATGCAGGTTGCGACGGTCGGCCGCAGCGCCGATAGCGTGTGCTATCGGTCGAGGACGCCGTTGCAAGATGCGCCGATTTACACCGCCAATGCGCCCGTAGCTTGAAAACCAGGTCGCAATCGACGCGAAAATGGCTTGACCGCAGGTGCGATCAGGCGTGCAGCGTTGTTTTCAAGCGACCTCGCGAAATAGGCGGGCAACGCTCAGGGCGCGCTGGAGAGATCAGCGTCGCCGCAGCGCGACGTTGAGCAGGTCCACTGCTTCGGCCCAGTCGGCATCCTGCAGCAACTGCTCGCGCAGCAGCGCGGCCTGCGCAGGCGCCCAGCATGGCGCGTCCTCGAGGCGCATTGCGTCGGGCAGCGGAGCGTGCTCCATGATGAATTGCTGCACGCTGCCGTTGTCCGAAGGCAAGCCCAGCTGCTTGAAGAGATCGGACAGCGCATGAAATCCGGGTTCCATCATCAGTCTCCGTAGTACGCAATATCCCGCGATGTGGCGTTCTCGCTTGACGAGATTCGTCGTGCGTGCCACCGCACCATACCGACCATCTTACGGCAAGCCTGAGCGGTGAGTTCTGATTGCAGCGCAACCTCCGTTGCGACCTCTTGCGGTAACAGAACTTTGCCGGGGCATACGATCACTTTTGTGACTTTTCGCATCCCAATTGAGACGTTGTCATTGGCGGGATGCGATGACAAACTGCCACGCATGGATACCGTTACTACGCCAGCGCCTACCGCATCGACAGCCGACGAACAGCCGCCGTCGCCGGAGCCGGCCCCCCCACCACCGGGCAAGCCATCGGTCGATGCCATTCTGGCGAGCGTGCAAGCCTCCCATTCGGCCGCCGAGGCGGCGGACCGCGCGATGCAGGAAGCAGAAGCGGCCGTGACCGACGCGGTAGCCAACATGAACGTGGGCGACAGCTAGCACGCCTCACGCCAAACCGAAGCACTCGGCAAGTCTCCCCATCAATCAACACCATAGAAAGTTTCACCAGCATGGCCTTCCCCACAGCAGTCAACAGCCAGATCACCGATGCCGTCACGCAAACCAACGTCAAGGTGCTCGGCGATGCCCCCGCCATGGCGATGGGCAATCTGTATCAGGCCACCGCGCAGGCACTGGCCAATGCGGCTCACAACGCCACCACCGCACAGCAGCAGGGCGACGTGCTGGCGCTGGCCGTGCTCACCCGCTGCGTGGCATTGCTCGTCGGCGACAGCGCAGACAGGAGCTGATGATGGCTTTCCCCACCGCAGTCAATGACCAGATCACTGACGCTGTCACCCAATCCAATGTCAAGGTGCTGGGCGACGCCCCGGCGCAGGCGATGTCCTCGCTCTACCAGGCGACCGCGCAGGCCATGGCCAACGCGGCGCAGAACGCAGTCACGCAGCAGCAGGCCACCGATTCGCTTCAGGAAGCGTTGACCACGCGCTGCGTCATGGCGCTGACCACTGCGGCAATACGGATGCCGAAATGACGGCGGACGCAGCAGACGCCAACGACGCGGGCACCACCAGCGCCGATACGGTCAACAGCCAGATCCGCGACTCGGTCGCACAGGTGCAGCAATTGCTCGATGGCATGCAGCGGCCATTTGCCGCCGCCGCCACGTTCAACATCGTCGCCCATGCGCTGAGTCTGGCGCTGCAGAACGCCGTTACGCGCCAGCAGCACAGCCAGATGCTGCGCAGTGCACTCACCACCGCTGCGGCAAACGCGATGCTGGAGAGCAAGCTGGATGAAGCCAATGCGGTGCTGAAACTTGCCGAATCGCCGCTGGTGAACCCCAGTTTCGATCTCGAAGTGGGGCAACTGCAAAAAGTCATTGGCAGTCTGCGCGAAGAGCTGGAAAAACTGCACGCTGCGGCGGCAGCCTGACCGGCGACGCGTTACCGACACTCGTGCGACACCATGGCAGCCGCAGCTGCGGCTGCCAAATCGGGTGTCCGTGCGGACCAACGGCTTTTCGATGAAAGCCTTATTTGGCTGGGGCGAAATTGCCGTTTGGCTGAATATCGACTATTGGGCGAATACGGGTCTAAGCCCAGTCACGATGGGGATTTCAGCTGAAAGATGCTCGCTGACGTTGTGCCGGCGAGTGCGGTGGGCAGACAGCCGATGGCGCAATTCGCCTCGCCACTACGTTTACACCGCATCGGGCAGCCACGTCGGCTGCCGGCACAAGGTGCTCATCATGGTGCATTTCGTGTCACAGCCACGACGGCTGTGCCAGTCAGGTCTGCATGTCGTCTCGCGATCGCCATCGCGAACGGAAGTCTTCGTCCGATGGCGCGTCGCCCTGCTTGCCGTCTGCGGGATGGTATCCGGCACTATCGGCGCCAAGCCCTACACCTATGTTGCGTTGCACGATCAAAGCGCCGTCGCCGTCTACGACCACGGCAGCAGCGCGTGGCTGGGCAGCATCGCAGTCGGTACCGCACCGGTGGGCGTGACCGCCAGCCCCAACCAGCAACGCGTCTACGTGTCCAATCACGCCGCCAACACCGTGTCGGTCATACGCACGGCCGACCGCGCGGTGATTGCCACGGTCAGCGTCGGCAGTCGCCCGATGGGGGTGGCGATCTCGCCCACACAGCCGCGTGCCTACGTCGCCAATTTTGGTGCGAACACCGTCACCGTATTCGATACCGGCAACCACGCTGTGCTGGCCTCCGTCAACGTCGGCAACAACCCGAGTGGGCTCGCCATCACACCAACCGGTGACCGTCTGTTTGTGGCCAACAGCGGTGACAGCACCATCTCGGTGGTTGACACCGCCAGCAACGTGGTGACAACGACCATTACCGCGGTGCAGTCGCGGCCCTACGCGCTGGCCTACCTGGCAAACGGTGCCAGCAGCCGGCTGCTGGTCGCCAACAACAACAGCGCCAGCGTTTCCGTGCTTGATGGCAACAGCTATGCCACGATCGCTACCGCGCTGGTTGGCGCCCATCCCACCGCCATTGGCATCGTGGACGCGAGCAAGGCCTACGTGCTCAATCAGTTCGACGGCAACTTCTCGGTCATCAACCCGACCACTGGTGCGGTCGTGGGTAGCGCGGTCACACTGCCGACGGGGGCGGTTTCGCTTGCCGTGGCGCCCGACAGCAGTTTCGCCTCGATAACTGCCTATCCCAATTCATTGGCGCGGATCAACACCACCATCAATGCCGTGACTATCCCGATAACCATCCCGAACAGCGCCAAGGCACCGCTGACGGTTGGCGCCTTCGTGATGAATCCAGCCTACGAGTGCGCGCTGGACGTCAACAACGACAATGCGTATGACCTGCAGGACGCCACGCTGATCCTGCGCTACCTCGCGGGCATCCGCGGCGCGGCGCTGGTGAGCAACCTGACCGGCCCCGGCCTGGCCAGCGCCGAAGCGCAACTCGCGGCCCTTAATCTCGACGCTGACGGTGACGGCGCGCGGTTGGCCACCACCGATGGCCTGCTGCTTGAACGCGCTGCCGTCGGCATGATCGGCACACCGCTGATCAGCAATGCCCGCAACACCGGTTTTCCCGGCGTGCGGTCGGCAACGCTGATCCTGCAATGGATTCTCGACACGCACGGCGCCAATTGCCTGCCGTAACTACTCTCAAGAACCGCCCTCAGGAGCCCCCATGAAACATCACACTTCCGCGTTCGCTGGCGTGTTTGCCGCCGCTGTCTGCCTGCTGTCGGCCAGTAGCGCGCAGGCGGCCTACGGTGACCTTGCCGCCGATCTCGTCTACACGCCGGTTGCGCCCTGTCGAATTGCCGACACCCGGATTGCCGGCGGCGCCCTGACGGCCAACACGACCCGCAGTTTCGATGTGACAGCGGTCGGCGACTACACGTCTCAGGGTGGTGAGGCGAACAACTGCGCGATCGGCGGCTCCGGCTCGTTCGCAGCGGTTGCCGTCAATATCACCGTCATCAACCCGAACGTCTCCGGTTCACTGAAGGCCTTTGCCGTTGGTGCGGCGACACCCGCCAGCGCCGTCGCAATGAATTACGCAGCCGGCGAGGTGCGCAGCAATTTCGCCGTACTCAAGATCGATCAGGGCGCTTCCGCCAATGAACTGAACGTTGTCTCCACAGCGAGCGCACACCTCACCATCGATGTGGTCGGCTACTTCGGCGCGCTGCCGACACCGCCGGCGCCGGCGACTCCGACACTTAGTTGCTCCAATGTCGTCAGTGCCACCGCTACGGTGGGGGCTGGCGGAGGTTCGACCTGCGCGGTTGCCGCTTGCGCGGCGGGTTACATCGCGACCGGGGGTGGACAAGGCAGTGGCCTGTATACCGGAGCTACTTCGGTGACAGACGCAACGCAGTACCTGAGCTCGGCAACGACCAGTGGCTGGCAGGTTTGCTACATCGGTACCAGCGCAATGACAGGGACGCTCACATTTACGGCTGCCGCCCGCTGCTGCCGCATACAGTAGCCAACTCGTACGAGCAGTGCCGGTGCGGACGCATCGGGCGATGACCCCGGTTACTTGATATCGGGCCCGGAGCCGGTGCTGCTGGTCCCATCCGGCCGCATGCGTACGACCGGGCCAGCCCACTGAATCGGCCCGATCGGTTGTGGGTTCAGCGCTGCGTAAACGTCGGTGCCGACCAGCTCGGTCAATGCACGCATCAGCTTCAGTCCGTCGTCGCCCAGACCTACCGAACAGCCGCGCAGTTCGAGCCGCCCCCGCTTGGAGAAATACGGTGCCAGCCGCTTGATGTCTTTCGAAATGTCCGGCAATGAGCTTTGCGAGATGCCGGCGCGCTGGCCGCGCACGCTGAAACGCGCGTCGGGAAAACCAGTCGAGACGCCCTGCCCGCCCGAGCTGCCATGCGACCACAAGCGCAGCACATCCACCTCACCTGGCTTTGCCATTCGGGTGACATTAGTCACCATCTGGCCAACACCATTGCTCATGCCGCCAAACTTCATGACCTTCTGGCTGGAAAGCGCTGCCAGATTCTTCTCAAGCGTTGCGACAGCGGGGTGAACGAAATCCAGCACGTTGATTTCCAGCGCAAACAGTGCCATGGCAGTCTCCTGACATTGCCGGGCAATCGACCCGCCGAACGCCCCTGTTCTGCATAGCGAACGCGAGCGGAAACTGGCTCAGGCTTGACCACGTGGCCAACGGAAGTGATGTCAATGGCAAGGGTTGCGAACTCGCACACGCAGTCTTGTCGCGGGCAGTGCAGCGGCGCCTCGCGCGCCGGATGAGCGCCAGCAGCGGCTACGCCGCCCGCCTGCCCTGTGCGAGCGCGGCCGCTTGTGGCGATCGCGGTTCAGTGCCGCCGCCGTGCATCACATGGCCCATCACGAAGCCAGCCGCACTGCCCGCCAGCGCGAACCAGAGCGTTGACGACCAGCCCGGTGTCGGCACAAACGCGAGCAGCAGCAATCCGTAGCCACCCAGTACACCGCCGACAGCGCCAAGCAGGGCGCATTTCACCGGGTGAATCGGGCCATTGCGTCGCCACAGCCAGCCGGCCGGCAAGGCAAAGGCGATTGACACCGGCAGGGTAAACAGACTGAAGAAGGCACTCATGCCAAGCAGTTGGGCGACAGTCGGCAGTTGCACGCTGCTGCCATGCGCTGCGAAGTGCAAGCCAAGCGCCAGCGCGAATGCACCGGTGACGGCGGCAAACACGGTGGCTGCCAGCAAGCGCGGAAACGATATGGCATTGCTCATGCGAAGACTCCTGCTCGTCGCGCCCCCCCGGGCGCACGCCTGGCAAGCGTTGCGTGGGGGCAGAGGGATAGACGCATCGAGGTCGCTGTTCGGGACAGCGCCCCCACGGCGGATTCGATGTCGCATACAGCTTCCGGATCCCGTCTACACGAAACCGGGCGAAGATTCCGGTCGGAGACGTATCCCAAGACATCCGGGAGACCATCATGGCCGATGACATGGCCCTGCGCAACCAGCTCATCAACCGGGTCAAATTGCGTTTGCGCGCCGTTGGCGTGGAGTTTGACGGCCGCGTGAAATGGCAGGTCAAGGAGTACTTCCGTACGCCGGAGGGGTTCGACTTCTTTTGTGACAAGCCGCTCGAGCTGCAACGCATGGCGGAGCGCAGCAGCAAACTGGCGCTTGATCTTGACCGGCCGACCCCGGCGGGCTGGGCATCGCTGCAACACTGCACGGTGGGCTTCACCGAGGTCGGCGAAGGACTGCGCGTACACCTGGACGTGGGCATTGACAACTGCAATCACTGCCGCGCGTACCTCGACCCGCACGGCGATGTTCTGGGGCGCGATCGCTTCGGCATGGCGTTGCGCGTGATCGACAACGCCGTGGTCCAGCGCGTCAAGCGGGTAGCTCGCGACAAGGGCATCGACCTCGAGGGTTATCAGTGTCAGGTGGTCAAGACCTACAACAACGGTGTCGAACCGCCGGGCTTTGACTTTCACTGCGGCGGCAACATGATGTTCGCGCTGCATGACTACGTGAAGAAGCTGGCCAGTTTCAAGTTCGACGATCCTGAGGCCAAGATCGAAGGCGGCTGGCTCAACCAGCTGGTCACCCGTGGCAGCGGCTATCGCGAGAAGGGCTACGGCCCGCGCCTGCACATTGAACTGGCCCCGAAGGAGAACTGGGGCAATGTGCACATTGATTCACACGGTTTTGTGCGCCCGGACGGCAGCTACGACTGGCACGAAGCGCTCACCCGCCACGGACCCTATGACCTGATCACCGGTTACCTTGGCGGCCGCGTCGGCGGCGCCAAATGGACGCCCACCGGCAACATCACCTACCAGCGCGACCGGGATCACGAAACCGATGTCATCGGCCTGCCCGATGGCCGCACGCCACACCCCACCGACGGCGGCCCGGACAAAAAGGATCGCGGCTGGCGGCTCACCCTCGGTATCCGCCTCACGTTCTGAAGCGGTGCCAGCGCCGCGCAACAAGGGGCGCGTGCGCCTTTGCGCTACACCCGATTGCCCTTGATCATGTCCATCACGCTGCCAACGTTCAGGCCGCGCGCCTTCTCCTGAATCTGCGGCACATAGCGCGCCTGCATTTCTTTCGCTGGCGCCAGCAGATCGTCGAAAGTCTGCTTCAGCACCTCCGTGCTCATACTGCGACCGCCACCGTAGTAGCGCACGGCAAGTTGCCCGAGCGCGTAGGTAGTGGCGAACGAGAAGGCCATGCCGGTCGCGCCGCGTGCGATACCGCCGACCAGTCCGCCTGCAAGTTTGCCGAACAGCCCTCCGATCAGCCGACGGCCCGCCTGCTCGAGATACTGCGACGCCAGCCCGACGCCGACGGTGGCGAGAAATTCCTTGATGTGTCCACTGTCGAGCTCGTAGCCATAGGCCTTGCCGATGCGATAGACCATGCGCGTCTGCAGCGGAATGATCGCCATCGTCGCCCACGACTGCGGCAGCAGCTCCAGCGCGCCGTTGAGGACGCTGCTGTTGAGGATCGACTTGTCGAGATCGGCGCGATCAACATTCGCAGTCGGCGCGGCACCACCTTGCCCAGGCGTGGGTGAATGCAGCAACGCCGCATCGGCTGGAGCGCCCGCAGCCGCCCACGCGGCGCCAGCGATATTGACAGCGTCCGCCTCGATGGCAGTAGCGTCAGCGTCGGACAACTGCAGCGCTCCGCGCAGTTGCGTCAGGAACGCGCGTTCGCGCTCATTCTGGGTGCCATCGGCATTGGCAACGCCGACCGCCATCTCATAGGCAAGCCGGCGCGACTCAGCATCATTGAGCGCCGCTGCCGCGCTTTCCACCGTCACGCGATGGAAGACGACGTCCTGATAGAGCCCCTGCATGTCGAGCCCGGCAGCGCTGCCACCCTCGCCGGTCAACCGGGCGGCGATGCGTTCCAGTGCATCACGTTCGCGACCATCCTTGCCGCCGTCGGCAAAGGCACTCATCAATGCGATGGCAAGTGTGGCGCGTTGCTGTTCTACGTTCATGCGTGTTTCCTCATGGTCCTGATGGTTGGGTGGCCGTTAATGGCAGCACAGCCTGAACGCCATTTGACAGCATGGCGCGCACCGGGTTTCCGCACTTCGTCGCGGCTGGCTGCGTCCGGTCGCCGGCTCGCTTCGCACACCGACAGCGCGAGTCTGTCTCGTGCGGTGATGACCATCAGCTTCGGTTGCTAATCCCCTTTTGCTCAGGGCCAAAGGCTCTTTTTTGTTGTTTGTCGACTTTGTCCATTTTCAAGCCATGAGCCCAATGCAAACGCCATTTCTGCGAAAAAGCTTATGCCCCCGCTCCGGCTGCCTGCTGCTTGCGATAGCCTTGCACCGTCAACTCATCTGGCGATGCTGTCGGCGCCACCAGGCAACGTTGACGTGACCTCTATGCAGCAGGAGTCCATCCATGGCGACGGAAGCAAAGACCAAACCCACGACGATGTCGCTCGACGAGTTTCTCGCTGTCGCCGTAGCGCCGGAGCGTCACGATGACTGCCGCACGCTGGCCGCGATGATGCAGAAGGCAAGCGGCGAGCCGGCCGTCATGTGGGGCACCAGCATCGTTGGCTTCGGCCTCTACCGCCAGCAGTACGCCGGCGGGCGCGAGGCAGACTGGCCGCTGATTGCCTTTTCGCCGCGCAAGAACGATCTCACCTTGTACGTGACACCTGGCTTCGAAGGTTTTGAGGATCTGCTGTCGAGGCTGGGCAAACACAAGGCGAGCAAGGCCTGCCTGTACATCAAGCGCCTCGCCGATGTTGACATCAAGGTACTGAAAGCCATCGTCGACGGCAGCGTCAAGGCGATGGCGCCACGCCGCGTGAAGGCTTGACCCGCTGCCACCAACACTGACAATGAAAAAGCGCCCCGGAGGGCGCTTTTGTTGATTGCTCACGCGAGCATCATTGCGCGTTGCGCGCGATTGGTAACGTCAGCAAAGCTCTGGAAGTTTTCCGTCCTGAATGCTAGTCTCCTTTCGTTGGATCGGCGACAGGCGTAACTTAGCACTCCGCGCAACGGGGTGCAACCGGCGAAACACATGCAACCAGTTGGCAAAGCATGATGTTGCGCAATTTTCCACTCGCGGCGGCGCTCTATGATCGCCGGCATGAACGGCTTGCCAAACGTCAGCACCGCAAACACTGCCGAGCCGGCGCAGGACGCTGCGGTCAGCCGCAGCGTTGCACCGGTACCGCGCGCCGCGCACACGCCACTGGAGGACGTGCAGGGCATCCTCACCGGCTGCCTGTTCGTCGCCTTGTCGCTGGCTTTCATGCGCGACAGCCGATTGCTGCCGGGTGGCATCGCCGGGCTGTCGTTTCTGTTGCACTATGGCTCGGGCTGGTCGCTCGGTGCCGTGTTGTTCGCGCTGAACCTGCCGTTCTACGTGTTCGCCTGGCGGGCGCTGGGCGCTGCGTTCACGCTGAAGACTTTTTGCGCGGTCGCCGTGCTGGCGGTCTACACCGAGGTGCTGCCGCATCTGCTCTCGTTCGCCAGCCTGAACCCGGTGTTCTCGGCAATCATGGGCGGCCTGCTGGCAGGCAGTGGCATCCTGATGTTGATCCGCCACGGCGCCAGCCTCGGCGGGCTTGGCGCCATGGCAATCTGGCTGCAACAGCGCAAAGGCTGGCGGGCTGGCAGCGTGCAGATGCTGTGCGATGTCGCGATTCTTGCCTCAGCGCTGTGGCTGTTGCCGGCGGACCGTGTCGCGCTCTCGGTGCTTGCCGCCGCCGCGCTGAATTTTGTGATCGCGATCAATCATCGGCCCGACCGCTATCACGGCATCTGACTCCTGGTCCAATTCAATCCGATACGTCGTTACGCCTGGTCTCGAATTGAATTGGACCCGGAATGAAGTCGCCGATGCGGCGGGCAGCCCGGCTGTCAGTGCGCGCCGGTGAGGCTGGCCGCCACCAGCCGCTTGAATGGCGTCAGGCGCTGGCCAATGCCCAGGAAGGCGTCGCGCAACACCCGGCTGGGCAGGGATTCACTGGTGTAGAGCTTGGCCACCGCGTGCGTCGCCAGATAGAGCGGCAGCGTCGCACGCCGATGCGTGCTCTCGTAGGCCTGCAGCACGGCGGGCGACGCAAAGTCGCTGCCACTCGCACGCGCCTTGAGCATGCCGCGCGCCAGCGTGTCCGCGCCTTTGAGACCAAAGTTGAAGCCATGCGCAGTCACCGGATGCATGCCCACTGCCGCGTCACCCATCAGCGCGAAGCGCTTGCCAACAAAGCGGTCCGCATACACCGCCACCAGCGGATAGCAGTGACGGGTACTGGTCAGCCGCATGTCACCCAGCCGCCGTGCGAACCGGGCAGTGATGGCGTCGTTGAACGCCTCGGCGGACATCGCCTCCAGCGGCTGCATCTCGTGTTGCGGCAGCGTCAACACCACTGACGAGCGGTTGCCGTTCATCGGCAGCAGCGCCAGCGTCTGGCCGTAATCGAACCACTCCCAGGCAACGTGCTCATGCGGCTCGTCATGCTCCATCTGGCAGACCATCATGACCTTGCCAAAGTCGTGCATCCGCGCTGAGATACCCATTGCGCGACGGGCCGCCGAGAAGCGGCTGTCAGCGGCGACCACCAGCGACGCGCGCAGCGTTTTGCCGTCGGCCATCGTCACCTGGCCACCGTCAGCGTCGGTGCGCAGGTCGGTCACTTTGGCGTCGCAGATCAGCGTCACGTTGGGTGAATCTTTCACCACCTCGTACGCCGCCTTGCGGATCAGGTGATTGGAGATCAGGTAGCCCAATTCGTCCTTGTTGCCGTGCTGGTGCTCGATGTTCATGCCATGCAGCGACAGGCCGTTGAGCACCTTGGCATCGCGCAAGGGTGAAACAGCGTCGGCCGGGAAGCGATCCCACATGCCAAGCTCGCGCAGCACGCGGGCAGAGAAGTGGGTGAGCGCGATTTCGCGCCCGTCAAAGGCCGGCGACGCGAGCGTGGCCTCGGGTTGCGACTCGATCAGCGCAATGCGCGGTGGCGTTGGCCCGGCGCCAGCTTCCCCGACGCTCAAAGCCCGGGCAAAGCTCAAACCGGCAGGGCCAGCTCCGATCACGACAACATCAAAATCCATGTGCAGCTTTCAACGAAATTCCGCAGTGCGCGTATTTTCCACCTTCGTCAGCGCAGGCCGGTGCCAGCCGGCGATCTGACAGTGAACTGTAGCGAACAGTTTCTGCGGCTGTCCATGATGAGGGTTAAGAACCTCGCCCAAATGTCACGCCCGATGCTGGCTCCGTGACCATTTGGCGCACTTGCCGTATTCCGTCTAGGGCGCCAGTTGCCGCATCAGGAACGCCGTGATGCGATTGTGTACCGTTGGGTCTTTCAGGATGCGGCTATGGCCCAGGCCCGCCGTCGCCAGCAGCTCCGCCTGGGGCAGATGCTGCATGAAGCGCTCCGCCGCTGCGAACGGATTGGCACTGTCGTCGGCGTCGTGGGCAACCAGCGTCGGTACCGTGACCCGTGGGCCGCTGTGGGCAGCGTCGAACTGCTGCATCAGCAGGCCCTCCTGCGCCTCGATGCGCCGTTGCATGGCCGCACGGGTCCGCTCCGAAATACCGAACACGTGCGCGAACATGCGGGTGTAGTCACGCGGCGCGTCCGGCGCCGCGATCAGCACCAGCGAGCGCGCCAGCCGGCTGCGCGACAGCGCGAATGCCGCCGCGCTGCCGCCGAGGGAGTGCGCGATGACCGAATGCAGCTTGATGCCCTGTTCGGCCAGACGTGCGCAAACATACTCGAGCGCACGGGCAAACTGCGGCAAATTGCTGGTGCTGCCGTTGCTGGCACCATGTGCTGGCGCATCCATCACGATGGGCACGAAGCCTTCGCTGGCCAGCGACTCCGCCAGGGCCTTCATCTGCGTGGCGCGACCGGCCCAGCCGTGCATCAGCAGCACATGCGGCCGCTGGGTCACGGCCATCTGCCCCTCATCGCAATCGGCACCGCCACGGTAACGATAAACGCAGACATTGACGCGCTCAAACGGCCAGCGCTCGATCTGCCACTGCGGCCCCCAGGCGCTGCGGCGCGCAAAGCCGCGCAGCGGCAACGGCGTCAGGAACAGTCGCTGGGCCATGCGTTCGGCCAGCCGCGGCGACAACGCCTCGGCACCGCCGAGCATGCCGCGCAGCAGGCTCACGCCGGCGTTGCGCTCGTAGAAGCGGACGGCAACGCCGCCAGACGCCGGTGCAGGCGCCGCGCCGCTCTGGCGTGACGATGGGTTCTGTCCAGTCGTTGTTACAGCATTCATAAGGACTCCTGTTGACAGTGAATCGGAACGTATTCGCACAATCGTGCGAAATATCGGGACATTTTCGGACGCCTGCGAATCGTCGCGGGCGCCACAATGGAACTAGGACGTAACGATTGGGGCCAGTTGCGTGGCCGGCGCAGACGAACCGGCAGCCAGCGAATGGATCAGCCGCTCGAAGCAGGTGTGTGCACGCTCGGCCGCGCGCGGGTCGCGCATGAAGCGGGCGTCATGCACGGTGCCAATCATCATCGAATAAATCTCGGCGACCGTCTGCTCGACGTCGCAGTCGGCGCGCAGATGACCCTGCTCGACGGCCTGCAGCACCACACGGCGCAGCGCCGCCCGCCAGCCCAGCACGCCGCGCAGCAGCTGCTCGCGCAACGGCCCTTCGCGGTCGTCCAGCTCGAAGGCACCGGCGGTATAGAGGCAGCCGGTATTGGCCTCGACCACCCGCACCCGCTCGATCCAGCGACGCACAATGGCGCTCAGCCGCGGCAGCCCCTTCGGTGCCTGCATCGCCGGCACGAAGACGTCGGCAAGGAAGCGGCGATCGTATTCCTCAATGACCGCCGATTGCAGCGCCTCGCGCGAGCCGACACGGGAGAACACGCCACTCTTCGACAAGCCAACGCGATCGGCCACCGCCTGCAAGGTGATCGCCTCCAGCCCCTCGGCGAGGGCGATATCCAGCGCCGCGCCGATGATCGCGGCACGTGTCATCTCGCTCTTGCTGGTTTTGGTGGCCACCGTCGACATTCGCGCATTTTGCGCACGATCGTGCGAATTGTCAAGCAAGGCAGAGACAAGCCCGCACGGGCGCTGCCATCACCCCTTCCAGGTGAACGGGAACTTGAACTGCTTGATGAAGCCGTTCGGCACGTAGTCGCCGAGCACGCCGTAGCGCTCGGGCCACAGTTTGGTGCTTTTCACCGCGGTGCCGAACAGGTAGTCGAGGAAGGCGAAGTGCGCCGCATAGTTGCGGTCCAGCGCCTCCTGGTCCTGGCTGTGATGCCAGTGGTGAAAATTGGGCGTCACGATGATGTAGCGCAGCGGGCCCAGGCGCACGCTGACGTTGGCATGATTAAACACGGCCTGAAAGCCGACGATCACGATGTAGGCGTCGATCACCTCTTTGGAGAATCCGAGCACGTAGATCGGCGCCAGCACCAGCGTGCGGGTGATCAGCAGCTCCAGAATGTGCTGCCGCGAACCAGCCAGCCAGTCCATGCTCTTGGCGCTGTGGTGCACCGCATGCAGCCGCCAAAGAATCGGCACCTCGTGATACGCGCGGTGCGTCCAGTACTGCACAAAATCGGCGACCAGAATGATCAGCAGCACACTGGCCCAGAACGGCAGGCCCTGCACCCAGCCGCGAATGCCGTCGTTGCCCGCCCAGCCAAAGAACTTGTGCACCATCAGGTTGGTCGCCAGCAGCACGAAGCCGACGATCATGTGGTTAACGATGAAGTGATGGAAGTCGGTCTGCCATTCAGCGCGGAAGACCGGCTGCTCCTTGCGGTGCTTGAACAGTTTCTCGATGAAGATGAAGATCAGCGACGAACCGAGCAAGTCGAGGATGAACCAGTCGAGCCCAATGTAGGGCGTGTGATCGGGGAAGTTCGGGTTGACGTCCACCTTGTGACCACCGAGCAGCGCCGACAGCGCGACCAGCAGGAAGGCAAAGGCCGACAGCCAGCGTGCGCGATTGAAAATGACATTGACAAGACTCAGGCCGCCGGCAATCACCAGCGCCGCCAGCATGATCTTGCGGATGGTGTCGACGTCGTAACTCTTGCGCAGCTGCGGCGTGGTCAGGTATTCCGGGAAATGGAAGGCGAGCACGCCGAGAAAGCACAGGATTGCCAGCGACAGTGCGATCACGCCGGTGATCAGGCCGTGGCCGGGCTTCAGCGCGCCGTGGCCTTCGGTCAGTTCATTGAGCTTTTCGAGCATCGGAAGCACTCCTGCCAGCTGGCAACTTCTGGTTGAAACGGTTATTCAATATGGGCTCGAACAGCGAAATGGTAGCAAGTCGACTTTCAGCGAAATACCGTATTTGGCCCAACGCGCACGGTACTTTCGCAAAAAAGCTGCACTCGTTTCGCGCAAGCGGAACAGCACGCCCTGCCGGTTGTCAGGAGCGCTGGGCCGCGAGGACGGCCAGCAACTCCCGTTCCCGCGCCGGCAACAACCCAAATTTTCCTGCCGGGAACGCATTCTGCCGTGACTCCGGCAATTTGCGCCACCAGTCAAGCGTGTCGGCGACTGTCTGCGCCAGCGGCCGGAAATTCAGCCCGGCGGCGAGCGCCCGCGCGTTGCTGCGCCGATGTGCGCCGGCGGTGTCGCCGACGCCCGGAATCCACACCGGCAGATCGACCCACGCCTGCACCCCGTGTGCCTGCAGAAAGTCGCGTGACGCCTCGCGCAGCACTGCCGCCGGATTGGCCACCGCACGGATCGTGTCCAGCATTTCTCCCATGGTGGTCGCCTGCGCCGGGCCTTTCAGGTTGTACGCGCCAGTCAGCCGCTGCTCGGCCACCTGCACGCTCCACTCAGCCACATCGCGCACATCGATCCACTGCACCGGGTCTTCGCGCGGCGGAATCAGTACGTCGCCGCCCTGCGCGATGCGCACCGGCCAGTAGGTGAAACGGTCACTCTCATCACCCGGCCCGACGATCAGGCCCGGCCGCAGCAGCGCGCAGTGCCCCGGATAGCAACGCAGCGCCTCGTCTTCACTCAACGTCTTGAGCGAACCATAGAGCGCCATGTTGGCGCGCACGTCGGCCGGCGACAGCGTGAATGGATCGGCCTCACCGGCATAGGCCTCACGCGCGGCCGTTTCGTCGGCGCCCGGTTCGGCATCGCTGGCGTACACCGACACCGTGGAGATAAAGCAATAGTGCGCCACGTTGCCGGCAAGCACTTGCGCGGCGTCCCGTACCCAGTGCGGCACCAGGGTGGCATTGTCAATGCAGGCATCGAAGCGACGGCCTTGCAGTGCGCGATAGTCGCCGCTGTCGCGGTCACCGACCAGATATTCCACACCGTCGATGCGCTCGCTGTCTCGCTGCCCGCGGTTGAACAGCGTGACGCGATGACCGCGGCTGACGGCGTAGCGCACCTGCGGCCCACCGATGAAGCCGGTACCGCCAAGAATCAACAGGTCGAGCGGCGCAACGGCGGCGTCAGCTGACGTTGTCATGCTCAGCCAATCTGCACGATGATCACCACGCGCCGGTTCTTGGCCCGACCTTCGGCAGTCGCGTTGTCCGCCAGCGGCATGCTGAAACCAAGCCCGGTCGCCTCGACGCGGTCGGCCGGGAAGCCACCTTCCGTCAACACCTTTGCCACGGCATCGGCGCGGCGCTTCGACAGCCCGAGGTTGTAGTCGCGGGTGCCCACGTTATCCGTGTGCCCACGCACCAGCGTGCGGTCGATGCCCAGCTCCCGCAGCTCGCGCGCAATGCGCAGCAAATTGTCGCGGGCATGGCTGGCAACGGTGTCGCTGTCAAACTCGAACACCAGCGGCGCTGGCAGCGACAGATGCCAGCCGTCCGGCTCTTCAACAAAGCTCATCGCTTTCAGTGCAGTGCGTACTTTCTCGGCCCGTGTCGGCTCCGGCGCAGCGGGCGCGGTGGCGGCCACTGGTCTTGTCTCGCAACCGGCAAGCCATGCCAGGACAAGTACCAGCATCACTGCCAGCAAGTTTCGACCCAATGGGATGTGATGCACCTTAGCCCTCATGCACGCTCTCCTGTTGCTGTACATCGGCGACCACATCGCCGACAAACTTGATCCGGTTACGTCCGCCTGCTTTCGCCTCGTACATCGCCGCATCGACCCGGGCCATCAGCTCGTTGGTAGCCAATCCATCTTCCGGGAACAGGCCAATACCAATGCTCGCCGTGCAACTGATCGGCAGCGTATGCACGTGGTTGGCCGCGTGCACCGCATCGGCCAGCTTGAGCGCCACAATCAATGCATTCTCGCGGCTATCGATGTTGGGCAACAGCGCAATGAATTCGTCACCGCCGAGGCGCGCAAAGGTGTCCGACGGCCGCAGCTCAGCCTTGCAGCGCAGACTCATTTCCTTGAGGAACTCATCGCCCACCGAATGGCCCAGCTGATCGTTGAGCAGTTTGAAATCGTCGAGGTCAAGGCCGATCACGGCGAATGGCCGGTCGTCACGACGATAGCCATCAATCAGTTGCGTCATGCGGTCCAGCAGCAGCACGAGGTTGGCGGCACCGGTCAGCGGGTCGTAGAACGCGAGCTTGGCGAGCTGCTTGTTGCGCTCGCGTACCTCCGACGTGCGGCGCTGGATCACATCGAGCATCGCGTTGAAGTCTTCGCTCAGCCGCTGCACTTCGGTCACCCGCGTGGTCGGCACCCGATGCGTAAATTCGCCGGTGTCGCGAATCTTGCGCGTCACCTCGGCAAAGCGCTTGAGCGGTTGCGTAATGCGGCGCCCGATCGGCCCTGACAGCACTGTCCAGCCCAGCACCATGGCGCCAAACACCAGCGCCCCACAGAGCACAAACAGGATCAGCGCCCGCGCCAGATGCTGCTCGCGGATACTCACCTCGGCATAGCCAAGCAGGTCACCACCGTTGAGCACCGGGCGCCGGGCGGTCACCTCGCGAATCAGCAAGGCGGAACTGAGCCAGTCGTCACCGGCGTCGATACCAGTGCGACGCACGCCGACCGTCGCCGGCCGCTTCTGCGTGTAAGTGACCAGCACCGTGTCGTCGGGCTGCAACAGTCGCGCCTGGGTCACCGTGTCAGAGCTGGACAGCGCCGAGAGCGCTTCGCGGCCACGCTCAGCGTCACGCAACGCCAACGCGACGTCAGCGCTGGCGGCCACCAGCTCGGCAATGGTATCGGCGCGCTGCTGCATGGTGCTCCTGGCCAGCATCGCGGCCACCGCAATCATCGCGCACATGGTCACCAGCACGGCCAGCGCGGCAGTGGCGATCACCACCCGACTGATCTGGATCGAGATCGATACCGGGCGAACTTTTCGCCGGGTGGCCGGGCCGCCAGCGATGCCGCCGACGATGGCCGCAGGCGCCTGCTCATCCATGGCTATTCCACCTTCGCCCGCTGCGGCTGCAGACGCAGCAACTGCGAGTTGACCTTGAACCCGGCGCGCGACAGGGTGTCGAGGTTGAGCCGGTAACGCTCGCCACCGGTCGCCTCGTCGGCTACCAGACAGATGCTGCCACCGAGTTCGCAAAAGCTGCTGCCAAGCCCGACCGTCAGCACCGGTCGCCCCTTGATCGCGGTCAGCCAGGGCTGCCAGTCGAATTCGCGTTTCGGCAGCGCCGCGAACAGGTGACAGCGCTCAATGTCGCGCGGCCGCGCGATGCGCATGACCAGCAGCACTTGCCCACGCACCTGCTTGCCCGCGAGGTCAAGCTCCGGCGTTTCGGTGGGCTGGCAAATCACCACGGCACCACCGCCGCCGGCAGTGGCGGCTGCAGGCCACTCGACAAAACGCACAAATGCCATCACCCATTCCTCGCTGGAAAGGGCGGACGCGGGCGTGGCGATCACCATCGACATCACAATTGCTGCGATCCCCTCGACGATTGACGGCCACCACCGCGCAGGCTTGTTGCGGGCTCGTCGCATCTCTCAATTCTGCGCGAAACCGCGCCGACTGTGGGTTTGCGGGATAACAGATAATTCTGATACCAAATGGCCTGACGTTACAAGATGTCACGCGGGACTTATTTTGGACCCGGCCCGGCAAGGCGTGGCCTTGGTGTCAGATTTTTTGCGGACAATGCTGTCATCGCCGCCACGTCATCGCTGCCAACCTCATGCCGACTGATGAACTGATCCGCCACTACCCCTCGCTGGCCAGCGCCGATCGCTCCGAGCTTGATGCGCTGCCAGTAGCCAGCGTGCCAGGCGGCGCCGTGCTGTTCGATGTCGGGCAGCCGTGCCAGGGCTTTCCGCTGGTGCTTGATGGCGAAATCAAGGTATCACGGCAGTCAAGCGAAGGGCGTTCGCTCGAGCTTTACCGGGTGGTGCCGGGTGAAATCTGCCTTGTCTCGTCGGCCAGCCTGTTTGGCCACAAGGCGCTGGCGGCGACTGGTGTGACGGCGCGCGCGTCGCGGCTGGTGCTGCTGCCGCCGCCGCTGTTTTCGCGCTGGCTGGCGCTGCCGGCCTTCCGGGAAGCGGTGCTGGGACTGTTCGCCGAGCGCATGGCGGATCTCACCGCACTGGTCGACGCGGTGGCTTTCCGTCGACTTGACCAGCGGCTGGCGGCAGCCCTGCTAGGCCGTGGACAGGACCTGCCAGTGACGCATCAGGCGCTGGCCGACGAGTTGGGAACGGTACGCGAAATCGTGACCCGGCTGCTACATCGCTTCGAGCGCGATGGCTGGATCACACTGTCGCGCGAGCACATTCACATCATCAGGAGCGTGGAGCTGCGCTCCCTTGCCGGCGCTGCGTGAGGCCGCTGGCGATGGCACCGCGAACACTGTGTGACCTGGGTCACTGACAGCGCAGTGCGCCCGCGCTGAAATGCCAACCATGCGCTGAAAGAAGCCGGTCGCCAACGGACCTAAAAAGCGGCTCCAAAAGCGAACCAAGACCTGCCAGCGCTTCTGGTTCATCAAGACTTCACGAGGAAAATCATGAAAGCAAATGTCGGTGGCATTGATCGCACGGTACGCATCGTTGCCGGGTTGGTCCTCATCGGACTGGCCGCAACGGGGACCGTGGGCTGGTGGGGCTGGCTGGGTGCCGTTCCGCTGGCGACCGGCCTGCTTGGCTGGTGTCCGCCGTACGCGATATTCGGCTTCAACACCTGCAAGACCCGATAGCCTTCACCGCGTCGGCCACAGCAAAAAAAAGAGGCGCGACAGTTGTCGCGCCTCCTGACGGTCAATACAGAGTGCAGGGATATCAGTCGGGGGAAATGCTGTTGGTTCCCTGCTGACCGTCAAAACCGGTAAAGCCCTGCGACTACTCCACGGTCAGGCGCTTGACGCTGGGACCGCTCTTGCGCGGCAAAGTCAGCGCCAGCACGCCGTTTTCATACTTTGCCTTCGCGGCTGATGGGTCGATTTCCGCCGGCAACTGGAAGCTGCGCGATACCGCGCCGTAGTAGCGCTCACTGCGCAACACTTTCTCGCCCTCAGTTTTCTTGTCTTCCTGCTTCACCTCGGCGCGCAGGGTGATCACATTGCCGTCAATGCCGACGTGAATATCATCCTTGTTGACACCCGGAATTTCCGCGTTGACGGTGTAGCCGCCTTCAACCTCTTTCACGTCCACCTTGATCTGGGCCGGCAGGTTGTCGCCGTGCAGGGGCTTGACGAAATAGCCGGGCGTGAAATCGCGAAAGAAATCGTCGAGCAGGCTGTTGCGTGAGACCAGTGAGTTCATGTGCGATGCTCCTTGTTTGGGTTGACCAGGCAGCGCCGGCGAGCCGGAAAAGGCGGCTGCGCTGTCCGTGTTCATGAACCTAATCGTGAGGCTGGTCACGGTGTTTCTCAAGCGCTGACGTCACGGCTTTTTGATGCGCATCAAAAAACCGATGAACGCGCGGCGCGACCTCTTTTGTCAACGCAATCCGCCACCAGCTGCCGCTGATCAGGGCGCCTTGTCGGCGGTTGCACATTTCTGGCAGACGTCGTTGCCCTTGTCGAAGATGATGCGCCAGAGTCCGGGCGCTTCGCGTCGCCAGATTGATGTAAACGTCGCGAACACCTCGCCGCGCGCATTGCGCACAGGCCCCGAACTGAGCGCCAGGGTACCGGAGTCGAGCACCTGCACGTCCGCCTCGTTCGGCTCCCACGAGAATGGCGCTGCCGGGGCCTCATAGAACTTCTTCCACGCCTCGGCCACCGCCTGCTTGCCGCGCAGCACGCGGCCGGAGAAGAACACCGCCTCCTCCGCCAGAAAGCCGGTGAACGCCACGTGATCGCGCATGGCCATGGTGCGCGCAAAAGCCCGTTCAGTGTCGATCACCTCCTGCTTCAGGGCCGCGTTGCCGGTCGGAGCCGATTGACTGGCAACGGTCGCGCAGCCCGCCAGCGCGGCGAGCATGAGACCCGCCAGCGTCTGCGCGCATCGGTGAAAATTCTGCAGGACAGAATCCATGATCAAGCTCCGGTTGCCAGCGGCAAATGTGCGAATTGAACAGACCGGAGGATTGTGCGCCTCAACCGCGTACGCAGCAATGTCATACTGCCGGCCATGAAACGAAAACCCATTCAGGTCCATCACTTCACGCTGCGCGATGAGCACATCGAGTTGCACAACCTGCTCAAGATCGTCGGCGTCGCCGATAGCGGCGGGCAGGGCAAGGCGCTGGTCGCTTCGGGTGCAGTGCAAGTGGACGATGCGCCGGAATCGCGCAAGACGGCCAAGATCCGCGCCGGGCAAAAGGTAACGCTCGACGGTGTGACGATTCACGTGCACGCGTCAGACGCGGCTGCTGCCGACGCTGGTTAGACACAACGGCCGATGCGGATCGCTTTCGCGCTGCTGGTCATCGTCGCGGCGTTCGCCGCCGCTCGTGACTGGCGTGATCGCGAGGTCACGCAGCCGCCCGGCGTGCTGGTCAGCGCCGAGCCGCTGCAGCGCGACGTCACCGCAGCGCCGATCCGCGTGCACGACTACACGCTCACGCCGCGCGCCCGTTTCCGGCTGACCGCGCGCGTGCTCGCGGGCGAACGCTACCGCTTCGCGCTGGCGTCCGACCTCATGCCGCGCGACCTTGCGCTGGGGTGGGGCGTGATGTCCGACAGCAGCGTCATCGAGCAACTGACGATCAGCCAGAGTGACCGCTTCTACTTCTGGAAGTCACACAGCAACTCACTGCCGGCGCCCGTTGAGCAGATCATCGCCAGCAGCGCCAATATGCACCTGATCGCCGCCAGCGCCGGCGTCGCCAACGCCATCGACCGCGCCCGCGTGGGGCAGGTGATTGAGCTGGAGGGACTGCTGGTCGATGTAGCAATGGCAAAGGGTGGTGAGCTGCGCACCTCGCTCACCCGCACCGACAGCGGCGCCGGCGCCTGTGAGATCGTCTACGTGGAGAATTTCGTCATCCGCTAAGAGACGTCGACAACTGCCTGCGGTTAAGCTTCGGCAACTCGTTCGACCCAACCTTCCCTGCCATGAGCCACTTCACGCAAGTCATCCTGTTCACCGACACCGACGGCCGCGCCCGCTTCCGCGACGAGGCGATCGCCCTGAGCGAAGGCACGCCGCAGTCGATGTTGTCGCCCGTGCTGCCGGCCAGCGGCCTGCAACTGCGGCAAAGCCCGGTCGGTTTTCGCAGCCAGTGGCACTGCACACCGAAACCGCAGTGGCTGTTCGTGCTCGGTGGCGCGATGGAAATTGGTCTGCAGGACGGCAGCAGTCGTATTTTCAAGGCAGGTGAGCACTTCTTTTCTGCCGACACGCTGCCCGACGGCGCGACCTTCGACCCCGCCGTGCACGGCCACTGGAGCCGGCAAGTCGGCGACGAGCCGCTGGTCACCGCCTTTGTCAAGGTGCCGTAACCGCCGGCTGTCCGCCAATCGTGACGACAGTACATTTTCGCCATACGACTTTTTCGTGAAACCGTTGACGGATAAGGGCTATCTGGCAGAAAAGGCAGAATGTCGACTATTGTGCTTTTCCGCCTTTACGCCCATTGCAATGGTGCATTGACAGAAAAGCTGCTGCTCAGAAATTGCCACTGGAACCTGCATGGCCCTCAAATCCACCATCTTCAAGATCAACCTCAACGTCGCCGACATGGACCGCGGCTACTACGCCGACCATACGCTGACCGTGGCGCGGCATCCTTCCGAGACCAGCGAACGCATGATGGTGCGGGTGCTCGCCTTTGCGCTGCACGCCAGCGAGCGCCTCGAATTCGGCAAGGGCATTTCCACCGACGACGAGCCGGCGCTGTGGGAGCATGATCTGACCGGCCGCATCACCGAATGGATCGAAGTCGGCCTGCCCGACGAGCGAGTGATCCGCCGCGCCTGCGGTCGTGCCGATGCGGTGCATCTGTATGCCTATGGCGGTGGCCGCACAGTAGAAGTGTGGTGGCAGCAGAACGAAGCGCTGCTGGCGAAGCAGGACAAGCTCACCGTGAAAAGCGTCAGCGGCCCCAGCAGCAAGGCGCTCGCCGCGATGGCTGATCGCACGCTCAATCTGCAGTGCATGGTGCAGGACGGCGAGGTGTGGATGTCCGACGATCAGGAACGCTTGCAGGTAGAGCTGCAACCGCTGCTGGCACCTGCCGTGTGAAGGCAGGGTAGCGTCCCCTACGGCAGCATGTCTGGCAGCACGTCTGACAGCGAACGGCTACGATGTTGTCTGATTCAGTTTCACCAGCATCACCCATGAAGAGAATTTTTTCACTCGCCCATCTCGCCGTGCTCGGCGCCATGGCGTTGACCGCGCTTGCCCCGGCGCACGCGGCCTATCCTGACAAACCGATCCGGCTGATCGTGGTCTATCCGGCCGGCGGCACTACCGATGCCGTCGCCCGTGCGCTCGCCGAAAAACTCGGCAGCCAGATGGGGCAGCAATTAATCGTCGAGAACAAGGGCGGCGCCGGCGGCGCGATCGGCATCGACGCGATGGCGAAGGCGGCCCCCGATGGCTACACGCTGGCGATCTCGGCCGTGAGCCCGATCACGCTGCTGCCGCATCTCGGCAAGCTGCCGTTCGACCCGGTCAACGATGTCGCGCCCGTCGCCAGCGTCATGTATTCCCCGGTCTACGTGCTGGCGACACCGGCGTTCACCGGCAAGAGCTTTGCCGATGTGCTTGCGCAGTCAAAGGCGAAACCAGGCGCCATTCGAGTGGCCACCAGCGGCATCGCGACGCTTGGCCACCTGATGGTAGAGAGCATCAAGGCCAAGAGCGGCCTTGAGCTGATTCACGTGCCCTACAAGGGCGGTGGCCAGGTGGTGACCGACGCGGCCGGCGGTCAGTTCGAGCTGTTCACCACCAACCCGAGCCCGGCCGCGAATGGCCAGATGCAGAAGGGCACGCTTCGTGTGCTCGCCGTCGGCGCACCGCAGCGGCTGGCGTCGTTCAAGGACGTGCCAACGCTGGCCGAACTCGGCTTCCCGGAGGCGAACATGACCAGCACCTTCGGCATCTTTGCGCCCGCCAAAGTGCCCACCGAAATCATCAACCGTCTGCACGCCGAGATCGCCAAAGCCATCGCAACACCCGATATGACGCAGCGCCTGACCCAGCTCGACAACGTGCCGGCCGTGATGAGCCCGCCCGAATTCACCAGGTTTGTCCGCGCCGAATCTTCGACGAACGCGAAGATCGTGCGCGAGCGGAATATCAAGGCGGACTGACCGCCGGATCGCGCCAGCTTCGCAAGTCTCCCCTGTACAACAGGGGAGATGTCGGCACCGCCGACAGAGGGGTTGGTTGAGCCACATGGCGGTCAACATACCGCAACCACGGCAACCCCTCCGCCGCTTCGCGGCACCTCCCCTGCGCTGCAGGGGAGGCATTCAGCAACTGGAGCACCCATGTCCAAAGCCGAAGACCTCCGCAGCAAGCTGATCCGCAATTTCGCTACGCCCGACGCCAGTTGGAGCACCTTCAAGCGCGAGCCGCACTACGAGAGCGAGGGCGTGCGCCTGGCACGAGGCACGGCGGCGAAAAAACTCGGCATGTCAGTCGACATCGTGCCGCCTGGCAAGCGTTCCTGTCCGTATCACTTTCACTACGCCGAGGAAGAGGCCTTCATCGTGCTGGAGGGCAGTGGCACCCTTCGCGTCGCCGGCGAAATGCTGCCCATCACGGCGGGTGACGTGATGTTCATCCCGCCGGGGCCGGAGTACCCGCACCAGATTCTCAACACCTCCGACGCGCCGCTCAAGTACCTCTCACTTAGCGTCAATGCCGACCTCGAGATCTGCGAATATCCGGATTCCGGCAAGTACCTCGCGATGGCCAGTGGCGCCCGTGGTCGCGACGACACGCTGCTGCAGGACGGCCGCATGCATCGCACGGCGACCGACCTCGACTACTGGGACGGTGAACCCTGAGTGGCTACTAGAGCCGCGGCAACCAAAGCCCCATCGTCGCACCAACAACGCCGCCAGCGGTGGCGAGTGCGAGGACCGCGATGACGGCCGCTGCAGCCCACTTGCGTGCTGCAACATCGCTACGCTGTGCCCGGAAGTAAAGCTCCAGCGCGGTCAGCGGCACCACCGTCTGCGCAAAGACCAGGAAGGTCAGGAAGGGGCCGGTAAAGGTCTTGGGGTCGAAGCCGACCGGCTGCTGATGGATCATCAGCCACAACAGCAAGCCAAGCCGGAAGAACCAGACGCCGTTCATCACCATGAACAGGCGCAACGCCCACTGCCGGTGCAGCACCAAATTCCGGGCGCGCGCGTGGCGCAGCGCGATCACAGCGAAAAGCACCAGGAGAATCGCATTGAAGGTGCTGCCCAGGTGCTGCGAGAAATCACCCACCGCGCCGCGCACCCACATCAGATACATGCTGCCAAACGCAATGCCGAACGCGGAGGCGATGTAGACGCGGCCGATCCAGCGGTGCACTGACGGCGCGGCGCGGCGCACTGCGGGCAGCAGTTGCGCGAGCCCGGCGAGTGTCACCACCAGCGCCAGCAACAGGTGCACGAAGATGGCGATGTTGCCCACCGTGTCGCCCGCGTTCCAGCCACGCGGCATCACCTTGTTCCACGTCTCCCAGTCGCCTCGCAGCGCAGACATGCCGTACAGCGCAGCCATGTACCACGCGAAAATCAGTTGGCCCGTTGCAGCGACGATGAACCAGGTTTGGCCAGCTCTGGTGAGCGCGTTGCTGGCGGTGGTCAAATCAGCTTTGCGAGGCAATAGGGTCGCCTCCGTGAGCGTGCTCATGAATGTCTCCTTGTCGTTGAGTGCAGCGGCCTGCGGGCCGCCGCGTGTAAATCAGTCGGTCTGCGATTCCTGGCGGCGGCGCAACCAGATGGTGAGCACAATCAGCCACACCGCAATCGCGACCCCAAACCACAGGTCCGGATTGCTGAGAAAACGCACCAGATCCGGCGTGTAGTCGGCGCCCCCGGCCATTGCCTCTCCGCCCTGCTGCGCCCGCCTGGCGGCCTCTGCCAGCGGCTCGCGAGTTGAGAAAGCCGCATCAAAACCGCCGAAGAAGCGATCACGCAACCACCTCGCCACATGCGAAGTACGAAGCATCAGTTGTTCGAAGGCCGTGATGGCAATCCAGGGCACCACCGCCCACGCCAGCGCGCTGCGCCGAGCCCAGGCAGACACCAGCAGCAGCCACGCGTAGATCGGGGCATACCAGAGCGCCAGGGTGACGACCAGATAGGCAACGCCCACCGGCATGTCAAGCAACGGCAATCGCTGCAGCAGATTGCTGACGCTCAGTCCTTTCACGCCCCACAGCAGCACGTTGCCCAGCAGCACGATCAGTTGCGTTGCCGTGATCAGGACGAAAAGAAACGCCGGCACCACCAGCATCGGGACCGCAACTTTGGCGAGCACGGCGGTGCGGTCAGAGACTGGCATCGACTTCCAGAACAGGACGCTGCGATCCCGGCGTTCACCGAACAGGGCGTCGAGGCAGTAGAACAGTGCAACGACCATCGCTGTCGCCACCAGAATCAGCGCGACAACCGCGTAGGGTGCCGAAGCCAGCTCACGCTGTTTGTCCGGCGACAGCGAATCAAAGGTGGCGATCGCCGGTGGCAGCTTGAACGCGCCCACGATCATCGCCAGCAGCAGCACCAGCGCGACGATGGCTGGCGCCAGATACAGCGAGCGGTGTTCCCAGAGCTCGCGCCGCACTGACCAGTAGAACGGTCGCGCCGAACTGGTGGCAGGCGCGGGCGCTGATTGTGCGGCTGCTACCGTTTGCGCATTGGTCTCATTCATGGATTCGCCTCCAGCCCCGTCCCGGAATTGCCGAGCAGCGCCACGAAGAGATCAGTAATGCCGGGGGTGCGAACCTCGCCCAGCGATTCCAGCGTTGCTGCATCAATGCCATCAAACAGCAAGGTGCTGCGGCCAAACACCTGCCGCTCGCGCAACGGCCCGAGAGCCCGCGCGCGCTCGACGTGCGCCGGGTCAACGCGTACCTCCGTGTAACGCGCCTGCAACGCGTCCATCGTCGCATTGAGCGCAATGCGACCATCGTTGATGAACACCACGTCAGTGAGGATGTGCTCAATCTCCTCGGCATGATGGGTGGTGATCACGATGGTGCGATCACCGTCGTAGTAATCGTTGATCAGCGAGTCGTAAAACTGCTTGCGAAAGAGGATATCGAGCCCGAGCGTGGGCTCATCCAGCACCAGCAGCTTCGCCTCAATCGCCATCACCAGCGCCAGATGCAACTGCGCGACCATGCCCTTGGACAAGGCGCCCACCTTGCTCCCGCGCTTGATCACGGTGCGGGCAAGAAAGCGCTCTGCCTTGGCGCGATCAAATCGTGGGTGCACGCCAGCGACGAAATCCAGCGCCTGGCTGACCTTGAGCCAGCGCGGCAGCACGGCCACGTCGGCGATGAAACAGACATCCTGCATCAGCAGGTCGCGCTCGCTCCACGGGTCGCGCCCGAGCACCTTGAGATTGCCCTGGAACGGCGTCAGGCCCAGCATGGCCTTCAGCGCCGTCGTCTTGCCGGCGCCATTGGGGCCAATCAGGCCCACAATGCGCCCGCGCTCGACGGAGAGGTCGATACCTTTCACCGCCACCTGTTTGCCGTAGGCCTTGGTCAGGCCCCGTGCTTCGATGCATGACATGGTTCAGCGTCTCCCTGTCTTTGTCTTGTTACTGGCCGAAGTCGACTCCGCGAGCAGCTCATTCGCGCTCAGGCCCAGCCGTTCGATGGTGGCGCGAATGCGCGGCCATTCATCACGCAGAAAGCGTTCGCGCTCACCATCCGCCAGCTTCGCCTTTGCTCCGGCGTTGACGAACATGCCCAGCCCGCGCCGTGATTCCACGATGCCCGCATCCGCCAGCTGCTGGTAAGCCTTGAGCACCGTGAGCGGGTTGACGCGCGTCTCGGCGGCCACCGTGCGCACCGACGGCAGCGGATCGCCTTCGCCGAGGCTGCCGTCAAGAATCATGGCCACCACCCGGTCCTGCAGCTGCCGGTAGATCGGTTGCCCGTCGCTCCAGTCCTGATCCATCAATGACCTCCGCCACCGTCGCCATGCGGACAGAGCCTCATGCGTGCGCCTGCCGCGCCTGCCGCGACAGGTGCCTGCGGTTTGCTGCGCAATAACGCAATGGATACTTGCATGATGTCTTGACCCTGCTCACCAGCCGCCATCAACAACATGAGTCGGCAGGTTCTTTGCTTTAGTGTTGTAGTTAACTATATCACCAACACAACAGAACGCAAGTCCCTTTATGCAAACACAACGTGCCGGGCTGCGCCATTGCCACCGCCCTGCCAAAATCCCGCGATGCTCGGCCCCCTCGTCAACCGGCTCGACCACCACTTTGCCAACGACCACCCGCGCCCCGAGCTGACTGGCTGGCGCCGCTTTGCGGTGGAGTTCTGGTATTTCGGCATCAAGGAAGCGCGGGCCTGCCTGTTCGCCGGTCTCTTCTTCGCAGCAGTGTTCATCGTGCCGCGTGGCGGCGTGCTGGGTGTGCCGCGTTACGACGTGCTGCTGCTGCTCGCGCTCGGCATTCAGGCATGGATGCTCTACGCAAAGCTTGAGACCTGGGACGAATTCAAGGCCATCATGCTGTTTCACCTGATGGGCTTCGCGCTGGAAGCGTTCAAGGTGTCGGCAAACGTGAAATCGTGGAGCTACCCGGAGTTCGCGTACAGCAAGGTGATGGAGGTGCCGCTGTTCGCGGGCTTCATGTAGGCCGCGGTCGGCAGCTACATCATTCAGGTGTGGCGTGCATTGGATCTGCGCGTGGCGCACCACCCACCGTACTGGATGACCGGCTTCGTCGCGGTGGCGCTCTACGTGAATTTTTTCACCCATCGCTACATCGGCGACTATCGCTGGACCCTCGGCGCCATCGCGCTCGGACTCTATGCGCGCTGCTGGGTGGAGTTCCGCCCGCTTGACCGCACACGGCGGATGCCGCTGATCGCCGGCTTGATTCTGGTCGGCTTCTTCATCTGGTTAGCCGAGAATGCGGGCACCTTCTTCGGGCTCTGGAAATACCCGAACCAGCTCGGCGCATGGACCACGGTGCACGTGGGCAAATGGAGCTCGTGGACGGCGCTGACGCTGTTGACGTTTGCCATTGTGGTGAACCTCAAGCACGTTAAGGAACGGATTCACTTGGCGCCGTAGCGCGCCGCCGGTGGCGATAATCGAAGCATGGCCACCCACACCCTGCTCATCTACATCCTTGCTGCCTTCGGGCTTTCGCTGACGCCGGGGCCGAACAGCCTGCTGGTGCTCACGCATGGCGCAATCTACGGCCATCGCCGCACCTGGCTCACGGTGTGGGGTGGCGCGCTGGGCTTTCTGCTGCTGATCGCGCTGTCGATGGCGGGGATTGGTGCGCTGCTGAAGGCGTCAGCGCATGCGTTGATCGTGCTCAAGCTGATCGGTGGTGCGTACCTCATCTGGCTGGGCATCCAGCTCTGGCGGTCGCCGCCGGTGATGGTCGCAGCGGACGCGCCTGCGGCACAAACAAGCGGCAGCGCGATGTTCCGGCAGGGGTTGCTGACCGCCATCTCGAACCCCAAGGCACTGCTGTTCTACGGTGCATTTCTGCCACAGTTTGTCGATGCCACGCGAGATCTGCTGCCACAGTTCATCCTGATGACCACCATCTTTGTTGCCGTGGAAATCCTCGTGGAATGGCTGCTGGCACTACTCGCGCACCGCATCCGCCCGCTCCTGCAACGCGCCGGCCGCAAGTTCAACCAGGTCTGCGGCGGCATGTTCATGGCGATGGGCGTGGCGCTGCCGATGACACGCTGATTCGCAGTTCGCCGGCGTTGTCCGCTTGCGATTGAAGAATCTGCGCATTTCGGACTATCCCTCACTTCTAGTGCGCCGCAGCACCTGATAATGAATGTCAGCGCTGCGCCACAAGTTTGTTCAGGAGCGCGCAACAAGGAGGATTGAACGTCATGCAGAAACCCGTTCGTCGTGCGCTTGCCGCGCTGCTCGCCACCGTTGCGCTGGTCGGCTCTGCCGCAGCGCAGTATCCAACCAAGCCGATCAAGTGGGTGGTGCCTTACCCGCCTGCGGGCACGACCGACGTGCTGGCGCGCATCGTGGCGCAGTGGCTGTCGGAGAACTTCGGCCAGCAGGTGGTGGTGGAGAACAAGCCCGGCGCCGGCAACAACATCGGCACCGAGTTCGTCATCAATTCGCCACCCGATGGCTACACGATGCTGCTGGTGAACCCGGCCAACGGCATCAATGCGTCGCTCTACAAAAAGCTCCCGTTCAACTTTGTGCGCGACATTGCCCCGGTGGCGGGCATCGTGCGCACGCCGAACGTGATGGTGCTCACCACCAAGCTGCCGATGAAGACGGTCGCGGAATTTCTTGCCTATTGCAAGGCCAATCCCGGCAAGGTGAGCATGGCATCCTCAGGCAGCGGCACCTCGACGCATCTCTCTGGCGAGCTGTTCAAATCGATGACCGGCTGCAACATGGTTCACGTGCCCTACAAGGGCGCCGGGCCGGCGCTGACTGATCTGATCGGCGGCCAGGTGCAGGTGTTCTTTGACAACCTGCCGTCGTCGGCCGGACACATCAAGAGCGGCAATTTGCGCGCGCTCGCGGTCACCTCCACCGCGCGTGATCCGTCGTTGCCCGACGTGCCGACCGTAGCCGATACCGTACCCGGTTACGAGGCCACGGCGTGGTTCGGCGTGGGCATGCCCAAAGGCACGCCGCGCGAAGCCATCGACAAGATGAACGCTGCCATCAACAAGGCGCTGGCCGACCCGAAGCTGCGCGCGCGCCTCGCCGAACTGGGCGGTTCACCCATCCCGGGCACACCAGAAGACTTCGGCAAGACGATCGTCGCTGAGACCGAGAAGTGGGCGAAGGTGGTGGCGGCGTCGGGGGCGACGGTGGATTGACGCGAGTCCGCCGGTGAACGCTCTGCGTCGCCGGCCTGCGCTCTACTTCACCGCCGTCTGCGCCGCCTTCCATCGCATGGCGGCGAAGATGCGGTTGTAGCCACTGGGATGATCAAAGAAGAAAAATTCTTCAACCGGGCCGGGGTCCATCTTGCGATACTCACCGAGCTTGGAAATGGCCTCTGCGAATCCGTCCGGCTCGCGAGCGGCGTTGAGTCCGAACAGGTCAGCCTCAACCTCCGCAGTACGGATCACCGTGTTGGTAACAGGGGTTGCCAACAAGAAATAGACTGACAACAGCGCAAGCAGCAGCGGTAGTCCCGCCGGATCGTCGATATCGCGCACGCCAAAGCGCGCACCGAAACGCGCGTGCACCCAGGCCCAGCCAAATTTGACGAACAGCAAGCCGATGAGCAGTATGAGTGTGAAGGCGACGATGTGTTTGGGCATGTGGTTCAACACATAGTGCCCCATCTCGTGCGCCATCACTGCGCGGATTTCCGCCGGCGACGTCCGGTTGAGCAAATTGTCGTTCAGCGAAATGCGTGTAGTGCCGAACAGGCCAGACACGTTGGCGCTGATCCGCTTGGTCTGTTTTGATGCGTCGAACCAGTACACGTCATCCGCCGGAATGCCGTTGGCCCGCGCCATGGCGAGGATTTCCGTGCGTAACTCCCCCGCTGGCAGCGGTTGATACTTATTGAAGATCGGCTTGATGAACACAGGTGTGATTGCGAGCATCAATGCAAGCATCATGCTGCCGCCGACGGTGCCCCACACCCACCACGTGCGTGGCGCACGGCGCAGGATCGCGTAAAGCCCGACCATCGCCACGATGAACATGAGCGTGTCCACGACCAGCGTCATGCCCCATTCGGCGAACCAGCCCGCGGCGTCGAGATTGGAAAGTCCGTATTGGTGCTCGCGCACAAAGCCTTCGTAGAACGTCCACGGCAACGTGAGCACTGCAACCAGCGGCGCATACATCGCCACGTAAATCGCCGTCTGCAAAAACTTGCGCGTGGTGATGCGTTCGGCACGATCACGCATCCACGCCGACACGCGGCGCGACAGCAGCAGCCAGGCCACGACCAATCCGTACAGCAGCTCCCAGAGCAGCATCCAGTACTTGCCCTCGAAGTACGCGTCCGATTTCGCGCGCTCGTCGCTGGTGGTGCGGTCGACAATCCTGCGCGTCTCAGCGGCGGGATCGGTGCTGGCAGCACCGGTGTTGGTGGCTGCGGTGTTCGTCACCGTTGCACTCGCGGCCACAAGGCCTTTCGACGCACTCTCGTGCGCTTCGGCCGGCGTATACACGCCGAAACAAAGCAGGCACAACAATCCAAACAAGCCCAACCAACGCATTTTTCGTCCCGATATGCAACGGCGCCATTCGCCATCAATCGGGCCATTGTGTCGAGCCGCTCACGCGCTGCCAGCAGCGGCGCGACGAAACGCGGGTGACGATCTTCGAAGCGCGGGCAATCGCCAGACGCGCCCTATTCGATCTTTATCCCCGTCTCTTTCGCCAGTTGCGCCCATTTGGCGCCGTCGGCCTTGAGGAAGTCGGCGAACTGGGCGACCGGCATCGGACGCGGCTCGGCGCCTTGTGACATGAGACGTTCGCGCATCTCGGGCGCCGCGAGCGCCTTGCCGAATTCTGCGTTGAGGCGGGTGATGATTTCCGGCGGTGTCTTGGCGGCGGCAAGCAGCCCCTGGAACGAGCCGGTCAGGAAGCCCGGGTAGCCGGATTCGGCAACCGTCGGCACGTCCGGCAGTGTCGGCCAGCGTTTGTCACTGGACACAGCGAGCACGCGAAGCTGATTGCTCTTCACCATCGGCAAGGTGGCGAGCATGCCGTTGAACATCACCTGCGCGTGGCCAGCGACCACATCGGTCAACGCTTGTCCGCCGCCCTTGTAAGGCACAAACACCCAGTCGATGTTGGCCAGGCGTGCGAACAGCGCACCAGCAAGATGCGGCGCGCTGCCGGCACCGACGGTGGCGGCGCTGAAGCCACCCGTTTTCGCCTTTGACGCTGCGACCAGCTCCGGCAGCGTCTTTGCAGCGACACCCGGATTCACCACCAGCAAGTGCGGCGAATAGGTGATCATGGTGATTGGCGCGAGATCCCTCGCCGGGTCGAACGGTTGCTTCGCGCCGAGCGCGGGCGCACTGGTCAAGCCACTGACGTCGGTAAGCAAGAGCGTGGTGCCATCGGGCACGGACTTGGCGACCAGATCACTGCCGAGCACGCCGTTGGCGCCCGGTTTGTTGTCGACAACCACGGTGGCACCGAGCGCCTTGCCAACTTCACCAGAGAGCGCCCGTGCGAGGATGTCTGACGTCCCGCCCGGCGCGTAGGGCACGATGATGCGGATGGTTTTGCCCGCGAGCGATTGCGCCTGCGCGGGCGCGGTGGCCATTGCGGTGAGGGCGGCGATGCCCGTCAGCAGGGCGTTGGCCAGCAATCGGCGGCGTGAAATGAAGCGGTGTGCAGCAGCCATGATTCCTCCTGTGGGCGCGCCAGAAAAAGTGGGAGGCGTCGCCGTTTATTGTCGAAGCGTAGCACTTCACCAGCCGGTTGTACGACAACATCGCAAAGACAACCATGACAGAAGCATGCGGCGTCAACCCTGCGGGCATACACTGGTCATGCTTCATTGACCATGAGAAGGATTCGCCCGATGCAATTCGATTCCACCGCCCGCCGCCCAGGTTCACACTGGCTGCCGCGCGCCCTGCTGGCGCTGACTGGCGTACTCGCTGCCGGGCTCGCCCACGCCGGCGTGACGCTGTATGAGCATGATGGCTTTCGCGGCCGCGCGATCACCATCAATTCGCGCGTCCCCAATCTGAAGGCCAACGGCTTCAATGACATCGCGTCTTCGGCGTACGTTGACAACGGCACCTGGCTGGTCTGCGAGGACGACAACTTCCGCGGCCGCTGCGTGGTGCTGCAGCCGGGAAGTTACGGTTCGCTGGAGTCGCTCGGCATGCAGGACAACATCACCTCCGTGCGCCCCTACCGGCGCGGTGAAGGCAACTGGGATTCAGCACCGCCGCAGGGCGCGCCAAACTACGGCTACTACCGGCGCCCCAACGAGCAGGTGTTCGAGGCGCCGGTGATGTCGGTGCGCGCAGTGAGCGGCACGGGCGAGCAGCGCTGCTGGTACGAGCAGCAGGCGGTGCCGGGCTCGGGTAACCCGAACGTGGGCGCCGCGATCATTGGCGGCATCATCGGCGGCGTGCTCGGCCATCAGGTCGGCAGCGGTCGCGGCAACGACGCGGCGACGGCGGCTGGCGCAGTTGCCGGTGCGGCGATCGGCGCCAACGCTGGCGGCGGCAGCCTGCCCTACTCGCGCAACGTGCGCCGCTGCGAGAACGTGGGCGGTCAGGCCTCCTACTACGAGGTGACCTACAACTTCCGTGGTCAGGATCACTACATCCAGATGAGCTACCCGCCGGGACGCACGATCCTGGTCAATCGTCTGGGTGAGCCACGGCAGTAGCACGCTATCTTCGACAAAAAGACAAGGCCCGGCGCCAGTGGCGTGCGGGCCTTTTGCTTTTTCAGAGGCGCCGTAGCGCGGCGTACATCAGCCGCATTGCACATCAACTTTCGGCTAGAAAGCCCATTTCATCGGGGCTACGGCGGCATTAGGTAAAAAGTCGATATTTGGCTTTTTCTGGTATTGGGTCAGTTTGGCGGGGAGTTTGTTACAAGTTGGCAACACTGTAGTGTGTTTTTTGCTACTCTACAGTTATGAGTAGGAAAGACATCAACACGACCGCCTTTGACGTGGTGCAGCAAGCGATAGGTGAAATTGCCCCGCCATCGGCAAAGCAGGTCGCTACGCAAGCCGCTGGAAAGAAAGGCGGTAAGGCGCGCATGTCTGCTCTCACTCCAGAGCAGCGCGCCGATATGGCGCGTCTTGCTGCGACAGCTCGATGGAAGAAGAAGGATCAGGCCGCTTCCTGACCATCAATTCCGGGCGAATGGAGACGTTCTTCCACGTCATCTGAGAAGTCCATTACGAGCTGAATTGGCGGCTGATCAGGGTTGCGATTGTTCCAGATCAGTTCGTCAATTTTTAGCTGCGTTGCATCGCCAACCATTTGCTGTCTTCGGCTAGTGAGCGAGGTGTGCATTTGAGGGCGGGTTGCCTTTTCGAGCTCCACCCAAAGCGTGCCTTGGTTTCCGACACTGTCTCGAACCTTTAGCGCATGGTATCGCCGATACGACAAGCCTGTTGATGGGTCCCTACGGTGATCCTCGCGCGCCGCTTGTGCAAGCTCTGCTGCGAGTAAGTCTCTTGGCGTCTTTGGCTTTGGCGCGGCTACGCCGCGTTTCATCGCCCATTCCGCGACCTTCGACATGTCGAGCAAGCCATCGCCAGTCTCGTCTGTGTAGAGATTGATCAAACGCTGTAACTGCTCTCTCTTGGTAGTCATGGCTGCTTGTGGCCTTTCAATCGCCAATTGGCGCAATGTCGCCCCATCCATCGACGATGGAGCTAGGGAGTACCGAGGACCGTATCTTCACGATGTGCCGCGAGAACAGATCAAAGCGCTTTGTCTTAAAGCGGATTTGACCTGCCACCAACGATGGATGAACGCCAAGCACACGAGCGAGGCCGAGAAAGTCTCTCTCTGGAAACAATGGAGCTTTACGTGCGATGAAGCTGTCAATGCGAGCGGGGGGCGCGCAAAAATCTGCTGCGGCAGCGTTGGCCACAACTTCATCGTCCGCTCTATCGCCAATCGGCGCGCTCGCTTCGATGTCGGCATCCACAATCGGAGCTTGTTTGCCGTGGCCACGGAAGACGTGTTCCAGTTCGTGTCTAAGCACAAACCAAAAGTTATCCATACGGTCGTGCCGCATGGTCAGAGCAATCACTGGCGACGAATCGTCAAGCCAGAGGCAAACGCCATCAATCTTTGTGCCCTTGAGTCCTTCGACCACGAGGAACCGGATTCCCGCATCTTGCAGAACTCGCGGAACCTCCCTCGCAGCTTCTGGCGAAGCGAGAAGCGGTCGGAGCTTCGATACCACTTCATTCTCGCGGTGAGGGCTGAATCTGCTAGTGACCAGCATGTCGCGCGCAACGTTTTGAACCCGATAAAGCCAAGCGAGCTGACCCAAAGAAAGCGGCTCATCTTGGTTGGTTTTCTTCGCGGCGAACGGCAGTGCTACAACGTGTTCGATGTCGGACTGCCTGAAGAAGCGCATCAAATCACGATCAATGCTTTCGATGTCCTTCGGGTTGTCAACCGCGAGCCATCCACGGGAAATCATCTCCGCCACCGGCAGGTCGCTATGAATCTTCACGCGCGCGGCGCGTTTAGGATTCGGCTTCGATGCGTACCTTGCCCTCGCCAAATCGTATCCTTGTTGCAGCCGAAGGAACTCCTCTGCCCCAACCCCGAATATTTCCTCAAGCGCTACTGCCAGTTCAGCCGAAACGGCCTGTTTGTCCCCCGCGATTTTGCTTAACGCTGCGTCACTGATTCCTAGAATCGTGGCAGTTGCCCGTTTAGTCCAACCCTTTTCCTCCAGCAAGGACGTAATGAGCTGGCCTGGTGTTTTGTGTTTTTGATCCTGCTGCTCCATGCGCGCAATGTATCAAACATTTCTCAAATTCGCAAACTGACTTTTGTGCTTGACTAAAGCATATTAGCTTGGCATAATGTTCAGCATGAACTCGCTGAACATCAAAGCAAAAGCCGCCATCCTGACCGCCCTGTGCGAAGGCAACAGCATCGCCAGTACGTGCCGCATGACGGGTGCCGCCAAGAACACGGTGATCAAACTGCTGCTTGAAGTCGGTGAAGCGTGCGACGCCTATCAGGATCGCGTGTTGCGCAATCTGGCCTGCAAGCGCATTCAGTGCGACGAAATCTGGTCGTTCGTGGGCTCGAAAGAGAAGAACACCAGCAAGGCCGGAAAGCGTGAAGGCAAGGGCGATGCGTGGACGTGGACGGCGATTGATGCAGATTCAAAGCTGATCGTGTCGTGGCTTGTTGGTGGCCGAGATGCTGGCTATGCGCACGATTTCATGCAGGACGTTGCTGGTCGCCTTGCATCGCGCGTGCAACTGACCGTTGACGGCCATCGCCCGTACCTGAACGCTGTGGCTGACGCGTTTGGCAACAACATCGATTTCGCGCAGTTGATCAAGGTCTATGGTCAACCGCACGACAGCACGGAGCGCCGTCGCTACAGCCCCGCAGAGTGCTCAGGGACGACGATTGGCAAGACGGTAGGAAGTCCGGACGTTGATCACATTTCAACGTCTTACGTCGAGCGGCAGAACCTGACCATGCGCATGTCAATGCGCCGCTTCACGCGCCTGACAAACGGTTTCAGCAAGAAGTTTGCGAACCACGAAGCCGCCGTGGCGCTTCACTTCATGTACTACAACTTCTGCCGCCAGCACAAAACGCTGCGTGTAACGCCAGCGATGCAAGCCGGCATTTGCGATTACATCTGGTCAATGGAAGACGTGCTCAACATGGTTGAGACGATGGATCGCTAATTCCAGAGAGGGAGCGCCTCCCAATCTGGCGGGAAGCCCGCAGCAGATAGCCCTATTAGCGGAGTTGCGGGAAACATGTGGACAACATTCTTTAACTTGGTGTGCCACGCAGGGTCGGACTGACAGCTCTGCAATAGTGTCCGGAGAATCGCCAGCGTTGCGTATGCCTTTCCTTTTCTAAGCTCTGGCGTGGCAACATGAGCCAGCTTGGGCGCCCTACTGGCGTCCGGTAAGCGCGGGACTTCTGGATTTGTACGATTCCAAAAACGCGAGTGATGAGCAGCTACGTTCCTTGCAAATGAGAGATTGCGCAGCCAACTTCCGAAAACGTCGGAATCGATGGCGCCAAACTGATTCGCGACAAACGCCTTGTCGCGTCGCTCCATTCCCTCAAAAAAGCGCGATAGCATGCCAAAAGACCACAATTCGATTCCAACCCAAATCGGCATTGACCCCCCGTAGGTGTTGCGATGATGGATCGCAAAGTCTTCTTTCGATTCGGCAACGAGTTTTTTGTACTTTGCTACCCACTCCTGGTGCTTGCTTGGGTTGCCGCGCGAGAATTTGCCATCTAACAGCGCTGGCTTAAGGTGCGCCTCTTGATCGATTTTGCCCAATCTGTGCGCTATCGCTGTTCGCGCGGCTATTTCAACAGTTTCGATCCCATTGAGCGCAAGTAAACGCAGCGCCTTGTCAAACTCAGCGATCTTGCAGACTAAATCTAAAGTTGTCCCAGCCTTGAAGTTTGCGGCCACACCCGCAATCGAAGGCAACTCGCGAAATGGAAACGAATATCCGGCAAGTCGATAGTAGCCATAGTGAGACAAAGCGCGAGTTGCAACCGAATCGTCGGGAATGCCAAGACCTCGACCCTTAAGCAGAGCGATTTGATCCGGGTACGATAGGTGCGGCTTTAACGGTAAGGGCACAATCCGGCCACTACAAAAGGAAACCCCCCACTTGACGCACCGCGCTTTCGCCGGGGACAGAGGTGAGGGGCATGTTGATAGCTATTCTATGGGCCAACAACTATTAGTCAATAGGATTGCCTATCTAATTTCGATGATAAGCACAAGTAGCAACGTGCTTTACCGACTTGTAACAAACTCTGCGGCAAACTGACCCACTACCCTTTTTCTGGTGCTGAGCCCTCATTGAATAAGGGTTTCGCCGAAAAGCCAATAGCCTGGCAGGGTTACACGCGTCCCGTCAGCCGTGCGCCCATCGCTTCGCCCAATGCTTGCACGCCACTGGCCGGGCGCACCATCACTTCGAATTCGACGATCTTGCCGTCGGCGCCGAAGCGGATCATGTCGATGCCCTTGAGTGACTTGTCGCCGACATCGGCGCTGAATTCGAGGACGACCGAGTGGCCGTCCTCACTGACCAGCGTGCGGTGATAGGCAAAGTTGGAGAACACCTGCTCCGCCGTCCGCAGGATCAGCGCGACGGCTGGCGCGCCCGCGTAGGGCTTGTGCGCCACCGGCGAGCGGAACACGGCGTCCGGCGCCAGCAGCGCCGGCAGGCCGCTGGTGTCGCGCGAGCGGATCATCGCGTGCCACGCCGCCAGCGTGGCTTCGGCAGCCGGGCTCAGCGGCGTGGCAGCGGTGCTCATTACGCGGCCTTCTTGACCAGACCTTCGGCTTCAAGCGCCGCTTGCACCGCCGGGCGGGCCGACATGCGCTCCATGAACGCACCGACGTTGGCGAACTTCGACAGATCGACGCCCACATGCTTGGCCCACGTGGTCACCGTAAACAGGTAGGCGTCGGCAACGGTGAACTGCTCGCCCATCAGGTAGTTGCGGCCAGCCAGTTTGCTGTCCACGAACTCATATTTCTTGAGCAGGTTTTCGCGGGCGATGGCCTTGTACTCGTCCGGCGTGGTCGGGCGGAACAGCGGCGAATAGCCCTTGTGCAGCTCGCTGGTGATGAAGTTGAGCCACTCCTGCACACGATAGCGCTCGAACGTGCCGTTGGCAGGGGCGAGGTTCTTGCCTGCGGCCTGATCGGCGATGTATTGCACGATGGCCGGGCCTTCGGAGAGGCGCTCGCCATTGTCAAGCTCAAGCAGCGGGACGGAGCCTTTCGGGTTGATCGTGTAGTAGTCCGTACCGTCGTCGAGCGCGTGCGTCTTGGTGCTGGCGCGCACCAGCGTGAACGGCAAGCCCGATTCACGCAGCACGATGTGGGGGGAAAGCGAACAGGCACCGTTGCTGTAGTAGAGCTTCATCAAATGTCTCCTTGGAAAATGAGCACGGCCACGCCGGAGGGGATCCGCGTGGCCGATCAAAGGAAACGCTGAATAAGTCGCCGCGAAGCCGCGCGCGGCGGATCGGGATGGATGGCGAGGCGCAAAACGCAGTCGTAGCGGGGCTACGACGAGGCTTTGCAACGAAGCCAGCCGCCCGACTCCGGCGATGCGCGGCTCGTGAGGGACTTGTTCAGCGTTTCCTACGCATTTTGTGCCAAAGCGCTGTCGTTCAAGCCGTGCATTGGGCGCTATTGGTGCGCGGTTCGCATTCCGCAGCCGCATGCCATTCGAATGTAGGGTGGGCAACTTGTTGCCCACGCGGTCTTCGCTCGGCCTCACGCCGAAGCCGGTTTGCCCTCCAGCGCATACTGCACCGCCTCAGCCGGCTGCTTCGGCGTGCCTTCATTGCGCCAACTGTCGTACTTCGCCTTTGCTTCGGCGCCGTAGCGCTTGTAGATGAAGTAACCGATGGCGGCAACGATGGCGACCACGAACAGCGACTTGATCAACCGCGCCCAGGCCACCAGCACCGCGATGCCCATGCCGAATGCGACCCACTTGACCCACCACGTACCAGTGAAGGTCATGTAGTTGATGAACCAGCAGAGGCCAACGACGAAGATGAACTTGAACGGCATCACCACGGCGCGAATGACATCGGATACCGGGTTGTTGAAGAGGATGTTGAGCGGATTCATATGTTGGTCCCCCGAAAGAGCACTGCGACATCGCAGTGAGACGAATTCTGCGCATGGGCATTTGCGGTGCCACTGGCGTGCGATGAATCGCATGCGCCGGGCGCCAGTTGCATCGCCGCTTCGCCAGCCGCAGGCGTTGCACGGCTGTTGCAGACCACGGCGGCGCCCGGAATGCTCTACATTGCGGCGATGGACGACGTGCTGAACCTGGAATCGCAATACTTCGACACCGCGCCTGGCATTCGCCTGCACGCCAAGGTGGGCGGGCCGGCGGGGGCGCCGACGCTGCTTTTCGTGCACGGCTTCCCGGAGTTCTGGTTCACCTGGCGCCGGCAGCTCGCCGAGTTCACCGGCGATTACCGCTGCGTGGCGATTGATCTGCGCGGCTTCAATCTGTCGTCGCAGCCGGCCGACGTCGGCGCCTACAAGGCGGCGCATCTGATCGGCGATCTGGTGGCCGTGATCGATGCGCTCGGCGCACCCGTGCACGCCGTCATCGCGCACGACTGGGGCGGTGCCGTCGCCTGGGGGCTGGCGGCGCAACGCCCGGAGCTGATGCGCAAGTTCGCCATCATCAACTCGCCGCACGCGATCCCGTTCGCCCGCGCGCTGGCGCACGACCCGGCGCAGATCGCCGCCAGCGAATACATGAACTGGCTGCGACGGCCCGGCGCCGAAACGGCACTGGCACAGGATAACTTTGCCCGCCTGCTCGCCATGCTCGACCCGATGAGCGATGCCGAGCGCGCGGCCTACCGTCAGTGCTGGCAACGCGGGCTGACTGGCGGCTGCAACTACTACCGCGCCTCGCCGCTGCACCCGGACACCGCCGACGAACCGGGCCGCGCAGCCGCCGTCGCTGCCGCGCTAAAGCCCGAACAGTTTCGCGTGACGGTGCCGACGCAAATCATCTGGGGCACTGGCGACCCGGCGCTGCGGCCGGTACTGCTCGACGGCATCGAGACGCTGGTGCCGGATCTGCGACTGCATCACGTCGACGGCGCCGGGCACTGGGTCGCTCGCGAGCGGGCCGATGAGGTCAATGCGGTGCTGCGCGGGTTTCTGGCAGAACATCATCAGCCATTGACCGGCGCAACGGTCTGAGGCGACGCCAGTACACTATCGCTCATGAAAACCCGCCTCGCACTCCCCTCGCTCACCACCTGGCTTGGCCTTGAAGTGGCCGTCTCCGACTGGGTGGAAATCAGTCAGGAACGGATCAATCGGTTCGCCGAGGCGACCGGCGATCATCAGTGGATTCACGTTGATCCCGAGCGCGCCGCGAAAGAGTCACCATTCGGCGCGACCGTCGCGCACGGCTTCCTGACGCTGTCGCTGGTGCCAATGCTGAAGGACAACTGCATGGAGTACACCGGTGTCAAGATGGGTGTGAACTACGGCACCAACCGCGTGCGCTTCATGGCGCCGGTGAAGGTGAACTCGCGGGTGCGTGGCCGCTTCAAGCTCGCCGCCATCGAGGAGATCAAAGGCGGCATGCAGATGGCCTGGGAATGCACCATCGAGATGGAAGGCCACGCCAAACCTGCCTGTGTTGCCGAGCTGGTGTCGCGGGCCTATTCGTAGGCGATCTCGCGCCTATTTGTCTGGCGGGGCTTCGCGTCGCAGCTTCGCCAGGTCGTCGGCGGTCAGCCAACGCCACTGGCCGGGCATGAGCACCGGATCGAGCACGAGCCCGCCCATCTGTGCGCGATGCAGCGCCTCCACGCGGTTGCCAACGGCCGCGATCATGCGCTTCACCTGGTGATACTTGCCCTCGGTGAGTGTCAGCCGCAAATGCGTGGGCGTTACGCGCTCACACGCCGCCGCAGCAACCGGCACCGGATCGTCATTGAGCACCACACCGTGCAGCAAGGCATCGACATCGGCCTCAGTCACTGCGTGCTTGGTGGTAACCTCGTACACCTTGGGCACATGATGCTTGGGCGACGCCATGCGATGAATGAACTGGCCGTCGTCGGAGAGAATCAGCAAGCCGGTCGTATCCTGATCCAGCCGCCCCACTGCCTGCACGCCGTTCACAGCCGATTTGGTCGGCCGTTGCCGCAGCGGTAGCGGCAGCAGTTCGTAGACGCTGGGCCAGTGCTTCGGTTCATGCGAGCACTCGTAGCCCGCAGGCTTGTGCAGCATCACGTAGGTGCGTTCGTGAAACGGCCAGTGCTCGCCACCGATGGTGAGCACCAGGCCATCGGTAGCGATGTCGGCGTTGGCGCTTCGCAGCACCTGACCGGCGGCGCTGACGGCGCCACTGTCGATCAGCGCATCACACTGGCGGCGGGTGCCAAAGCCCTGGCTGAACAGGATATGCTGGAGTTTCACTGCTTCACGGAATTTGCTCGCGTTGCTCGCGGGCTACGTGCTGGATCCCGGATCGGCGCTCACTTCGTGTCGCTGGTCCGGGATGACGCATCGGTCTCCGGACGCGGGCGACTGGTCGCCCGCCTGCCGGACCAATGCGTCACTTGGCCGCCATCCGGATCGCGCCGTCCAGACGAATCACCTCGCCATTGAGCATGGTGTTGTCAAAGATATGCATTGCCATTGCCGCGAATTCGGTCGGGCGGCCGAGGCGTGGCGGGAACGGCACCGACGCGCCCAGACTCGCCTGCACTTCGGCAGGCAGCGAGGCCATCATCGGGGTCTCGAACAAGCCCGGCGCAATGGTCATGATGCGAATGCCAAAGCGCGCCATCTCGCGGGCGATTGGCAGCGTCATGCCGACGACCCCGGCCTTCGAGGCAGCGTAGGCCGCCTGCCCGATCTGGCCGTCGAAGGCAGCCACCGACGCCGTGTTGACGATGACGCCGCGCTCGCCATCCGCCAGCGCTGGCAGCGCCTGCATCGCGGCCGAGGCCTGATTGATCAGGTTGTAGCTGCCGATCAGATTGATCGCCACCACCTTGCTGAATTGCGCGATACCGCTCGGGCCTTCCTTGCCGACCACCTTTTGCGGCGTACCGATACCGGCGCAATTGATCAGGCCGCGCAGTTCACCCAGCGCAACCGCCGCTGCAACCACGGACTTCGCGTCGGCTTCGTTGGTTACATCGCATTTAACGTATTGGCCGCCCAACTCCGTGGCAACTGCCGTGCCGTCCTGAATGTCGGCAATCACCACCTTGGCGCCTTTGGCCACCGCCGCACGCGCGGTCGCGGCACCCAACCCCGACGCACCGCCGGTGACGATCACTACCTTGCCCGAAAGATCCATTGCGCTTTCCTTCCCGCTCTCAATTGACGTTAACGTTAAGCTCAATTATCGGATATCACGACAGACGGCCTCCGACGCGGCATTTCGATCGGTAAAACCGCTACAGTACGCAGCAGCATTCCCGATCTGCTTGAGTTGATTTTCATGGCCAATCCCTTCCTCGTCGCCCGCACCACCGATACCAATGCCGACCTGATGCTGTTGCCGAAACTTGGCAACCGTCACGGCCTGATCACTGGTGCGACCGGCACTGGCAAAACCGTCAGCCTGCAAGTCCTGGCGGAAGGTTTTTCGCGGCTTGGTGTTCCGGTATTCATGGCCGACGTGAAGGGCGATCTGACCGGGCTGTCGCAATCAGGCGGGGGCAACCAGCGCGTCACCGATCGCGTGAACCTGCTCAAGCTCACCGGCTATGCCAACGAGGCCTTCCCGGTCACCTGCTGGGACGTGTTTGGTGAGCAGGGTCATCCCCTGCGCGCCACGGTTGCCGAGATGGGCCCGCTGCTGCTCTCGCGCATCCTGAACCTGAACGATACGCAAAGCGGCGTGCTGACTGCGGTATTCAAGATTGCCGACGACAAGGGCCTGCTGCTGCTTGACCTGAAAGACCTTCGCGCCTTGCTCGCCCACGCTGGAGAGAACGCGAAGGAGTACATGCTGCACTACGGCAACATCTCCGGCGCCAGCATTGGCGCGATCCAGCGTGGCATTCTGACGCTGGAATCCCAGGGCGGCGAGAAATTCTTCGGTGAGCCGGCGCTCAATCTTTCCGATCTGATGCAGACCGTCGACGGCAAAGGCGTGGTGAACATCCTCGCCGCCGACAAACTGCTCAGCAACCCGCGCATCTACGCGACTTTCCTGCTCTGGCTGCTGTCGGAGCTGTTCGAAAGCCTGCCTGAGGTCGGCGACCCGGATCAGCCGAAGCTGGTGTTTTTCTTCGATGAAGCGCACCTGCTGTTCAACGAGGCGCCGCCCGAACTGCGCGCCCGCATTGAGCAGGTGGTGCGTCTGGTGCGCTCGAAAGGCGTCGGCGTCTACTTCGTCACCCAGAACCCGCTCGACGTACCCGACGTGGTACTCGGCCAGCTCGGCAATCGCGTGCAGCATGCGCTGCGCGCTTTTACGCCGCGCGATGCCGAGGCGGTGCGCACGGCGGCATCGACCTTTCGCCCGAATCCGAAAATCAATACCGAGCAAGTCATCACCGAGCTCGCGACCGGCGAAGCACTGGTGTCGTTTCTCGACGAGAAAGGTCGCCCCAATCCGGTGGAACGTGCCTGGATGCTCCCGCCGTCATCGCGCATTGGGCCGGTAACTCCGGTCGAGCGTGAGGCGCTGGTGAAGAACTCGCTGGTCGCTGGCGTGTATGACAAAACCGAGGATCGCGACAGCGCCTACGAGCACCTCACTGGCCGCGTCGCCAGCCGCATGGGCAATCAACCCGACACAGCGGCCAAGTCCAGCACTCCCGCATCCAGCGCCGGAAGCGACGCTGCCGCACCGGCGCCTGCCGAAGACGGCGGCTTCTTCAGCAAGATGGGCGGCATGATCGGCGATGTACTGGGCAGCAAGACCTCGCCGCGCAGCAGGCAGACGGTCGGTGAGGCAGCGATGAAATCTGCTGCGCGCGCCATCGGCTCCGAGGTGGGGCGGCGCGTCGTGCGCGGGGTGCTGGGATCGATCTTTGGCGGCAAGCGCTGAATCGCGCCGGCCGAATTGCCTCACTGCAAGCCGCAGAACACCACACCTTCATCAGCCCAGCCGAGCCGGGTCACCATGTCCTGGTGCTGCGCGAGACTGACACTGAAACGGTGATTGCCGTCGTCGGCGTAGCGCGGCGGCCCCTTGAAGGCGCGATAGATCGGTATCGTGCCGGCCGGACAGGTTCCAGCTGCCGATTTCGGCACTGCGTACCCTTCGATGCCTTCAAGGTACGGCTTGGCGTCCAGCGCCCCATTGGCAGGGTTCACTGAGGTCATCAGCAACTGGTCGGACGGCAGCGCGGTAAAAAAGTGACTGCCACGAGTGCCGCTACGAGCGACGCGAGCGAAGAAGTGTCGCTCCAGCGGTAGTGTTTCCTCGTTTCGAGCGGCATACAGCCGGATTTCGTTGCCAGTGCGCGCCCAGCCGGCAACGGTATCGAGAATGCTCTTGTCGAGTGCGCGGCCGGTCAGGAAGTAGTAGTCGAGCGCGGCGTTGTAATACTCCGTCAGTGCGACACCCACCTTGACACCAGCGGGGAGAACTTCCATCGCCAGCGAATTGCTCGCCACCGAGCAGCCAAGATTGATCGCGTTGGTGGCATAGACGGTTTGCCGTCCCTGGGCGGTGATGAAGCCGCGATTGACCGTGACCCGCAGGGTGCGACTATCGACGAAGCTCGGCACCTGCGCCACACCGGCAATGGTGACCGCCGTTTGCGGCGTAAAACCGGTACCGGTAATCGTGACCGTTGTGGCGGTCGAGTCGTCTCCGATCACCGCTGGCGACACCGACTCAAGACGCAGCGGCTCGGCAGCCGCGTTGAAGTACGCCACGTATTCCGGGACAGCCGCGCCTACCGTGGTCGCCACCGACGTCAGCTTGCCGCCAAGCGTGGCCAGCGTGCCGCTCCAGCCGGTAAAAGCACCGCCGAGGGCAGTATTCAGTGTGACGTTAAGCGCAGCACCGGTGCGCAGCCAGGTTCCGTTGTCGCTCAGGTTGATACTGCCGGCGCACGAAGGGATCACCTGCTTGAACGGCGACACCTCCCGGTGCGCGCGGACCGTCACCGCACGGGCGCCGCTGGCCGGCATCGCGACCTCGCCAGTTGCAGCGTTGTCGAAACCCTCAAAGCTGTCAAAGTAGTGGCGGATGCTGGAGCCCAGCAATTGCGGGGACGCCATCTCGAACTTCCATGTTCCCGCAGTCGTCCGCGCCAGACGGGGCGCGATGGCGCTGCTGGCCGCACCACCGGGCGCTGTTACCTTCAGTGTGACACCGTCGACGATGCCGTTGCCAGCGACATCCACGATGAGTGTGGGCCCGTTGTGGAACAAGGCACCCACCGTTTGTGCAGCAACACTTCCGGAAGCCAGCAGCGACACCTGCGGCGCGACGGCAGCGGCACCATCCGATGCGAATGCAGCGCCCCAGGTGAAGTAGTGCTGGTAAGCAGGCGCCGGGCTGGCGCGAAGGTCAAAACGGCTGAACTGCGGGTACAGTGACGTCGTGCCCGGCCACGGCGCGTTGCGGGCTACTACCTGCGACGTACCACCGGTTTGCACTTCCGGCGTCGCTGTCACGTTGATCAGGCGAACGAAGTTGGCCGTGAGCACCGTTGAGGATGGCGCGGTCGTCGGACTCGCCAGCGAACCATCGCCCGGCATTACCTGCCAGGTGAGCTGGCGCGAGGGGGCATCACTGGCGTCATGGCTCCAGCGGCCAAAGCCAAACTGGAAGCCGCCCATCGACTGCAGCTGGTCCAGCGCCCAGACGCGATGCACACTGCCAATCGGCCAGTCAAATGTAGCCGGTGTGGTGACCGCGACTCCGTCAACCATGACCGACAGGCCGGGCGGATTACTGGTCACCGTGGTTCGAGCAGGTGCACCACCGTACAGACGCAGCAACGCGTCGATGTCGGCAGCGGAGTAAGTACCGCTGCCACCAACGTCGATTCCAGGGGGCTTCGTTTCCAGCGTCACGCGGTCACCCGAAGCCGGGAACGACGTCCGTGAGTAGTGCATGATGGACGCATAGTCGTAGCCGGCAACGGTGCGCGTGCCAAAGATGGGCTGGTTGTTGCCGCGCTTGGAGGGGTCCATCTTGTCCATGCGCAAGTCGACGAACGATCCGGCGCTCGCGTCCTGCTGCACATGCCAGAGCCCCATTGCGTGACCCATTTCGTGCACCAGTGTCGATACGCCGCACTCCGGGTCACCCGTAATCTGCTGCTTGCCGCCGGAGCGACCGACAAAGCTGGCGCAGGCACCGGAGTTCGCCGAAGTCAGATTGAAGGTCACGTAGTCGGGCTGGTCCGTTCGTGGCACCCATTGCAGGACACCGGCCAGCACACGGTTGATCTCGGCAACCGCACCGGAAATGTTGGCGGCACTACCCGCTTCCGTCGTGTAGGGAACCTCGACGATGCCACTGGCGGCACGCAACCAAAGGCGGTTCGATGCGTCGATCGTGAGCGCCTTGCCACCGTCGCGCACTGCATTCTTGTGGCCGATGATGATGTCACCGTCGGTGATGGCGTAGTCGCCGTCCTCGACGTAGTCGACCCACTGACCATGCCACAGCACCTGGTAGCCCTCGCGTGCCGCCAAAGTGCCCGACATGGTTAGCGTCACCATCGTAGAAAACACGGCCAGTGTCGCGCAACTCACTCGAACATTCCGCATCATCGTCCTCAACTGGCTGCAAGCGCGCGAGAATACTTGATGCCCACCGGCAGTAACGCAGCGCGCGCTGGCCTTGCGACGCAATGACGAATTCGATGCGTGAAGTACGCCCGGCACGGTCAGCGGTCTGACACGCCGGGCATCGCCGGCGTCACCCGCCGCGAAGCGGCCAGCGTCGCAGCGACGCCAGCCCAACCGCCAGTATCAGCAAGGCCAGAACCAGCTTCGCAAACACCCCGATCGTGGGCACATTGGCAAACACCGTCACCGCAGCGGTCGCCGTATTGCCAGCGCCGCCACTCAGCGCAGTCACTGCCACGGTGTTGTACCAGGTGCCAATCGCGACACCCTGCACCACGACGCTAACCGTGCAGCTCGCGCCTGCCGCCAGCGAGACGCCCGCGAGCGCAACCGTTGCGCCACCTGCAACTGCCGTCAATGTGCCGCCACAAGTATTGGTAGCGCCAGGATTGCCAGCAAGCCGCAGGCCAACAGGCAAGGCGTCGGAGAGGCCCAAGTCGGTCAGCGTGACGCTGTTCGGGTTGGTCAGCACATAGGTCAGCGTCGTGGTGGAGCCTGTCTGAATGCTGACCGGGCTGGCGGTCTGCGCAATCAGCAACGGCAGCGCCGCAGCAAGCGTTGCAGTGGCAGTCCCGCCATTGCCACCGTTGCTGGAAGACGCAGCACCCGTGGTGTTGACAAAGATGCCCGCCGCCGGCGCCGTCACGGTCACACTGAAAGCACACATGCTGCCCGCAGCGATCGTGGCGCCCGACAGGTTGATGCTGCCGGGTGCGGTGGTCGTCAGCGTGCCGCCACAAACCGTCGTCGACGCACTGGCAACGGTGAGCCCCGGCGGCAACGCGTCGGCAATGGCCACTCCGCTCAACGCCACGGCATTGGGAGCGGGGTTGCCCAGCGTGATCGTCAGCGTGCTCGATTGTCCGGGTGCGATCACCGCCGGCGTGAAGGCCATCGCAATGGTGGGTGGCGCCAGCACACTGGTGGTTGCCGAGGCGGCGGCACCGAAGCTGCCTGACGGAATGAGATCGGGTGTATCCGAGGCAGCAGTGGCCGAGCTGGTCGCGCTGCCGGCAGTCGCGGCGGTCACCGTGAGGGTGAACTGTGCCGCCGCGCTGTTGAGCAGAAACGGCGCGGTGCAACTCACCGAGCCAGTCGCGCCCACTGCCGGATAACTGCAGGCGAACGTCGGGCCGGAATTCTGCGCCCATGAGGCGAAGGTTGTACCGGCCGGCAGCGATTCGACAAAGCCAACGTTCTGTGCTGCGTCCGGCCCGGCGTTGCCAAGCGTCAGCACATAGCTCAGTGCGCTGCCGCGTGCGACGGTTGCCGGTGCGCTCATGCTCAACGTCAGATCGGACGCCTCAACCCTCGTCGAAGCCTGGCTCGCATTGTTTTCGTCGTTGCCGTCGACCGAAGTGCTGGTCACGGTGATCTGGTTCTCGATCAGGGTGCCGGAAGGCGCCTGAGAATTGACCACCAGCGAGAACACTGCGTTGCCGATGCTCATGCTGGCAAGACTGCAACTCACCGTTCCATTGGCACCGACGGCCGGCGTGGTGCACGTGAACGTAGCGCCGCTGGTCTGCTGCAGGGAGACGAAGGTGGTTCCTGACGGCAGATTGTCGGTGAAGGTGACGCCTGTCGCCGCAGCGGGCCCGACGTTACTGACCGTGATGGTGTAGGTGATGTTGCCATTGGGTGCAACAGCCGCTGCCGAGGTCTTGCTGATCGCGACGTCAGCCACGGCGGCGCCAAGGATGTAAGTGCCGGCAACGCCGACGCTGTTTTCTTCCGTGTCGTCAAGGCTGTACGGTTGCGTTGGCCCCATGGTCGCCACGGCACCGCTCATCAGGACCGTTCCTGCCGGCGTCATGGCATCAATGTGCAAGGTCAGGTCGTACTGGACCGAGGCACCGAAAGCAAGGTCTGGTAGCGTGCAATCGACGCTGCCGGTGCCATTCACCGCCGGCGTGGTGCAGGCCATCGCCGCACCCTGTGTTTGCGTGAATGAAATGAACGTCATGCCGGCGGCAAGCGGATCGGAAACGGTGATGGTCCCGGACGCATCCGGGCCTGCGTTCACGATGGTTGTTCTGTAGGTGATATTGGTGCCAGCGCTCGCTGTGTCGGGGCCGAGCTTGATCACAGCGATGTCCGACAGTTGGGCGAACGCCGACGGCGCAGCCAGCACCGCAATCAACGAGATCGCCCACCGGCCGAGACGCCGCAACGATGGCGGATGACAGACTGTCCGCAACAGCGACGCCAGCGACAGCCGGCTGCCGTTGACGCGACCGCTGGCGCGAAGGATGGAACCGTTCATGGCGGATGTCGCCGCGATCAGCGCAACGGAACGCTGGTAACAGTGCAGCTCGCCGCCAGACGGTTGTTGCCGAACGACTGGATCGTTGCGCCGGAAGCGGTGCTACAGCCGACGGTGTTGTCATCCAGCAGCGACGAATCAGACAGGCGGACGCTGGTTGCAGCACCGGTGGCTGCCAGTGCCGTGCCGCAGTTGGCGACCGTGACACGGCTGATATTCGCGCGCAGGTTGCCGGACGCCGGTGCCGTCAGCGAAATGCCGGGCGAGCCGGCGCAGTTTTCGATCAAGGTATCCTGCACCAGCAAATCCAGCGCGGCGCCGGGCGCGATGTTGACGGCTGGCGAACTGGATGCACCGTAGTTGCGGATCTGCACGTTTTCAATGTGCAGCGTACCGGTGGTCGTACTAAGCGCCCTGATACCGCTCAAGCCGGTACCGACACCCTGAATGGAGAGATTGCGCAACGTGACGTTGTACGGCGCTGTGGTGACGTTGATGATGATGCCATGGGTCCCGGCGCCCAGGATGCTGGCGAAGGCACTGCCGCCGTCCAGCGTGATCGACTTGGTAATGGTGACGGCACCGAAACCACCCGGATCCAGCGCGTTGATCTCGCCACCGGCGGCAGTCTTGGAAATTGCTCCTGCGAACGTCTTGCACGGCGCCGTACGGCTGCATGGGTTGGCGTCATCGCCCACGCCTGACACCCAGGTGCGCGAAGCTTGCGCAAAGGACAACGAGGGAATTACGCACAACAACGCGATGGCGAAGGTTGAGGCTTTTGACCTGCTCCCGTCGTAGCGTACCGGTGATATTTCCGAAGGATCCGTCAAATT